>Ga0126305_10001604_pt1 | contig 10111 bp, 16 predicted proteins | sample Plot26_FD_92536 | JGI IMG/M metagenome (GOLD analysis project Ga0126305, IMG submission 92536) | Serpentine soil microbial communities from UC McLaughlin Reserve, CA, USA - Plot26 | ecosystem: Environmental > Terrestrial > Soil > Grasslands | place: USA: UC McLaughlin Reserve, Lake County...
CCGTAGAGCCCCAGCCCGATAAACGGCGAGCGACGGGCAGGATAGAGCACACGCTCTTGGTTGGGGATTGGCGTCACCTCAACCAACCTAAGACCTTCGCCCGCTCCCCCTCCAACCCCACCATACCACAAAAAGTTACAAATGTTTCTATCTACGACAAAGAGCCGGGATCTTTATCGGGATCCCGGCTCTGCCTTCATGCGCAGGTCCGGCCGAGACGGAGGGGGGGAAGTCCCAGCCGGCCTATGTGCTACTAAACTAACATTGTGGCCTTTAAACGTTGTTAACGAGCATTGAAGTATCTTTAAAGCACATTCCGATGCAGGCAGAGATGTGATTTGATGCGGCGACGGAGGGGTGACGGGTAGGCTCCTATGACCTGCCCGTGGTTGTCCCACTCATGCGGTGTCATCCCCTATCTTACGGACTGGGGCTATCGGCTATCCGCGCAGCGGCGGCAAGAAACGGCCTCTATGACCGCGGTCGCTTCGCCGGTACCGGGGTCCTCGACAAGGTGCCCGATGTAGACGACGCCGTCTATGCAGGCGTGCGGATGATCCTGGTCGTCGTGGTGGGGTGCTGCCGTGAAGGGATCGCCAGCGGGCGGTATCCTCTTGATGTCCACAGTTGCCTCCTTAAGTGGCTGTGGGCCGGAGCCGGGGAGTGCGCGAACACTCGCCCGGCTCAATCACTAACGACTTAGCTTGCGAGGCTGTCGAAGCCACCAGCTGGGACAGGCCCAGCCGTACCGAACTCGAGCTTGTTCCTCGAGCCAGTCTTCGTCTGCTCAACCTTGGCGACGTACTGCTTACCGACGATGGCGTCCATGCCCTTTATCTTCTTGTGGAAGTCGGGACCCAGGCAAGCCTTGTAGGTGCCCCAAGCTTTCGTGCCTTGCTTGATCTGGCCGGTGTCCTCATCACGAGAGGCGTAATCAACGAAGATGTAGCCGTCGTACTTACCGCCGATGACCTTATTCTTGAAGGCCACCTGGGGGCCATATTGCTCAGTATTCTCCACAGAGAGAATCTCGAGCTGCTGATATCCCGGAGGGATAATCTCCTTAGGAGCGAATAAATCACTCATTAGCTGTTTTTCCTTTCTGAATCAGTGAATCGATGAATCGATGAACCTACAACAGTGGCTTCGTGCTACCCTTTAGCTACTACCTTTGGCGGCCCCCTTTCTGGTCGTCCTTGCCCTCGGCTCGCTTGCCGGCGTCGAGGGCTGCCTGCCACTAACTTACTACATTTGACAGATGATGTCAAAGTCCTGTAGAATCTTTTTCAGAGGTTTATGGCGACTTGGAGAGGAGTAGTGATTGAAACTGCCGGGACTACGTGAGGTACGAGAGCTGCGCGGGTGGAGTCAAGACGTGCTAGCCAAAAAGGCCGACGTCTCTCGCGACAGCATCTCTAACTACGAGACAGGACATAGAGAGGCGTACCCGTCGACGGCCAAGAAGCTGGCCGATGCACTTAACGTATCGGTGTCAGAGCTGGAAAAAGGCGTCGACTGGGGAACACACAACATCGAATTGGCGGCTAAGGACCTCGAGAGTCTCGCAAAGGTAGCGAAGAACGCAAAGAAGAGCCTAGACGTGGGGCACATCGAGTACACCGCTCGTTTTCTTGAGTTACTAGACGAAGGCTTACAGTTGGCCACAGAACACCTATACGAATGGCTACAGATACAACGCGGTGGCAAGGAGAAGACCGAAGAAAACATCGACGACAAACTCAGCGAGCTTATGCGCGAATGGCAAGCTGAGAAGGCATAAGACGTTGCACAAACAGGCCGCCAGGGCGAGTGGCGGCGAGAAGACGCGAAAGGAGTTGTATGGATTCCGCGTCTAACACAGCATTATACAAGGCCCAAGATCTATGGAACCACGTCTTCGGTGACGAGCGTGGGCTATTAGCCATCTGCCACACCAGCGAACCTAGCTCTAGGTTCAACACGCAATTCTTCAACTACCCAGATTCGGCAGACTCAGCCGCAGAGTGGGCACTTGAAAAGTCGGACACCGAGGACGTGTATTTTTGTACACACCTACTGAGTAGTGCTCGTCGCATTAAAGAGAACGCCATAACGGTACACACGCTCTGGGGAGACCTCGACGGTACCGAAGTACCTGAAGGTGAGCTCGCACCCACCGCAGTAATTCGAAGCTCACCCGGCAAGTTTCATTGCTACTGGAGACTAGCGGACGCCATACCACCGGAGGTGGCCGAAGGGCTCAACAAGAGAGTGGCGGCCGCGATCAGAGCGGACGAATCAGGTTTCGATCTGACACAACTTCTACGAATACCTGGCACGGTAAATCATAAGTATGAAGAGAAGCCGGTAGTGGAGATCATCGAGCTCGAGCGCGGCCATACCTACACCGCCGGTGATCTCGACAGGATCCTACCGCAGCCGGAAGTCTCCGAGTTTGGTACGTCCGCAGATGTAGGCGCTCAGATATCCGACGGCACACGCAACAAGACGCTAACGTCGCTCGCCGGGACGTTAAGACGGCGTGGACTAGACGAAGAAGACATATTCGCCGCGTTAGTCGGCTTAAACGCCAGGAAATGTAACCCACCTCTACCCGAAACAGAGGTAGCGCAAATAGCCCATAGCGTGGCGCGTTATGAGCCAGTTCAGTCGTTCGAACTTGAACGAAAGGAGCGAGATGCACATGCACATGCACATATAGACGCGTGCGTGCGTGCAACTCACAACCCTAAGAAAAATCTTAGGGCCATTTCGTTTGCGGGGCGGGAAATGCCGCCACCGCAAAAATTTGTGGTGGAAGGCATTCTCCCTTGTGGCCTATCCGCCAGTTTCTACGGCGGTGGTGGTCTCGCCAAGAGTGCAAACGTGTTGCATCTTGGGATGTCAGTGGCATTCACCTCCGTCGACTACTGGCACGACCTCAGAATAGAAACCACTCCCGTCATCTATTTAGACTTTGAAATGGCCGAGCGCCTACAACTAAGACGTGCCAAGAAGATAGCCAACGGCGCTGGATGGCCGGATGTTCCAAAGAACTTCCACTATGTAGAAGCTGCTGGCCACCCGACTGTGGACGTGTTCGCCTTCGCTCTCGAGCTCGTAGAGGAGTACGGCCCCGCACTCGTTATCGTGGATAGCTTCGGGTACTCAATGGAGGGCGAGTCAGAGCGCTCTGCGGATGTGCTCTCCTACGTCCGTGGCTATCTCACACCGTTACAGGAGACGGGTTCCACTCCGCTCGTTGTGGACCACATATCCAGGGCTATAAAGGGCGAGCGGACGGCGGATAAGGAGGCGTTTGGGAGCGTTTATAAAACCAACTCCATGCGCTCCACGGTAAACGTTACCGGCCACACTGATGAGGACACGGGCGTGGTCTATGCAACCTTCACTCACCGCAAATCAAACGTCTCTCGGAAACTGGTACCGTTCACCGTCATCACGCAGTTCTCAGAGGGCGCTATCAAGTTCGAGCGGTCTGATGAGGTGATACAGGCCCCGACCGAGGAGACCGTAGAGCAAGCGGTGGTAGCTGCCATACGTGAGTACGGTTCCATGACAAACCATCAGCTCGCAGAAGTGGCGGGACGCGAGTACGGGACCATTCGCAACGCCACGGGCAAGCTTAAGCGTAGCGGTACCTTGGTAGAGACCGGTGAGAAAAGGAATCGGGAGGTGGTTTTGGATCTACCAAAGAGTGAGAACTGAAATGCACGCACGCACGTTTCCTTATGTGCATATGCATGTGCATTTCGAGCAAACAGTAGCGAACGGCAGGTGAAAGGATAGTGAAGTGAGTGAACGCAAAGGTGGAGAGTTCCACCGAGAGGAAGAAGACCCCGGCCTTAAGTTCTTTGAGGAGGTTGAGCCGATAGACCCCTGGGATGACATTCTGGATGACGGTCGGATTAAGTTCCGCACCCTGCACGATGCCTACGAAGAGTACAGGCGTATAAACGAAGAGAGGTATGGATGAAAAAACCAAGAGACGTACTCACGGATGAGAACAGACGAGTGGTTAGGGCTGCGAACCGGCCTGATATCAGGCCGCGAGATGAGGGTGTGTTGTTCCACGCTACGGGCTCTACCGGGTGGGGACGCCGGCGAGATCACGCCGACTACAAGGCTGGCCGCTCCGAGCACGACTTCAGAGACCAGCACGACAGGTTCTTTGACCCAGCAGTAGACACATTGGAGTAGAGCATGGCCGACATAGAGTTCACACCAGAACAGCAGGCGAAAGTCGACGAGATAGTCAAGGCTCGCATAACCCGCGAAAAGGAGCGGTGGGAGAAGGATTCCGGCGTCGATGATCTGCGGGCCCAGCTCGAGGCTAAGGAGGAGGAGATCTCCCAGATCCGCCGAGAGCACTACCGCGCCAATGCGCGTAGGGCCGTCGTAGGCGAGCTGGGTGCCCACGGGGTCACCGAAGAGGGGCGTATAGAGCGCGTCTTGCGCCACGTGGACCTCGATGCCATCGAACCCAGCGAGGACGGAAATCCCTACTTCGGAAGCGTCAGGAGGCAACTCGCCAGCGTCTCCAGGGACATGCCCGAGCTGTTGAGCTACCAACTCGGCGCCGGTAGTGGCGTCGGCTCTAAAAAGCCTGTCCTGCAACGTGAAGCGCCACTGACCCGCGAAGAGCTAGAGTCCATGAGCCAGTCGGAGATAAACAGCCGTTGGGACCAGATTAAGGCGTTCATGGCTGGCGAGCGAGGATAGAAAATGGGCTACCTACTGAAGGCGAACGATTACGGTCACTACACCTTGGAAATCGCGGACGGGGTGTGGATGGACGCAATCCAGACGGCGAGCGAGCAGGGATATTCTGACCCCGACCTTCGTCGCGAGGGGGGTGATGATGCAAGCCTTCCCAAAGCTGCCGCCGTACATCTCGCGGATGCCCTCAACCGGGCACTTGTCGCGCAGCGCATAGAACCCGAGTTCGGTGATGGTAGCGCCCTAGACCAGGACCTCACTCGCCGCATCGTCTACATCTTGCAGATAGCCATCAGGGAAGGTCGGCGGCTTCAGTTGGTTCGCACGCTGCGTTAGAAGGAAGGCCACGACTAAGAAGGGCCTCGGGTTGGCGGTTGCTGAACATATCTTTTATCCCGTATACTTAGAGTACGTCCGACGGGACGGCATAAACACGGCATAGCCGACGGGCTATAAGCGGGCGGCCCTACGCGAGGCCGAATAAAGCGCGGCAGGCTTAACCTGCTATCCAAAGGAACAACCGAATATGGCAATAACTAATATGCTGCCGTCTATCTGGTCGGCTCGCATTCTGGCGAAGCTGGAGAAGGCGTTGGTGTTCGGCCAGCCTGGCGTCGTCAATCGCGACTACGAAGGCGATATCCGTGCCGACGGCGACAGGGTGCATATCCACTCCTTTAACGACCTGACTGTGGCCGCGTACACCAAAAATAGTACGACAATCAGTTATGAGCAGTTAACCGATACCCGTGTAACGCTGCTCATCGACCAGGCGAAGTACTTCGCCTTCAAGGTCGACGACATCGACACGGCGCAGATGAGGCCCAAGCTCATCGACGCTGCATCCGACCGTGCGGCCTACCAGCTCGCCGAGGATGCCGACAGCTACGTAGCTTCCCTCTACTCGGGCGCGTCGACCTCCAACCCGGATAACACGATAGAGACCTCGCAGTTCACCGCCACTAACGTCTATCAGAAGTTCGTAGACCTCTCGGTCTTGATGGACCAGGTGAACCTTCCTGCGGATGGGCGTTACGTCGTCGTTCCGCCGTGGGTGAAAGGCTTGTTGCTTCAGAACTCTAGCTTTGTCACCGCAGCCAAGCCTGATGCTGTGCTGAATGGCGAGATAGGTCAGATAGCCGGCATTCGTATCCTCGTCTCCAACAACGTCAAGACGACCGGCACTTCACCTGTGGTCTCGCACATGATGGCGGGCCATCCGTCTGGACTGGCCTACGCCGAGCAGATCGTCAACGTTGAGGGTCTGAGGCTCGAAGGTAGCTTCGCGGATGCCGTTCGCGGCCTGCACCTCTACGGCGCTCGCGTACTGGACGGAGCCAGGCTCTTCGACCTGCAGGCCAACCCGTAGTCGCCATCCTTTGAGATGGGGCGGGAGTGCGGTGACGGTAACGCCTGGTGGGTTACGCATGCCCTTTCACTCCCGTCTGCTACTGTCAAGATGGGTGGGGGGCGTCCAACTGGAGGGCGAACGGCAGAGGGTTTCTAGTCCTTTCTCCTAGACCGTCCCCCCACCCCCCTAATAAAAAGTGGGCAGCAGATGAGTCAATGTAGCTTTACCAAGCCAAATGGTGAGCGCTGCAAATTGGCCGCACAAGGCCAGCAGGGCGTGTGCTGGAATCATGACCCCAAGAACGCCGAGCAGCGCCGTAAACAGGCTTCTAGAGCCGCTGCAGCGAAAGCTGATAAGGAGGTTAGGGAAGTCAAGCGGGAGATCCGGGATCTCATCAAAGCCGTGCGCGAAGACGGCTTCGACGTGAGCGCGGCCAACACCATCAATCGCCTCTACCAGACGCTTCTGCAATACATCCTCGCAGAGCGAGGGATCTACCGCGAAGAGGACCTGGCTGTTCGTATCAGGGAGCTAGGTGAAGGCAAGTGAGCTTCGTCAGCGTGGATGCACTAGAGAGGGAGTTCAGGAGGCTTGAGGCTCATTCCACCACGGTAGAACAGCCCACTATTCCCGCCTACCCCGTAGAGTTCGCCATGAGCGTGGGCATTGAGCCCGACCCCTGGCAAGTAGCGGTACTAGCGTCAGATCACTCACGCAAGATCCTCTGCTGCGGTAGGCAAACGGGGAAGACCACGGTCTCCGGGTTACTGGCAGCACACAAGGCGCTCACGCAGCCCGGCAGCGTGGTCCTTATCGTGGCTCCGGTAGAGAAACAAGCCAAGTGGTTATTCCGCAAGGTGAAAGCCATCTATAGGCAAGCAGGCTCGCCATACGGTGCACCCTCAGACAGGCTTACCGGCCTCGAACTCGGCAACGGCTCCATCATCGAGGCGATGCCAGCAGTGGAGCGCACGACCCGTGGACCCTCTGTGGACCTGCTCATCGTGGAGGAGGCCGCCGGCGTGCCAGATATGGACTACTACGGCATATTGCCCACGCTCATTGCAACCAGGGGCGAGCAGGTGCTCCTGTCCAGCCCGCGTGGTAAGCGTGGGTTCTTCCACGATATCTACCACTCAGACGCCGACTGGCTCCGGGTCATGGTCCGTTCTGATGAGGTACGCCGGATCAGGGGCCAGGATCTGGACGTCTTCAGAAACACGATGCCAGAGCAGTTTTTTCAGCAAGAGTTCTTCTGTGAGTGGCTGGAGACGGAAGGCTCTCTGTTCTCTTACGACGACATAGAGGCCGCCCTCGCCGCAGGCGAAGACGTTGCGGCCATAGATATAGGAGACGACGACCAATGGTAGGAGTGATAACCACGTGGGATACAGGCTATGAGCTGCCTCGTATGCCGAAGTACTCACCGAGGCGCTACTCGGTCGGGGTCGACCTGGGCCAGGCCTCAGACTTCACGGCTATCGCAGTCCTAGAGAAGACGATAGCCCCACCCGAGACGGCCATGTTCTCACCCGTGGGAGAGTCCCCATCTAACAGGCTGATCGAAGGTAGAGCTCTCTATGACCTCGTCTACCTCAAGCGCCCGAAGCTGGGTACGCCCTATGACACCATCGCACGCAGGGTTGCTGATCTGATCTGTGACCTCGAACCCCAGGGGGCGTTCGGCGAGCTCGGCCAGGTAACTCTGTCTGTGGATGGTACCGGGGTGGGGCGTGGCGTTGTGGACATGCTTAGGACTGAGTTTCAGCGTCGGGGCGCAACGTCTCGGGCTGTGCCCAAAGTGGACTTCCGTGCAGTGTCGGTCACGGGCTCTAACACGTCCCTGAAGAAGCCCACACGGACGCACGGATACTGGTCTGCGCCGAAGAAGGATCTGGTCTTCCCGGCCGTGGCCGCCTTCCAGCAAGGGAAGATTCGGATTGCCAAAGGCATCAAAGATAGAGACGCCCTGGTCCACGAACTCAAGAACTACTCCCGCACCACCAACATAGCTACCGGTAACATGGCCTTCGAGCCGTGGCGCGAGTCCGACCACGACGATTTATTGTTTGCACTGTGCCTGGCTCTGTGGGGCTGGCAGACGCGAAAAGGCCAGACCACCCTCCGTGTGATTCGGTAAGCGGCTAACTTCGCGGCACGAGGATGGATTCTAAGGGCTTGCGCGTGGCCTCCGGACGTGGGTGTTATTCGAAGCCCGGTCCGAGGTAGAGTAGAGTGCAAGGAGGAAGTGCCCGGACCGGGCTCTAAAGTAATCGGTGCGCTGACCCGCATGTTCTCCCTTATGTTCTCCCTTATACGGAGGGCGCACCGTGCACTCCACCCTAGCATCGCACCACGCCTGGGCGCACCGTCTACTTTGACCCAAGCTTAGCACATCTAGCTTAGGTTTAGCTCTAAAGGCTTTCGTACCTGGTCCCAATAGGCTAGGATAGGGCTGTGGGAGAGGCTCGTACAGACCGACCAAGCCCCGACCTGGACAGATTAACCGTTGCACAGGCCGCCGACGCTCTGAGTATAAGCCAAGACGCCGTAAGAAAGCGCATAGCCAGGGGCACTATCCCCCATGACAGGGACGAATCAGGTCGGGTGTTCGTTTACCTGGCGCCGTCCGAGACCGTCCACAAGACAGACCAAGACGCTCAGCAAGACACCGCGTCCAAGACCGTCCAAGACGCCTATATCCGAAGTCTTGAAGACCAGATAGCTTTCCTCCGCCGCGAGCTGGAGCGCAAGGACCGCATCCTGCTAAACCTAACGGAGCGAATCCCGGAGCTAGAAGCACCCTCAGAGCCGCGAGAATCCCCTGAGACGGTCGAGGAGGAGCCGGAGAGGGCAGAGCCCCACTCCGCTGCGGGAGAGGCTCAGGAAGGCGTACAGCGCCCGTGGTGGCGTCGGGTGTTCGGTAGCTGATGGACGCCATAACCGCGTTCGTGGTTGAGACGGGTAGTCGGGGGATGAGCCCCGATGTGATCGCGGTCGGGGTCTTCTCTATCGTCGGCGCGGTCGCCGGGGCCGTCGCCGGCCTGCTCGGGGAGCGCTGGCGGCGGAGTTGGGGCAAAGTGCGGTGCGAGATAGTGGACTGGAAGGTCGGCGCGGGTCCCCCCACAGCCCCCACGGAACGGGAGCTTGAGGTTAGGTTTGTTAACGAGAAAGAGCTGCAGGTCATCGTCTTGGACATGCGGGTGGCGTTCTATACGGGAGACAAGGCCCTCGAAAAGCGGGCACGTCCGGCCTTAATGTTCGGGAGCGAGAACAACAAGACAGCGTTGAGCCCAGTGAACGTGCCCGGGCGCTCGGCAGTACCACTGACGTTCACCGTAATCGCTGGACTCGCCGAGATACAGCAAGAGCTGGCGGCGACAAATAGAGCGGAGTTCGTAGCAACCCTCGTCGGCGCACGAGACATTAGCAAGAAACTGGAGCCACCGTGGCGCTCATGACAGATGCCTCTGTTCACCACGCGCGGTGGAAATTCTCCGGAAGTTGGAACGCAACAACCTGTGCTCGCTTGTCACGATTCCTCGCCACGAATGCGGCCAGCGTGTCGCCAACCTGATGCCTGAAACCCGCTCAGCCCCACCCCGACGCCATAAGACCCTGCCCGAGTTGGGGAGCTTGCTACCGCGAACTTCCGAGAATTCCTCTTCCCCGACGTTGGGTGAAAAAGGTCCGGTCGGGCGGGAGGATGGGATATCCGTGCCCAACCGGGTAATGGCTTCGATTGTACAGGGGAGAGGCCCGCTGGTGCTCTGATGGGTATTTGTTTTCTTATGTACAACCGGAGCCCCCTAACCTGTACATAAGAAACACCCTGCGGCATAGGACCGGGCAAAGCGAAGGCCGCGCCAGGGGGGGGACAGCACGGCCAACGATACAAGCATTATAAAGACCGGAGCCCCGTAGAGCCCCAGCCCGATAAACGGCGAGCGACGGGCAGGATAGAGCACACGCTCTTGGTTGGGGATTGGCGTCACCTCAACCAACCTAAGACCTTCGCCCGCTCCCCCTCCAACCCCACCA
>Ga0126305_10001605_pt1 | contig 10110 bp, 10 predicted proteins | sample Plot26_FD_92536 | JGI IMG/M metagenome (GOLD analysis project Ga0126305, IMG submission 92536) | Serpentine soil microbial communities from UC McLaughlin Reserve, CA, USA - Plot26 | ecosystem: Environmental > Terrestrial > Soil > Grasslands | place: USA: UC McLaughlin Reserve, Lake County...
ACACGCACACCTTGCCCCCCACCGCCACCCGGGACCCCGCTGACGAAGCGATGTGCGCTCGCGCCCGCGAGCGCTACGCGGCCGATCGCAAGAGCAGCTTGCGCAGGCGCCGCAAACGCCACGCGCAGCTGCCGAACCTGATCATCATCGGCGGCCTCAAGTGCGGGACGACGAGCATCCACCACTACCTCGGCCTCCATCCGGAAGTCCAGATGTCGAAGCCGAAGGAGCTCAACTTCTTCGTCGAGGAGCTGAACTGGGACCTCGGCATCGACTGGTACGCGAGCCGCTTCGACGATCGCTTCAAGGTCCGTGGCGAGTCCTCGCCCCACTACACGAACCTCCCCCGTTATGAGGGCGCCGCCGAACGGATCAAGCAGAGCTGCCCCGACGCGCGCCTCCTCTACATGGTCCGCGACCCGATCAAGCGCATCCTCTCCCACTGGGTCCACGCCACCGGCGCCGGCTACGAGCAGGGGGACCTCGTCGAGGTCCTCTCCCGGCCGAACACCCAGTACATGAACCGCTCCAAGTATTGGATGCAGCTGCAGCCCTACCTCGAGCGCTTCGACCGCGACCAGATCGCGATCATCACCCAGGAGGAGCTGCAGACCGAACGCGACGAGACGATGCGCAAGGCCTTCGCCTTCGCCGGCGTCGAAGAGACCTTCACCTCCGAGCAGTTCGACCGCGAGTGGGAGAAGTCCAGCGCCAAGGAAGGCGACAAATACCAGCTGATGGAGAAGCTGGTGAAACTCCCCGGCCTGCGCTCCTTCGATCGCAACTTCGACCGCCTGCCGGAGTCGATGCGTTGGATCGTCGAGAAGGTGGTCCACGATCCCGACAAGCCGCCGGCGCCGAAGCCGAAGCTCCCCGACGACCTCTTCGAGACCGTCCGCACCCGCTTCACCGAGGACGTCGCCGAGCTGCAGAAGTTCGCCGGCCGCGAGTTCGCCGGCTGGCACGACTACAGCTGAGCCGCGCTTCGGATTTTCGACCCATCCCGCTGTGCTGAAAGTCGGAAGCGCGGGTAGATTCTGAATCGATGCGGCGGCTCCTGCCAGATTCGGGCGAGACTTCGGTCGAGGGTCAGCTCGACAGCTACAGGCCCTGGGAGGAGCCGGGCGAGCAGCGGCCCCTCGTCGCGATCAACTTCGTCACCACCCTCGACGGGAGGGCAACGATCGAAGGACGCTCAGGCCCGATCGGGTCCGAGACCGACACGGAGATGCTCGGGCGCCTTCGCTGCCGCTTCGACGCAGTGATGATCGGAGCCGGGACGATGCGCGTCGAGCGCTACGGACGGCTCGCTTCGAAAGAGGAGACCAGGAAGAGAAGGGAAGCGATCGGGCTCGACCCCAACCCGCTGATGGTGATCGTCAGCGGCCGCCTCGACCTGCCCTGGGACGCGCCTCTGTTCACCGCTGGCGAGGGCCGGGTCCTGATCCTCACCGCCTCGGAGGCCGAGCCGCCGGAGACCGCGACGCCGCTGCAGGTGCAGCGGCACGAGGGGGCGGTCAACCTGACCGAGGCGCTGTCGCGACTCCGGCACGAGCACGGCGTGCGGGCGCTCCTCTCCGAGGGCGGCCCCCACCTGCACGAGCAGCTCCAGGCCGACGGCCTCGTCGACGAGCTCTTCCTGACGATCGCGCCGAAGCTGAGCGGCGGCGATGCACCGCGGATCCTCGAGGGGCCGTTGCCGGGGGTCGTCGACTTCGACCTAGCCTGGCTGCTGGAGGAGGACGGCGAGCTGTTCGCCCGCTACCGGCGATCCTGAGGCCGCCCATCGAATAGCGTTCCTCGCTCAGTAGGAGACGAGGAGAGGAACCGATGGATTTCAACCCGAGCCCCGAGGTCGCAGAGCTGCGCGAGCGCGTCCTCGACTTCATCGACGAGCAGATCTACCCGCAGGAGCGGGAGCTGATGGAAGCGCTGGACGCGGAGGTGAAGCCGGGCGTGCCCTACCCGCAGAACCTGACCGCGGTGCGCGAAAAGGCGCGCAACGACGGGCTCTGGAACCTCTTCATGCCCGATGAGCGCTTCGGGCCGGGGCTGAGGAACTGGGAGTACGGGTTGCTCTGCGAGGAGATGGGCCGCAGCCCGATGGCGGCGCCGATGGCCTTCAACTGCGCCGCCCCGGACACCGGCAACATGGAGATCCTCGCCGAGCACGGGACGCCGGAACAGCGCGAGCGTTGGCTCGAGCCGCTGATGGAGGGGAAGATCCGCTCCTGCTTCTCGATGACCGAGCCCGAGGTCTCCGGCTCGGACCCGACGCTGCTGCAGGCCAAGGCGACCCTCGACGGCGACGAGTGGATCGTCGACGGCCACAAGTGGTTCACCAGCGGCGCCGTCGGCGCCGACCTGGCGATCGCGATGGTCGTCACCGACCCCGACGCGCCGCCCTACGCCCGCGCCTCGATGATCTGCGTCCCCACCGACACCCCCGGCTTCAACCTCGTGCGGCCGATCTCGGTGATGGGGCACGACGGCGGGCCCGGCCACTGCGAGATCCGCTACGAAGAGTGCCGGGTGCCGAAAGGGAGCCTGCTCGGCGAGCGCGGCGCCGGCTTCGCGATCGCCCAGGACCGGCTCGGCCCCGGGCGTATCCACCACTGCATGCGCGCGATCGGGACGGCGGAGCGGGCCCACGAGATGATGTGCCGCCGGGCCAACGAACGCACCGCCTTCGGCGGGCCGCTGGGCGACAAGCAGTTCGTCCAGGAGTCGATCGCCGCCTCGCGGATGGAGATCGACCAGGCCCGCCTCCTCACCCTCTATGCGGCCTGGAAGATGGACACCGAGGGCAAGCGCGCCGCCCGCCAGGCGATCTCCGCAATCAAGATCGTCGCCGCCAACATGGTCATGGACGTCCTCGACCGAGCGATCCAGGTCCACGGCTCCCTCGGCATGACCGACGACACCCCCCTCGCGATCATGTGGCGCTTCAGCCGCATGCTCCGCCTAGCCGACGGCCCCGACGAGGTCCACAAAATGGTCCTAGCCCGCCGCGAGCTCAACCGCTGGGCCAAGCGCGCCGAGGCCGAAGCCGAAGGGAATTTGGAGCCTCGGCACGCGGTGCGGATGGTTTAAGAGCGAACACGGGTCGGCAGAGAATGACGTCTTGAACGAGCGGAAATGTCCCTGGTGCGGGGGGTCGCTCGCGAGCGGGGTGAGCTTGCGGGGAAGAATTCGCTGCCTCGGTTGCGGAGTTGCGGTGACGGAGCCCGCGCCTTCCGATCAGGAGCTCGACGCCGCCTATGGCGGCTGGTATCGACCGGCAGAGGGGCGCTTCTCGGGGTTTGGCGACTGGCTCCTGCGTCGCCTGCGCGCACGGCCGGCGGTGCGAATCGATCGGGTTGCGCCTCCGGGGCCCGTGCTCGACGTCGGCTCTGGAGAGGGCGCTCTTCTGGCCGCCCTGCGCCGCCGGGGCCGCGAGGCGGTCGGGCTAGAGCGCAACGCGGCGAAACAGGGGATACGGGCCGAAGACATCCTTGAGGTCGAGGAGGAGGGCTGGGGGGCAATCGTCTTTTGGCATTCGCTGGAGCACCTGCGGGAGCCGAGGATGGCTATCGAGCACGCCGCGCGACTACTGCGGGACGATGGCCTCCTCGTGGTGGCCGTCCCGAACTCGGCGAGCCTGCAGGCGCGGATCTTTGGCGACCGCTGGTTCGCACTCGACCTCCCCCGCCACCTCGTCCATCTCACCGCCCCAGCGCTGCTCAGTGGGATTAGCGGTACCGGGATGCGGGTCGAGCAGGTGAGCCACCACCGTGGCGGGCAGGTGGTCTTCGGCTGGCTGCAGGGAATCGTCGGCACGCTTCCCGGCCATCCCGACCTTTATGACGCGATCCGACGCCCGGCTGCTCGCTCGGTAACGATTAGCGACGGCGGCCGCTGGCGTGCCTTGGCAGTTGCGGCTCTCGCCCTTCCGCTAGCCGTCCTTGCGGCCCTTGTCGAGATCCTCCTACGACGCGGCGGAACCGTCTACGTGGAGGCGCGGCGTGCCTAAGGTGATCGCAGTGCTGCCCGCGCTGAACGCGGCCAAAACGCTGGAGGCGACGGTCGCGGGCATTCCCCGGGATCTCGTCGACGAGGTGATCTTGGTTGACGACCATTCGACGGACGAGACGAGGGAGGTCGCCCGCCGCCTCGGGATCAGCCTGATCTGGCATCCCCACAACGCTGGCTACGGCGCTAACCAAAAGACCTGCTACATGGAGGCGCTGCAGCGGGGGGCAGACGTCGTCGTGATGCTCCATCCCGACGGCCAGTACGAGTCGCGGCTGATCCCGAAGATGTGTGCGCCAATCCTCTCCGGCGAAGCCGACCTGGTACTCGGATCCCGCTTCGCCGAGCCTGGAATGGCGCTGAAGCAGGGAATGCCCCGATGGAAGTACCTAGCCAATCGCTTCCTGACCCGGGTGGAGAACCGGATCATGGACAGCGACCTGAGCGAGGCCCACACCGGCTACAGGGCCTACTCCCGACGCTTCCTCCTCGCTGTGCCCTTCCTGCGCAACGCCAACGACTTCAGCTTCGACTCAGAGATCCTGATGCAGGCGGCGCTGTTCGGAATGAAGATCGTCGAGGTCCCGGCCAAGGGGCGCTACTTCGAGGACGCCTCTTCGGTCGGCTTCCGCGCCGGCACCGTCTACGGGCTCAAGACCTTGCTGGTGGGGGCGCGCCTGATCCTGCATCGCAGGAGGATCCTGCGCTCACGCAAGTTTCAGCCCTGAGAGGGGCGGCGGCGTCCGAAGACTTCCCGCGGCGACCTGTACTTGAGGACCATCAGCGGGCGCTCGACCAGGTAGTAGGTCAGCGCTGCGAGCGGCAGGGAGATCAGGAATGAGAGCACCAGCACCGCGCCGAAGCCGGCTTCGGCGCCACCCACGCCGAGGTCGACGGTGATCGTCACGCTCCACAGGTATAGCCCGTAGGACAAAACGCCGAGCCACAACATCACCGGATGCCCCAGGAAGCGAGCGGGAACGCCGAAGTTGGGGTTCCCGAAGAAGACTGGGATCAGCACCAGCACCGCAACCGCTGCCTGGACCAGGTGGAGGACGACGTAGCCGCCTGGGCCAAAGGGCGCGACAGTGAACGGAGTCGGGACGATCGTAAACACCTCCACCACCCAGATCGCCAGCGCCAGCACCCAGCAGGCGCCGGGATTATCAGCTGCAAGGCGCAACAGCGTGGGGAGCTCCTGACGCCGGTGGTGGTAGGCAACCGAGAGGATCGCTGCCGCGAGACCCAGGCCTAGCCAAAGGAAGTGAGCGAGGAAGCTGAACCGGAACCAGGAGGCGTCGCGCACCGAGGGAAAGAAAGCCCCGACCAGCACGGACGCCGCCGAAAGGGCTGCGATCAGCAGCAGCTCTGCACGGATCCACGAGCGAAGCGTGCGGCCACGGGCAATCCGCGCGGTCAGCCACGCGTAGAACGGCAGCATCAAGTAAAAGGTCATCTCGACCGTAAGCGTCCACGACTGCGGCAGACCGCAGCGGAAGCCGGAGTCGCCGATGCAAGCCTTGCTGGCATCGGCGTAGTCCAGGTAGAAGCCGAGGCTGTAGAACGTGTACCACCTGTCGGTGAAGACGCCGACCAGGCCCGGAAAGACCGCCAGCGCCGTCAACACCACCCAATAGACGGGGTAGACGCGGAGGAACCGACGCCACGCATAGGCCCCTACGGTCGGGGAGGCGGGGCCATCGGCTCGGTGGGCGATCATCGGCCGGTAGAGGAGGAAGCCGGAAAGGAAGAAGAAGATGGCGATCGCTCCGTCGAGCCGGACCACAAGCCTGTTCGGCAGGCTCCCGGTGAAGCCGCCGAAGCCGCCGGTGAAGAGCCAGACGTGGCAGATCATCACGCTGATGACGGCAAATGCCCTCGCTCCGTCAGAGAGAGGGAAGCGGGGATGGCGAGGAGGTGGGGCGACAACGTCGGGGACCGCCGCCGCCGACCTCTCAACCTGGCCGCTCGCCATTCCTATCCGCGTTGCCCGCTGGTGGCAAACGTGCGAATGAAATCGACGTCGCAGCTCTTCAAGCCCGCCTCCCGCGCGAGTTCTCGCTGCAGCGCGCTGAGGTCCAGCATTTGCAGCTCCAAGGCATGCGCCTGGGTGGCGTCTCCGGCCTCGCCGGCGTCGGCACGCTCCCGCACAACCACAATGATCGGGTCGTAGAGCGAGACGTAGGATTCAAGCGCCAGGCTGTCGGACCGATCCGCCAAAGCCCGCATCCGGCTCGCGCTTCGTTCGAGGATCGGCAGAGCCGGCTCGACCAGCTCGCGGGTCGTCAGGGTCAGGGCGTCGAGGCCGCGATCGGGAAGGCGGCCGAAGCGAATGGCCATGCGGCGGGATTCGGCGACCATCCCGGCGCAGATCCGGTCCGCGGCGGCGACGTAGCTGCGGCTGCCGGCGCCGCCGGAATCGCTCGGTTGCATCGCCGCTCCCTGCGGCGAGGTCTCCGAATCACCACAGCCACAGAAAAACAGGGTGAGGAAGACGAGGATCAGCGGCAACCGTCTCATGCAGTGCTGACCCTATCTTCGCGGCGACTCTTCCAGAGCCAGGCCAGGCCGATCGCCGCGAGGATCAGGATGAACGGGTCGACTGGAGTCCGCTGACGCGGCAAGCCGTTGATCGGGGCAGCGACAAGGATCAGCAGAATCGGGACCAGCCAGAGAAACCGGGGGCCGGTCGCGATGCGACGCACGGCAGGACGGCGCGAGCGGACGATCGCGACCGCTCCCGCCACGGCAAGCAGAACCGCGAGAGCGAGAGCGACCCGCTCGGAGAGTGGGTCGGCGCTGCCGATCCCTCTGGTTTCAACCGGGCCGGTGAACGGATCCACCACCGAGCCGCCGGATAGCTCGAAGAGGCGCAGCAGGTTCCAGCCGGTTACTTGGGCGACGTAGAGCGGGTGCCCGAGGGCAAATGCGATGGCCTTGCTGCGCAGGGTCGCGTCGAGAGTGCCTTCGTCGATCCCCGGGGTCAAGAACAGGGCGGTGTATTCCGGTGCGACCCGTGGCGTCCGCCAACTGCCCGGATCGGCGTCATCCTCCTGCGAGGCGCCGTTGTAGGTGCCGGCCATCGCAAAGCCCGTCCCGCTGGTGATCGGAATGAAGCGGCCAAACTCGGTCGCATTGCGCACGGTCCAAGGTGCGATCACCAATACCGCGCAGAGCAGCGCGACGGCCGGAGCCATCGCGGCCCGGCGGCTGAGCCGTGGCCGCAGCACCCAGAGGCCGAGCACCAAGGGGATGGCGAGGGCCGGGCCAGGATTGCGAGTGAGGGCGGCAAGTCCGAAAAGCAGGCCGGCCAAGGCCGCCCACCGCAGCTCTCGCAGACGCCTGAACTCGAGCACAGATAGAACCATTCCCAACTCGAGAACGATGAACAGCGGCTCGGAGAGCAACTCGCGGCTGAGCAAGACCAGCGGCGGGAACACCGCCATCAAAATCGCGGCGAGGAGTCCGACTCGCCGGCCCCAAACTCGGGATGCGATCAGATAGAGCAGGAAGACCGCCAGGGCGCCGAGGGCGGCGTTGGCAAAGCGACCGACGGCGATGCTGTTGCCGCTGACGGCGTAGAGGGTTCCGAGGAAGTAGGGGTACCCCGGCGCTCTCAGCGCGCTCGGGCCGCGATCGAGGACGTAATAGGAATCAGGAAAGCCGTCCCCATCGGCGATCGAGCGGGCGTGGCGGTCGTAGTCCCATGCATCCTGCTCGGGGAGGTACCCGGTATCGGCGGCGATCGTGGCAAGGCGCAGAACAAGCGCCAGTGCCACGATCGCGAGGATCGGCCCCCTTGCGCAAAGAAGGCCGCCCCCTCGGGCGGCCTTCTTTGGAGTGGTGTTGAGCTTGCCTACGGGCTCGTTGCGCAATTTACGGTTGCGACGGTACCCCAGGTCGCGCCGCTGGTGCCCTCAATCTGCTTGGCGAAGACGATCCAGGCGCTGCCGTACTGGGAGCTCTCGGTAACGGTCGCGGCATTGTTGTTGGCGCCGGTGATGATGAACCCACCGCCCGTCGGGACCTTGCCGCTCGGACAGCCAGCGATTCCGAAGGTGGTTCCTTCGTCTCCTTCGACCTGAACCTCACCGCTCATCTTGCCGTTGGCCACGTTCAGCGCATTGTCAGCGCTTGCCTGGGCGGCAGCCGCGGCCGTTTTGGCAGCGTTGGCGGTTCCCAAAGCCGTATTCGCGGTTCCCTGCGCTGCGTTGGCGGCTTTCTGCGCCGCGGCGGCGTCTTTCTGCCCCGCGGTGGCGTCTTTCTGGGCGTTTGCCGCTGCCGCGGAAGCGGAGTTGGCGGTGTTCTGCGCGTTGTTGGCGGCAGTCTGCGCGGCTTTTGCCTTTTTCAAAGCCTTGGTGGCGATCGACTTGACGCTGGCGGAGACGCTCGCGACAGGGTTCGAGGGACCTCCGAGGGCAGGTACTGAAAGGGCGAGAGCCAATACCAAGCTCAAGCCAAGGACGGTGTATCGCTTCTTCATTTACTCCCCCAGAGCCCTGCAATGCGGGCCGTTGTTTTGGCAAAGGATGGCCGCATTCCACCACAAGGCGCGGCGGGACGCAAACACGCTCGACTACTGTCGGATCAACCGGCCCTGATCTACGGTGAGATTGCCACAGCGCACCAGTCCGAGCGAGTCGACAGCGTCTTCTGCATTAACGGTCGCTGCATCAACCTGAGCCGCGACCTGTGCCACCTCCCGCGGATTCGTTTCGCGCGCCACACGGGCCAGCGCGCCGGCTTCGATCTCGACTTCGAGCAAAGCTCTCCGCAATGCCTCCACCAATTCAGAGCGATCTGGCGGCACCGGGCTCCGACCCAGTTCCAGCCGCCATTCGCCGACGATCGGGACGAGAGCATCCGCGTAAGCGGAGACCGCGGCCAATCCCCCTCGCTCCAAGGCCTTCCCCTGCGCCATCGCTATTTCTTCCTTGCGTTCGGCACAACTGGCATCGAGAGTGCGCGTGTAGGAGTCCTGGGGCACATTCACCGCTTCATCGTCGGCTGATTCCAGGGCGATGAAGGCGACCACGGCTATCAGGACAGCGCCCAGCGTTCCCAGCGTGACTTTTTTGGTCCGTCGATCCCGTCCGATCAAGGCGCGAAATCGCTCGCCCACGCTCAGGTCCTCGGATTTGCTCACTCCTCCTGGCTCCTCCTGGCGCGGCAGCTCAGTGCCGCAGGAAGCGCAGTACTTAGAGCCTTTCTCGTTGTCGGCACCGCAGCGGGGACAGAACATTGCGCGGAAGCTATCCGATCCGATTCCGACCCAAGGTGTTAGCGTGACCGCGGTGAGCGTTATGACTCGGGTCATCCAGCTGTCGGCGGCCGTATTTGCCGCGGCGCTGCTGTTGTCCGCCTGCGGCAACTCGGGAGACGAGTTTCAGCCGACCCAACCAGATCGCACTAGCGCCGAGGCCGATGGCGACGCCAAGCCGACGCAGAAGCCAGCCTCCAAAAGCGACCGCCATGAGTCGAAGGCAAAGCAGGACGAAGCCTCTAAGGCAGCCGGGAGGGCGGGTTCGAATTCGAAGCCGGCCGCCACGCCAAAGCAAGGGCAAGGGCAAGGGCAAGGGCACGAAGCTCCATCATCGGAGTCCGTGCATGTAGATGGCTGCCCGACCGGCATCACCAGGCGCCAATGCGAAGCCGTGGGCCAGGCATATGAGCAGCAGCAAGGCTCGACCCCACGCGTCGTCGAGGATGGCGAATGTCCGCGCGCGATGAGTAAGAGCGAATGCCAGGCGGCCGGCGAAGCCTACGAAGAGGCCGATGAAGGCCGCGTCGTCAAGCCGAACGAATGCCCTCGGGCATTGACTGCCGAGCAATGCGCCGAAGCCGGCAGGGCGTACGAAGAAGTAACCAAGTAGCTCACCCAGCCTGCTCGACCCGCTCGGCCTCTTCAGCCAAACGCTCGACAAGCCGCGCGAAGGCCTCTACGCCCTCGTTGACCTTGCCGTAACCACCAGCGGTGTAGCGGGCGTAGACGCCCTCGAGGATGATCGCCAGCTTCCAGTAGCCGAGGGCGATGAAGAAGTCCAGTTGGGAGAGGTCGCGGCCGGAGCGCTCGGCGTAGCGGGTCTTCAGCTCCTCGCG
>Ga0126305_10001606_pt1 | contig 10107 bp, 7 predicted proteins | sample Plot26_FD_92536 | JGI IMG/M metagenome (GOLD analysis project Ga0126305, IMG submission 92536) | Serpentine soil microbial communities from UC McLaughlin Reserve, CA, USA - Plot26 | ecosystem: Environmental > Terrestrial > Soil > Grasslands | place: USA: UC McLaughlin Reserve, Lake County...
GCGGAGCCGTCGTTGATCAGCACGCGGCCGTCGATCTGCGGCGCCATGCCGTGGTGCCGGCCCTGGAGCAGGTGCTCGGACTCCTCGCACGCTCCCTCGACCAGCACGGCCATCCGCCGGCCTACCAGCCGCTGCCGCTGGGCGAGGGCGATCGGCTTCTGGGCCTCGAGGATCTGGCGCAGCCGGCGGCGCTGGGTGCTCTTGGGCACGCGGTTCTTGAGCTCCGCGCCGGGCGTGCCATCCTCGGGGCTGTAGGCGAAGGCGCCGAGATGGTCGAAGCGGGCCCGCTCGATGAAGGCCATGAGGTCCCGGAAGTGCTCCTCGGTCTCGCCGGGGAAGCCGACGATGAACGTCGAGCGCAGGAAGACGTCCGGCGCCAGCTCGCGCGCCCGCTCCAGGAGCCGCAGGTAGCGCTTGGCGTCGCCGCCCCGCCGCATGGCGGTGAGGATGTCGCCGTGGCTGTGCTGAAGGGGCATGTCGAGATAGGAGCAGAAGCGCTCCTCGGTGCCCATCAGGCGCAGAAGGTCCTCGTCCAGGGTCGTGGGATAGGCATAGAGGAAACGGATCCAGGGGATCGACGTCTCCCGGAGCAGCGCCTCGACGAGCCGCACCAGGCCGTGGCGGGGCATCCCGAGGTCCTCGCCGTAGCGGGTGGTGTCCTGGGCGATGAGGTTGAGCTCGGTGATCCCCGCTTCCTCGAGCTGCCGGGCCTCGGCGACCAGGCTGTCGATGGTGCGGCTGCGGAAGCGCCCGCGCCAGATGGGGATCGCGCAGAAGGTGCAGGGGTTGTTGCACCCCTCGGCGACCTTCAGATAGGCATGGCCCTGGGTGGTGAGCAGCCGGGGCGCCGTGTGGTCGAACACCATGTGGGAGGGCGCCGGCAGCGGCGGACCGCCGCCGATCTGCACCACCTCCCCCACCTCGCGGAGCTGGTCGAGGCCGACGAAGCCGTCGATCTCGGGGATCTCCCGGGCGAGCTGATCGCCGAACCGGTTCACCATGCAGCCGGCCACCAGGACCCGCTCGACGCCCTTGCCCTTGCGGCCGATGACCTCCAGGATGGTGTCGATCGACTCCTGCTGGGCCTCCTCGATGAAGGCGCAGGTGTTGACCACCACCGTCTGGGCGGTATCGAGGTCGTTGACCACGTCGTAGCCGCGCCGCGCCAGCTCGCCGAGCATGATCTCGCTGTCGACGAGGTTCTTCGGGCAGCCGAGGCTGATCATCCCCACACGAGGACGGCCCACATGGGGGCGCTGGACGGGTTCGACGGGGTCGGACATAGGCGCGAAGTCTAACAGATCAGGGGGGAGGGATAATCCCGGCCCCCTTGGGCCGGCCCTCATAACCCCCTACCCCCTTCTCTCCCAGCCTCCCTCCCTGCCGCCGGGAGAGAAGGGGAATGAAGAAGCGAAACTGCTTTTCAAGGCTCTTCAGACAAACATCTCCCTCTTCTCCCGGTCGGGGGGAGGGAGGCTGGGAGAAGAGGGCCGGGGTGATGAGGGCTCGGAGCCACCGTCTGATCGGACCAGGGAGATCAGTACTGGACGGCCTCCTCCCATTCGCGCAGCGCGGGCTCGCTCGTCTCGGCGAAGAACTTCCGGACCTCCGAGTTGAAGTCCTCGAAGCTCCTGACATCTGCCGCGATGTCCAAGAGAACCATCCGGAAAGCTGTAGAGAACTCTGCCAGAGCTTCATTCGGGCTCTGGCCACTGGCTGCAAAGCCGCCGGGGTTGACGCCTTCCACCCAGAACTCACCCTCTTCGTCCGTCATCAGTGCACGGCCCGAGACGGCGACCCTGGCGATGAAGCCGTTTCCTTCGACGAGCTCGTGGCGGCCGAACAGCAGCGGGTAGTTCGTCATGGGATGATATTTTTTAGCGTCTGCCAGCGCTTGTCAAGGAAGCTCACGACACCAGCCAATACCCGCCGATCACGATCGCGGCGGCGGAGAACGACGCGAGCAGCGCCTGATAGGCCCGCAAGCCACGGCCCGTGACGCGGGCCGCCACCAGGCCGAAGGCGGACGAGAAGGCCGTCATCGCCATCACGGCTCCGAGCCCGAAGCCCACGACGTAGGCGAGGGAGGCGCCGCGCGAGGGCAGCGCCAGGGCCGGGAGCAGGCCCAGGATGTGCGAGCTGCCGGCCAGGCCGTGCAGGCTGCCGATCCACACCGCGGCCCGTCCCGGCCGGGGATGGCGGGGCTCCTCGGGGTGAGCGTGCGGCAACCGGGCCAGGAACGCCCGCCGCAGCCCCCAGAGCCCCACTCCGATCAGCACCGCGCCCACCAGCCGTTCGCTCCAGGAGGAGAGGCTCTCGACCGGCAGGATGCCCCGCAAAGCCAGGGCCAGCAGACCCACGGCCCACACGCCGAGGCTGTGGCCGATCCCCCACAAGAGTCCCATCCGCCAGCGCCGGCGCGGCTCGCCGATCACCAGCGGCGCCACGGCCGACAGGTGATCCGGACCCGAAAGCGCGTGCACGAGGCCCGCGAGCAGGCCCGCGAGGGCGGCGAGGACGGTGGGATTCATGGGCAGGACTTTAACAGGGCCGCCGCCGCCGTTGACACCCCCGGCGGCGTTGGCCTAAGTTCCATGCCACAACGAGCTCGACATCCAGGAGAAAGCACATGTCCGGACGAGAAGTTTGCCGACGGATCGCATTGCCGGTGCTGGCGGGATTCTGGGCCTTCTGCGGGAGCGTACTCGGGGCCGCCGGCTTCAGCGCCGCCGATCCCGGCATCAAGGCCATGGGATTGGGCGGGGCCTTCACCGCCCGGGCGAATGACCCGAGCGCGGGATTCTTCAACCCCGGCGGGCTCGCCCTGCTCAAGAAGGGCAAGCTCACCGTCGGCCTCGCCGGGCTTTCCCTCAACGAGTCGCAGTACCAGGGTCAGGCGCCCGGCATCGGCCAGGGCACCACGGGCGCGCAGGAGAAGGGCTGGACCCTGCCGGCCCATGCCTTCACCGCCATCCCCCTGGGCGAGAAGATGAAGCTCGGCGTCGGCATCTATACCCCCTTCGCCTTCAAGACGGAGTGGGCGGACCCCGGTTCCTTCGCCGGACGCTTCCTCACCACCAGCGGCGCGCTCGAGACGTACGACGTCAACGCCAACCTCGGCCTGAAGATCACGCCCAATTTCGGCTTCGGCGCCGGCGTCATCTACCGCAGCTCGCGGTTCGCCATGGGCCGGCGGGTCTCCGGCGTCAATCCCGCCAACGGGCAGACCGTGGACGTCGGCAGCCTCGACCTCGAGACGGACTACGACACCGGGATCGGCTGGGACGCGGGTTTCCTCCACAAAATCGGCGAGCGGTTCGCCTGGGGGGTCTCCTACCGCAGCCCCATCGACGTCGACTACGCGGGCGCCGGCCGCCTGACCCAGATCTCGACCGGCAACGCCCAACTCGATCAGCTCAACCGGGCCACCCTGCCGTATGACCTCGACCTGCCCCTGTTCACCAGCATCTCCTTCCCCGAGACGGCGACGCTCGGCATCGGCTTCGCCCCGACGGAGAAGACCTGGATCGAGGCCGACGTGACCCAGACGGGCTGGAGCCGGTTCGAGGGGTTGAACGTCTCCTTCCCTTTCAACTCGACCTTCAGCCGGACGGTCCAGGGGCCTTGGGAGGACGCGCTGTCCTATCGCGTGGGGGCGCAGATCGAGGTCGGCGGGGGCATTCAGTTCCGGGTGGGCTACGGCTTCGAGGAGAGTCCGCAGCCGGACGCCAGCCTGGCGCCCCTGCTGCCGGATGCCGAGCGGAACATCCTCAGCGCCGGCTTCGGCCGCGACTGGCTGGACATCGCGTTCCAGCTCATCGCGCCGCAGACGCGGGCGACGGCGACCAACGGCGACGGCCTCAACGGGTCCTACAAGGGGAACTCCTACCAGGTGGGGATTTCGATCACCAAGTAGCTGGATCAGGAGCCGAGCGGCCGGACGATCGCTTCCATTCCCTCGCGGCGGCGGAAATCGGAGGCGGCCCGCAGGGCTTCCGTGCGGTCCGCGTAGCGGCCGATACGCACCGTCCGCAGGACGTTCCGCTTCCTCTCCTCGATGACGTAGGGCTCGTAGCCCCGGCTCTGGAGGGCCTGGATGACCTTCTCGGAGTTCTCGGGCCGCTTGAAGGCGCCGATCTGCAGCGAGTAGCGCCCCTCGGCTCCGCCCGCCTCGAAGGCCGGCGCCGGCTCAGGTTCCGGGACGGCGGCCTGCCGCACGGGGCGGGTCTCCAGCCGCGCGGGAGCGACGGACGCGAAGCGCTGCGGCTCGGCCTCCACCGGCTCCGGCGCGGGGGGCTCCGGAGCGATCTCCGCGGGCGCGGCCGGCATTGGCGCGGCGGGCACGGCCGGCGCCGCCTCGGGCTCCGGCTTGCACGGACGGTTGGCGGGTAGCTCGGCGGGCAGGGCGGCACGCCGGGCTAATGGCGCGGGAGCCGTGTAGCCCCCCATGGGCAGACCCCACTGCACGCCCACCAGCACGCCGCCGAAGAACAGCAGGCCGCCGGCCATCGCCATACCGCCCAGCACCAGGACGAGGGACTTCTTGTCGAAAAGGAAGTTGTACATCTCGAACCTCGGGCTCATTACCACCTGACACTTGGATACTGTCGATGATAGCACCAATATCTCAGGCTCCAGGAATCAGCCCTACATCCGCAACAGCTTCCGGAGCCATCCCCGCTTCGGCTTGGCGGCCGGCGGGGCCTTCTTCGGCTGGCCCTTCTTGTCGTACTCGACCGGCGGCCCTACCGGCCGGCCCTCGTGGTAGGCCTGCCGCTCCTTGAGCCGGCCGTTCTCGTCGTAGCGGAGCACGGGGCCGTGCAGGCGGTCGGCCTCGTAGGCGGCCTTCTCCCGGACCTGGCCGTTCAGGTGGTACTCGATCGTCTCGCCGTGCAGCTTGCCGGCTTGATAGCACGAGCGGCGGACGACGCTGCCCAGGGCGTCGTACCAGACGGACTCGCCGCTGAGCTGCCCTTCCTGGTAGACGGACCGGACGGCCTCCCCGCCTCCGGGGTGGTAGAGGCGGAAGTCCCCCGCCGGCTGGCCCTGGCGGTAGCTCATGAGCGCCTGCGGCCGGCCGTCGCCGAAGATCACGCACTCCCCTTCCGGCTGCCCCTCGGCGAACGCCATGCGCTGGCGGATCCAGCCCTTCTCGTCGTGGATGGTCAGCTCCCCGTGCGGCAGCCCGTCGCGGAACTGGGTGCGCTGGAGGACCCGCCCCTCGGGATCGTAGGCGATCACCTCGCCGTCCAGCCGGCCGTCGCGGAATTGGGCGGTGCGCACCACCCGGCCGGCCTCGTCGTAGGTGGCCGAGTCGCCGTGCAGGCGGCCGTTCAGGAACTGGTTCCGCTCGCGGACCCGGCCCGCCTCGTCCAGCACCTGGCGCTCTTCCAGCTCTTCCGAGAGGGGTTCCATCAGGCGACTCCCATGCGCAGCAGGGCGTAGACGAGGCTGTGGACGTAGAGCTCCCGCTCCTCCTGCTGGCGCAGGCGGCGGATCGTCTCCTCGCTGTCGAAGTGGGAGGAGGCCACCTCGTCGCGCACCCAGCGCAGCACGCCGGCCCGGGGGGAGGGCAGCCGCCGCTCTTCGTCCGGCAGCGCCGCCAGCTCGATATCGAGCAGGTTGGTCAGGACGTAGGCGGTGAGCCAGGGGGTGTGCATCCAGGGAGAGCCGGCATAGCTCTTGGCCTGGGCGCGGGCGGCCTCGCGCGGATCGGCGCCGTCAAGGGTCCCCTGCCGGAGCCGCAGCATGTCGAGGAGCAGGGCGTCCAGCTCCTCCCGCCGGCGCCGCGCCTCCAGCGGCGCGCGCTGGAGCCAGGCTTCGACGGCGGCGCCGAGAGCCCGCAGCGAGGTCGGCATGTAGACGTTCGCGCGCCGGGCGTCGCGCCGGACGCGGACCACGGCCTCGAGCACGTCCTGCCGCAGCGGCTCGGCGCGGGCGGGCCGGCCCGCCTTCAACAGCCGCTCGAGCTCGTCGAGGAGATCCTCGAAAGCCTTGGGATCGGCGGGGCGCTTGCGCATCAGGCTGAGCTCGACCGGGGTGCGCCAGATCCGCTCGCCGTTGCGCACCAGGGGGATCTGCTCGACGAAGGGCAGGAGCCGCCGGGCGGGCGCGCGGTCGAGCACGCGCAGGACCTCCTCGTGGTCGTCGCCGGCCCGCTCCACCTCCCGGAGCAGCTCGACGTCCTCGGCGGGAAAGCGCACTCCCGGCCCCTCCAGGCCGCGGCCGGCGTCGGCCACGGCGGCGCGGAAGGCCGCGAAGTCGGGGATCTCGGTGCGCACCAGCGCTTCGAGCCGGCCCAGGATGCGCTCGCAGGCGTGCTCGATCTCCGGCGGAAAGCCGATGCGGCCATAGAGGCCCCGCAGCTCCTCGGTGCCGTCGATCAGCCCCCGTAGATCCACGGGCTCGTCCGGCTCGTCCGCCGGCTCAGCCGGGAGGGGCGGCGGCAGTGGCGCCGGGGGGGTGAGCCGGCGCAGGCGCACGGCGAACATCGCGGCGGCGCCCAGCCCGAGCCCCAGGACCGCGGCGGAAAGGACCATCAGGATGACGGCGGAGGTCAAAGCGCCGCTCCGCTAATTGATCTTCACCAGGCCGCCCTTGAGGGTGAGCATGCCTCCCCCGTCCACCGTCTGCGAGGCCGAGGCCTTGTTGGTCATCGAGATCCCGGCCTTGTTGGTGAGATTCATGGCCGCGTCGTTGGTGAGATCGCCGCCGCCGGCCTTGTTGGTCAGATTGGTGCCCGCCTTGTTGGTCAGCTCCGTGCCGGCCTCGTTCATGAACGCGGTGCCCGCCTTGTTCGTGATCCCCTTGGCGGATGTGATCTTGATGTCGCCGTCGCACTTGATCGTCAGGTTGCCGTTGATGGTGAGGGTGTAATCCCCCGTCACGTTATGGGTGAACTTGGCCTCGTCGGTGTGGGTCTCGTCGCCCGTCACCTTGACTGAGCGGGTGCCTTTCACCTCGTGGGTCTCGTTGCCGGTGTCGACCTTGACCGTGCGGTTCCCCTTGGACACCGTCAGGCTCTCGTTGCCTTCCTGGATGGTGGTGGTGCGGTCGTTCTTGATCGTGTTGATCTCGTCGTGCTTGACGTCCTTCTTGCGGTCGTTCTCGATGACCAGGTTGTGGTCCTTCTGGGCGTGGAAGTAGACCTCCTCGGAGTCCTTCTTGTCCTCGAAGCGCAGCTCGTTCGAGCCGCCGCCGCCCTTGGAGCTGTTGCTCTTGACGGTGCTCCTGGTCTGGTCGTCTGGCAGGGTGTAGGGCACGGTCTGCTCGGCGTTGTAGACCGAGCCGGTGATCAGCGGGCGGTCCGGATCGCCCTCGAGGAAGCTCACCACCACCTCCTGGCCGATCCTGGGGAGGAACATCTGGCCCCAGCTCTTGCCCGCCCAGCCGTGGGCGACGCGGATCCAGCAGGAGCTGTTCTCGTCGTTCTTCCCCTTCTGGTCCCAGTGGAACTGCACCTTCACCCGGCCGTACTTGTCGGTCCAGATCTCCTCGCCCGACTTGCCCACCACGAGGGCCGTCTGGGTGCTGGGGATGACCGGCTTGCGGGTGCGCCGCGCCGGCCGGTAGGGCACGGCCAGGGGGAAGGCCTCGAAGGTGTTCGTGTAATCGTCGAACACGGCCGAGTGGGAGACCGAGGAGAGCACGTAGTCGGCGTTGGCGTCCGCCCGGTAGTGCTTCTCGAGGGTGAATTTGTAACCCGGCAGGAAGGCCCGGCAGCGGCTGTCGCCGCGCAGGAACTTGGCCGGCAGCTCGCAGGCCTCGATGCGCAGCTTGGCCCGCGAGTCCCCCTTGGCCTTGGCGATGAAGCCGCCGGGGTACTCGTAGATCCGCCGCTTGGTGCCGGTGACGACGGTCGAGTCGACGCTGGCGAGCAGGTCCGTCGAGGGGGTCTCGAAATTGAAGTCGTCGAGGGCGTACTTGCCGGAGACCACCCGCTCCTCGATGTCGCAGCGGGTCACAAGGTTCTGCTGCTCCCAGTTGCTGTACGCCCCCACGGCCACGGTGGCGGCGCCGGGCACGGCGGCGGCGGCGGCCGAGTCGTCGGCCAGCACCAGGGTGTGCTTGCCGTCGGCGTGCTCGAAGTAATAGAAGATGCCCTCGTCTTCCATCAGCCGCGACACGAACTCGAAGGCCGTCTCGTTGTACTGCACGCAGTACTCGCGGGGGTCGTAGGTGGCGGTGAGCGAGTCCTTGAAGTCGGTGAACCCGAGGTCGGAGAAGACCTGCTTGATGATGTCGGGCGTGCTCTTGTTCTGGAAGATCTGGCAGTCCGCCGTCAGGTCGCACAGCCACAGCCAGGGCACCAGCTCGGCGTGGTAGGTGGCGAAGACCTGGTCCGCCCCGGCCTGGACGAAGCGGCTGACGATGCCGTTGACGTACCGGTTCGAGCCGTCGGCCAGGAGGACGGTGATGGTGGCGCTCTTGCCCACGATCTGGGTGAAGTCGAGGTCGAGCGTCTCGGACTGCATCCGCAGGCTGAAATGGAAGAGCTCGGAGAGCCGCTCCTCGCCCGCGAAGCCGCGCAGCAGGAGCTTGTCCTTGCCCAAAGGGGTGGAGATCGAGAGATAGGTGTTGTCCTGGGTCCAGGCCATGGGAATCACCTTAAGGGATCAGTCACCTTACCTTGTACGCGAACCCGCCCGAATCGTCGAGCCCCACGTGGACGCGGGCGATGCTCTCCCCCGCCGCCATCTTTTCCAGGATCGACCCGGAGAGCTCCGGCAGCAGCGTCTGGGTGAGGATGTGGTCGACGTTGCGGGCGCCGCTTTCGACCTCGGTACAGCGGCCGGCGATGGCTTCCACCAGCTCTTCGCCGTAGGTCAGCTCGGCGTGGTGGCCGGCGCGGATGCGCTCGCGGATGCGGGCCAGCTTCAGCTCCACGATCTCGCGGACCTCCCGCTCTCCCAGGGGGTAGTAGGGCACCACCACGACCCGGCCCAGGAACGCCGGCCGGAAATGCTTGAGGAGCGCCGGCCGCACCTCCTCCACCAGCCGCTCCGGCGTCAGGCGGTCATGACCGTCTTTACCCGTCTCCCGAGTCAATCGGGCGATCACCTCGGAGCCGACGTTCGAGGTGAGGAGGATCACGGTGTTCTTGAAGTCGACCGTCACCCCCTCGCCGTCCTCCAGGGTCCCCTTGTCGAACACCTGGTAGAAGATCTCGGCGACGTCCGGATGGGCCTTCTCCATCTCGTCGAGCAGGACGACCGAGTAGGGGTTGCGGCGCACGGCCTCGGTGAGCACGCCGCCCGAGCCGTAGCCCACGTAGCCCGGCGGCGCGCCCTTGAGGGTGGAGACCGAGTGGGCCTCCTGGAACTCGGACATGTTGACCGTCACCATGTTGCGCGCCCCGCCGTAGAGAACGTCGGCGAGGGTGACGGCGGTCTCCGTCTTGCCCACGCCGCTCGGGCCCACGAGAAGGAAGACGCCGATCGGCTTGCCGGGATCGTCGAGCTGCGCCCGCGAGGTGTTGATCCGCCGGGCGATGGCGTCGAGGGCATGGCTCTGGCCCACGACCCGCTCGGCCATCCGCTCCCTGAGCGAGAGAAGGGCGTGGATCTCGTCCGTCATCATCTTGCCGGCGGGGATGCCCGTCCAGGCCGAGATGACGGCGGCCACCACCCGGGAGTCGACCCAGACGTGAACCATGGGGTCTTCCCCCTGGAGCTTCCGCAGCTCCTCGCGCAGCTTGCCGATGCGGCCCGCCAGGCGCGCGGCCTCGGCGGGGTCCGGCTTGTCCTCCTTGCCCTTCTCGTCGACCTCGGCCTGGAGGTCGAGGATCTGCTTCGCCAGGTCCAGCTCGCGCTTCCAGCGCTCCTCGAGCTCGGCGTGCTTCGTCTTGAGGCGCGCCAGCTCCGTGCCCATCTCCTCGGGGCTGCCCACCCGCGGCCCCATCCGCCGGGTCGGCGGCTGCCCCGCAGCGCGCTCGCGCTTCAGGATCGCCATCTCCAGCTCCAGGCGCTCGATCTCGCGCGCGGCGTTCTCCACCGGCTGCGGCGTGCCGTTGAGGCCGAGGGCCACCCGGGCGCAGGCGGTGTCGAGCACGCTGATGGCCTTGTCTGGGAGCTGGCGGCCCATGATGTAGCGGTGAGAGAGGGAGAC
>Ga0126305_10001608_pt1 | contig 10104 bp, 10 predicted proteins | sample Plot26_FD_92536 | JGI IMG/M metagenome (GOLD analysis project Ga0126305, IMG submission 92536) | Serpentine soil microbial communities from UC McLaughlin Reserve, CA, USA - Plot26 | ecosystem: Environmental > Terrestrial > Soil > Grasslands | place: USA: UC McLaughlin Reserve, Lake County...
CCGGCTTCCACCGGGAGGTCGGCGAGCATGCCCGCGCCGCCGGTGTCGACTACGTGATCGGCGTCGGCCTGCCCGCCCGCGACTACGGCCCCGACGAGTTGGTCGCCGACCCCGGCGAGGCGGCGGAGCTGCTGGCGGCGAAGCTGGAACCGGGCGACGCGGTCCTCGTCAAGGGATCGCGCTCGGCCGGCTTGGAGGCCGTCGCCGAGCAGCTGCCGGAGCTGGTGGAGGTCGGCGATGGGTGAAGTCCTGATCGCGGGGATGGCGGCGATGCTGATCTGCATCTTCCTCGGCCCGAAATTCATCGAATACCTGCGGGTGAAGGAGTTCGGGCAGCACATCCGCGAGGACGGCCCGCAAGAGCACCACACCAAGGCCGGGACGCCGACGATGGGCGGGCTGATCGTCTTCGCCTCGATCTGCGTCCCCTTCCTCGTCCTCTCCGACCGCGACGCCCAGAGCCTGGCCGTCTTCGGCGTCGCGATGGGCTGCGCGACCCTCGGTTTCGCCGACGACTACATCAAGATCGTCAAACGCCGCTCGCTCGGCCTGGCCGGGCGCTGGAAGCTGATCGGCCAGCTGCTGCTGGCGCTGGCGCTCTGGTGGGTTGCGCGGCATGAGGTCGGGCTCGAGCCGACCCTCTACTTCCGCATCGGCGACGGCAGCATCGACCTCGGCCCGGCGCTCTACCTCGTCCTCGTCTTCCTCGTGATCGCCGGCACCTCCAACGGGGTCAACCTCACCGACGGCCTCGACGGTCTCGCCGCCGGCTCCTGCGCGATCGTCCTCCTCGCCTATACGGCGATCACCTTCGTTGCCAACGAGCAGCAGAACCTGGCGCTGCTCTCGGCCTGCCTGGTCGGCGCCTGCGTCGGCTTCCTCTGGTTCAACGCCTTCCCAGCCTCGATCTTCATGGGGGACACCGGCTCGCTCGGCCTCGGCGGTGCGATCGGGGCGCTGGCGGTGATGACCCAGACCGAGGTCCTGCTGATCATCATCGGCGGCATCTTCGTGATCGAGGCGCTCTCGGTCCTACTCCAGGTCTTCGCCTTCAAAACCTTCCGCCGCCGCGTCCTCCTGATGGCGCCGCTGCACCACCACTTCGAGATGATGGCCTGGTCGGAGACGAAGATCATGCTCCGCTTCTGGATCATCGCCGCCGTCTGCTCGGGGATCGGCTTTACCCTCTACCAGCAGTCAATCGGTAGCTAACCGGCTGCCTAGTATCCAAGCCGTGCCAGAGGTCGAGGTAACTGCCGGGAGAATCGCCTACCAGGACACGGGCGGTGACGGGCCGGTCGTCGTAATGATCCCCGGGCTGCTGATGGACTGGAAGCAGTGGCGCAAGGTAATCGACGAGCTGGCGCCGGAGTTCCGCTGCGTCTCTCCCTCGCTGCCGACCGGGGCGCACTGGAAACCGATGAAGCGGAACGCCGACCTCAGCCTGATCGGGATGGGCCGGATCGTCACCGAGTTCCTCGAGGCCGCCGACCTGCGCGACGTCACCCTCTGCTTCAACGACTGGTGCGGGGCGCAGGTGATGATCGCCGACGGCGGTATGGACCGCGTCGGCAAGCTGGTCCTCGTCTCCTGCGAGACCGCCGGCAACTACCCGCCGGGCCTCGCCGGCTTCGCCGCCTGGCTCTCGGCCAAGCTGCCCGGCGGCTACGTCGCCACCCGCGCCCTGCTGCTGCAACCGCGGCTGCGCCGGCTTCCCTTCGTCTTCGGCCAGATGACCAAGCGCGGCATCCCCGACGAGCTGATGCGCGACTGGATGGAGCCGCTGCGCAAAAAGGAGATCCGCCGCGACCTGCGTCGCTACGCCGGCGACGCGATGCGTGGCAAGCACGACCTCGCCCGTGCGACCGCTGCGCTCCCGTCCTTCGAGAAGCCGGTTCTGGTCGTCTGGGACGAGGAGGGGAAGATGATGCCCAACGAGGCCGGCCGCGCCCTCGCCGATTCCTTCCCGAACAGCCGCTACGTCGAGCTGCCCGACTGCTACACCCTGATCCCCGAGGACCAGCCCGAGGCGCTGGCCGCCGAGATCCGCGAGTTCGCCCGTCAGTAAGGGGCGCGAAGGCCCTCGAACATCGGGAAGTGCTTGATGTTGAGGGTGGCGAGGGGAACGTCGAGCACCTCGGCGGTGGCGGCTATCACCAGGTCCGCCGCTCCGATGCCAGGGTGGCTTCGGCGCCAGTGGCAGCCAAGCTCACCCGCGCGGCGGGATACGGTCTCATCAACCGGGATCCAGGTAAGCAGGGCAAATAGCTGCTCGACCCCCCGCCGCTCCGAGGATCGGGCTCCCTGGAGGACCTCGAACCGGGTCATCTCCGAGCAGGACGGGGGGGCGCCAAAGGCAGCGAAGTATTCGCCGGCGGGGGAAGACCCCCGCAGGTGATCGATGAGGACGGTCGTGTCGAGGACAACGCTCACCACTCCATTTCCTTCAGGCGCTCGGCTTCCCCACGGCGGAGGTTGTCGACGTACTGGGCGCCCTCTTCGAGGTAAGGAGCGATACCGGCGGTCTCCGCAACGGCCCTCTGCCACTGCTCTCGCCAAACGGTCGCGTCCTGCAGCTCTTGGGCAAGGTAGACATCGATGGCGCGGCGGATAATCATCGAGCGGGTGGTCCGCTCAGCCGCCGCGAGCTTGTCCAACTCTGCGGTCTGCGCGGCATCGAGGTAGATCTGGGTGCGAGCCTTCATGATGTATGAAGATACATCATCGAGAGGCGGAGTCTGTATGGAGGGGCATCCGGGAGCATCGCGAAGCTGTGGCATGTGCCGTTAAGGGTTCCAGCCAAGGAAGTTCGCCCCCCCCTGCCGCGAGGGCCGTTCCTCGTCGTCGGCCTCGCCCGCTCCGGGCAGGCGGCGGCGCGGATGCTGGCGGCGCGGGGAGAGCAGGTGCGGGCGGTCGATTCCAGGCACCCCGAGGGGGTGGCAGGGCTGGAGGGGGCAGGCGTCGAAGTCTTCCTGGATACGGATGGATTGGCGCAGCTCGAGGGAACGCATACGGTCGTCAAGAGCCCGGGAGTTCCCCGGGAGGCGGCGGTGATCGCGGCGGCGCTGGAGCGGGAGATCGAGGTGGTGGGGGAGATGGAGCTCGCCTGGCGGGCGCTGCCGAACCGATTCGCCGGCGTCACCGGGACCAACGGCAAGACGACTACGGTCGAGCTGCTCGGCCACCTCTACCGCAGCGCCGGCGAGCCGGTCGCGCTGGCGGGCAACGTCGGCACCGCGCTCGCCGGGTTGGTCGGAGAGGTCGATCCCGAGGCGACCATCGTCTGCGAGTGCTCGAGCTTCCAGCTCGAAGACACGGTCGCCTTCGCCCCTGAGTGCGCGGTCTTCCTCAACCTCGCGCCGGACCACCTCGACCGCCACGGCGACCTCGAGCACTACCTGGCGGCGAAGCTGCGGATTTTCGCCAACCAGGGCAACGACGACGTCGCCGTCTACAACGCCGACGACCCCTTCGCCGCCGGAACCGACCTCGGCGGTTGCGCCCGCCGCGTCGCCTTCTGCGTCGGCGCCTCGCCGGAGTGCGAGGTCGCGGTTGCCGAAGGGACGATCTTCTACGACGGCGAGCCGCTGCTGCCGACCTCCGAGCTCGGGCTCTTCGGCGAGCACAACGTCGCCAACGCGATGGCCGCCGCGGCGGCGGCGCTGGCGATGGGGATCGACCGCGATGTCGTCCGCGAGGGCCTGCGCAGCTTTGCCGGGGTCCCGCACCGACTCGAGCCGGTGGCGGAGATCGACGGGGTGCGCTTCGTCAACGACTCGAAGGCGACCAACGTCGCCTCCGCCGCCGTCGGCATTCGCGCCTTCGAGAGCGGTGTCCACGCGATCCTCGGCGGCAGCGAGAAGGACGAGCCCTTCGGCCCGCTGGTCGAGCCTTTGACCGAGCGCGCCCGTGCCTGCTACCTGATCGGAGCGACGGCCGAGCGCATGGCCCGGGAGCTGACGCCGGTCGTCGAGGCCGGAGTCGAGCTACACCGCTGCGCCGACCTCGAGGACGCTGTGCGCCGCGCCGCCGGCGCGGGCGCGCCGGGCGAGGTCGTCCTCCTCTCGCCCGCCTGCGCCAGCTTCGACGCCTTCGAGAACTTCGAAGCGCGCGGCGACAGCTTCCGCGAGCTCGTCGGCGAGCTGGCGCGATGAGCGCGAAAGCGGCAAAGAAACCCCGCAAGAGCCCCAAGAAGCGCAGCCGTCCGCTGCCGCCCGAGTACAACATGCTGCTGACCGCGACGCTCTGCCTGCTCGCGCTCGGGGCGGTGATGGTCTTCTCGGCTAGCTCGACGACCCGCATCCTCCAGGACGGCGGCCTCTCCGACAGCGCCTTCTACCTGAAGCGGACGCTGCTCTTCGGCGCCGTCGGCCTGGTGATCATGGTCCTCACGGCCCGCCATGGGTTGCGCGCGGTGCGCCAACTGACGCCGGTCCTCCTCGCCGGCTCGATCTTCCTCCTCCTCGCCGTGCTCGCCGTCGGCACCGAAGTCAACGGCGCGACCCGCTGGCTCGGCGGCGGCTTCCTCCAGGTCCAGCCCTCGGAGCTGGCGAAGGTGGCGCTGATCCTCTACGGAGCCGACCTGTTGGCCCAGAAGCCGAAGCGGGTCCGCTCGCTGGAAGGGATCATGCCCTTCCTCCTCGTCGTCGGCGCCTCCAGCCTGTTGATCATGCTGCAGCCGGACATGGGGACGACGATGGTGATCGCCTTCTCGGTCGGCGCCACCCTCATCGCCGCCGGGGTACGCCCCGCCGACCTCGCCAAGATCGGCCTCGTGATCGGGGTCCTGGCGCTGCTGATGGCGGTGGTCGAGCCCTACCGGATGGCCCGCCTCACCTCCTTCCTCAACCCGAGCGCCGACGCCGCCGGCGCCGGCTTCCAGGCGGCCCAGGCGAAAATCGCCCTCGGCAGCGGCGGGATCTTCGGAGAGGGCCTCGGCAACGGGGTCCAGAAGGCCTTCTACCTGCCCGAGGCCCACACCGACATGATCACCGCGGTGATCGGCGAGGAGCTGGGGCTGGTGGGGATCGCCGGCGTCGTCGGCCTCTTCGCGATGTTCGGCTACGCCGGGCTGAAAACCGCGCAGAAGGCGAAGGACGTCTACAGCAAGCTGCTGGTTACCGGCCTCACCTCGCTGGTCCTGGTGCAGGCGATCATCAACCTCTTCGCGGTGATGGGGATGGCGCCGCTGACCGGCGTGCCGCTGCCCTTCGTCTCCTACGGCAACAGCAGCCTGATGGCGAGCCTCTTCGCCGTCGGCTTGATCCTCAACGTCGCCCGCGGTGGCGCCGCCGCCTCGGCGCGCAGGGCAACGCCCACCGGCGCTGGCAAACTGCGCGCCATCGATGGCGGGCGCTCGCCCGCGCGCGAAAGGAGCAGAGCAAACGGTGCGAGGAAAGCCAAGAGTGGTGGTGGCGGCGGGGGGAACCGCGGGGCACGTCGTGCCCGCCATGGCGGTCGCCGACGAGCTTCGGGCTAGCGGCGCCGAAGTCAGCTTCCTGGGCGCGCGGGGACGGATCGAGGCCGAGCTGGTGCCGCCTGCGGGCTACGAGATCGACCTCGTCAAGGTGCGCGGGATCGACCGCCGCAACCCGCTGAAGGCTGCCCGGGCCGGGGTCGAGGCTCTAGCCGCGGTGGGCGCTGCGCGCAAGGTGCTGCGGCGGCGTCGCGCCGACGTGGTCGTCGGCGGCGGCGGCTTCGTCGCCGGGCCTGGGGGGCTGGCGGCGACGCTGACCGGGACGCCGCTTGTTCTCACCGAGGCCGACAGTCACCTCGGCCTCGCCAACCGACTGCTCGCCGGGCGGGCGCGGCGCGTCTGCCTCGCCTTCCCGATCGAGGGCCGGGAGGGGGAGCGGTATCTGGTCACCGGGCGGCCGGTCCCGAAGGCCGTGCTGGAAAGCGACCGAGCGTCGGCTCGGAAGCGGTTCGGGATCGCCGAGGACGCCCGCTGCCTGCTCGTAGTCGGCGGTAGCCAGGGTGCCCGCTCGATCAACTTCGCCGCTGTCGAGGCCTTCGCGGAGGAGCCGGACGCAGTTGTCCCCGGTATGCGGGGACAACTGCGTCCGGGTGACTTCCACGTCCTCCACATCAGCGGCAAGCGGGACTTCGCGGAGATCGAGGCGCGGCTTGCGGCTGCGCCGCGGCGGGAGCGCTACACGCTGCTCTCTTACGAGCCGAACCTCGGGGATGCCCTCGCCGCGGCGGATCTCGTCCTCGGCCGCTCCGGCGGTTCGATCTTCGAGGTGATCGCCGTCGGCAGGCCGGCGATCCTCGTTCCCTTCCCATACGCGACCGCCGACCACCAGAGCGCCAACGCCGAGTGGATGCGGAAGGGTGGGGCAGCGAGCGTGATCGCCGATGCCGACCTGGATGCGCAGCGGCTGCGGGACGAGGTCGCGGCCGTGCTCGCCGACAACGCTCGGCTCGAGGCGATGGCGGCGGCCGCCCGCTCGCTCGCGAAGCCCGATGCCGCGCGCCGGATCGCCGACGAGGTTCTGGAGGCGGCGGCGTGAGCGATTGGAGCGGGCGACGGCTGCACTTCATCGGCATCGGCGGCGCCGGGATGAGCGGCCTCGCCCTCGTCTGCGCGCGACTTGGCGCCACCGTCACCGGCAGCGATCGCAGCGAGTCCTCTTATATGGGGCGGCTGCGCGAAGCCGGACTCGACCCCGCCGTCGGCCACGATGCCGCCAACCTCCCCGATGGTGCCGAGGTGGTCGTCTCGACCGCGATCGCCGAGGACAACCCCGAGCTCGCCCTTGCCCGCGAGCGCGGTATCGAGCCGATTCATCGTGGCCAGCTGCTCGCCGAGCTCTGCGCCGAGAAGCGGCTGATCGCGATCGCCGGCACCCACGGCAAGACGACGACGACGGCGATGACCGTCTGGGCACTACGCGCCGTCGGTTCCGACCCCGCCTTCTTCGTCGGCGGCGAGGTGCCGGGGCTTGGTCCCGACGGCGGCACCGCCAATGCCGGCTGGGGCGAGGGGGAGTGGGTGGTCGCCGAGGCCGACGAGAGCGACGCCAGCTTCCTGCGGCTGCGGCCGGAGGTCGCCGTCGTCACCAACGTCGAGATGGATCACCACTCCCACTGGGGCTCGCTGGCCGAGCTGCACGAGGCTTTCGTCGCCTTCGCCGGGCCCGCGCGTGGGCTTGTCGTTCCGGGCGACGAGGAGATGGAGTGGCTGTCGCGAGCGGGGGATGAGGTAGCCCACTTCGACGGTCGCTCCCCCGGCCCCGCGGAGCTGAACCTGGCAGTGCCCGGCGAGCACAACCGCCGCAACGCTCGCGCCGCGCTGGCTGCGATTGAGCTGGCGGGGCTGGAGGCTGGTCCCGCCGCCGCGGCGCTGGCGGGCTTCCGCGGCGTGCACCGCCGGCTCGAGCTGAAGGGGTCACGAGGGCCGGTCCATATCTATGACGACTACGCCCACCACCCAACCGAGGTGCGGGCGGCCCTCTCGGCCCTGCGCGAACTGCGGCCGACGCGCCTCCTCGCCGTCTTCCAGCCCCACCTCTACTCGCGGACGAAAGCGCTCGGCACCGAGTTCGGCGCCGCCCTCGCCCTCGCCGATGAGGCTTTCGTCCTCGACGTCTACCCGGCGCGGGAGGAACCGGTCGGCGATCTCGCGGGCGTCAGCGGCCTCCAGGTCGCCCAGGCGGCGGCGGAGAGGATGGGGGGCGGGCCGGTCTGGTGGCTGCCGACGGCGGAGCTTGCCCAGCGCGCCCTCACTGCGCGCCTCGACGGAGATCCACATACCTACGGCGAGGGAACGGTGCTGGTGACGATCGGCGCCGGGGACATCTTCAGGCTCGGGGAGCAGCTGGTCACGGAGGCAGTGACGTGAGCGCGGCGCCCGAGTGGCTCGAAAGGGACTTTCCCCTGGCGCGGCTGACCACCGTCCGCACCGGCGGCGCTGCCGATCGGTTCGCCCGCCCCGGGAACAAAGAAGATCTGGTTGGCGCCCTGCGCTGGGCAGACGAAGAGGGGGTGCCGGTCGGCGTGATCGGCTCCGGCTCGAACCTGCTGGTCGCCGACGACGGCTTCCACGGGCTGGCGCTGAAGCTGGACGGAGAACTTGCCGAGATCGCGCGGGAGGGGGACCGGATCATTTGCGGCGGTGGCTATCGCTTCCCATCCGCCGCGGCCAAAACGGCCAATTGGGGCCTCGCGGGGCTCGAGTTCGGCGTCAACATCCCCGGCACCGCGGGCGGGGCGGTACGGATGAACGCCAACGCCTACGGCGGCCAGCTGGCGCGGGTGCTCGAGTGGGTCGACGTCTGCACCGCCGCCGGCAGCGAGCGCCGCAGCCCGAACCAACTCGGCTTCACCTACCGCCACTCGAACCTGCGCGAGGGCGAGATCGTCGCTCTCGCCTCCTTCCAGCTGGAGCCCGCCGACCCGGAGGAGATCAAGGCGACGCTGGCAAGCATGCGCGAGCGCCGGCGGGAGGCGCAGCCTTCGGGGATCAAGACCTTCGGCTCGACCTTCAAGAACCCCGAGGACGAGCGGGCGGGGGGGCGCTCAGCCGGGCAGCTGCTCGAGGCCGCCGGCTGCCGCGGCCTCCGACACGGCGGCGCTCGTTTCTCCGAGAAGCACGCCAATTTCGTCGAGAACGATCGCGACGCCACCACCGCCGACGTTCTCGAGCTGATGGCTGAGGGCCGCCGCCGCGTGCACGAGCGCTTCGGGGTCGAGCTCGAGCCGGAGGTCCAGGTCCTCGGCGAGGTGCGCTGGCCGGACGGGTGGCAGCTTTGAGCCGAAACCGGGTCCTGGTCGTGCTCGTCGCTGCGCTGGTCGTAGCGGTGGGCGTCTACTGGTTCGTCGTTCGTGCCGGCTCGGCCGACCCTCACGTCACGGTCCCGGAACTGGTCGCCACGATCGGCGAAGGTGACGAAGCGGTGGGGGTCTCCGGCGGCGGCGCTGTGGTTCGTTGGCTGCCACTGCCGGAGGAGACGCCACTGCCGCGCCTGCCCTTGGACGAGATCCCGAAAGGCGGCCGCGTCCGCGGCCACGCGCTGGAACAGGTGCGGGTCCTCGCCGCTGTCCCGGACCAACTGCGGCCTTACGTCGCCGGCAGCTATTACGGCGAGAGTGGGGTGGGCGTCGAACTGACCACGGGGATCGAATTGCGCTTCGGCGACGCCTCGCAGGCGCAGCGAAAGTGGCGGGCGGCGGCGGCGATCCTTGCCGATCCGTCTGTCACCGCCCTCGATTATGTAGACCTGCAATCGCCCGGCCGGCCCTCCTTCGACGGCGAAGAATACGAACTTCCGCCTGCACCCTGAAGCAGGTTCAAGCCCGCGGAAAGGGCTTTGCAGTGCGGCGTCGAAAAGTCTCGACCTGAGGGTGAGAGTGGCTCAACCCTCAAGTTATGGTCGAGATATCAATGCTGCACGATGGTTGCCGGGCGTTTGACAGAGGGGACGGAATCCCCTACGTTGAGCGCAATTTCCGTGCTTAGGGCAACTGCTCGAACCCTAGAGTGTTGCTAAAGGCTCGGACGGAACAAGGGCTCAACTCAAATGGAATCCACTTACCTAGCCGTAATCAAGGTCGTTGGTGCAGGCGGCGGTGGCACCAATGCCGTCAGCCGGATGATCGACGCCGGAATTCGCGGCGTTGAGTTCGTTGCCGTCAACACGGATGCACAGGCGCTGCAGGCTTGCGACGCTGACATCAAGCTTTCGATCGGCCAGGAGCTGACCCGCGGCCTCGGCGCCGGGGGCAACCCCGAGGTCGGCGCCGGCGCGGCGGCGGAGAGCCGCGACGAGATCAAGGAGGCGCTGAAGGGCGCCGACATGGTCTTCGTCACCGCAGGCGAGGGTGGCGGTACCGGTACCGGTTCGGCTCCCGTAATTGCCGAGATCGCCAAGGAGGAGATCGGCGCCCTCACCGTGGGGGTGATCACGAAGCCATTCGAGTTCGAGGGCAGCCGCCGGATGCAGCAGGCCCTGGACGGGATCGACAAGCTGCTCCAGGTCGTGGAGCGCCAGACCACGGTGAGCGAGGCGTTCCGGATGGCGGACGACATCCTGCGCCAGGGCGTCCAGGGCATCACCGACCTGATCACGACGCCGGGCCAGATCAACCTCGACTTCGCCGACG
>Ga0126305_10001611_pt1 | contig 10102 bp, 12 predicted proteins | sample Plot26_FD_92536 | JGI IMG/M metagenome (GOLD analysis project Ga0126305, IMG submission 92536) | Serpentine soil microbial communities from UC McLaughlin Reserve, CA, USA - Plot26 | ecosystem: Environmental > Terrestrial > Soil > Grasslands | place: USA: UC McLaughlin Reserve, Lake County...
AAAGTTATAAAGAAAATATTACTTACAAAAGATATACTGATAAAATAATAAAAAAAATTAATGTTACTATTCACTGTTGCCATTACAAATTACATTTACCTGATATATTTATGGTTTTCTGAGTAAAACATCTATAGAATTATTACCATAAAATTTTCTAATTTTATTTTTTTTCATTGAATATACTCTAAAAAATTTTTTTAAATAATGTTGTTTCTATTACATTACTACATTAAAAGCCTTGAAATAGATACGGATAATTAATTTTCCTCGAATCATGAGAATAAGAATAAAAAAATTTATGGCAAATTACTTCAATTAATTTTATAAATATTATAATAATTCATTCAAATTGTAATAAGATCAAAGAATTTGCTGTTAAGAAGCTAATACTATTATTCAGGTAAAAGCAATTACAAATACAATAGAGTTAAAAATAGGAACATTAATTTTACAAGAAATTTTCTTATTCATGCTTCAGAAATATTAATATAAAATTTTGTTGTCTTCTAGTGACTATTTAATATACTAAACCAGCTTCAGCAGTAATCTCTGCTGTATTCTTATATTCTTTATCGTCACTATTTTCTAATGCTTTTAGAATCTTTTCATCACTAACATAGAGTTTTACAAATTCAATTATTTTTTTGTTTGTAGAAAAAGGGATATTTTTTAAAATTCGTCCTAATTTAGCAACTACTGCATAATCATTCTTTCTTTTGACCTGAAATACTATTTTGTTCGCTAATTATTTCTTTAGTATTTGGGAAATTTTCTGCATTAGGAATCTACTCTGGATTTTCTCTTTCTAAACCCATAGTAAAGAATAAACTATAACAATCTATTTAATCTTTTGTTATAATAATATCATGTTATATCATTATAATGATAAATTGTTATTGATAATGTTTACCTTTGAAATTTGTTATTATTGTATATTGAAATATAAATTCCATTTGTTGTCTGTTTATATATAATATTTAAATTCTATTTAACCGCATAAAATTTTCAAATTAGTTTAGTATATTAATTAAATAACAAATGAAAGAGCAATTGGTTATTTATATACACAAAATAACATTGATAATTTAGATGATTCTTTTACTTTGCTATGATCTTACGAAATATCAATTTTCTTCTCTTTTAATTTTGTATTACTTTATCATTATCTTTTTCACTATTAATTCCCACTTTTATTTCACTCTTTCTCGTTAACATTATTATTCCCTTCTCTTTCTCCCCTAGAATTAAGTTTAGTATCTTTAGATAATATCCATTTTTTTTCCAAAAGAATAATAAAGATATACCTGTAATTGTAACCATAACTACTACTAATATATCAAAATCTTTGGGAATTATAGTAATATTATTCAAATCAAATCCCTGCAAATTAAAAATACTTAGAATAAGCGAAAGTGGTAGTATAATTGTAGAAAATATTGTCAATATTTTCATTGTCTCATTTGTTTGCAACGAAACACTTGAAGAAAATACTTCTCTTGTTGAATTTATTGTATCTCTATAAGATTCAACCATGTCAATTAATTGATTTATATCGTCATATACTACGCTGAGAAATTTTATATCTTCTTTATCTTCTTCCGTTTTCTTTAAATAATTAATAATATCTCGGGCATGCCAAAAATGTCTTCTCACTATAATAGATTGTTTTGATACAAGGTCTAATTGTTTCAATGTATTTTTAGATGGTATACGTGATGCTTCTTTTTCAAAATCCAATATTTTAAGTTCTATTGCAGTTACGAGTTGTTCATAGGTCTCTATTACAGTAGTAATTATGCTATAATATAATGCATCAATACTATAATTTAAAATCTTATTATTTTTCAAAAACATTCGTCTTCCTCTATATATAAGATCCACTTTTTCGGAATGAATTGTTAATAGCCATCCTTTACCAACAAAAAAGTATATTGGATATATTTCTAAACTTTCCAAGTTTTTGTATCTTAATTCAAGAAAAATAGTAAATTTTTGATTATCTATTATCATAATCTGAGGTCTTTTAGAATTATTTTCAACTTTTTCTATTGCAGCTATATCTATATTAAATATTTGTTGTAAATGATGAAGATCCGAAGAATTAAAATTAGTGATATCAACCCAAAGATTGTATCCATTATTGATAACATCTTTTGAGATTACTTCATAGTCTTCTTTTACTTCATGATCATTATAATATATAGTAGATGTTTGCAATATATTTATTTTAACATTACAGAATATATATTAAAAGTGTATGGAATAGATAAAAAAATATATTGAAATGGCCAAATTACCCTCATTATTATTAGGCTAGCTTTTTATTGAATTAACATTATGTTGTATGTCTTATTATCTCGCAGAATCCAGGATATGCAAAGTAATTAAAGGATTATAAGAATTAGAATTATACAATCCCAATTATAATATTACAAATTAAATAAGAATTCATTTTCTCTATATATATATATAATTTTTATTATAAGATTGTTTGAATTATTCACATTAATTGGTAAAAGAATTTCAAATTGATCTAAAGAGAAAAATTTGCCTTATATTAAATCAAATTACTATTGATTTTAGTAATTATTTGAAAATTTCTAAATTTATTATAAATGATATTGTATTAATATTGATACTAGATTGAATTATAACAATATTAAAAGAGATTTAGAAAAAAGCGCTTCCTAAAATACTACGCTATAGTAATAAATGAATTAGCAGAATAGACGTCAACAACAATATCGGAGGAAAATTCTAACATAATCAACTATGATAAAGAGCAAAATATGATACAAAAATTTGGAAAGGACGATAGATTAAATCGCCTTAATATACCAAGAGGATTGATGGAAACGATAGATAATAAGGATTTACAAGTGAAATGATTCTAAATAGTAAACCATCAGATATTGCAGAAGCATTAGGAATAGATTATTATGTAGCCCAAATCATTCGTCAAGAAACAAAAAGTTCTTTTGATAACAACAATAAAATAATTCTTAATATTTAATTAAAGAAAGAAATGTTTTTAATATTTGTAAATATAAAAGTAGTATTTATATGATTATCATAGTTATTTCAAAAAATTTTGAATTATTAAATATAATAATGATAATAAGTAAAGTAGATAAAAGATGGTGATTAAATTTATCGGATAAAGTAGAACAAACATCAACTATAATTAATTTATACAATTCAGGAATAAGCCCTGAAGTAATAGCCTTAGAATTAGACATACACCAAGATACTGTTATACAAGTAATTATGAATGAAGAAGAAATAAAAAAACAAAAAAAAATCCAAAATAGTATAGACAATACATTTCTAAACAAGCTATATCTTGATGCAGTTATTGATGTTGAGTCTGTAATAAAAGACTCTCAAATTAGAATATGGAAATCTTTGAAAGCAAATCCAGAATTTAATATTTCTGTCAATGAAATGCAAAAGATTTTGGAAAAGTTTATGGAATCAAAAGTCAACCTTGTAATTTTACATATTGATCTTGTAGGTTCTACTAAAATGTCTTTAAACTTGCCTATTGATAAATTAACAACAATAATTAGAGCTTTTGCTCAAGAAATGACTTTAATAGTGTCCATGTATGGAGGATATGTTCTAAAGTATATTGGAGATGCAGTTTTAGCATTTTTTGTAGTGGATTCAAATAATGTTAAAGATCATAGGGATAAAGATTACAACTCTGGAGAATATAATAATAATAATAATAATGATTTTGATTCTCTTCAATATAGTAATGTAATAAGTTGTGCTTATACTATGATTAAAGTAGTCCAAGAAGGTCTAAATCCCATTTTGAATCAATACGATTATCCTGATTTAAAAGTAAGGATAGGAATTGATGTTGGAGAAATTGCGGTAGTCAAATATGGGTTGGATATAGAGAAATTTGAAAATAAGGTATTAAAACGTCCTCATCTTGATCTTATAGGATATACTATTAGTATAGTGGTAAAGATGACTTCCCGTGCTCAACCTGATCACATGGTAATTGGTGAAGAAATTTTTGAGAAATTGGATAACAATCGAAAAGATGTTTTTAACCAATTACCTAATAATCCTGAAATTTGGAATTATACAACAGAAGCAACAGGAAAGATATATGGTCTTTATGAAAATATAAAATAACTATTATATAGCAATCAGCGATCAGATTTACAAATAATTATTAATACAAATTATCTTTCTTTGATATCAAAAGAAAATTGTGTCTTTTACAAAGAACTATACAAATAAAATATACTTTGATTTATTTTACTAATAATATTGGAAACTAAATTGCTAAATGATGATATACTAATATCATTTTTTGATATAGTATATAAAATTGATAAATAAGATGGTATGGTATGGATGTACCATTGTTAATATGTCAAAGGATGTTAATTCAAAAGATATAGAAATTCTAAATGAAATGTTAACTGCTGAAAACGCTGCAATAGATAGAATACACTCAAGATTAAATACTCCATTACAAGAAATAAAAGAACAATTGCAACATCATTTAAAAGAAACATAAAACCAGCAAGATAGATTACGTCAACTCATTACAAACCTCAGTGGAGAGCCAACCGATGCTAAAGCTGATTTACCAAACCAAAATTAATGCCACCCACTACTATGATAATGAAAAAAGCTATCACCGATACTTTTAAATCAATAAAAGATGATAAGACAGATAATCCCCTGTCTGAGGAGATGGAATTAATGGAAATAAAACAAGATGCAATTGTGGAAAGTGCAGAAGTAGTAGGATAATGAAGCATTAATAGCAATAACACAAAAATCTAATATTTTACCTCAGAATGACATCATCCCTCTCTTAAAACAAAGTTTACAAGAATAGGAATCTATGAAACAATGGTATAGAGAAAATACTCTCCTAGCAATTGATAAGTTATGGCCAAACATTAAGTCAGCATTCGTGAAATCTTAAATAAAATATATATATGCATTAACTTTTTATTTCTGTTATTTTATAGCCTACTTTAACATTTCATTGTAAATCTTAATTTAAACCTCTATTTTTTATTTACAAGTAAGTGTGTATACATAAATTTATTTATTGTATTTAGTAAGTTCTTAAAAATCTAATATTGATAAAAGTTACAAAATTCTAAAAACACTTTAATAAATGCTAAAATAAAGATAAATGATATATCCATTATATATATAACAAAGTGCTTTAAGTAATATTATCCATTTACATTTATGGTACTTAGTAACTGCAATAATGACAATGAGGCAAATTTTTTATCCTTAGCATTGCTACATAATTTATCAAATAATTATGCTTGTTTATTCTCAAAGTACTATCTCCCTTATTATACTTTATTTAACAAAATTATAATAGATCATACAAATGAGTTTTTCAATAATAATACCTTCAACTGGTCTCCATATCTATTAAACTATTCTTTCGACAAATGGATAAAAACAACCAATACCAAGTCTCATAATCAATTAAATGAATTTATTGATCCATTTAAAGAATATATTGAAATCTAATTAATTGCAATGCTTTTTGTATTTTTGTTATAAATTATTTTTTTCTTTATAAATATGCCAGAAATATTCTAGAACCTTTTTCTGAAAGTTGAATAATATTCTCTATTGTTATAGTAACTTTTATAATTTGGCTCACATTATTGTCTTAAACAAATATAAACTATAAGAAGTAAAGTTATATTCTATTAATCTAAAGATAAAAATTTTAGTTATAGCATTTTGGAAAGATCTCATCTTACTATGACAAAAGTTTTTCAAAAGTGTTTTTTTCAATATATAATTAATTAAAAATATCATTTAAAATTTTTTGATGAAATAACTCTTACTAAAATATTTATTTATAATCAGATAGTTGTATAGATATGACTTCTAAAGTTCCTCCATTACAAATTCAACAACAACTTTCAAAAGAAGCAAACTATGGATGTATTGTTTGTGGGTGTCCGATATTGGAATTTATAGATATAGTAAATAAAGAATCTCAAATTTCAGCTTTTTTACCTGAAAATATGGTAGCTATTTGTCCATCAGATTATATCAAATATGTTGATGGAGAAATTTCTGAATCATCTCTACGCAATGCAAAAATAAATCCATACAATAAAGTTCATACAGAAAATGCCTTTACTATAGAACAGCATAATGAACTTAACGATTTAATTGTAAAAGTAGGTAAATGTACATTTGTAAATATATCACGAATTATTGTGGTAGATGATTTTGATATTATATCGATAAAGAAAGAAGAATATGAAGGTAAAAATTATATTTTTTTAGATATTAATTTTTTTAACAAACTAAATAATTTAATTGCAATAGTGCTTCAAAATCGTTGGTCTGCAGAAAAAAGTAGAGATTGGCAAATAAATTATAAATCAAAACATTTGATTATAAAAAATCAAAAACAAAATATACTATTTGAATTAATGATACAAAACAATGAAATTATTATAATTGGAGAGGGTATGTTCTATAATGGATATCCTCTAAAAATTACTAATGATCAAATACTTTTTGATAATCAAGAGATTGCATTGGATATAAAAGGAACCGTATTAAAGAATTATGAAATAGGAATTACAGCTGAGACCTTAAATAAAAATTCATTTTTTTATTAAAGTATTTGAAATATTTTATTTATTCACTTGTAATCTAGGAATTATTATTATCATTCTAAGAAAATGAATTTTATAATAATTATATCAAGGGTTTTAAAACATCTTAAACTATGGCTTTAAAAGAATTTAATAATTCAAGAGAAAATGGACCATATGTATAATAGTACAATAAAATAAATCATATATTAGACAATAATCTTAAGGTAGCTCTACTAGTTCCACCTTGGATAAAGATCCCCTTCTCCTGCATTGTATGATCAGCTACGTAGACGAACTAGCATGGCTATGTCACCTTAGGGTTGCTCCCTCCCGGACCTCGCCCCTTTCGAGGATTAACAGTCAAGACCATACCTTCGTATAGCTCGCTGCTCATAACCATCCGGTTCGGCGTAGCTTCATCTCAACAATATAGGCAGGTAATCCTTATCCAAAGATTTACCTAGTAGTTACTGATCCTAGCATAAAGCCGATTTCTAGAATGGGGCACGGCTAGCACCCCAATCCTACCTACCACTATGTATATTGTACTTTTGCATTATAAACCTTAATTTCAAATTTAATATATAATTTAAAATAAGAAAGAAAAATCATAGCCCTCAAGAATGGATCGGATAACTTGCCAAGGAAATTGTTGTAAAAGACCATGGTATGCCAACTATTTTCTCTATGTTATAATTGAGTAAGAATATACATACAGTATAAATTATTTAAAAATTTGATATAATTGTTGTTAATAAAAGAATAAAGCCCATAGCCTAATCTAAAACTAGATGTATTTATTATTAGGCAAGGCTATGGACGTACTTTGGATGCAATTTGATGTTTTTTTCTGATTAACATATAATATATTCAACAAATTATTTAGTAATTTTAGATAAATTTATTTTAAAAACCATAGCCCTCGTTTAGGAGATGATAGATGTATGTGTGTAGAAGGGTATGGTATGAATTTTTTATTGGTTAAGGATTTTCATTTTCAAGATCGTCTTGGTTGATATAGAAAAAGGTTATACATGCTTTATAATAATTGGAGATAATTTATTAATAAAAGAAAAGGAAAAAGCCATAGCCTATTATTAGTGTCAAGCCTTTCTATAGAAAATTAGATTATGGTATGACTTTTTCAATAATATTTAATATATTTTATTAGATAATCATAATTTTGAAATAAAATACTTTAAATTTTACAAATTTATTGTTGTAATTTAGTCAATTAAGATATACTATATTTCTTTATATTATTATTCATTTTGTTACTAAAGTTTGAGAACTAACATTATTATTATTGAATCTAAAACATTTTATTATGAAAATTAACTAGTAGATACTTTCAATATATTATTATTGATTCTTTATTAAGTATATAATTCACTAGTAAGTGCTTATGAATTATTATCATTTTACAATAACTATCATAATCTTTACCTTATTATCCATAGGGTTAGTGTATGCAGAAGAAAGTAATACTATTGATGCTAATGGTGTTCAATTAAATTTAGATAAAACACCTATAACCATAGAAAAAAAGTCTACTTCCTCTTTCAATATTGCAGTTGCAGCAGATTGGGGATGTAAAGAGGATGCTAAAAAGACATCAAAAAATATCCAAGAAAAGAACCCTGAACTTGTAATTGCAGCAGGTGATCTAAGTTACAAAGGACAAGGAGATTGTTGGACAAATATAATTTCACCATTTGAATCAAAATTAAAGGTATCAATGGGTGACCATGAATATCATGATACAGAAGGTGGAAAGATAGGTGTAATGAATGAATATTTGAACCCATTGAATTTAGCAAAAACATATTATTCGTTTGATTTGAATAATGTTCATTTTGTTTTTATGGATCCTTATTTAGATTATAGACCTGGCTCAGAACAATATCAATCCATTGAAAATGATTTAAAAACTGCTTCTACCAATCCGAAAATAGATTGGACATTTGTTGTAGAACATATCCCGATGTATTCTTCACCTTCCAAACATCCTGCTGATTCTACTATTAGAGATACATATCATCCACTTTTTGATAAATATGGGGTAGATTTAGTATTTAGTGGAGACAATCACAATTATCAAAGAACTTTTCCATTAAAGTATAATAATCAAGGTAGTGATAGTTCAAATAATCCTATTATATCTAATAACGATCAAAATAAGTATAACGAAGATAATGGAGTGATTTACCTAATAACAGGAACTGCAGGAAGATCTCTTTATGAGATAAAAAAACATGCACCATTTGTTGCAAAACAAGATGATAAAGACTTTGGATTTCTAAATATTGATATTGATAATCAAAATTTAAAAGGAACTTTTTTTAAAAATGAAAATCAAAAAGGAATTATTAATATAGGCTTTCCAAATAACCAAATAGCAGATCACTTTACAATTTCAAAGACAGATAAATCCTATAATAAAGTGACATAAAGAATTTAATTAGAATCAAAAAATATTTTTTATTAAAAAATGAGAGTTTTTTCTTAATAAGAAAAAAGATTCTTAATGTTATATTAGCCTACTAAACCATGTGTGATATAATTCCATTCACTTATTTGCATTCCAAAATCTTCTAATGCTACTTTTTTAACCACTCTCTGGAATTCTTCCTCTTGATTCATTATAAAGAGGGATTTCAATTGGTCTTCCTGAACTATTACCACCAAATGAACAAACAGTGGTCATGTTTGATTTGCCTCTTAGTAAGAAAATAACGGATCGTTTACATAAATAAACAAAATATATTGCCTAAACAAATTAATCTTTTAATAGACAAATTGAACTAAATTACTATTTTAGAGTAATATTCATTTTATTAATCATAAATATAAAAAATCTACTATTACAACTTTATATCAAAAGAATCTTTATTCATCAGTCGGATTTCAGATATATTTACAATAGTATAACGAAGTATTGAATAAATCAAAGAATATTTCATTATTTTTAATTTTAATATTAATAGTTGGAACAATTGCTGCAATTCTTCCATCATCATCTTTTACGAAAGAAATACATGCCTTATCTGACTATGGACTGATGAGAGATGATTATAATACAAAGTATTTACAATATAATAAAGAACATATTGACTGTACCAATTTTAACCTAAATGGCAATGGATTGGATGTTAACACAATTCCAGAATCTTTGAGTGGTTTATTAGCATCTCAAGGAGAAACAGATTCAGAGATTGGTATTAGTGCATATGGCATAGATGAAAATAGATTTGGTTCTTATCATAAAGATTTTGTCTATAAGTGCTTGAATAACAATGATAATCACTTAATTATTTCTCCAACCCCCGCCAAATCCACCACCTCTACCATCACCATGTGAAATAACAGTTGATACGATAACTGAGGTAGTTGATCCATCTGGTATAGCCTATGACCCTGTTAATCAAAGAATGTATGTTGCGAACTCTTTTGTCGACGGAACTGTCTCT
>Ga0126305_10001612_pt1 | contig 10100 bp, 12 predicted proteins | sample Plot26_FD_92536 | JGI IMG/M metagenome (GOLD analysis project Ga0126305, IMG submission 92536) | Serpentine soil microbial communities from UC McLaughlin Reserve, CA, USA - Plot26 | ecosystem: Environmental > Terrestrial > Soil > Grasslands | place: USA: UC McLaughlin Reserve, Lake County...
CCATCACCGCCACCCGCATACCCGTCATGGCTGATCCTGGGCGGGCGGTCCGTCAAGTCGAGCACGCGGGTCGTACCGCTCCGGTGGAATTCCTCCGCGCAGATCGGCGACCAAGGAAGTGATCTCATCCATGATCCGGTCGGTGGCTTCAGTCAAGACCGCCGAGGTCACCGGCTTGCCACGAAGATCATCCAGCTCAACCGGATCGCCGACCTTCAGGCCCAACGTCTTGCGGGGCAAGAGCTTCGGAAAGCCGATCTTGGTCCCGAACATGATCTCCTGCGCGCCCCACTGGCCGATCGGGATCACCGGGCAGCCGGTCTGCAGGCAGATGCGGGCAGCCCCGGTCTTGCCCGCCATCGGCCACAGCCCGGGGTCGCGGGTGATAGTCCCTTCCGGGTACACGATCACGGCGCGACCATCTTCAACTGCGCTCACCGCCGCGGCGAGTGCGTCAGCCGCTGCTGCCGGTGACTGCCGCTGCACCGGGATCTGACCGCAGGCCCGCAGCAGCCAACCAAGAACGGGCACCTCGAACAAGGATGACTTGGCCAGAAAGCGCGGCCAACGGCCGGAGAACGCCAGGAACTGGCCGACCGCCAGCGGGTCTGCATTGGAGATGTGGTTGATCACGAAGATGACTCCGCCAGTCTTCGGGACCTTGTGCTGATCTTGCCAGTCCCGCTTGGTCAACGGCCGGATGACCGCGTTGAGGAGCCAAACGGTACGGGACAGCGCGGGCTCTACAGGTTCGGTGTTGACCTCCGAGAGTGACCGAAGTGCGCCACGATGCTGGCTACGCTCGGCCATGACCACCTTCTCTTACTGGTCGCATTCGCTCCGGAGGGAACTGCTAGTCGGCGAGGAGTGGATTCACCCTACGGGATCATTTCTGACAGCATCGGCAGATCATGGCACGCCAGGACCAGTCGACGGGGCCGTCCGTTTTCGGCCTCGGTCATGCCCGATTCGTCGCACTGGTCGCCTTGAAGCGGCCGGAGATAGCGAAGTCACGATTGGCGAGCCTGCCGGCCCCATTGCGGAGACGGCTGGCATGGACGATGGCGCTGGACACGCTCAGTTCTCTCACCGAAGTCCTTCCGGTGATCGTCATCAGCCAACAGGTGAACCTGGCCGAACAGCTGCGCCGGCAGGACATTTCAGTGCAGGTGATCGGCGAACGCGCTGCGACCGGTATCAATGCGGCCTTGCGCCATGGGGAGGAAGCCGCCGTGGCGCAGAAGTTTTCCGGAACATTAGCCTGCGTCGCAGATCTGCCGGCTGTGCAGCCAGCCTCGATCAAGACGGTGCTGGCCGCGGCTCCTGAAGTGCCGCGGGCCTTCGTCGCCGATGCGTCCGGCGAAGGGACCACCATGCTGATCTCCCGCGGTACTCACCTGGATCCACGTTTCCAGGGTCAATCCGCCGAAGCTCATCGAGCGTCCGGAGCACTTGAGCTGGGTATCAACGAGCTCGGCGGAGACCTTCCGGACGCCCGGCGCGATGTCGACAACGAAGCTGATCTGTCGGAGGCATTCCAACTGGGACTTCGACCGGCCACCCGGCAACTATTCGACGCGTCCGGCAACCTCGGTCGTTATGCAATGATCATGACCGGCGAACTGTTGCCGGATGGAGCTCGAATCGCCGTCACTCGCAAAGGTTCGCGCCTGATCATGAGTGAGGATTGTGCGGATGTGCAGCTGAGCCGTCTGAAATCCGGTCAGCGCATGCATGCAGTGATCAGCAGCGACCGAGTGCTGTCGGCCTGGCTGACGTAACCGCTGGCGTCAGCGCTTGCCCGCGGCCTTCTTGGCAGGCGCCTTCTTGCCAGGTGCCTTCTTGGCCGGCGACGTGCTCTTAGCCGGCGCCTTTGCTGCAGCTTTCCTTGCCGAACTCCCAGCGGGCCCCGCGGCGGTCTTAGCCGGGACAGCCTTCTGACCGGTTGGCTTTGGCAGCTTCTTAGCACCGGACACATATGCCTTCAGATCGGAACCGGCGCGAAACCGCGGCACCGCCGTCGCCTTTGCCTTCTTGCGCTCGCCAGTTCGAGGGTTGCGCACCATGCGGGCCGCTCGAGAGACCTTTTCGAACACCCCGAAACCAGTGATCGCGACTTTCTCCCCCGCTGCCGTCTTTTGGGTGATCGTCTCGACGACCGCATTGAGGGCTTTCGTTGCCTCGGCCTTGCTGCCGTCGTAGTAGCCCGAGATTGCCTCGATCAACTGCGCCTTGTTCATGGCTTCCCTTCCGGCATGCAAATCCACGCCTGCAAGGATCTTGGGCAGCCGCAACCTACGCCTGCGGAACCTACGCTAGGGAAACGCTGGCGGCGGCACAATCACTGCACCCCGAGATTTTGGTTGTGTCGTTGGAAAACTCGGACTTCAACCGATCAGGACACCGTGGCAACTCTTGCCGGCAGGGTTTTCGGCTTGAACGCCGGCCTGGAATTCTCGTATGCACCGATCTGATCAACATGACGCAGGGTCAACCCGATGTCGTCCAAGCCCTCCAGTAGGCGCCACCTGGTGTAGTCATCGATCTCGAATTCGCAGCTGAAGTCCGGTCCGGTTATCTGGCGCTCGATAAGATCGACAGTCAGCGGCACCGCGGGATTGGCCTCGACGAGATCCCACAGGTCCTCGACGATCTTCTGCTCGACGACGGAAACCAGCAACCCGGCCTTGCCGGAGTTCCCCCGGAAGATGTCACCGAACCGAGATCCGATCACAACCTTGAAGCCATAGTTCTGCAAGGCCCAGACGGCATGCTCGCGGGATGAGCCCGTACCGAAGTCCGGACCAGCGATCAAGATCGTCGCACCGGCGTACTGCGGCTGGTTCAGCACGAAGTTGGGATCGGAGCGCCAAGCGGCGAACAGGCCATCCTCGAAGCCGGTTTTCGTGACCCGCTTGAGATAGACAGCCGGGATGATCTGGTCGGTGTCGACATTGCTGCGCCGCAACGGGACCGCGGTGCCGGTGTGGCTGGTGAACTTCTCCATCTCTGTCTCCTCACAGGTCCGCGGGTGAACTCAACTTGCCGATGACGGCCGTCGCAGCGGCAACCAGCGGGGAGACCAGGTGCGTTCGACCACCCTTGCCCTGCCGGCCTTCGAAGTTCCGGTTCGAGGTGGAGGCAGCTCGCTCGCCCGGTGCCAGTTGATCGGGGTTCATGCCCAAGCACATCGAACAGCCTGCGGCCCGCCACTCCGCACCCGCCTCCTTGAAGATCACATCAAGACCCTCTGATTCGGCCTGCAGCCGTACCCTGGCAGAACCCGGCACGACCAGCATCCGTACGCTGTCGGCTACCTGGTGGCCCTTGATCACGTCGGCGGCCGCACGCAGGTCTTCGATGCGCCCATTGGTGCAGGAGCCGAGAAAGACAGTGTCTACGGCGATATCACGCATCTGCTGACCTGGCCTAAGGGCCATGTACTCCAACGCTTTGGTCGCCGCTGTGCGATCCGCCTCCTCACCGAAGATCTCCGGATCAGGTACTGCGGCGCCCAGCGGCACGCCCTGGCCGGGATTGGTGCCCCAGGTGACAAAAGGCGTCACCGAGCTCGCATCGAGGTCGACTTGGGCATCGAAGATCGCATCGGGATCGCTCCTCAGCGTCCGCCAGTAGGCCACCGCTGCATCCCACTCTTCGCCATCGGGTGCGTGTGGGCGGCCTTTCATGTACCCAAGCGTCGTTTCGTCTGGGGCGATCATTCCTGCCTTGGCACCCCACTCGATGCTCATGTTGCAGATGGTCATCCGGCCCTCCATGGTGAGTGCCTCGATTGCCGATCCGCGGTATTCGACGATATGGCCTTGTCCGCCGCCAGTGCCCACCTTGGCGATCAGGGTGAGCACGATGTCCTTCGCGGTGACCCCGGCGGGCAATGTGCCGTTGACATTGACAGCCATGGTCTTTGGCCTGGAGTGAGGGAGCGTCTGGGTCGCCAGGACGTGCTCGACCTCGGAGGTGCCGATGCCGAAAGCCAGAGCGCCGAACGCACCATGGGTGGACGTGTGGGAGTCGCCACAGACGATCGTCATGCCCGGCTGGGTGAGGCCGAGCTGAGGCCCGATGATGTGCACGATGCCCTGGTCAAGATCACCAAGGCTGTGGATCCGGACCCCGAACTCCTTGGCGTTGTTGCGGAGGGTTTGGACCTGGGTACGAGAAACCGGGTCTGCGATCGGCCGGTCGATGTTCAGCGTCGGTGTGTTGTGATCCTCGGTCGCCAGCGTGAGGTCTGGACGGCGCACCGGCCGGCCTGCCTGGCGCAGACCATCGAAGGCCTGAGGGCTGGTCACCTCGTGGAGAAGGTGCAGGTCGATGTAGAGCAGGTCGGGCTCACCGTCGGCCGAACGAACGACGTGTGCATCCCAAACCTTGTCGCTGAGTGTCTTGCCCATCGTGGCTTTAAAGCCCCTCCTCCGGACTTGCATTCCAACATTCGAGACGGCAGTATCAATGCATGGACAACTCTAGCGGTGTCGGCGTCCTGGACAAAGCCGCCCTCGTGTTGAGCGCCTTGGAGACCGGACCTACCACTCTCGCTGGGCTGGTCACGGCGACCGGTCTGGCCCGACCAACGGCTCACCGGCTTGCGGTGGCACTGGAGCATCATCGCCTCGTCTCCCGTGACCTTCAAGGCCGATTCATCCTCGGTCCGCGGCTCGGGGAGCTGGCGTCGGCGGCCGGCGAGGACCGACTGCTGGCCACGGCTGGGCCGGTACTCGCGCGGCTGAGGGATATCACCGGCGAATCTGCTCAGATGTTCCGGCGGCAGGGTGACTACCGGGTCTGTGTAGCGGCCGCCGAGCGGGTGTCCGGACTTCGCGACAGCGTACCGGTCGGCACTCAGCTGACGATGAGCGCAGGCTCGGCGGCGCAGGTGCTGCTCGCCTGGGAGGAGCCTGATCGGATGCAGCGCGGGCTGCGAGGCAGTCGCTACTCCGCGGTGGCACTGGCCGCCGTACGGCGCCGCGGCTGGGCGCATTCGGTCGGCGAGCGAGAGGCGGGGGTGGCCTCAGTGTCTGCACCGGTACGTTCACCCTCGGGAAAGGTCATCGCAGCCGTCAGCGTGTCGGGCCCGATCGAGCGCCTGTCCCGGCAACCCGGCCGACTTCATGCCCCAGCGGTGATAGCGGCTGCGGAACGGCTCAGTGAGGTATTGCGCCGCAGCGGCGGGGAGTGACGACGCCGGGCTGAACAGACCGAATAGCATCAGGTGTGAGCTTCGAACCGCTTCCTGAACCTCCCAAAGAGGTCCGGCATCGGGCCGCCCGAGTAAGCGACTCGATACGAGAGTGGCGCGAGGAGCGTGCCCGCAAGATGGGCTACCTGGCAACTGTCGTCCCGTACACCGGATACGGCTCGACCAGCTGGATCCGGGTGCTGGGACGGGTTCTGCTGACCAAGGACATCGCTCAACGCGCGTCCACGCCCAACCCTGAGGGAATCCGTGGCTGGCGTAGCTTCACCAGCGTGCCGGTCGACCACGCGACAGTAACCGCCATCATCGGCGATGAGCGGCATGACGTGACCGCGGATCCCAGCGGGCTCATCGATGCCGTCGTGCCGATCGAGTTGAGTCCCGGCTGGCACACCATCGGGTTGCAGGCCCAGAACCCGGGGCCTGAGCCGACGATCGACCGGCCACCCAATGAGTCCCAGGTCTATGTCGTTGACCCCGGCGCAAGGTTAGGCATCGTCTCCGATGTTGACGACACCGTGATGGTGACCGCCCTTCCTCGCCCGCTGCTCGCGGCGTGGCATGCATTTGTGCTCAATGAACACTCCCGCCGGCCGACACCAGGCATGCCGGTGTTCTACGAGCGGCTGACCCGGGCCTATCCGGTTACGCCGGTCCTCTATCTGTCCACCGGTGCGTGGAACGTCGCACCCAGTCTGACCCGCTTCCTGGCCCGCAACCTCTACCCTCCGGGTCCGTTGCTGCTCACCGACTGGGGACCGACCCAGGACAGCTGGTTCCGTAGCGGCCGTGATCACAAACATAAGACCCTGGAGCGCCTCGCAAGTGAGTTCCCCCAGCTGAAATGGGTGCTGATTGGCGACGACGGACAACACGATGAGGAGATCTACGGTGAGTTCGTCTCCAAGCATCCCGATCGGGTAGCCGCCGTCTGCATCCGTCAGCTGAGTCCTGCGCAGGCGGTGCTGGCCGGCAGTGCTGGTCGGCCCCATACCGCACCAACCGAATCGACGGTCCCCTGGCTCTATGCGCCGGACGGATCGGTCTTCATCGATAAGCTCAATGAGCTCGGCGTGCTCGGTCAGCTCGTGAAGGATGAGCGCCAGCCCACCGTCGAATGAACGGCTGAGACCGAAGATCCGCACGGTGTTCTCAGTCGGCCTGAGGCGGCGAGGGCAAAGTCGCCACAGCGCGGCAGACGACGCCCGGCCGCGGTTCCGGCATCCGGCTCAGGTGATCGTGCTGGCCTTTGCCGGAGCGGTGTCTGTTGGTACGGCGCTGCTGTTGCTGCCGGTGTCACGGACGGGTCCGGGCAGCGCCAGCGTCGTCGAGGCCTTATTCACCGCGACCAGCGCGGTATGCGTGACCGGCTTGATAGTGGTCGACACCCCGGTGTACTGGTCAGGCTTCGGCCAGGCGGTGATCCTGATCTTGATCCAAGTGGGCGGCTTCGGCATCATGACCCTGGCCTCCATGGTGGCCTTGTTGATCTCTCGCCGGCTGGGTCTGCGGTCGCGGCTGATCGCGGCCGCAGAGACCAAGCACATCGGGCTGGGTGATCTGCGCCAGGTGGTCATCGGAGTCGCGAAGGTGACGCTGCTCTTCGAGGCGACCACTGCGCTGGCCCTGACCGCCCGGTTCCTGTTGGGCTACGACGAGCCGGTCGGCAGGGCGGCCTACCTCGGCCTGTTTCACGCGGTGTCTGCCTTCAACAACGCCGGCTTCGCCCTGTTCAGCGACAATCTGATCGGATTCGCTGGCGATCCGTGGATCTGCCTGCCGATCGCCGGCGGGGTGATCGCTGGCGGACTCGGCTTTCCGGTGTGGTTCGAGATCCGCCGCCACCTGCGGCAACGAAGTGAGTGGAGTATGCACACTCGAATCACCGGGTACATGACCGTCCTGCTGCTGGTCTCCGGAACGGTCTACATCACGGCCGCCGAGTGGAGTAATCCCGGCACGCTCGGCGCCTTGAGCGCACCAGATAGGTTGCTGGCCGGTTTCTTTGCCTCCGTACAGAACCGAACAGCCGGCTTCAACAGTATCGACATCTCCCAGCTGCACCCGGGTACCTTGCTGGGCTCAGACGTGATGATGTTCATTGGCGGCGGATCAGCGAGCACTGCTGGCGGCATCAAAGTGACCACATTTGCCCTGCTGCTCTTCGCCATCTATGCCGAGGTACGCGGGGAGCCCCAGATCGCCGCCTTCGACCGGCGAGTCGACAACCGGGTGCTGCGCCAGGCACTGAGTGTGGCGCTGCTCGCTGTGGCCGCCGTCGTATGCGCCGCAGTGATCTTGATCCATCTCAGTCCGTTCAGCCTGGACGCCGTGCTGTTCGAGGTGATCTCAGCGTTCGCAACGGTCGGGCTGTCGACTGGGATCACTGCGCAGCTACCGGTTCCCGGCCAGCTTCTCCTCGTTGCTTTGATGTTCCTGGGCAGGCTCGGCCCGGTCACGTTAGTGTCCGCTCTTGCCCTGCGCGGCCGGCAACGGCTGTACCAGGTGCCCGAGGGACGACCCATGATCGGTTAGGAGGAGCGATGGCGAGAAACCAGCGTCGTACCGATGCTGTGGTTGTCATCGGACTCGGCAGGTTCGGTGAATCTGTAGCGCTGGAACTGATGGAGCAGCACATCGACGTACTGGGAATCGATGGCGACATCCGGCTGGTCGACGCGTTGTCCGGCCGGCTCACCCAGGTGGTCTGCGCCGACTCCACTAACGAGGAGGCCCTGCGCCAGCTGTCGGTTCACGAGTTCGATCGCGCGGTAATCGCAATCGGCTCCAACATCGAGTCGAGCATTCTGACTACCTCGGTCGTGTTGGGCTTCGGCGTACCGCACGTATGGGCAAAGGCGATAAGTCACGCTCACGCCCGTATCCTCGACCAGATCGGCGCCCACCACGTAGTGCGACCCGAGCACGACATGGGCAAGCGGGTGGCTCATCTAGTGGGCGGCCGGATGCTGGAGTACATCGAGTTCGAGGACGGCTTCGCAATGGCCAAGACCAATCCTCCCAATCGACTGCTCGGCCACCCGCTGGGCCGCACCGGAGTACGGAGTGAGCACGGGGTGACGGTGGTTGCCATCAAGCGGCCCGGCCAAGATTTCACCTACGCCACAGCCGAAACCGTGATCGAACCTGGCGATACGATCATCGTGTCCGGGGCTACAACTGAGGTGGAGAAATTCAGCGAGCTCACCTGAGTGGTGGCAGTCTGAGCTCTGTTCTGAGCAGGCAAACCGCCGGGCCACTGTCGCCTCGGGCAGTACGCCTTTGGCGCTGGTGGCCATGCTTAACGACCCGTGGCGTGAATTAGGCGCCTGGGTGGGTATGTCGGAACTTACGACGCCGGAACTTCCAGCTGACTTTCCAGCGCCTAGGCCGAACGGTTGAGACAGCAGCCGTTCGGTCGCCCCACCATGTTGCGGACCGTGAGCCCAATCGTCCCTCCCGGCGCTCAGAGACGCATTACCAGGAATTGGCTGTAGTCTGAGGTTGCTGTGGCTGCCTTCTGATGATCGCAGCAACCAGTTCCTGACCGGCTGGCCCTGGATCGAATAGCGCCCGCCTCACACAGTATCCAGCTCCAACGGAGTCGGAGTCACACTGCACGGACGGCAGGCCGCCAATGTCACGGACCACGACCATGGAGATCGATCAACAGCGTCTCCATCCCGACGCCGCCTTTTGCCGAGCTGGGAAAGATAGTGCACGGCAGTCCCTGGACGAAACCCTCCAATACGTCGCCGAGCTAGTCCTGCTAATTGGCACGAACTCCTCTGATCGTTGGACATTGGATTCCGATATTCATGGACGTTCACTCGTAAACAGGGAAGTCAGACTGCAATCATCAGACACGCCCTCGCGGCACAATGCCAGTACATGACAGTGCGCCCCCGGGAATCTTTTCCCTAAGGGCGCACTTGTCGTTGCGCAGGCTCTAGAAAAATGAAGCCAAATACGAACCGATGATTCAGCTGAGCCTGACAACCTTATTTAGCGAGTGTCGTCACGGCTGCCGGACTTCGCGAGGCCGCGACTAATCAGGTAACCGATCGTCAACAACGTGACTAGGAACCAGCCCTGGTAGGCGCTGAACCGTTGACCATCCTCGTTGACATCGGTCACCCAGCAGGCGATCAAGACACCGAGGGACGTCACGACGTAGACGATCAGTTCGGTTGTTTTGAACGACGGCTTGGTCTCCCTCCCAAAACCGCGGTCGCGATCTCTGGACGCGACAGTGCGGCTGCCGGTAATCAGGTCATTCTGGTCACTTGTGCTGCTGGACATGCTTCTCCTTATGGAGGGTCTGGTTGACTGGACGCTTCAGTGCGACCCGATGTCTAATATCCAGAATCGCTAACACCAAACACCCAGCAGCAACATCATCGCGATTCGTAAATCTTGGTCAACTCGTAATGCGTGACGCACATCACATCAGAGACGCAAGAGGCTCGTGGTTTTTTTGATAGGCCCGACGGTTATTGAATCAATGTGAACGGAGGCTGCGGAGTCCTTAGCTCTCGCTGACATGTATGAAGGACGCACCGGGGACCGATGTGATCAGGCCAGAAAAAGGACCAATGGGCCGGATTCTATGCTGCTGAAGTGATCACGGTGGTCGACTATGACCCGGACTGGCCCGTTCGATTCGACGGGCTCCGTAACGAGTACGCCGCCGCGATGGATGCCGCGGGCGTGGCCTGGGTAGCCATCGAGCACGTCGGCGGCACGTCGGTGCCCCGACTAACCCAGTCCATTCATGATGGATGTGCTTGAAGCGGTGTTGATCAACTGAAAAGTGCTCCTGGCTTGGGAGAATGAGGCGTGTCTAAGGTCTCGTTCGGCCAAGGTGAGGAGCACTTTCCAG
>Ga0126305_10001613_pt1 | contig 10095 bp, 13 predicted proteins | sample Plot26_FD_92536 | JGI IMG/M metagenome (GOLD analysis project Ga0126305, IMG submission 92536) | Serpentine soil microbial communities from UC McLaughlin Reserve, CA, USA - Plot26 | ecosystem: Environmental > Terrestrial > Soil > Grasslands | place: USA: UC McLaughlin Reserve, Lake County...
GACGAGCCGCACCACGCCCGTCAAGCTGGGCCCGGGAAGCACTGTGCAGCACGGCATGAGCCGCCGTGCTGTCCTCGTGCTCGTAGAGGTAGAGGTCAACATGCCACTTCTTGACCTCCGATGGGGACTCGGAAGTCTGGTCAGGTGTTGCTGCCGCTCCCCCTGGGTCAGGTCCGACCTCCGGGGATCCATCGTGCTCGATGTGCGAGTCCGGGCCCGGGAAAAAGAGGCTCTCTCGGCCCGTATCCGACCAGCGCACCAAGTACGGCGGCTCACCGGCCGCTCCATGCACCTCTACGATCTCACCATCTCTTACCGGCGTACCCACTGTTGCGCCGGCCACCACGATTCGATCACCTACTTGTGCGTGCATGTTCGTCTCCTCTGCCTCGACGCTCAGCCGCGCTCGATCTGGATCCGCTGCTTGGTCGGCTCGCCGCTCGGCTTCGGCATCCGGATCTCCAGCACCCCGTCCCGGTACGCCGCCGAGATAACGTCCGGTCCGGTCCCTTTGGGCAGTTGGACTTGGCGTACGAAGCTTCCGTACCGGAATTCGCTGCGATAACCCTCCGCGGTCTTGTCCTGCCTTTCCTCGCGACGCTCTGCGCGTATGGTCAAGACCCCGTCGTCGACCGTCACATCGATGTCCCGCTCGGGATCGACACCGGGTAGCTCGGCCCGGATCACGATATGGTCCTGGTCGGAGAATTCTTCGACCTTGATCGGTGCACCAGCCATCGGCTCGTCGCCTCGGGAGAACCAGCCGAAATCCTCGAACGGCCAGCTCGGCAGCCAGTCGCCTAGATGGCGCGGCCAGCGGGCGGTAAGTGGCTTCTGCGGAGTGAGCGCTGACTTCGATTCGGCCTCTTCGGTCATGGGAATTCCCTCCTTCTAGGTTGAAAGTGGCCGTCATTTGCAGCTCATTTCATAGTGCCGCGCCGAAGGCCAGATGGCGAGAGACGAAGGTCCTCAACTAAGGAACTGATAGATGACCGCTCGTGCTTGGACAGGCCGCCGCGGCTGCAACGGCGACGAGAGGCCCCAAACGCGACGAGCTGAGACTCAGAGCTCCCGGGCTTCCGATTCCTGCCAACCCAAGTTCATCGCCATCCGCTCCAGGACCTCGAGCACGGTGGCGAAGTCCTCCGGGCTGATGCCCCTGCCTATCTCCTCGTCGGTCGCCCTCAAGACGGGTGCAAGCCGGCGATAAGACGTGTAGCCCAGTTCGGTCAACTCGTAGTCCTGCTCCCGCCGCCGCAGCCAACCGCTGTCTTCAAGCTCCGACAGCTCATCAGCCAAGGTCGCCGGCTCGACCTCACGATGGACCCGCGCCAAGGCCTCGACCAGTTCATCGTGGGAGACCGGCCCTCTGCTGAGTAGGTTCATGACCTCCCATTGCCGGCGCGTAATCCCATGCTCGTCCAGCGCCTTGCCGAAGTGCTCGTTGATCAACCTGTCGACTAGCCGCAACCAGAAGTCCACCGGGCGACGAGGTGGCTGCATTCCACGCCGCGGAGGAATGGGCGGATCATCTGCCGTCACCGCCACATCCCTCCCATCAGACGAATTCTGCAACGCTCATACACTGCTCGCACGCGGTTCTTCGAGCCAGTCCCTATCTGCTGGTGCGCTTGCGCCGCATTCTCGGCGCTGCGCCGCTTGCTCGACCGCCGCTGCTGAATGCGCTGGCTACCCCAAGAATGAATCCGAAATTGTACCAGTTGCCGTTGTTGTTCACCTCGTAGATGTTCACGTCTGGGTTGAACAACGACACCACGAACGTGATCGGGCTGATCAACCCCTGCCACAAACCCAACCAGAAACCGGCCGCTTCCGGGTCCGTGCCGGCAAGTTCATTCGGCCCAGCAGCGCACGCAGCGAGCAGCAACAGTGCTCCAATGAGCGGTACGGCGCACTTAGCGCCTGGTCGGTGGATGCCGTCTCGTTCCATGGCTTTACCCGTTCACTCGGTGGCTTTGATCCTCCCAGGACGGGACCGGACCCGAAACGAGATTGCCACCAACTTGGCATCGAACGTCATCCCGCTCACGAAGGGATGAGCTGAGTTGATATGGCACGGCCGCCCTCGCGTCATGGCGATGAGGACGCCCGCAGCGGCCAGATACTTGCCCAGAAGCATCGCGTCGAGGCTAGTAGTCATCGTTCTCGTATGCTCACCACAACCGAACCAGAAGGATCGTCGTGGGGGTTGCGTTCTTGTTGACGACCTTGGTGATCGTGGTGACGCCGGGGCCAGGAGTGCTCTACACCGTCGCGGCGGCCATTTCCAGAGGTCGCCGAGCAAGCCTGATCGCGGCGCTGGGCTGCACCGTCGGAATCATCCCGCACCTGGTGGCCGCCATCACCGGACTCGCTGCCTTGTTGTACGCAAGCTCGCTGGCCTTTCAGACCTTGAAGTACATCGGCGTGGCATATCTGTTCTTCCTGGCCTGGAAGGCGTACCGCGATGACAGTCGCATGGTGATCGACGAGGTTGCCGAGATCGAAACGCCGGTGCCGGCCTGGTCGGTGATCGTCAAAGCGGTGTTGATCAACCTGCTCAACCCCAAGCTAACGATCTTCTTCTTCGCCTTCCTCCCCCAGTTCGTCCGCCCCGATCAGCCCAACGCCCTCCTCCGCATGCTGGGCCTCGGCTCGGTTTTCATGCTGGTGACTCTGCTCGTCTTTGCTGGTTATGGTGCGTTCGCAGCTCGAGTCCGATCGCTCGTGCTCGGTCGACCACGGACCATGACCTGGATGCGCCGCATCTTTGCCGGCTCTTACGTGGTGCTCGCGGGGCGGTTGGCTGTCTCTGAGCGATGACGTGATGGGCCGCTTGCTTCGGGCGCGGGCTGCATGCAAGGGAATGTGAACCTTCGTTCCCGCGCGCACTGGGTTGCGTGATGTAACCGAAACCGGCTAATGCCGGTACATGGCCGGTCGATTTTCAGCGGCTCCACAGAATGGCGCTTCCGTGGCCCCGCGGAACAGGGCGCGGGCGGCAGCCGTCACCCAATCCAAGCCCCTGGCGGATGGGCCGGCACCGAAAGGTCCGCGACGACACCGAAGTGGTCGCTCGCCCAGATGCCGTTGACGTCCTGGTCGAAGGTTCGTCGGCAGTCGAGGACTTCCAGGGAAGGCCCGTGCACTCCGCACCGAACCATGACGTAGTCAATGCGGCGCCCTAGCTCCAGCGACATCTCACCGGCCGGTACCAACGGGTTGATCGGTGTAAAAGTGTGCCCCAAATCCGCCGGATGCGCCGCCTCCCAGGCGTCCCGATAGGCGACGCTCAGGCCCTCGAGGGACTGCCGTCCGGTCCAGAACCGTACGCTGGACGAGTCGGGCGTGTCGTCGAAGTCGCCCATCAACACCACATGGAGATCACGACCGGAAAGCCGCTCCTCAACGAACCGCGCACACGCCACGGCCTGCAGTTCTCGCTCCCGTGCGTAGCCGACCTGGAACGTGGGCTTGTGATGGACGAACAACGTCAAGCCGAAGGGTGACGGCAGCTTCACTTCTGCCACGACCGCCGCCGCCCATGGGAGGGCCGATGGCAGATCCACCCGATCGTTCAGGTGCAGGTCGATCTCACCCACCGCTCCGAACGACCAGCGGCTGGCCAACGCCGCCCCTACGCCGTCGGCTGAGCGCGCCGAATGCCGTACCGTCCGATAGTCGTCGCCCAGCAGGTCAGCCGCCTGGTCGTACCCACTGACCCACACCGTTTCCTGCAGCGCGATCACATCAGGGCGCATGTCCTGCAAACCGGATCGCAGAATTTCTCGGCGTCGGTCCCAGTCGGCGTGATCGGGCGAAAGCAGGTTGAGCGTGGCCACCCTGAGAACGCCGGCTTGGGTGCCACCAGCCGAGCTGTCAACCATTTCTACCCTCTCTTCCCGACTTGCTGCCAGACACTAACGCTACTAATGTTGCATTAATGAAGCCAGCCCTCGAGCCGCTGCTGGATCTTTCACACGCTCGCGAATATTCGGCAGCGGATGGCGAATCGGCAGCGAATCGGCCCGCGGGCGAGATGGTTCCGGACCGCAGTCGCTGCGACTGTCCCAGAGGGAAGGAGTCCGATGGATGACGTGTCGCCAAGGGTGAGGGTGTTGACCTGGAACATCTGGTGGCGATTCGGGCCGCATTGGCAGGATCGGCAACGGGCCTTACTCCGGACTCTGCGCGAGGTCGACCCCGATGTGGTCGCTCTGCAGGAGGTCTGGGGAAACGCCCAGACCACCCAGGCTCACGAGTTTGCCGGACATCTCCAGCTCCACGCTACGTTCGCGGAACCGTCCTATCCTACGGTTTCTGACGTGCCCAGGGACGGGGACGAGGCGCTCACGCTCGGACTCGGCTTGTTGAGCCGGTGGCCGATCGCGAGTGTGGAGCGGGTCGAGATGCCGGCGCGGCATCGTCCGTTCTCTCCCGTGGCCATCGCCGCCAAGCTTCAGCATCCCGATGGCCTACTGCCCATCGTGGTGGCCTGCTTGGAGTACGAGCGCGCCTATAACGACGATCGGATTGCCCAAGTACAGGCGCTGACCGACCTCGCCACCGATCCAGCGTTGGACGGGCCGCTGCCAGTCATCGTGGCCGGCGACCTCAACGCTGCGCCCACCAGTCCTGTGCTCCGCCCGCTATGTGATGTATTGACGGACGCCTGGAGTGCTGGGTCCGGCGACGCCGCGGCGGTCACTCTTCCGTCGAGCCACCCTTCAGCGCCGGTCGAAGCCGAAGAGCTGATCGACCAACGGATCGACCACATCTTCTACCGGCCCGGTCAATGGGCCCAGCGGGTTACGGTCGAGTCCGTCAGCCTGGCTGGTGCTGCCATCGACGGCATCTATCCCTCCGACCATCGAGCGGTCGTCTGCGAGCTGAGCTGGCGTGCTGCGAGGTGATCGATGGTTGACACCGCGTCAACTCGGCCTGGCGGACGCACCGCACGGGTCCGTGCCACTGTCCTTGAGGCGACGGTAGCCGAGTTGATCGAGCACGGATACGCCGGTCTGACTGTCGAGGGCGTCGCCGCACGTGCCGGGGTGAACAAGACGACGCTCTACCGGCGTTGGGGTGGACGCGACGCCTTGATCGTCGGTGCGGTGGAGGCCTTCGCCGCCGCTGAGGCGAAGGTTCCAGATAGCGGCGATATCGAGGAGGACCTGCGGCTGTGGGCTCGATCGATTCTGGCCACTCTCACCGGCCCAATCAGTGGCGCGCTGGTCCGTGCCGTGTTCGGCGGCGCCGGCAACAGTCCGCAGGTCCAGGATCTACGGCACCGGTTCTGGCTTACCCGCTCAGCGTTGGTCATGCCGATGGTCTACCGCGCGATCGAGCGCGGCCAGTTGCCGGCGGGGACGGCCGCCGACGAGGTTATCCGCCATGTCGGGGCACCGCTCTATTACCGGCTTCTCGTCCTCGGCGAACCGCTTACGTCCGAGGCGGCCGACCTCGCGGCCCGTGTCACCGCCACCGCCGCCCAGGCCGGTGTGTTCGCGATGTCTGCGTAAGGGCGGCCAAGCCAGAGCGAGCCGCTACTGCTGCTTGACGGTCGAGTCCTCGAGGCCGAACTCGCCAGCTTGGAAGGGCGCTGGGGTCAGGACCGAGTAGACAGCACCGGCAGCGGTTGTCCTCGAATCGCCCAGCGTGAAACCCGAGGGCGGCCCGCTGTCGCCGAACAGACGCTTGCCGGTACCGACACAGACCGGGAAGACCAGCAGTCGCAGCTCATCGATCAGCCCCGCCTCGTAGAGTGACCGGGCCAGCGCACCGCTGCCGTGGACCTGGAGTTCATCACCGTCTTTGGCCTTGAGCTCGCCGACCTGATCGGCCAGATCGCCCGACAGCACCGTCGTGTTCTCCCAGGACCCGGTGCGGAGCGTGCTGCTCGGCACGTACTTCGGCAGCGTGTTCAGCTTCGTGGCGACGATGTCATCAGGGTCGGTGACATTCGGCCAGTAGCCCGCGAAGATCTCATAAGTCCGCCGGCCGAGCAGGAACGCGTCAGCCTTCTTGAACCAGCTGTCGACGATCGCGCCCATATCCTCATCCGCGTAGGGAACAAGCCAACCGCCCCGATCGAAGCCACCGCTGGTGTCCTCGCCGGGACCCCCTGGACCCTGAAGGACGCCGTCGACGCTGAGGAATGTGTTCACGGTGAGCTTCATGATGATGTGCCTCCTGAGGTGTCATTGGGATGGCAATTCTCGTGTTACGACCTTGAATAATGCCGACAATCATCGGCCCAAGCGATCCGACTCGCCCGAGGAGGGTTGCGCCGATGGATAGCGGGTCGCGGTGGTGGGAATGTGCTCATCGCCGAAGCCGTGACGATGCAGCTGTTCGAGCGTCACACTACGTCGGGTGGGCGTAGCTCGCGGGCGAAGCGAACTCCACGAGGCCCGGCTACAAGCGATCCTCTCCAGCTCGGTGATTCGGGCGCCAACTCAGCCCCGAACCGGCCTCGGTCGCGGTCACCTGGCTCGGTGAGCGGGCACCGGATCTAGGTTGCTTCAGCGCAGCAGCATTTTCGACAGCTATGTCAATCTTCGACGTGCTAGCAGGCGGCGCCCTGATATTCGACTGCGGGACCCTTCTCAAAGCCGCACACCAGGCGGCATAGTTGTCGTAGCTGACCTGTCCCCGAGAGCGCGAACAGGTCATACAAGTTTCGAAGGTGGCGCATAGGTGCCCGGCCAAATCCGAGCGGAATCGGCAGCCGACCGCGAGTTTCATGTGACAAATGACCCGGTCCGACATATTCGTGGTGAGGGCGAGAGGGAGCCGGAGCCGGGCATCGCGTTGTGTCTGTCCGGTGGTGGTTACCGGGCGATGATGTTTCATCTGGGCGTCCTGTGGCGTCTGAATGAGGCTGCGATGCTGCCCATGCTCGCGCGGGTCTCCAGCGTGTCCGGTGGATCGATTACGGCCGGTGTGGTCGCCATGAATTGGGCACAGTTGGCGTTCAACGACGCGGGGGTGGCCAAAAAGTTCGATTCTCGAGTTGTGGAACCCCTTCGCGCGATGGCCGGAACAAGCGTCGATGTCGCATCCGTCCTGGTGGGGATCGGGCTACCGTTCACCTCCGTCTCCGACAGGGTCGTCAAAGCCTATCGAAAGCACCTCTTCGCCAAGACGACACTTCAGGATTTGCCCGATCAGCCCAGATTTGTGATTAACGCGACGAATTTGGAGTCGGGTGTGCTGATGCGGTTTAGCAAACCGTATCTTGCCGACTACCGGGTGGGTCGAATCAATGAACCGGACTTGCCCCTGGCGGTCGCGGTAGCGGCGTCGTCGGCATTCCCGCCCGTGCTTTCTCCTTGCACGGTCGATCTGGAGCACGAGGACTGGATCACCGAGGAGGGGAATGATCTTACCGGGGATGAGTTCCGGAACGAGATCCGGCTGAGCGATGGTGGCGTGTACGACAATCTTGGCCTCGAGACCGCATGGAAGCGGTATTCGACGATTCTCGTCAGCGATGCGGGTAGCCACATAGAAGCCGATGCTGATCCGTCCTGGGACTGGGTTCGGCAATCGGTGCGAGTATTGAAGGTGATCGATAATCAGGTGCGGTCGCTTCGCAAGCGGCAGGTCATCGATTCCTTCAAGAACAAGATGCGTCAAGGAATGTACGTCGGTATTCGCAGCCACGTCGCCGACTATCCTTTGTCCGATTCTCTGCCAGCAGATCCAGCTCTCACGCTGGAACTCGCAGCGACACCAACGAGGCTCGACGCGATGGATGAAACCCTGCAAGAGCGGCTGGTCAACTGGGGCTACGTGATATGTGATGCCGGACTGCGGGCATATGTTCTACCTGGCGCGGCTGCTGGACATTTGCCGTATCCCGCGAATCCGCTCTCAAGCGACGCGTAAATTCGGTCGAAATGGTTCTTTGGCGCCCCGAAACCTTGGTGGCAGCGACGCAAGCCGGGGAGGAGTTGGGCGATTTCGCCTACGTGGTCGTGGAGGAGTCCGTCGACAAACTTATAGAACTGCTGGCGTGGCCGTGGCCGGAAGCGGACGACAGAGGTCGACTGTTTTGGCCTGCGGAAAAGGAATCGGACTACAAGTCAGCGGTGACGACGCGAGATCTCCTGCGCTACCAGCTGTATCGACCCAGTCGGCTACAGCGCCTGCCTCGCCTCGGCGACGTCTATGCGGCCAGCCACCTTGGACCCGGCTGGGCAACCGCCAATCTGGTCACCGATGTGCGACAGCTGTTCGACGGGGAGCTCTACGACATCTCCGCCGACGCGCGGGAGGCGGCAAAGCTTGCCTATCAAGGCGCCAGCGCACCTGCTTTGACGACGCGGGCCGCCAGTGATCTTGATCGCCGGTTGCTCTCCGAGGCAGCTTCCCATCGTGCTCGACTGACAGCAAAGCGGCTGAAGATCACGGCACCCCCGTCTCGGGCGCAGCGATGACATCACCGCCCCTGACCTCGCCCCCGCAGATCATCAGTCCGGTTCCGGACGGCACGCTGGCACCAGCGACGCAAGCCCCAGGGAGCTTTGTCGAGGCGCTTCGTGCTGATCCAGAAGCGCTGGTCTACATGCTGCTCAACGTGGGTGACGGTGACAGCCAGCTCATCATGCTTCCCGCCGACAAACGTGGGCACCGGCCACTCGCCATCGTGGACATCGCGACCCGGCATAAGCTGCCCGACTTGCTGGACGCTCTACATAACGAGGACCTGATCGCGACACCGGGCACGCCCGGACAGGTACGCCTCCTCGTAGCAAGTCATCCGCACCATGACCACATCGGTGGGATGACCGAACTGCTGGAACGCTTTTCCGACGATGGATTCATCGACCAGCTGTGGGAGCCTGGATACTTCTATCCCAGTCCTTCCTTCCACAACCTCATGAGACGACTGGAAGGGCGCAGCGACATACGGTGGGTCCAACCCACGTCTGGCACCAGCCTCTTCCTCGGTCCCGTCCGATTCACAGTCGTGGGACCAGGTGTCGGTTTGAAGAACCGGTTCGATACCTACGGCGTTAACGTTAACGACGCCTCAATCACGTTGATGGTCGAATATCCGGCGACCAAAATTCAAGGTGAGCCCGACCCGCACAACCGCGGACGCATCAATCGTCGCCTGGTCAAGCGGAAGACACGGCGACTCTTGCTCGGCGCGGACGCCCAGTTCACGTCTTGGGCGCAGGCGACCGTCGACTTTCCCAATCTGGAACAGGAGTACAACCCGGTATTGGCCCGCGAGCTACGGTCGGCCACCGGCGGTGACTATCTGAAGGCCGACCTCATGAAGCTGTCGCACCACGGTTCTAAGCACGGCGTCAACATCGAGCTGCTCGAGCGCGTCGCTGCACCCACCGTCCTTGTGTCATCCCAAAGTGGCGGCGGAAAGTACAACTTTCCACACCTGCTCGCTATGGAAGCGGTACGCGAGGCACGCCAGCCAACCACCACTGATTCCACCGATAGAGAGCCTGACTACGCTCTCGGAGTTCACGTAACCGGCGGGAAATTGGAATCCGGAGACGAGATGGGGTCGATCGCGGCAGTCATCGGCTCCTCCGCCACAGCACCAATCCGTCTCTTCCGCTTGTTCGACGCTCCAGAAGCCAAGATTGAGCTGCATAAGGCGCGAGAAGCGCGAAACCTCGCACGCTCGAAGCGACGGGGGAAGGCCCGGACCTGATCCCGCTCGCTCGAAGCGACGCGCACTGGATGGGCACGGAACTAATACCGCTGCGGTTGGCGCCTCGAGGGCCGGTCCGGACCCGGTCGCCTTCCGACGACAGTCTGGTGCTCTGCCTGGGTTAAAGCCCGTATTCCTCGAGCAGGCGTAGCCACACCTCGCTGATCGTGGGGAACGTGGGCACCGCATGGGCCAGCATGGCGAGCGGAACGGCGCCGGCGATGGCGACGGTTGCGGAATGCAGCAGCTCCTGCACGCCCGGTCCGGTGAATGTTGCCCCGACGACCACACCGCGACCTTCGTCGATAACCAGCTTGCTGGTACCGGAGACGCCGTTGCCCGACACGTACGCGCCGGCCACCGCTCCCGTTTGATAGGTCACCGCCCGTATGTTCATCGCGCGCTCC
>Ga0126305_10001614_pt1 | contig 10094 bp, 8 predicted proteins | sample Plot26_FD_92536 | JGI IMG/M metagenome (GOLD analysis project Ga0126305, IMG submission 92536) | Serpentine soil microbial communities from UC McLaughlin Reserve, CA, USA - Plot26 | ecosystem: Environmental > Terrestrial > Soil > Grasslands | place: USA: UC McLaughlin Reserve, Lake County...
TCATATGAAGCAATAGAAGTCGAGGACCTTCTCAATGTAGATCCTATTAGCAGTTAAGAAATCTGAGAATATAATTTATAATGTTTATTCTTAGAAAGACACATGGATATTTCTCCTCAGGATATAATTGCATGGCGTAAAAAAATCGAATTAATAGGAATAGATATAAAAAGTTTAGAACAAGATGATGCAGATCCGAGCCGTCTCAAACTTAAGACAAAATTCATGAATCGACACTTCATAAATGAACTGGATAAAATAGGTTTGCAACTCATACATATTACTGGAACATATATGGGAAGACTTACCGTGCTTTTGGAAGCAAAAGATGCATCTATTGGCGAACAAGCAAATACATAATACAACCGCTGTCATTTCACTCTTAAAATTAAAAAAATGCTAGTTAAATGTATAGAATGGAATGTGACGAACTACTTGATGAATATTTCATTGGGTGTGTTATCATTCCAGGATAGAGACCATCCTTTTCACTTTTTTAATTCACAAAAGGTTAAGAAGGCCGTGACAAGAAATCCAACTTGATATTGCGAATGAGCGGAGAGTCTTCTAACTTTTCTGCTGACTATTTCCTTGGATGACAGTTACATTGGCAATCTATGGAGTCAACACAGGAACACAGGTGATATAATAAAGAAATGGTAATAACAATCAGTGAAACACAAAATGAAAAAGTATCCGTCAGTGCGTGAAGCATCTTATATTAAGCATCCATGTGTATATTGCACTCAGGATTTTTACTTAGTGAATCCACACAACGGGAACTTCTCCGGTGGTGCAATACAGAGGGAAATCTTAGCTAGAGATATACATAGTAGTGAATTCAAATTGCTTTTTCTATGGACCTCCCGGATGTGAAGATACTAGTGGATTTTATTATATGGATACGCAGACCGGAGAGTTACTAAAACCACTACCTTATAGAAACAATTTACCGTTATGTCATGACCCTCTATATGATGCGGGGGTTCTCGGTTCGAGTTGTTATGACGAAGGAGATCTAGACACTTGTAAAAAGGGTTTTGTTGATAGAGGTTTCGGATGCGAAAAAGAGAAGGAGAAGAACGTAAAGAGAAAGACAAGGATAAGGACAAAGACAATGATGGATATATCGATCCTAATGAAGGATATTCTATCGATCCCGATGAAGGATTAGAAGGTGATGCTATACCTATGAATCATGAGCTGGATATACCAGATGTATCAGAAGAAAGAGAAGAAATAGACCAAGAGGATGAACAAGAAGAGGATTAACTTCCACATCCGCAACCTTGAGGCGTTAACGGAACGTAATATTTTTGAGCAACTAAGAAGAGGAATATACATACAGGATGGCAAAAGAAGTTAAGGTTTTGTCTCTTAACAAATTGGATAGATGGCAGATTGACATAATCGAAGACATAACGAGGACCGAGGTTCACTGTTGGCGAAGGAACGATGACGGAGGACTTGATCTTTACTATGACGATATAGGAGAATCGCAAGGAAAAGAAGACGTTTATAGAGGATAACCTTATAGTCTGTGTTATTGTAACTTCTCTTTCTTTACCAAAGGATGATGATCTTATCCCACGCTTTTCGCTTTGGATCCGCAATTTAGACATACAATCTCTCTGTGCTCTTTTCCACAACCCATGCAATAGTACTTTAGCGGCCTGTATCGGTCATTAAAGGCAGAAGAAAATGAACCAAACAAATCACTTATTCTTCCCGTACCTCCAAATCTTTTCATTTCACTTCTACTTCTAAGATAATATGTGAGGACAAATAGACCAGTTATGGAAATGAAGTCTAATGGAAATGGGAGCAAGAAAAGGATAATGATACCAGCACCCATGAAAAGCGCAAACCACTTTATTCGATGGATGATAAAGCGCTTGGTATCATCATCTATAATCATGGGACAACATTGACTACGATGTTAAAGCAGTATTAAAGACATGGTTAACCAAGTTATGCTTTGATACTGGTATTAAGAAGTGAAACCGCAGGTAGACTCGCGATAATAGAAGTGTCTGACTCAGCTATCAGCGAGTCTAGGCCAACCTGCGGCATGGCAAATGCACTTATGAGGAATGCACCTATGGCCCTATTACAGAATAAGGAATGTTGTATTAAAGACATAATTAACAAGGTTATCTTAATATCAACAACAAAATCCACAGACTTTGTTGATCTTTATTATCTAGACAAGTTACTTCTGTCTCTTTACCAAAAGATCAAGTCTATAAAATAGTTCAAGTAATCGACCGGGGAGTAGGTCTTAGATGGTCACTCGATGATGAAGGAGGACTTGAATTGTATGCAGAAGAAGTAAAAGAATAATTTAGAGCTATAACTATTCTCCTTCTTCTGGTTCTTCTTCGGTTACAATTGTTTAGGTTTCAGACCGTAGGAGGAAATAATCTTAAGGATTGAGGTCCTTAAATCTACATATGTTAGACGACAAAATGAGAAAAGTCCTTGATCAACTTATCGATCGGACAACAATCTCTTTTCATACTCTAATGTCTTCCATACAAATAGATAAGGCAAACTTTCACATTCAGAATGAATCAGATTATGCAATAGGATTGGCTCACGGGATGATCTTGACCGGTTTCATATCCGATTTTAAAACTCATTACAAGAGAGAACCTAATCAAGAAGAAATGATCGAGGTGAGCAAGGTTCTTTTCAATAGAACTGAAGAACTAAGGGAAGCCATATTTAAGAGTGGATAAGTAAACCGCAGGAGACTCTTCGCATACGTCTATCCTCTATTACTATAATATGATACAACACAAAAATACTTGAAGATTGGAAACGAGTAGTTAGCAAAAACAAAAGAAGTGATGTATATTGTTATTAGTGACTCAGAGAATAATCCTAAAACTTCAGCTCGCTCAAAATAAAAAATGAGTGTGGCGATTAGCCGTCCATAGTCATATTATCGACCATCGTCATGTTGCCGCCGGTCGTATTGCCACCTGTCATATTACCTCATGTTGTCCTGGGCCAACAAACACAAAATTAATGAATTCATGACTTTCTACACTTTATATCTTAGTAGTAGCTTTTTTTGAAGATCTTTTTTGGTTTGGATTGCATTATATGCAATTTATAGGTTCAATTGTTACTGCTAATCACAAACATATGGATACGAGCTCAGGTGATCTGATCATTAAATAAACTATAAAGAACTATATCAACAGCCCAAGAAAAGAATGGAACAGGAACTCGTCTCTATAGTCATTCCTACCAGAAACTCATCAAAGACTATTGAGCACTGTATAAATTCTGTGCAAGAGCAATCCTATAGAAATACCGAAACAATAATTGTAGATAGTACAAGCAGTGATGATACAGCAAGCATCTCAGAAAGGATGGGATGTAAGGTCATTTTCACCAAGTGGAAGACCTTAGGAGCTAGGTATAGAGGGTTCAAAGCATCGGCTGGTAACTTCATACTGATGCTGGATTCAGACCAAATTCTAGAGAAAAGTGCAATTGAGAGATGTGTGAGACTTTTACTAGACCAAAAATATGATATGCTTTGTTTAGAAGAGATGGCATATAGATCAAAAACGTTTATAGAAAAACTATACCAAGCAGATAGGAGGTTAGTTCACCATGAGTTTGATATTCAAAAGCACCCGTTGTATGGGAGTTTGCAGGCCAGATTTTACAATAGAGAAATTCTAAAAAAAGCATACAAAAACATACCAGAGACACTTTATCCATTTGTTTTGTTGCCAGAAGATTCTATACTCTACTATGAAGCATGGAAGCATTCAACAAATGTTGGAATGGTCCCAAATGCAATATATCATATAGAAATTAAGTCTTTAAATGAATTTTGGGAAAAGAATGTTCGTTATGGAAAATCCGCAAAGGATCTTTTGGAATCAGGATATTATACTGAGCTCTTGCAAAAGGAGATACGCATAAGAAAAACGGGCTCCAAAAGATTATCAAAGGATAAAATTCTATCTTTACTCCTTATCTTACTAAAGGCCCCTCCTTACTACTATGGATTATTCTGGAATAATCATCGTTAATCGATGCCACAAAACGATAAGTGTGGAGCTATAATACAGGGTTATAAGTTCAAACATATTCAGGACTCTCTTTGCAGTAAGACAGCAATACTCTGGTAATTTAATATCAAATAGATCAGATGTCATTTATTCAAATTCACCTTTAGGAAAAAATTAAGAAATTAATCCTCCTCGGCACTCGGCACATATGACATATCACATGATAATAAGGATATCTGCAAACCATAGAGGGATCCTGATGACCATGTTGACAACCGCACCGCTTGCAATTGATGCTATCTTAATGCTAATCAGCCACAGGCCCAGTGCTTGGACTTTAACCAAGATAAAATCTGTGAGTTTATGTTGCTTGCAAATGGAACCATGATTAAAAATCCAAATGACCCTCCTCGGTTTTCGGTAAAGACCGATTGAAGGGCGGAGGCTGAAAGAGTAGAGGAAGAAGGTAATACAAGAGACGTCTGTGAGTCTGCGACCGATTCATGAAATCCTGTCTAGACTAAGGTGGAACCAGCAGCAACTAGAACTGGAAGGATTAATTATTCAAGAGAATGAAACATTATAGTATTATATAATATTAGCCAATCTCTACGGCTTTGGGGATATTTATTGACCTGACGTCGATGTTGTAATATGGGAATTGGTAACCACATTGTGAAGATCATCTAATTCCTCTTAACGCTCTCGTACGGATTAAGTAGCTCATTAATGGCCTCTAGTGCGGGTTTAGCTGGATGCTTTGTTTCTTCAACTCTGCAGATGGTATCTGATCCTTTTGATTTTATGTAAATCCTAAATATATGGTCAATATGTTTTACTTGTATTTTTAGTCCACAAATATGAAGCAAGTCACTGACTTTGATGTCTTTATTAATATCACATTCTGCTAGATACCATTCCATTATATCTGGGACTATTTTCTCTTCTTTATCCATGAGAAGTGAAATCAGTCTATCTTTAAGTTGTCCAAAGAATGTAAGCAGATGGCTTCTGTCTTCTTCTGTTTCGAGTTTATGTGGTTTCTGACTGCACTTTACTTGTATCTCTAATGTTCCATTAGGATAAAATATAAATTCAGCTTGACCTTTGCTACCAATAACTTCAGTATGATATTTTCCTCTATTTCTTTTATAGTTTGGAAGATCTAACTGAACATAACAATCTGCGAGAATTTTTGTCTTAAGATGTATGTTGTGAATATGCAATGGTGCTAACGGAAGCAAAGGGATGGACATACCCTTCTAAAGTTTGAATTATTATGTTTTCATTAGTAGTAGCAGTAGTAGAGTCAGAGTCGCTTGGTACAGCAGTCGTGGTATCCGAGCCAATGGCGATCTTTCTATTCTTGTTGTCAATGTTGTTAACCCCTGTGGGTTCCTTTAGCAATAGATCAGTATTCTTTTCTGAAGATAGCCAATTCTTTATTATTTCAGACCTTATTGAAGAAGAATAGTATCGCTGAGGCCTTTGGTCTTTTAAAGTAAAGAGAATTCCATTTTGACGAAAGTATTTCAATGTATTTTGTGCTTGCCTTCTTTCTATGGCTAGCCCAGAAGACAATAAATCAGTGTGAATAATACCTCTTCCACTTTTATGATATTTGTCAATAGATAGATTATCTATTTCCTCAGATTTGGTATATCGTCTCTTTATGCCGTCAATACCATCATTTTTGACCGATAATGCTATTAGTGGTGTATTTTGATGGTAGACTATTGGTGAATTTTTAGCATGATACTGGTTCATCCCAATAACGCCTCATTTGCTAATTTAGAATCATTTTCTGCCAATTCTTGTCTTCTTCCTGTATAAACAGAAATAACCGTACCCGACTGCCTGTCAATAGTTCCACTGAACCAGACTTTTGAAGTAAGTCCTGCTTTAAACAGTTTATTCATGTATTCGAATACTGGTATCCATTTGAAAGCTACTTCAAAGTTTATGATGTTTTCATCTGCAGGAGAAGAATTAACATCATCCCCATTTCTTTTAGGTAACATGTCCACTTTTCTCTCTAGGTTTTCAATATTTACTAGCAAGCCGGCATTTTCAGCTCTCTTATTTTCAAGCTCATGAGTAAGTTGTTTTAATTCTTCTTCGAGTTTTTTTATTCTACTATTACCATCATTTTCATCTGTTTGGTTGTTGTTGTCATTATGAGTTTCAATTACTTCTTTGGCTTCTATTTTATTTTGCGATTTGATATTACTGAATTCTGCATCTGTATCACCGCCAATTTCACTGCCGCTACTATTAGGACGTGATGTCCTAATTCTATGAGGTACATTTGGATTGTCCTGTGGTAGATATCTACGCAGATTCCTAGGACTGAAACCAGACAAGTATTTATGATCCTCACATATCTTTCTAAAAGCTTCTTTGTGATTCAACCTATCTATGTGAGTGAGGCGGTTGTACATCATACGTATTAATTGAAATGCCTTGACCGCTGTGGGGTAGAGACTTTGGAATTCTTTTGATAGCTCTTCATATGTTTTTGATTCGTAATTATTTTTATTCTCTGTTTGATAGATATTCATTCTACTACTCCGGCTTCTTCTGTACAATATTTACAAGTGCATATCAAATGCACTAAATTATTGACCGAATGGCTATTTTTGCTAGAACATTCCTTGTGTTTTCCTTCTCTGCAGGATTTACAATCAATATACAGGCTGTATTTATTAATCAATTAACTTAATGTCCTCCTCCTTCTCTTCGACAGAATATCCAAAGCTGTTTAGCCCTCGAGCGATTAGTAATTCCACAGCCAGGTTTATAGAAAGGTCTTTTACTGTCGCGAAATCTTTTACCTTGCCCCAGACAATTCGACTGATGCTAATTAGAGCCTTCAATTTATGCTTCTGAATTATATTATAAAATTTAAATAATATAGCCTTTTTGTCATATTTTGAAGTGAAAACCCCCTATTTGGATCCGCCTCAGTTGTATGATCATAAAAAAAGAATACCAAGATTACGAATTGAGATTGTGAATCTGTTGGTAGTTGAAGCAAATTTATCAAAAACCAAAGCATGGAAGAAAATAAAAAGGAAATCAACCCCTAAACATCCAAGAGAAAACTATGATTATGGAGATATCGCTGATGCATTTGACACTCTTTTGAGTAATGACATTATCATTGAATCGTGTAGAATGAAAAGAAGAGGAAAGGATGAGGTATATTATAAAATTACTGAAAAAGGACTTGCTTCATTTATTTGTTCAGATCCAAAGATTGTTGGACATATAGGCCCTGAAAAATTCTGGAAGGCAATATTGATGTTCTGTCTCAATAATGACAAACAGGTTACTTTAGATCAAGTCGAATACTTCTATAGATTATTTATAAGGAGATATCTAACATATCCAGGTTATGGTTATCCCTTTCAATTGGATTCATTTAATAAGGTATGTAAGGATTGGCTCGAGGATATGGTAATGGGTTCCAACAAATTGACTTCCTATCAAAAGGTTCTCGAGGCCTTAGCCCTATCTACTGATATCCCCTTAACTGCAGAAGAGTTAGTCCAGGAAACGGGTGAGTCGTATGAAGAGATCCATGAAGTCTTATCTCGTTATACTTCATATGAAAATATAAACGATGGATCATATGGTGACAAAGATTCTACCTTTTATTTTCAAAGACTGATAAAGCTCGGACATGGCACCCATAAAAATAACAGTTATGAGCTATCAGTATTCGGAGTAATATTGGTACTTACACTTGTTCGTTATCAAGATATGGGCTTGCTTAAGCATGGATTATACTATACTAGTATTGGCTTTGAGGAGTTTTATGATAAGGTGGCTTTGAATTATCACGATAAACTGCTGCCGTTGATTTTTGGTAGATGGCACAAGTCATTAAAAAGGATTTTGAAGCCAATTCCAGCATATAATATTGATATTTTGTTAGATAAAGAAAAACGCTCAATAGCCATGGACAAGACAGTCCTTATGAAAGGTAATGGAGAGCTGTATACGAGTATGAGATTAGTTGCGTCTTATAGTCTCTCCCAACTTACTGAATTATATAAGACAGGTTTATTAGAACTTTATAATTACCGGAAATACGATAAGACCGTTGCTGCCCTTATTGAAAAGCTCATAGATATTTCACTATTGTTTGTACGGTCTGGTAAAAAAGAACTATTGGATTGCGACAAGGAAACAGAAGTTTACAATATCAGCATCCAACAATTAGCTCAACGAAAGCGGCCATCAGATGAAAAGACCATGATAGAGAAGGCATTCGAAGAGGAGATAACTTCAGTTTATTTTCTTAGCCTGTGGTTCAATAATACGGAAAGTCTGTTCTCGGGCAAGACTGATTTATTGAAAATGGTTCTTGAACATAATCCACAGATTAAGGAATGGTTTTCAGGTTGGTTCCATAGTTTAGAAAAATATCAAGAAGACGCATCAAAAGTTATGAAAGAGCGTTATAAAGAAATAATTATTGAAAAGTGATTTAATTATTAATTATTTGACATTCTAGGATTCTTTATTTCATCTCTCCTTTTTCGTTACCATATTTTAAAGTTCTAATCGTGGGATTACCTCTTCTATTTCTTATTCTCCCAGGAAATCTTTTATCCACTTCTGATCTATTTTTTTACTTGCTGACATTGAATCGACTGAGGGTCAAGATCTTGAACTTTCTCAAAATACTTTCAATACTCCCTGTTCTTCAAGTACCTTCTTTAACACTAGCAGTGAATCAAGATCCCTACGTAAAGCAATTAGTTCATTCTTCGCTGTAGCAGTGTTCTGGGCATTTTCTTCATTAATCTCATGATTTTCCAATCTTAATTGACTTTCATGAGATATAGTCAGAAATGGTATAGCATTTAGATAGTCTTCTAGCAATTCATCTTCCGTGGGTCTGTAATATGAATCTGAAATCCCTACTGACTGACCTTGCAATATCTTAACATTGATTAACTTCATACCAGCTAAGAGACATCTCGTTTCATGGAATTTACGAAATCCATGATCGGTTTGAAACTCGTGACGTTTTCTGCCAGGCTCAAGTTTTTTCCTGATACCCTGTGTCCATAAGGCATCTTCAACTAATCTTTTCACACCTTCAGAACTGAGTTTTTTTGGAAATGTGGCTAAACCTCTAGCATAACCTTTCTTTGTATTCCAGATTTGTCTCATTATCCAACTATAATCTGTCAATTGTTCTCCAGATTGTTTTCTATACTCTTTCCACTTTTGCAATTCAAAATATGCTTCTGGACTAATGAAAGTGAAATATTGATCGTCTTGACCGGCATACACAATGAGTTTTCCTGCTACAATTTCGCCTTTCCTTTCTTTTGGAGTTATGTGTCTCCATTGTAGATAATCCCATGCTCCGACTCGAATTCCTGACGAACACGATGCAAAAACAATAGGTCTAATTCTTCTATCAGGATAATCAGTAATGCTTCGGATCTCCTCTGGAGTGGGTGACCTATCATCTGCAAATTTCCTGGCTCTAGGCAGTCCTCTGCTTATTTTCTTCCATGGAATCTCAATATTATTCATATCGCAGCATAACTTTATTACCTGAAAGCGATTCTTTAGGGTCCCAGCGGTTATTTCTTTAATTTCAACTCTTTCTTTTTGTTTTTGAAGATATTGGATTATGATTCTGAATGCCCATTCAGTATCATCCTTTGCTCGCTCACAGAAAATTTTGCAACGCTTATTCATTGATTCGCCAGGAATGCCTATATCTTCAAAGAACATACGCAACCTGCCCACACATTTTTCCTTAGTTTTGGGTGACCTCATTGGAAATAAGAATAGAGAATATGGGTCTCCTTCTTCATTTGGAAGTTCACCTTTGGTTATTATCATTTTTTCCTTGCTCTCTCCTTTCTATTCACACAGGGTTCTAATAAAGGAGTAATATCATCGCGGGTTCGGTGGGATTCGGACCCACGACATTCTAACCCCGTTTAAAGACTGGTTAAGAGCCAGACGCTCTGCCTGGCTGAGCTACGAACCCTCAGAAACCATCCATCAGTTAGAGATATTTAA
>Ga0126305_10001615_pt1 | contig 10092 bp, 7 predicted proteins | sample Plot26_FD_92536 | JGI IMG/M metagenome (GOLD analysis project Ga0126305, IMG submission 92536) | Serpentine soil microbial communities from UC McLaughlin Reserve, CA, USA - Plot26 | ecosystem: Environmental > Terrestrial > Soil > Grasslands | place: USA: UC McLaughlin Reserve, Lake County...
AAATGAACGTCGACCTTGTTCTTCTTGAGCAGGAACTCGACGCCCTTGACGTTGCCGTCGACGCCTTCGGCCTTGAACGCCATCATGGCCGCGAGGTCGAGCGTCGGCGTGCCGACGCCGATGCCCATCTTGGAGAAGTGGGTACTGGCATCCTCGAAGCGCTCGGAGGCGTGCAGCAGGGCCTTCGACGGGATGCAGCCGACGTTCAGGCAGGTGCCCCCGTGCGTCTTTTGTTTCTCGACGACGGCGACCTTGAGCCCGAGTTGGGCCGCCCGGATGGCGCAGACATAGCCGCCCGGCCCGGTGCCGATGACGATCAGATCGTAGGACATGCGCCTCGAAGCCCCTTCGCGTGCCAGCGCGCGCCGGCCGGTCACTCTTATATCGTCACTGCCGGGAAGCTGCGCAGTACCCGTTCGCCGTAGATCAGGCCTGCGGACGCCTCAGAGGTCGAGAACCAGCCTTGCCGGATCCTCGAGCGCCTCCTTGACGCGCACCAGGAAGGTCACGGCCTCGCGGCCGTCGACGATGCGGTGGTCGTACGAGAGGGCGAGGTACATCATCGGACGGACCACCACCTGCCCGCCGCGAACGACCGGCCGCTCCTCGATGCGGTGCATGCCCAGGATGCCGGACTGCGGCGCGTTGAGGATCGGCGTCGACATGAGCGAGCCGTAGATGCCGCCGTTGGTGATGGTGAAGGTGCCGCCCTGCATCTCGTCGATGGCGAGCTTGCCGTCGCGGGCGCGCCGGCCGTAGTCGCCGATGGTCTTCTCGATGTCGGCGATAGACAGGCGGTCCGCGTCGCGCACCACCGGCACCACGAGGCCCTTCTCGGTCCCGACTGCGACGCCGATGTGGTAGTAGTTCTTGTAGACGAGGTCCTGCCCGTCGATCTCGGCGTTCACGGCCGGGATCTCCTTGAGGGCCTGCACGCAGGCCTTGGCGAAGAAGCCCATGAAGCCGAGCTTCACGCCGTGCTTCTTCTCGAACACGTCCTTGTAGGTTTTGCGTAGGTCCATCACGGCGCTCATGTCGACGTCGTTGAACGTCGTCAGCATGGCGGCGGTGTTCTGTGCGTCCTTGAGGCGGCGCGCGATGGTCTGGCGCAGCCTGGTCATGCGCACGCGCTCCTCGCGCGTGGCGTCCTCGGGTGCCGACGGTGCGCGGGCCTGGGCAGGCGCGGGCGCGGGCGCCGGGGTCGCCGCCATGCCGGAGGCGACGGCGGCGAGCATGTCGCCCTTGGTGACCCGCCCGTCCTTGCCGGTCCCCGGCACGCCGGAGGCGTCGATGCCGCTTTCCGCCGCGATGCGGTTGACGGCCGGGCCGGGCTGCTTGCCCGAAGCAGCAGCAGGCGCCGGAGCAGGCGCCGGAGCAGGCGCCGGAGCAGGCGCCGCGGCCGGCTTCGCGGCCGGAGCAGGCGCGGCCTGTGCCGGGGCGGCGGTCTTCGGCGCTGCCGCCGGCTTGGCGGGCGCCGCGGCGGCCGCGCCGCCCTCGTCGATGGACCCGAGCAGAGCGCCGGGGCCAACCGTCTCGCCGTCCTTGGCGGCGATGTCGCCCAGGATGCCAGCGGCGGGCGCGGGCACCTCGAGCGTCACCTTGTCGGTCTCGAGCTCGACGAGCGGCTCGTCCGCCTTGACGGCGTCGCCCGGCTTCTTGAACCACTTCGCGATGGTCGCCTCGGACACGGACTCGCCGAGGGTCGGGACGCGGATTTCGGTGGCCATGTCTGTTGCCGTTCTGGTTGGTCGTCACGCCGTGGGTTTGAATGCCGCCCCGCTCAGGCCGCGAAGGCCTCGTCGAGGAAGGCCTGGAGCTGGGCGAGGTGCTTCGACATCATGCCCGTCGCCGTGGCCGCCGACGCCGAGCGGCCGACGTAGCGCGGGCGATCGACCTTCGAACCGGCGGTCTTCAGCACCCACTCGAGATAGGGCTCGACGAAGAACCAGGACCCCATGTTCTTGGGCTCCTCCTGGCACCAAACCACGTCGGCCTTCTTGAATCGGGCAAGTTCCGCCGCGAGCGACTTCGCCGGGAACGGATAGAGCTGCTCGACGCGCATCAGGTAGACGTCGTCGATGCCGCGCTTCTCGCGCTCCTCGAAGAGGTCGTAGTAGACCTTGCCGGTGCACAGCACGACCCGCCGGATCTTCTCGTCCTTCACGAGCTTGACGGCCCCGGCGCCCCACTGGGCGTCGTCCCACATGAAGCGGTGGAACGACGTGCCCTCGGCGATCTCGTCGATGCGCGAGGTGGCGCGCTTATGCCGAAGCAGCGACTTCGGCGTCATCAAGATCAAGGGCTTGCGGAACTCGCGCTTCAGCTGCCGGCGCAGGATGTGGAAGTAGTTCGACGGCGTCGAGCAGTAGGCGACCTGCATGTTGTCCTCGGCGCACATCTGCAGCCAGCGCTCGAGGCGGGCGGAGGAATGCTCGGGGCCCTGGCCCTCGTAGCCGTGCGGCAAGAGGCACACGAGGGCGCACATGCGCAGCCATTTGCGCTCGCCCGACGAAATGAACTGGTCGAAGACGACCTGCGCGCCGTTCGCGAAGTCTCCGAACTGCGCTTCCCACAGCACGAGGGCATTCGGCTCCGAGAGGGAGTAGCCGTACTCGAAGCCGAGCACCGCCTCCTCGGACAGCATCGAGTTGATGACCTCGAACCGCGCCTGGCCGCTGCGGATGTTGTTGAGCGGCGTGTAGCGGGTCTCGTCCTCCTGGTCGATGAGCACGCAATGGCGCTGCGAGAACGTCCCGCGCTCGACGTCCTGGCCGGACAGGCGGACGGGGTGCCCCTCGAGGAGCAGCGTGCCGAGCGCGAGGCTCTCGGCCGTCGCCCAATCGATCCCCTCGCCGCTCTCGATCATCTTCTTGCGGTTGTCGAGGAAGCGCTGGATCGTCCGGTGCAGGTGGACCGTCCCCGGCACCTCGGTGATCTTGCGCCCGATCTCCGCCAGGGTCTCGGCCGAGACGCCGGTCTGGGCACGACGCGGGTCGTCGGCGTCCTCGCGGGCGGCCTTGAGGCCGGCCCAGCGGCCGTCGAGCCAGTCCGCCTTGTTGGGCTTGTAGGCCTGAGCGACCTCGAACTCCTGCTCGAGCTTCGCCCGCCAGGCGCCCTTCATCTCGTCGAGTTCGGCAGGGGTCACGACACCCTCGGCCTCGAGCTTCTGCGCATAGAGCTCGAGCGTCGTCGGATGCGACCGGATCTTCCGGTACATCTTCGGCTGCGTGAAGGCCGGCTCGTCGCCCTCGTTGTGGCCGAAGCGGCGGTAGCAGAACATGTCGATGACGACCGGCTTGTGGAACTTCTGCCGGTACTCGGTGGCCACCTTGGCGGCGAAGACCACTGCCTCCGGGTCGTCGCCGTTGGCGTGGAAGATCGGCGCCTGCACCATCTTGGCGACGTCGGACGGATAGGGAGACGAGCGCGAGTAGCGCGGGTTCGTCGTGAAGCCGATCTGGTTGTTGACGATGAAGTGCACCGAGCCGCCGGTCCGGTGGCCGCGCAGGCCCGAGAGGCCTAAGCACTCGGCGACGACGCCCTGGCCGGCGAAGGCGGCGTCGCCGTGGATCAGGAGCGGCATCACCTTGATGCGCTCGACGATGTCGCCGAGCTGGTCCTGCTTGGCGCGCACCTTGCCCAGCACCACGGGATCGACGATCTCGAGGTGCGACGGGTTCGCGGTCAGCGACAGGTGGACGGCGTTGCCGTCGAAGGCGCGGTCCGAGGAGGCGCCGAGGTGGTACTTGACGTCGCCAGACCCTTCCACGTCGTCGGGCGTGAAGGAGCCGCCCTTGAACTCGTGGAAGATGGCGCGGTGGGGCTTGCCCATCACCTGCGCGAGCACGTTCAGGCGGCCGCGGTGGGCCATGCCGAGGACGATGTCCTTCACCCCGAGGGTGCCGCCGCGCTTGATGATCTGCTCGAGCGCCGGGATCATCGCCTCCGAGCCGTCGAGGCCGAAGCGCTTGGTGCCCGTGTACTTGAGGTCGAGGAACTTCTCGAAGCCCTCCGCCTCGACGAGCTTGTTGAGGATGGCGCGCTTGCCCTCGCGGGTGAAGCTGATCTCCTTGTCGGCGCCCTCGATGCGCTCCTGGATCCAGGCCTTCTCGGCCGGATCGGCGATGTGCATGAACTCGACGCCCAGCGTCTGGCAGTACGTGCGCTCGAGCAGCGCCACGATCTCGCGGATGGTGGCGAACTCGAGCCCGAGCACGTGGTCGAGGAAGATCGGGCGGTCCCAGTCCGCCTCCGCGAAGCCGTAGTGCGACGGGTCGAGCTCGGCATGGTCGCCGCGCGGCTCGAGATCCAGCGGATCGAGCTTGGCGTGCAGATGGCCGCGCACCCGGTAGGAGCGGATCAGCATGAGCGCGCGGAGCGAGTCGCGGGTCGCCTGCTGCACGTCCGCCGGGCTGAGCTCGACGCCGGTGCCCTGCGCCTTGGCCTTGATCTTGTCCCCGACCGCGCGCTCCGCCTCGCCCCAGTTGCCGTCGAGCGCCGCCACGAGCTCGCCGTTCGCGACGACGGGCCAGCCGGGCTTTGCCCACGAGGCCCCGTCGGCGTTCTTGACGACGATCTGCCGGTCGTCCTTCAGCGCCTCGAAGAACGCCCGCCACTGCCCGTCCACCGAGGTCGGGTCCTTGGTGTACTGGGCGTAGAGATCCTCCACGTAGGCGGCGTTGCCGCCGTACAGAAACGATGTCTGCAAAAAGGCTTCGTTGAGATCCTGGCGTGCCATGACGGTTCGACTCGGGGAGAGCGCCGCCGGACGGCTCGTCCGGCGGCTTTAGAGGCGGGTAGCCTCGGGAAGAGCGCCGGCAAGCCGGCTGAAGCGACCCTGAGGTGGGAAGCGACTGTGGCGAAGGTGCGTCATCCGCGCAGGAGTTCTGCAAGGGTCGTGCCGAGGCGGGCCGGCGAGGGCGACACGCGCACCCCGGCAGCCTCCATGGCGGCGATCTTGTCCTCGGCCCCGCCCTTGCCGCCCGAGATGATGGCCCCGGCATGGCCCATGCGGCGGCCCGGAGGCGCCGTGCGCCCGGCGATGAAGCCGACGATGGGCTTCTTGCGGCCGCGCTTCGCCTCGTCGGCGAGGAACTGCGCCGCTTCCTCCTCGGCCGAGCCGCCGATCTCGCCGATCATCACGATCGACTCGGTCTTCTCGTCGCCGAGGAACAGCTCGAGCATGTCGATGAAGTTGGTGCCGTTCACCGGGTCGCCGCCGATGCCGACCGCCGTGGTCTGCCCCAGGCCGACGTTGGTGGTCTGGAACACGGCCTCGTAGGTGAGCGTGCCTGAGCGCGAGACGATGCCGACGGAACCCTGCCGGAAGATGTTGCCCGGCATGATGCCGATCTTGCACTCGCCCGCCGTCATGACGCCGGGGCAGTTAGGCCCGATGAGGCGCGACTTCGACCCGGAGAGCGAGCGCTTGACGCGCACCATGTCGATCACCGGCACGCCTTCGGTGATGCACACGATGAGCGGCACTTCGGCGTCGATGGCCTCGCAGATGGCGTCGGCGGCGCCGGCCGGCGGCACGTAGATGACGCTCGCGTCGGCGCCCGTCGCTTCGCGGGCGGCAACGACGGTGTCGAACACGGGCAGGTTCAGGTGGCGCGCGCCTCCCTTGCCGGGCGACACCCCGCCGACCACGCGGGTGCCGTAGGCGATCGCCTGCTCGGAGTGGAAGGTGCCGTTCTTGCCGGTGAAGCCCTGGCAGATGACCTTCGTGTTCTTGTCGATGAGAATGGCCATCGGCGCTACTTTCCCTTGCGGACGGCGGCGACGATCTTCTGCGCCGCGTCGTCGAGGTCGTCGGCCGGGATCACGTTCAGCCCTGAGTCCCGGATGATCTGCTTGCCTTCCTCGACGTTGGTGCCCTCGAGGCGCACGACGAGGGGCACCTTGAGGCCGACCGCCTTGACGGCCGCGACCACGCCCTTGGCGATGACGTCGCACTTCATGATGCCGCCGAAGATGTTGACCAGGATGCCCTGGACGTTCGGGTCGGCGGTGATGATCTGGAACGCGGCCGTGACCTTCTCCTCGGAGGCGCCGCCGCCGACGTCGAGGAAGTTCGCGGGTTCCTCGCCGTAGAGCTTGATGATGTCGAGGGTCGCCATGGCGAGGCCGGCGCCGTTGACCATGCAGCCAATCGTCCCGTCGAGGGCGATGTAGGCGAGGTCGTGCTTCGACGCCTCGATCTCCTTGTCGTCCTCCTCGGTGACGTCGCGCAGCGAGACCACGTCGGGGTGGCGGTAGAGCGCGTTCGAGTCGAACGAGACCTTGGCGTCGAGGCAGACGAGCTTGCCGCCCTTGGTGACCACGAGCGGGTTCACCTCGAGCATGCTCATGTCCTTCTCGGTGAAGGCCCGATAGAGCTTCAGGACCAACGCCTCGGCCTGCTTGCCGAGATCGCCCTTGAGCCCGAGCGTCTCGGCCACCGCGCGGCCGTGGTGCGGCATGGCGCCGGTCGCCGGGTCGACCGAGAAGGTCACGATCTTCTCGGGGGTCTCGTGCGCCACTCTCTCGATGTCCATGCCGCCTTCCGTCGAGACGACGAAGGCGATCCGGCTCGTGGCGCGATCGACCAGCATGGAGAGGTAGAACTCGCTCGCGATGTCGGAGCCTTCCTCGATATACAGGCGGTTCACCTGCTTGCCGGCCTCGCCCGTCTGCAGCGTCACGAGGGTCCGGCCGAGCATCTGCCTCGCAAAGGTCTTGACCTCGTCGATGGACTTGGCGAGGCGCACGCCGCCCTTATCGCCGGCGTCGCTCTCCTTGAACCTGCCCTTGCCGCGCCCGCCGGCGTGGATCTGGCTCTTCACGACCCAGACCGGCCCTGGGAGCTCCCGCGCCGCCGCCTCGGCCTCGCCGGCCGAGAAGATGGCCTTGCCGCGCGACACCGGAACGCCGAAGTCCCGCAGCACCGCCTTGGCCTGGTACTCGTGAATGTTCATAGGCCTATGCCCTCATTCTTGTCGGCGACGCGGACGACGCCGCCGCCGTAACGTTAGGCCAGCGCTCCGTTGATGCCTTTGCAGGCCTCGACGAGGCTCGTCACCGAGGCGAGCGACTTGTCGAGCATGGCCCGCTCGTCGGCCGAGAGCTCGATCTCGACGATGCGTTCGACCCCGTTCGCACCGATGACGATCGGCACGCCGATGAAGAGGCCGTCGATGCCGTATTGGCCGGTGAGATAGGCGGCGCAGGGCAGGACGCGCTTCTTGTCCTTCAGGTAGCTCTCCGCCATGGCGATGGCCGAGGCCGCGGGCGCATAGAAGGCGGAACCCGTCTTCAGGAGGTTGACGATCTCGCCGCCCCCTTTTCGGGTGCGCTCCACCATGGCGTCGAGCTTGTCTTGCGTCGTCCAGCCCATCTTGACGAGGTCGGGCAGCGGGATGCCGGCCACCGTCGAGTAGCGCACGAGGGGCACCATGTCGTCCCCGTGGCCGCCAAGCACGAAGGCGGTGACGTCCTCGACCGAAACGTCGAACGCCTCGGCCAGAAAGTGGCGGAAGCGCGAGGAATCGAGGACGCCGGCCATGCCGACGATCTTGTTCGGGGCCAAGCCCGAGAACTTCTGCAGCGCCCAGACCATGGCGTCGAGCGGGTTGGTGATGCAGATGACGAAGGCGTTCGGCGCATACTGCTTGATGCCGTTGCCGACGGCCTCCATGACCTTGAGGTTGATGCCCAGAAGATCGTCGCGGCTCATGCCGGGCTTCCGGGGCACGCCGGCGGTGACGATGATCACGTCGGCGCCTTCAATGGCGGAGTAATCGTTGGCGCCGTTGTACTTGGCGTCGAAACCGTCGACCGGCGCCGATTCGGCGATGTCGAGGCCCTTGCCCTGGGGCACGCCCTCGGCGATGTCGAACAGGACGACGTCTCCGAGCTCCTTGAGGCCGACGAGGTGGGCCAGGGTGCCGCCGATCTGTCCGGCGCCGATCAACGCGATCTTGTTACGAGCCATTGCGGAATCCTTGGGGAGGCGCGGCGAGGCCGCGCTGACGCGCGCGCCTCTTTAGACAGAAGAGAGCGCCCGCTTCAAGCAAGATAAGGTGCACCGCGTCTCTGTGCGGCGGCGAGCTGTTACATTTTCCCGCTTTTGTCATCCTATAGCCCGCCCGCGGCGAGCACGCGCTGGATGGCCTGGATCGTGGCGCCGAGGCGCGCGTCGAACATCTCCTGAGGCATGTCGGCGTCGACGCGGACGGCGACCGGATTGATGAAGCGATGCGCGGCGTCGAACACGAAGGCCATGGCGCGATCGCGGTTGCGCGGCTCGAAAGCGCCCGTCGCGATGCCCTCGTCGATGACCCGCTCGGCGAGAACCCGGACCCGGGCGCGGTGCTTGCGCACGAAGCCCCGGGAGGTCTCGGCCGCAGCCGCGTAGACCTCGAACAGGTGGCGGTCGCGGGCGAGCAGTCCCCGGTTCCCCTGCGCGATGGCGACCAGCAGCCGCTCGAGCTTGTCGTCGGCAGGGTCGGGCGCATCGGCGATCTCGGCGAGCCCGAGCTCGAGCCGCCTCAGCCACTGCGCCGCCACGGCGTCGATGAGCGCGGTCTTGGACGGAAAGTAGCGATAGACGTTGGCGTGCGTCATGCCCGCCGCCTGGGCGATGCCGACGACCGTGACGCGCCGCGGCCCAAGCCGCCGCAGGTGCTCGGCTGCGATGGTCAGGAGGCGGGCGTCCGTTGCCGGTGCGGGAACGGGATGGGGCAGCCGGCTCATCCCCGGCCGCTCACGTCTCGACGATGCCGGTGGTGTTGCCGGTCACCGCGTGGCCGCGTCCGCGCGGCAGCGCCAGGTACTCGCGCGACCGCATCTCGGCCAGGCGCGACACCGTGCGGGCGAACTCGAACGCCTCGTGGCCGTCGTCGGCGCGATACAGCTCGGACGGCTCCGCCTGCGCCGAGACGATCAGCTTCACGTGGCGCTCGTAGAGGATATCGACGAGGTTGATCAAGCGCTTGGCTTCGTCGCGCCGGTCGGGCGCGATGACCGGGACGTCGTCGATGATCACCGTGTGGTAGGCGCGGGCGAGCGCGATGTAGTCGGCGGCCCCGAGCGGGCGCTGGCACACGTCGCCGTAGGACAGGCGCGCCACGCCCATGGCTTGCGCGGGGACCTCGACGGGGTGGCCCTGCACCATCAGGCGCACGGGCTTCGCCGTGGCGTTGCCGGTGAGCCGGGCGAACAGGCTGTCGAGCGTCTTGCGCGCCGTCTTGTCGGCCGGAACGAAGTAGACGGGCGTGTCGCCGAGCTTCTCGAGGCGGAAGTCGGTGCGGGCATCGAGCTCCACGACCTCCATGTTCTGCTTCAGGAGCTCGATAAAGGGCACGAAAAGCGCGCGGTTGAGCCCGCCCTTGTAGAGTTCGTCCGGCGGCACGTTGGAGGTGGAGACGACCACCACGCCCTCTGCGAACAAGGCCGTGAACAGCCGGCCGAGGATCATGGCGTCGGCGATGTCGGTCACGGCGAACTCGTCGAAGCACAGGATCCAGTGCTCCTGCGCCAGCGCCGCCGCCACGGGGCGGATGGGGTCGTCGCCGCTCACCTCGCCGGCCTTCAGCGCCTGGCGCCAGGCGTGGATGCGCTGGTGCACGTCGGCCATGAAGGCGTGGAAGTGGACCCTGCGCTTGCGCCGCACCGTCAGCGCCTCGAAGAACAGGTCCATGAGCATGGTCTTGCCGCGCCCGACGGAGCCCCAGACGTAGATGCCGCGCGGCGGCCCTGCGGGCGCGCGCTTGCCGAAGAGCCAGCCGAGCGCGCTCGACTTCGACGCGAGCTCGTGATCGGCGAGCGCCGTCAGGAGGGCGTCGAGCTTGCGCGACAGGGCGACCTGCGCGGGATCCCGCTCGATCGCGCCCCGGCGCACGAGCGCGTCGTAGCGCGCCAGGATCGGGCCGGCGTGGGAAGGCGGCGCTTGTTGGTTCACGAGGGCGACTTAGCGGCCGCGGCGCGCGAGAGCAATGCGCCGTCTCGCTGCCCGAAGGCCGCGGACCATGGCGCTGCGAGTCGGCGCAGTGGCTCGCGTTAGCAGCCGTTGCAGATGCTGCGCATGACCTTGCGATCGATGTCGCGGCT
>Ga0126305_10001617_pt1 | contig 10085 bp, 9 predicted proteins | sample Plot26_FD_92536 | JGI IMG/M metagenome (GOLD analysis project Ga0126305, IMG submission 92536) | Serpentine soil microbial communities from UC McLaughlin Reserve, CA, USA - Plot26 | ecosystem: Environmental > Terrestrial > Soil > Grasslands | place: USA: UC McLaughlin Reserve, Lake County...
AAGTTCATCTCATTGTATTTAGCAACGTGGGCTCCGAGCATAGGAAGTTTGAAGGTCACACTCGTATAGGTTACCTGATTTGAGGGTATTTCAGCACCTAATGGTATGTTTTTGTGGACATCAAAGCCTGCTTCTATATCTATTCTTCCCTCTAACAAAGAGGTATTTAGTGATGTGACTGCATCCTGTATAACATAATTCCTGTCTTCCGTTCCCCTAAGTTGGGCTAATACGTTTGTGATGTTAATGGCTGAAAAGTTCTCTGGAACCATCATACCACCTGAGGCTGCTGTTCTTCCAATTGATGCGAGTTTGGCTACATGTTTCCAGTAGTCTTCTGCTGGTGCTTGGAATTTGGATGTGTATAATTCTACGTTATCGAAATCTTCACTTACAAGTTTTCCATGTTGACCTATTTCACTCATTGCTTTTCGCAATAATGGTGCTGATGCTACCTTATTCTCAGAAAAGAACTCTGGTTGTTGTCTGTTTAATGAGACATATATATAATTGTCCTCTGGGTTCAAATAAGCGGTATGACCCCTAAGGCCACCTGGAATCTGTTGAGTTGTTATATTTGTCTGAACTGCTTCTGTTGTTGTGTTATTGTTTTCTTGATATGTTTGATTACTCATTTCTAAAACCTTTTTGATTAACCCATTCCCAACCTGACTTTGACATTGTCATTGGTTACGGCGGCTACTGGAACGTTTTCTCCTTCTTTTGTGATGTATCGTCCTACGATTTTGACTTCGGCATCTGTTCCTGTTACGTGTGGAACAACGTCACCATTAGCGTCTACTTTTACGAAGGCTCCTGGTTGTATTCCTGCTCCTGCTTTTACTATAACTTCTGATGGTGCGAAGGCTGCTGAAAAGGCTGGATTAGTTGTATCTGCTGTTTGGTTAACTGCAACACAAAATGGTCCGTCTGCTCCTGCACTAGCGCCTTGGATCCATGCGTTTGGAGTTACAGCGGTAGTTCTAAGAGCAACTTTTCCTAATGCTATTTGGGCATTAGTAAGTTTGTTTTGTGTCTTTACGTTTAAATTAAATGGCTCGGTATTACCTAGTGGCATTATGCTAATAGATGCCCCCTTTAGAAAGTAAAGAACTAAAGATGGAATTGTTTCGTTTCTTTATTTCGTTATCTGGATTCTTGGCTATTGTTCCCTCTTCATTATTATTATTTGTGGATGCAACTTGTAACTTAACCTTAGATATTGGTGATGATTGTTCTACTACTTCAGCAACTTTCTTTATGTTTCCACCAGTGTTACCTTTTGGTGCAACTAATGTATTATCTGGTGGATAAATATCTTTGACATCATCTATTGATAGGTTTAGTTCTGCAAATCTTTTGATTTTCTTATTTAAAAGTTCTGTGTCTGCTATCTTTGTGACTAAGTAGGCCTCAAGTTCTTTCTCTTTGTATTTTCTAGTGATATCTGTAACTGTGTCCTCTAATTCGGCTATTCTCTGGGCATCGGTTTTGTCACCTTTTTTATAGGTTTTTAATTGGTCAGTTAATTCGGCTACTTTTGCTTCGTATTTTGCAAGTTCTTTCTCGTATTCTGTTACAGAACCAAACTGTCCTGATCCTTTTGGTGCTCCTGTTTGTGTTTTGCCTCCAAATCCACCGCCGTTAGTTTGTTGTTGGTTTTGGTCTTGGTTCTCCATTAATGCCTGTGCTGCTAGTTTACAGATCTGTTGTGCCTGTTGTGGATCCTGTACTCCATTTTGTTGGAATATTTGGATACATTCCGGCATACCTGCAACTTTTAAGGCAATTTCTTGTGCTGAACCTTCTTTTGTGACTTCTTCTGTTTCTTTTGTGGTAGTTTTTACAGATTCCTTAGGATTACCTTTTTGAGTTTGTTCCCCTAAGTCCCCGCCTTGTTCTTCTTGCTTTTGTTCGAACTCTTGTTTCTTGTTAGTGTCGTTAGTTGTGTTGTTGTTATTCTGATTATTGTTATTATCGGTCAATTCTTCTAGATTTAAATTTGTGTTCGAAAACCCAAAGGAACTATTTACAAACTCCTTTGGATCTTTAGCATGGATAACTACTGAATGCTTAGTTCTCCATGATTTTACAATTTCAGCATAACGTGCTAATGCTCCAGTTCTACAGAATCCACATCCTAAACGTGGTATTCTATTATTTTCTATTGCCGCTTGTCTTAGTTGAAGGACACATCGTTCTGTTTCTCCGCGACATTGCCCAGTTACCAGAGCCTTCTTTATTGTATATGCTGGTTCTGAGACTATTGCAAGGTGAACACCGGTCCAGTTTGTTATGTATGAGGGATCTTCGGAAGGATCTAACTGTGCAATTGCTGGGCTAACAAAAAGAGGAACGTCATTATTTTTGAATGCGTCTTTGGCTGCTGGATCCGTAATCTCTATAATAGCAAAGTAGGTCCCTTTCTTTTCTGTAATATCGATTATAGAACCAACTCTGTAGATTTCTTGGTATTGCAGCCAGTGATCTACAATGTCATCAACATTTACAGCATTATATAGATCGTCATCATCATCATATTCTTCGGCTCCACCTACTCTATCCATTTCTGGAGGCATTGGATGCTTAAAGTTCTCTGTTAAGACTAGGGGTTTACCAATAAATGTATTAATCCTTTGATCTAGTGATGCTGGACTTACTCCCCACTGATTAATATTTGTAGAAGAATCTAGGAGAAAAGCCTTGATATATAAGTGACCGTTATCATCTTCATATTTTACATTTGAACCGGCTTCTTTTCTTAATGATGAGCCTTCTTGGCTATTCTTTTCTATTTGGCCGCATATCCTACGAGCAGCGATATCGCTTTTACCGTCTCGTTTTTGAGCGCCTACACACTCACCAAATGTTTTAAACTTTCCTAGAGGAATTTTATAATCACCATAGAGAAATGAAAGCCTTAAAAAACGTGAGAACTAATAATATACAAAATCTTGGTATTTACAAAGGGCAATACAATAGGACAAATGACATGGTTTAGAAAGCGAGAAGGAAGTGTATTAAAATTAAATTGTCTAGTTTGTAGTAAAGAGTTCGAAAGATATAGATCAGAAGTGAATAAGTCTAAGAAACATTACTGTAGTATAGATTGTCAAAGAAAGGACAAATATTGTAGAATAGGGTCAAATCATCATAACTATAATCATATTACTAGGAAGTGTGAAAAATGTGATCAAGAATTTTCAGATACAGCATATAAAATCAAAAATGGTAGAAGATTTTGTTCATATATTTGTAGCAATAGTTTCAAGAGGATATTAGATCCAGAATCTTATTCATACAATCATAGAACTGCTAGAATGATTTTTACTACTTTAAAACATATTGATAAATGCGAAATATGTGGTATTAAACAAAGTATTAAAATTCATAACAATAAACATGAATTGATAATTCATCATAGAGATGGAAATATGAAAAATAATGTTATTGATAATTTACAAGTAATGTGTAGGCAGTGTCACAGTAGACATCATTTTACAAAACAATTTCCTAGTGGCATAATAAATTAAAATACGAGTTTTATCCGTAGAGAACTAACGAAATGAGAAAAGGAGAGAAATTATATAAATTCTTAGAATCTAAAATTGATGAATATGTATCTTCTCCTATGTTAAGTCCATCATCCAATACAGCCGAGGAATTGTTTTCTGCTTTATATTATCTAAAAAATATGTCAGATGAGGAATTTGATGAGATAATTAAAAATAAAACCAATATGTCAGAGAATATAGTTGTTTGTTCCTTATGTAATGGCATAACACATTGGTGGCCTGATGAACCTCCAACACAGGAAGAATTAGATGGATATATTTGTAGTGAGTGTGAAGATGCAGTAAATGATAAGAGGTTTTATTAAAGGACTCCTGTTTCTTTCCAGGCTGCTTTTAACTGACTAACCAATTGGGGATGGATTTGTTTTGCTGAAGTGATTGTAGCAATGGCAAATTCTTGGAATTCTGTATCTGGTTTTATCTTTCTGTAGGTGTGGAACCAAATCTGCAAAGGCGCGTTCCAACTATAATTGACTCTTTCATCTCCTTTCTCTTTCTCTGCTTTAAGACAGAATAAATAAAATGTATGGTTAGGGATCTTAGAATTAATATGTACTCCCCCCCAGTCACCTTTGTCAGTATTTGGTAGATTTTTGTAGTCTTTCATGTACCAAGGTTGTGGGTCTTTGCCTATTAGTTTGTCATCATATGCTAGTTCTGCTTTGAAAGTTCTGAGGGCTTTAGCGTTTATCTTAGTGGTAAAGACACCATCACCAATTAACCAGGTTGCATCGCTAGGCTTTTGTGCTAGGTTTATCTGATCTAGACATACAGCGAATACATCACTCAAGTGTTCGTTAAGGGCACCCGATTGATTTTCATACTCGAGACCCGCTTTATATTCTGTAACTGCATGAGTGTATTCATGAGTAAAAACATTTTGAGTTAGAAAAGTTTTAAAGTAAACGCCATCACCATTACCGAAACACATTCTTTTGCCATCCCAGAAAGCATTGTTATATTTCTGTCCGAAATTTACGTGTACGTCAATGGGAGCGTTCTCATTGTCATATGATTCCATGTTAAATTTGTTGTGGAAAAAGTCATACGCTTTATTGGCTAGTTGCAGGGGAAGTATGTTAGACGGTGCGCTACTATGGATCTGTTCTTCTGTTGTTGTGGGTTGTTCGGTGAATTTATATTGATTAGCAGAGTCAAATAAGTTTCTGGTTTCCTTGTGGGTTACCCTCCTCCTCTTTTTTAATTCGGGATTTGCTAATAGAAATTGTCTATTCTCATAGAAGAATTTTGTTAACTCGGCATCAGATTCAGGTATGGGCAGTTTTTCTAATATCTTTGGGGGTACGATTTGACAACATCTAAAGTTTTTCATAGCATAAAGAAAACTCTTTTAGGTGAAATTAACTAACTTATATATCACAAATTAAAATGTCAGCAAGCAATAGTAGTAGAAAATTAACAACAAGTGAAATACAGGCAGTAGGCTCAATATTGAGAGATAAAGAAGCAATTGAATTATTAAAACAAATTAATGATAATATAGTCACAGATGAAGATACAAAAGGCAAGCGTAAACAAAACGACATATTTGCTTTTGTAGGTTTTGCACATCAAGACGATGTACTGGGAGAAGATCCAGAATCAAAAGAATACCAGGAGAAACAGGGTAGTCTCAGAAGATTAGTTGATACTGGCCTCATATTGGAAGGATTCCATGTTCCGCTAGAAAGAAAGAGTGAAAAGAAATTTGGTGATGTAAGGATGTCCAATACCGATGACAGGATAGGTAAATTTAAACTCACCGAGGAAGGTTTAACAGTGTTATCATTGGTTGGTAGTGGTAAGGAAGAAGAACAACAACAACAACAACAAGCAGCACCATCACCAAAGGCAGCAAAGCCAGCAGCAGCAACAACAGCAGAAACTAATAAGAAAGAAAAAGCAATAGAAGCATTTAAGGAAGATATCAGAGAAGAAAATAAAGAAGAAGAAGAATCATAATCATATCATCATAACATTACTTTTTTAGCATAAAATATTCTTTCTGTTCTATTCTCTTCCTGATTAAATACAATATCTGAATATACAATACCGTATTCCTCCAGCGCATTTAGACTGTCATACATTACTGGACTGCTATAACAATCGAAATCTGCATCTATATCCCTTTTTGTTATTTGTCCGGATAGTTTTAAATGGGCATAAATCCAGTTTGATAAAAACTTTAAGAGTTCGATCTCTTTCTTTTCTATTTCTTTTCGGTCTGCATCAACATCTTTATCTTTATTATTATTAAAGTTAAACGTCTTTATTCATTCGTATAAAATTTCGGGCATACAAAGGAGTTACAAAAGGATCCAACTCTTTCATATTCTCGATATCCTGTGCATAACATTTGGTGCAATAAGGTTCAGAATCGGTTGGAGTTCTGCTTATATAAATATAATATTCCTCCTTGTCTGAATCTATATCTTTACGGCACTTAAAGCAACGACATTTAGGATAAGCCACCTTTTCTTGTATCTCTCTGTTATTCAAATAGGTCATCACTAGATAATAATCTTATCAGTGTTTTGAGTATCTTTTCCTTTTGTCTGGTCATTATTTCAGGTGCCAATATTACTGGTAGACTGGAAAATGGTAGCATCTCCAACTGTGCTTTAGATTCTATTACAGTTTCTTGTGTCTGTTGCAGCATTGTAGCAGAAGCAATCTTTATCTTTGTCTTTTCGTCCTGTTTAAGTTGTGTTAGACTGGATACTAATATCTTGTTATACGATGTTAATAATACTTGTGAGTTTAATTGTAATCGAGATTGTTTTGTCTGTGGTAGAACCTCAATCCCAATATAGGGAGCAACCGCAAGATTATCAATCGTGTCAATTACTTGAGGAATTATCTGTCTCGAAGCAATACGATGTCTGGGTTTGTGAACAGCAGCAGTAAGTAATTTAGAAGAGTATTCGGCTATTACTACCGTTGCAAATACGATGTTAGCAGGTGGTCTTGCTACTGGAATCTCTACGTTTGATATTGCTAGATTGTTCAGATCTGCAACTATATCGATGATCTGGACCCGCTCTGGGAATCTTACAACGGCATTTGTAGATCCGCCCAGTTCTCCGAGTGTGCCACCAAAGCCAACTACGAACCTATGGGCTTTTGAGACGAGAACCCTACCACCCATCTGATAGCGGTGTGTCCTTGTCCTTGTGATCCTTCCAATTATATTGTATTTGTGTGTACGAGTTCGGGTTACTAGTGTAAGAATATTGTATTTATGGGTTCTGATGCGATCTGGAGTTACACGATTTAGTAAATTGTATTTATGAGTCTTTAGAACTGTAAGTTTCTGAACTATATTGAACTTGTGAGTGCGAATTAGGGTAATCTTCCCTATTACGTTGTATTTATGTGTCCTTGTCCTTACTATTTGCTGTAAAATGTTGAATTTATGAGTTCTAGTCTGAGCAATACGTGCTATAACACTGAAAATATGCGTTTTTGTTGTTGAAATCTGTGTTACAACGCCAGCAATATCATACTTGTGAGTCTTTGTTGAGGTTACACGTCCAGCGAGGTTGTATTTATGGGTACGAGTGCGTAATATCTGCTGTGTTATGCTATATTTGTGGGTTTTAGTGGTTGAAACACGAGCAATTACGTTGTATTTATGTGTCTTTGTTTGAGTAACACGCTGTAATACATTAAATTTGTGGGTTTTGGTAGCGGTAACCTTTTGTAAGATGTTAAATAGATGAGTCTTTGTTACCGTAATCTTGCCAATGATATTATATTTGTGTGTTAAAGTCTGTGTGACATGGGTTAGGGCACTTGCTAGGTCATACTTGTGAGTCTTTGTTGCTATTACCTGCTGTATTATATTGAATTTGTGTGTTCTAGTCTGTACAATCTTTTGAATAATATTATACTTGTGGGTTTTGGTCTGGACAATCTTCCCTATTACGTTGTATTTGTGTGTTCTAGTGCGAATAATTTGCTGTATAATATTGAATAGATGGATTCTTGTTCTGGTTATTTTAGCTAGAACATCATACTTGTGAGTCTTTGTAGTGGTAACCTTTCCAATGACGTTATACTTGTGTGTCTTTGTTGTAGATACTTGCTCTATTTGTTGGGGAGCAGGAACATATAATGAGTCTGTTACTTCTTCAGGGAATTCAACAAAGTGGACACTGTATACTGCTGCGGCTGATTCTCCTGGTATTTTTGTGCCCTCAATAGAGTCAGATGAAGAAACAGATGGTTCATCAGATATTGGTCTAATATAAGATTCTTGTGTTGTTACTGTTTCAGATACAGAAACAGAACCTTCAGAAATATCCCTGATTGTAGGAATAACAAGAGGTGTATCAATTCTAGAATCTGCTGATCCGTTAACATCTGCGTTGATGGCTTGCGCTCCACCACCTGCAAGTTTTGAAAATGTTAACGTAATAACGAGTCTATCACTTGCGGCTCTGCCTCCAGGGTTGGGAGATGCAAAAGATACGGTTCCGGTTTTTAGTCCCGTTGTTGAGAGGGTAAGATTAGGGGATGCTGAACCAGACGCTAATTCGCTATTTAATGCAGAATTATATCGAGATACCTTTACCGTGGTAAGTTGTACGTTAGCGTTTGCTGTAGTTACATCAAGATACCAGGTATAGTCTCCAGTTGCCCAATCTGTAAGATTTGGAAATGTAGTAGCAGAATAATAAACATAGGTTCTGGGCGTATTGGCACTAAAACTTTGCGATGCTGTCGTTCCAGTTGTGGTCTCAAGGTCAAAGTTCCCGGTTGTGCCTAGAGTACCAACATGTCCAGTAGTACTTCGGTAGTAAAGTGTAATAGCCATTTAAGCAGCGACCTTTCTAGTTAATAGTGAATAGTACCATTTGATTCTTGACTCAATTAATAATGCTGTAAACAATAATGATCCTTGTACTGAATCATTTGTAGTTATTGCACTCTCTGTTGAGATCTGTCTTAGTATTGTTTGTATTCTTGCTATTGTATCGTTTACTGATATAGTACTGTCTGATATCAGTCTAGTCGCTGCTAATAATTTGAATATAGAATCATTTGTGGTTATTGCGGGTGTGTCTGAAATCGGTCTTAGAAATGTTAATACACCTGTTAATGTTTGAGAGACACTTATTGATGGTTCTGCTAGAGTATAAGATACAGCGATTAGCCTGGCGATTGAATCATTTGTCGTTATTGCGGGTGTATCGCTAATTGTTCTTAGTGCTGCTAATACTCTCGCAAGTGTTTGGTTAACGGATATTGTTGGAGTATCTGATATCGTCCTTATTCCGCCTAGTATCCTTGCTAGTGTTTGGTTAACGGATATTGTTGGAGTATCTGATATCGGTCTGGTTGCTGCTAGAATTCTATTTGCTGTTACGGTTCCAAGATTGACAGTTGGCTCAGTTATATCCCTGGTATAGTTTTGTGTTACTCCTGAAATATTATACTTGTGAGTCTTTGTAGTAGTAACTCCAGTAAGACTAATAAGTTCCGCACCTAATGCTCTTATGGTCATAGTTCCTGATGATGACGCAGTAGTTACGGTTTGTTGATTTATTAAATCGGTTGTAGCAAGTAATGCGCTGGAATTTGCAGTATCTAAAAATGTGCCTGTTGCAGCAGCATTAATAGATAGGCTTACTCCACTATCTGCACCATTGACTCGAAGTTTATGGGTTGTGGATCCATTTAGCGTATTTGCGGATATTTTAGCATTAAGGTTTTTGAGTCTACCCGTTATTCCTGTTTTTATAGAAGCGTTTGAATCTACAGACTGAGCACTAAAATAACCAAAGCCGTGCGCGGCAGTAGTATTAAAGGATTGGCTAAAGGATCCGCCAATACTCCCAGTAAGAAGATAGGTGGTGCCATTTGTTGATTCTATTCCAGTACTAAAACGAAAAAACGAAATTGTCTGTGTTCCTGTTCCGGTAACTACCGAAATACTAACTTCATCAGTAGCAACAATGGAATCCGAGTTTGTAGTGTCTTCTAACCTTCCTGTTACAGTACTACCTATAGAAATAGTTTGATTACCGTTAACGGCATTTTTTCGAAGTCTTAGCGTTGTTGTTGTAGTTCTGGAGTTTGCATTGATATGAGTCGAGAAATTCTTTAGTGTACAGGAACTGCTGAACCTGTGCTGTACTAGGGATTCCGTAGTAATCGCCATTGTTGTGGCATCTCTAGACCCTGCAATTAGTGCGTATCTTGTAGTGCTTGCAGTTGCTAAAGACTGAAGAGCATTATTTGATATATGTGTCCTTGTATTTGTAGATGCATCAAAAAGGATTGTATAAGTCTCAATAGTTACAGAACCAGAACCAGCGGGAGCAGAATTAACAAATGTGATAAGATCGCCGTCGGCAAATGTGTCGGAACTGGTAGTGTCTTCAAATGTTCCCGTCTGTGTAGTAGTAATGCTTATTGTATTATTAGCGTTAACAGCATTTTTTCGAAGTCTTAGAGTAGCCGTAACACTAAGTGTATTTGTAACAACTCTGGCCCAGAGATTTG
>Ga0126305_10001619_pt1 | contig 10081 bp, 9 predicted proteins | sample Plot26_FD_92536 | JGI IMG/M metagenome (GOLD analysis project Ga0126305, IMG submission 92536) | Serpentine soil microbial communities from UC McLaughlin Reserve, CA, USA - Plot26 | ecosystem: Environmental > Terrestrial > Soil > Grasslands | place: USA: UC McLaughlin Reserve, Lake County...
GTTGTCGACCAAGGTGGTTTCTCGACCGGAAATCTAATCCCACTGCTTGGGTGCAGGATCCGAGCCTGTTCCCCAAGTGGCTCAGAACTCGGAGTTGAGCCCGGCGTAGCGGATGGCCTCGTCCCAATTGATGTTGAGTCCGCGGGCGATGTGCTGCAGCAGCTCGGTCAGCTCCATGGCGTACCAGGCGCCGCTGCCGCCGCGCGCCTGCTCGAAGGCGTGCGCACACCATTTGTGAGTCTATAACGGGACGCAATACGGAGCCACTCGCGACGTTGACGTTCAGTGCTCCGGCATTCCCTTCCGGCCATTGACTAGACAAGGCACCGTAACGGCCACAGACTACACCGCTGCTGGCACCGCCGATTGCGCCCGCACGAACGACGCGATCTCCTCGGTGGAGAGCACTTTGGCGTAGATCTCGCTCATCGCCCGAATCGCGGCGTTCTCCATCTCCTCTGACCAACTCGAGCAGGCGTCCTCTGCGAGGGTGACGGAGAACCCACGGTCGGCCGCATCGCGGACTGCGACCTCGACACAGCCGCTGGTGATTACCCCGGCGACAATGAGGTTGGTAATCCCCAGATTCCGCAGCACGTACTCGATGTTGGTGCCGTTGAAGACGCCGCCGCACGTCTTGGTGAGGACGATCTCGTCGCCCTGTGGCGCCACTTCTTCGCGGAATCGCGCATCGATCGAACCCGGCGGGTGATGGATGTTCAGTCGTTTATGCTCCAAGCTCCGGTCGCGACCATCCTCCGTCAAGGATTCAATCTTGGTATGGATAACCTCGATGCCGGCCTCCCGGCAGACATCCTGGAGCCGGCGCACATTCGGGATGACGAGGGTTTCGAGGCGATCAATGTAGTAAGCAGCGATCTCCTCATCGCCCCGCTCACGCATTCGACGCAGGACTCCGTAGTCAGCATGGGCATCTCCATACTGGAGATCGATAACAAGCAAGGCCGTATCTCCGGCCCGGAGCTCGGGATCGGGTAGTACTCCATACCGATGGCGCAGCCGCCCTGACCGATCCATACCCATAACGCTCTCCTTCGCTGATTCGCTGAGACCCGGTCGGTCTACTCGCTGTGACTATTGGGCTCCGCCCGCGAATTGAAACAGCATCGCCGCGTAGCTCTTCTCGCATTCGGCCAGGCCGACGACGCGATCGTTGCCGTCGAGGACGAAATACTCATCCGGCGAATGGGCCCGTCCACCGTGGCCCAGGCCAGCCGCGCAGAAGGGGAGATTCAGCGGCGCCCGGTTGAAGAGATAGGCCGGGAAGAACCCGACGTTCCGTGGCCAGACCTCCGGCTGCACGCCAAGGTCTCGGAGACCAGCCACGGCCGCCTGCACGATCAGTGCGTCCGGTGGCGTCTGTGACCACTCGCCCCCACCCATCAAACGCACGTCGAGATCCCCGTACCCGCGCTCGTCGAGGTGCCGTCGCAGCTTGTCAAGGATCTCGTCTCGTCCCTGGTCAGGGACCAGCCGCGCGTCGAGCTTGGCCGTTGCCTTGTGCGGCAGGACGGTCTTCGAACCGGGTCCAATGTAGCCGCCCCGGATGCCGTCGAGATTCAGGGTCGGTGCGAAGAAGTACCTCCGCAAGAGGCTGAGCGTCGTCTCTTCGTCGAGGAACGTGTCGACCTGCCAGAGTTGTTTGAACGGCTCGATGCTGAAGGTCTCGGTTAGAGCAACAACAGCCGCTTCCTCGGCCTCGGTCGGGAGGCGAACGTTGTCGTAAAATCCGTCCACCGTGACCGAATTGCCATCGGCGGCGACGACCGTGGAGAGTGCCGCAATCAGCCGCCAGGCGGGGTTGTCGACGATCGCTTTTTGGCTGGCGTGAATGTCGTACGCTCGTGGACCACGACCCCAAAGTTCTCCGCTGGCCTCGATCTCTACGTACAGAAGCCCTTTCGTTCCGGGCCAGATCAGCACCCGTCCATCCGGCTCCTGCAGAGCATAGGGATGCAGTGCCGCATCTGCCTGTGCCAAGCGATCACTATAGTGCTCGACAAACCGGGGCAGATTCGGGCTGCCAAGCTCCTCCTCTCCCTCGGCGACCAACAGGAGGTTGACTGGTAGCGTGCCTGTCACCTCCTGGATTGCCTCGACCGCGTTCAAAAAGGCGCGCAGCGGACCCTTGCTGTTCTTAGCCCCACGCGCGACCAGACAGCGCCCGAACGGTTGCTGCTGGACGATTCGCCCATCCAGTGGCGGCACGCTCCAAGCCTCGCCACTCACCGGCTGCGTGTCGTACATGAGATAGATGAGGAGGGTCCGTGGCGCGCCGACCCACTGCTCGCCGTAGACAACCGGATGACCGCCCGTCTCCACGATCTCCGCCGGATTGCAGCCGAGCGCCTCGAAGTACTCGCGTATCAACGCCGCGCATTCGCGAATACCGTGATTCTCGGCCGAGATCGATGGCTGCCGCACGAACGCCTGCAGGCGCAGAATATCCGCCTCCAGGCGTTCGTCGATCCTGGCGAAGACCCGGCGTTGTGCGGTCGTGGACGAGTCCAACGTAGCCTCGCGTTACGCGAGCACCGGAGCGGGGAGCGTCGCCAACGCGCGCTCGAATCGGTCCATCCCTTCCCGAATGTTCTCGATGCTAGGGCAGAAGCTGATCCGGAGATGACCTTCACCCATTGGGCCGAACTGCGATCCCGGTGCAACCGCGACGCGTCCTTCGCGAAGCACGTGCTCGGCTAGCTCGATGGAGCCAAGCCCGAGACCGCGAATGTCTGGAAAGACGAAGTAGACACCCCGCGGGACGTTGCAGCGAATACCGGGAATCTGGTTCAAGCGATCGACCAACTCGTCGCGCTTGGCTTCGAGATTGGTGGTGCTCTCTTGCAGCCAGGGGGTCATGTCGTTGGTCAGGACGGCGTGGGCCGCGCGCTGCCCGACAGCGGAGCAGGCCTGGATCGAAAAGCGCAGGATGCTGTGCAGGTGATCGGTGAACGCGGACGGCCCGACCGAGTAGCCGATGCGATAGGCGGTCATGCCGTAGGCCTTCGAAAAGGAGAAGGCGGAGACCGTTCTCTCGCGCATCCCGGGTAACGTGGCGATGCTCACGTGCTCAGCTCCATCGAAGAGCGTCTTCTCGTACTCCTCGTCGGAGAAGACCCAGAAATCGAAGGTCTTGGCCAGGTCGGCGATCTGCGCTAGTTCTTCACGGCTGAAGACGATTCCGGTCGGGTTGTTGCCATTGCTCATCACCAGCAGCTTGGTGCGGGGCGACGCGCGGCGGGCCAGTTCTTCGAAGTCGAACCGCCATTCCGTCCCATCCCACTGCAGCGGTACGGGGATGACGTTTCCCCCTGCCATGCGGATGGCGGGCTCTGTGCTCGCGTACTCCGGGTCCATCAGCAGGACGTCATCGCCGGGGCTGATGAGAATGCGGAAGGCGCTGTCGATGACCTGCTGGCAGCCAATTGTCGGCAGAATCTCGTCGTCAGGGTCGGCCTCGATGCCGTTTTCACGGGTCAGTTTGGCGGCAATGGCCTGACGAAAATCGCGATACCCCTTCACGCCCGGGTAGTGCGGATAGGCCTCGACCGCGTTGCGGGCCGCCTCACGCACGAAATCCGGGGGTAGCATGTCGCCGATGGTCCCGCCCGAGAGGCTGATGACCCCGCCCAGCTCCTCGCCGAGATCGCCGAGGAACCGCGCTGAGATGATGGGATCACGGGCATCACCCGTTGTGAACGCCGCCTTCATGCTGTCCGATAGCCACCCCGCATCCCGCGACGCGATCATCCGCTGCCGCCGTCGCTCCTTCGCACTGTCGTCCACGTGTCCCTCCTTGCCCTTCCTGGCGAAGCCGCCGGTCAACCGGTAACCGTCGCAACTTCTCTCACGATACGCTGGGTGGCGCCCTGAGCCCATCCCAATCGTTGCTGGATCGCATGGCGGACTTGGGCGAGTGAGGTGGGATTGGGCGCGAAGTGCAGTTCGACGCGGCGGCAATCGGGGGGAGCGGTGCGCGCCACAGTCGCTCGCGTCCGCAGACTGTGGATGATGACATCGTATGGCAGAAGCTGCGTACCAGTGAAGGAGCTCTCGGGCACGATTTCGGTAAACGGCTCATCCGTGGCGACGTATTGATGCACCAGGTGGGAAAATCCTGGCAGGTTGACGCGCTCGGCGACAAGCGCCACACGCGCGTCACGTGGAATACGGATGAGTCCATCGATCGTTTCTGGCGACAGGTCGAGGGCGAGGGCGATGACCGCGACCGGTACGTCCCGCAGCAGCTCTCGCACCCGGGCAAAGCTTCTCACCAGGGTGACGACGCAGAGAGGAAACGACCGCAGGTCCCGCAGCCCGGTGGCTTCCAGTTTCGCCAGGGAGATGGCCTCCACGTCGCTGTCCAGGTCGGTCATGGCGCCGGCGAGGAGGGGGGTGTAGTGCTCGATGAACTCGGGCTCTGCTCCGACAAAGAGGATCGTCGCTGCGCCGTCGCCTTCCGCCAGGGCGCGAGTCATGGCTGCCTGGATCTCGCTCGGTGCGTAGCCGAGCGCCTGTGCCTGTGTCACCGTGACTCGCAACAAATCCGACAGGGAGTGCTGACGATGGATCGCCTCCGCCTGGAGAGTCGGCGCGAGCTCGGTGACGACCACGCCCTTGCCGGGGAGACCGACGACGAACCCTTCTTCTTCGAGCGAGGCGTAAGCGCGGCGGACGGTCATCGGGGTAATGCCGAGTTGCCGGGCCGCCTGCCGGATGGACGGCAAATGCTGCCCCGCGATCAGGCGCCCCATGCTGATGTCATGAATCACCTGGTATTTGATCTGGAGATAAATCGGCAAACCGCTCGCGCGGTCGATCGACAGTACCACGCCGTTGCGCACGACCTCACTCAAGCTGTGTTGGTCCACTACCACAGTTGCCGTTTCCGGCCGCGAGTATGCGTGAGATTTCGCCAATTCGTCAAGCAGTCAAACGGAATGTCCTGGATAGTGATTCTCTTCCGTGCTACCATTGTAGTACAGTAACAGTCGGTTCAGATTCTGTTTGCCCGAAGGATTGTCTCCGCGACTCTCCTCGTCGGAAGGCTCGCATGCTAGCGCCGTCACCTAGGGCAATCCACGTTCCCGGCACAAGGGCTGAATCTCCGCACGGCACGTGGAAGAGCCGCGCGGTCGGAATCGGGCGGACGAACCTGACTGGTAGGCCCAGGTCAGGTTCAGTCAGCGTGAAAGGATGAAGCTACGATGGCCGTCGCAACACCGAAGCGCATTCGCTATGGCACGCCGATCATCACGCCTGAAATGGAGGAGGCGGTCGTCCAGGCGCTGCGCGGTGAACCGTACATCTTGGCCGACCACACGAAGGCGTTTGAGCGGGCTTTCCGGGAGTTCATCGGAACCCGGCATGCGGTAGCGCTCAGCTCGGGGACCGCCGCGCTGCATTTGGCGTTGCTGGCAGCGGAGCTAGGGACCGGCGACGAGATCATCATGCCGGCCAACGCCTACCCGCCGGTGGCCGACTGCATTCGTCTGGTTGGAGCGCGTCCTGTACTAGTCGACGTCGACGAGCGGACCGGCTGCCTCGATCCGTCGCTGGTCGAGCCGCTCATCACCCCGCGCACGCGAGCCCTGATTCCGCTGCACATGTACGGGCACCCGGCGGACATGGATCCGCTGATGGATCTGGCTCGGGCTCACAACCTGATCGTCATCGAAGATGCCGCCCACGCCCTCGGGAGCCTGTACCGCGGCCGAACGACCGGTACCATCGGCCACCTGGCAATCTTCAGCACCGGCCGCAAACACATCACTACCGGCGGTATCGGGGGAATGGTGACGACCAATAACGGCGAGTGGGCCGAGCGCATCGATCGACTCCGTAACCACGGTCGTGACGAGCGGGAGCAGCGGGACTTGCGGCAAATGGACCGCGTGACGCTGCTCGGCTTCAACTATCGTCAGAGCGAGGTGCTGGCGGCTCTGGGCGAGTTGCAGGTCCGGCAGCTGCCGGCCTGGAACGAGGAGCGCCGGGCCAACGCCGCTCTCTACCGGGAGCGTCTCGCCGCGCTGAGTGGGGCGGTCCAGCCTCTGGAAGAGCTCGAATGGGCGCAGCACAGCTACCTGCACTTCCCGATCCGCACGACGCGGCGGGATGAATTGGCCGCATTCCTGAATGAGCGCGGCGTCGAATCGCACTTCATCTACCCGGTTCCCGTCCATCAGCAGCGGTTGCACGCCGACCACGTCACCGTGCCGCCGGGTGGCCTGCCGGTCAGCGAGCGTCTGACGGCGGAGATCCTCACCCTTACCCCGCGGCCCGGACTAGCCCCGGATGACGTCGAGTACATTTGCGACCAGGTCGCCGCGTTCTTTGCACAGGGATAACGCGATGCGCGAGGTCAACGGGAAACTGGTCTGTGAGAGTCTGGCTGAAGTGATTGACCCACGCCGCACCGCTCTGCTCGTCGTCGACGTACAGAACGACTACTGCGCACCGGGAGGGGCGCTCGAGCGGGAGGGCGGCGACATCTCGATGACCCGGGCTGTCGTGCCGAACGTGATCCGGATGGTGGACGCGGCTCGTCGCCATGGAGTGAAGGTTGTCTGGATTCAGCAGACCTCGCTGCCGGGCGGCGCCAGCGATTCGCCAGCCTGGATCTACATGAAGCGGCGGAACGGGCTCCATGCTGACCGCTGCGTCGACGGAACTTGGGGTCAGCGGTTCGTCGACGGCCTCCGCCCGGAAGGGGACGAGCCGGTCATCAAGAAGCATCGTTCGAGCGGCTTCGTCGGCACGAACCTCGATCTCGTTTTGCGGTCGAATCGGATTGAATCGACCGTCGTGATCGGCGTCATGACTGAGGGCTGTGTGGAGTCAACCGCGCGCGATGCCGCGTTCTCCGATTACTATGTGGTCCTCACGTCGGACTGTATGGCTTCGGACGTCCTCGCCTGGCACGAAGCCTCGCTGTTGACAATGGGCGGCCGGCACGACATCGTACCGGGGCGAGAGATCATCCAATTCTGGGAGACCGCAACGGCGACGGTCGTGGCCGCCCCTGCGGTCCTGGCGCCGAGCCCGGTCAGCGTTGGCTAGCTCAGGACGGCGATTTCCCAGCGGGAGGTGATGGCGTCGGGGCGGGTGGCGGCAGTACGTCTGGGTACGAAGCGATCCGATCGAAGGTACAAGGGGGTACGACGATGAAGGACACGGCTCGAGACGACAGCGCAATCGCGTCGATTGACGGGCTCTCCCGACGAACGCTGGTTCGCGGTGGAGTTGGGGCTGGCCTGGGCCTGCTGGGATGGCAGGCGTCTAGCGGCACCCCGACCAGCGTGGGCGCGCGGTCCGCGCTAACTGCCTCCTCCCAGGGCGAAAAGACGATCACGATGGGGATGTGGCAGCCCATCCCGACGCTCAACACGCTGATGACTGCTGAAACCGGCAACGTAGTCAGCGCCTCGCGGCTCGTGCTGCGCGGGCTGCTCTTCCTCGATGAGGAGGCCAACCCCGTCGGCGATCTGGCGACTGAGGTGCCCACCCTGGAGAACGCTGGAGTCTCCAGCGACGGCAAAACCATCACCTTCAAGCTGCGGCCGGATGTCACCTGGCACGATGGCGAGCCGGTCACCGCGGAGGACGTGAAGTTCACCTGGGAGACGATCATGAACCCCGACAGCGGGGTGGTTTCCCGCTACGGCTACGATGTCATCGAGACGATCGATACCCCCGATGAGGGGACGGTCGTCGTTCAGTTCAAGAGCCCCTTCGCGCCCTGGCAAACCCTGTTCGACGTCATCTTGCCGAAGCACGTGCTGGAGAACGAAACCGATCTGCCGAACGCGGAGTTCAACCAACTTCCGATCGGCTTCGGTCCGTTCACCATCACTGAGAACGTCCAGGGCGACCACATGTCGTTCGAGGCGTTCGACGATTACTGGCAAGGCCGGCCGAAGATCGACCGCCTGTTCATCCGCTTCTTCGGTGACGCGACGGCGATGCTGCAAGCACTGAAGGCCAAGGAGACCGACCTGGCCTGGCAGGTGTCGCTGTCGAATATCCCGGAGCTTCAACAGATGGAGTCTCAGGGAATCACGACGCTGGTGGTACCGCAGCCAAACCCGGAACAGTACGCAATGAATCGTGATGAGTCGCAAGTGCCGCTTTTCGCCGATCGAGAGCTGCGGCGGGCGTTGTCGTTGGCGGTCGATCGGCAGACGATCATCGATAAACTGCTCTACGGACTCGCGGACATCGCCATCAATCCGTGGGACCAGAGCCCCTGGCAGAATGAGCAGCTGCAGCCGGTGGCATATGACCCGGAGCAGGCGAAGCAGATTCTGGACGAGGCCGGCTGGGCGCCGGGTGACGACGGCATCCGGGTCAAGGATGGTGAACGGCTCAGCTTCACTTGTGGCGTTACCAGCGGCAACCAACTGCGCGAGAACGTGCAGCTACTGGTACAGGACAATTTCAAGCAGATCGGCGCCGAAATGGTCATCAAGAACAACCGGTCCGACACGGTCTTCGGGAGCTGGGCGGCCGGCGGTATCCTGGCCCGCGGCGACTACCAGATGCACGGCTTCTCCTACCCGCTAACCAACCCTGACCCGGATATCAGCAACCGCTTTGCCTGCTCGGAGCGCGCCACGGAGGAGAGTCCGACCGGTGCGCAGCGGTACCGTTACTGCAACCCGGAGATCGACGAGCTGTTCGCGCAGCAGGCGCAGGAGCTGGACCCCGCCAAGCGGAAGGCGATCATGGATCAGATCCAGGAGATCCTTCACGACGAGTACAGCCAGATCTTCCTGTACGATTCGAACCACTCCTGGGGGCTGCTCACTCGGGTCAAGAACTTCAAGATCACGCCGTTCACGGGCTTTCAGTTCAACCCACATGAATGGGACGTGGAGGAATAATTCTCCAGGACGGACGAGGCAGAGGAGATGCGGCGGTGACTGACAGCCAGCATTACTCGACCGCTTGGGTGGAGCTCAGGGAGCGAGCTCGCTGGACCGGGCTGGAGCTCAGCGAGGAAGACGCCCGCGACCTGCTGCCCTACCACAACCAGCATCGGCGTTGGTTGGAGTCGCTGCGTCGTGTCCTCGGCGAAGAGGAGGAGCCGGCGACGGAATTCTCCGCGGCCAACTCCCGCAATGTCCGCAAGTGACGAACTGTGTTACCTGACGATAAGTCAGGCGGCCAACCTGATCCAACAGCGGAAATTGTCGCCTGTCGGGCTGACTGAGGCGCATCTCGCTCGCATCGAACGGCTCGACGGAGAACTGAGCTGCTTCATCACGGTGGCGGCTGACGCCGCTCGCTCATCAGCGCGAGCGGCGGAGCGCGAAATCGCGGGCGGTCGCTACCGAGGTCCGCTGCACGGGATTCCTATCGCCAACAAGGACAACCTGGCAACCGCGGGTCTGCGCACGACGGCCGCCTCCCGCGTTCATGCCGACTGGGTTCCGCATCGGGATGCCGAGAGTGTGGCCCGCATGCGCGCTGCCGGAACCGTGCTCCTCGGCAAGCTCATGCTCAGCGAGTTTGCCTTTGGCTACGCCGATCCCGAGCAGGCATTGTTCCCGGAAGCACGGAACCCCTGGAACACGCGGCACGTGCCGGGCGGATCCAGCAGCGGATCGGCGGCATCACTTGCGGCGGGTCTCTGCATGGGCTCGCTCGGCGGAGACACCGGGGGATCCATCCGCGGTCCGGCCGCCAACTGCAATGTGGTCGGCCTGAAACCGACCTACGATCTGGTCAGCCGCGTGGGCGCCTTCCCGGCAGCCTGGTCGCTGGATCACATCGGCCCCATGACGCGGACAGTGCGCGACAACGCTCTGCTGCTCCAGGCACTCACCGCAAATGGCACTCGAGTCGATGCCAGAACGCGGGGCGCGACTGATTACGCGGCGTTCCTCGAACGCGGTGCCGCCGGTCTCCGGGTCGGGGTGCCGGCGGCCTACCTGGAAACGCTGCCCGATCTCGATGCAGCGGTGAGCGAGGTCTTCGCGGCAGCGCTGACCTGCCTCGAGGGCCTTGGCGCAAACGTCGTTCCGGTGGACATCATCCATCTAGAAACGGACCTCGTTAA
>Ga0126305_10001621_pt1 | contig 10072 bp, 5 predicted proteins | sample Plot26_FD_92536 | JGI IMG/M metagenome (GOLD analysis project Ga0126305, IMG submission 92536) | Serpentine soil microbial communities from UC McLaughlin Reserve, CA, USA - Plot26 | ecosystem: Environmental > Terrestrial > Soil > Grasslands | place: USA: UC McLaughlin Reserve, Lake County...
CGCCGAGTACCTTCCCACCCGGTCGGTCGCGCTCTGGCCGGTGCCTGAAGCGCTACCTTATGAGCAACTCCCGTTCGACCTCGAGACGGCGACCGAGCGCGCTGCACTCCTGGATTCGCTCTCCAGTCCGACGCCGACAGACCTTGGTCCGATCCTGGTTACCCCGGCACACGGGCTGATGCAGATCGTCATGCCGCCTGATGTGCTTCGAGCCTCAATTCGTGTGCTCCGAATGGGTGACCGGCTGTCCCAGGACCAACTCCTGCGCTGGGTCACGGACCACGGCTACGAAGCGACACCGCTCGTTCAGGAGCCCGGCCAAGTTGCGCGCCGAGGCAGCATTCTCGATCTCTTTCCACCCGGGACCGACTTCCCGGTTCGCATCGACTTTTTCGGCGACGAGATTGACGCCATCCGCTCCTTCGATCCGCGGTCTCAGCGCTCCCACGACCGGCTGCGCGAGATTCGCCTTTTGCCCTCCGCCGAGCTTCCATTGGAACGTCTGCGCGACGCAGCTGACGAGCTGCGCGGGCTGAATCTCGATGGGTTGCGCCAAGAGGTCCGCACTGAGTGGGCGCGGACTTTCGAGATGCTGGCGTCTGGGCAGACGCCTCCTTCTCTGGATCTCTTTGCGTCATACCTCGTCGATCGGCCGACCACGCTTGCGGACTATCTCAGCACGGACAGTCTCGTTATCGTCGACGAACCATCCACGGTTGAGCTGGTGGCGTCGCAATTGGAGCGCCAAGCTCACGAGCTGCGCGATGCCTTCGTTGCCAACGGCGAGCTACCGGCTGGACTTCGTAGCCCGATCGCGCCCTGGTCGCGCGTCCGTCAGGAGCTGCGCGCCCGTCGTATCCTGTCGCTTGGAGCGCCGCTTGACGTCGACTTTTTGCCGATTGAAACGGTGACAATGGTCGACGCACCCAGGTTTGCGGGTCGCCTGGATGATCTGCTGGACGACGTACGGCAACGCCTGACAGACGGCTGGCGGATCGCCATCGCTACCGACCAGGTCGACCGCCTCACGGAGCTCATTGAAGAGCAGGATATCTTTCCCCGCCGGGACCGGCGGCATGCTTCTGCCGTACCGCTGCCGCTTGCGCCCGGGACACTCGAGATTCGGACGTCGGATCTCGACAGCGGCTGGTCTGCTCCGGAATCGAAGCTCCTTCTCCTGGCCGATCTGGAGATATTCGGGTTTCGCAAGCAGACCCGTCGCGCACATCGCCGCCGCCATGCCGAATCCGGTCCGCTGGCGGCGGCGCTGTCGCCCGGTGACTACGTCGTGCACGTCGACTATGGGGTCGGTATTTTCCGAGGTCTCGTTCGTCTCGAGACCGGAGGAGTTGAACGCGAGTACCTTCACGTCGACTACGCAAAAGGCGACCGCCTCTACGTACCAGTCGATCAAACCGACCGCGTAGCCCGCTATTCGGGCGGAGGCATCGACCCGACCCTGACTCGCCTCGGCTCCGGAGAATGGCAGCAGACGCGGCGGCGGGTGCGGCGAGCAGTCCGCGAAATGGCCTTCGAGCTGATCCAGCTCTACGCCACGCGTGAGACGACCCGGGCCACGCCCTACGGCCCAGATACATGGTGGGACCACGAGTTGGCGTCGTCCTTCCCGTACACGGAGACCCCGGACCAAGCGGCCGCGATCACGGCCGTCAAGAAAGACCTCGAGTCGTCTCAGCCGATGGATCGACTGGTTGTCGGCGACGTCGGATTCGGCAAGACGGAGGTCGCACTGCGAGCCGCATTCCGCGCCGTCAATGACGGTCGGCAGGTCGCCGTTCTCGTGCCGACGACCGTCCTGGCGCTCCAGCATTTCACGACGTTTCAGCAGCGCCTCGCGGCATTCCCAGTCCGCGTGGAAATGCTCTCTCGCCTGCGCAGCAAAGCCGAGCAACGGGAGGTGATTAAGGGTCTAGAAGATGGGAGCGTCGACATCGTGATCGGCACACACCGTCTGGTCCAGAACGACGTCCGGTTCAAGAATTTGGGCTTGGTCGTCATCGACGAGGAGCAGCGCTTCGGCGTTCGCCAGAAGGAGTTCCTCAAGAAGCTACGGACCGAGGTCGACGTGCTGACGATGAGCGCAACCCCGATTCCCCGCACACTGCACATGGCGCTTGCCGGTATTCGCGACATCAGCATGATCGACACCGCACCGCAGTCCCGGCTGCCCATCCGGACGTTCGTTACCCCCACACAGGATCAGTTGATCCGTGAGGTGATCTTGCGGGAAATCGACCGCGGCGGTCAGGTCTATTTCGTGCACAACCGCGTCCACGACATCGATCGCTTGGCGCACAAGCTACGCGAGCTCGTGCCGGAGGCTCGATTTGGCGTCGGCCACGGCCAGATGGACGAGGAGGTACTCGAGGAGATCGTACTCGGGTTCGTGCGAAGGGATTTCGATGTTCTGATCTCGACCACGATCATCGAGTCCGGCGTCGATATCCCAAATGTGAATACCATCATCATCGACAACGCCGACACCCTCGGTCTCACTCAGCTGTACCAGTTACGCGGTCGCGTCGGGCGGTCGACGAACCGCGCCTACGCCTATCTCCTCTTCAAGCCAGACAAGGCCCTCTCAGCCGAAGCTCAGGAGCGGCTCGTGGCGATTCAGGAGGCCACCGAGCTGGGCGCCGGTTTGCGGCTCGCCATGCGCGACATGGAGATCCGCGGTGCCGGCAATATCCTGGGCGCCGAACAGAGCGGGCACATCGCCGCGGTCGGCTACGAGCTCTACATCCGGCTCCTTGCGCAGGCGGTCGAGGAGATTCGCTCTGGCGAACCGCGGCGGGAGACCGGCCCCGTGGTCATGGACCTGCCACTCACCGCGCTTATCCCGACCGACTACATCGTCGATACCGAACTACGGCTGACGATGTACCGGCGGATTGCCGCGGTAGAGGACGAACGCCAACTCGACGAAGTCCGCTCGGAACTGGAGGATCGGTTCGGACCGATCCCGGAAGAGGTCGAGCATCTGCTGGTACTGATTGCGCTGCGGATCCGGGCGCAGGCGCTGGGCATCGAGTCCCTGATCGAGCGAGAGCGGGAGATCGTCATCCGCCCGGTACCGACCGCTGGACTCGAGCACCGCCTGGTGTCCCGTCTCGGCCGTGCCGTGAAGCTGACGGCACAATCGATCCGCATTCGCCTGCCTGACCTGACGGTCAGCTGGCGGGAAGCCGTCGACGTCGTGCTCGAAGCGGTAGAGTCGACCCAACCACTCCATGAGGCTCTCAGGGAACCCGCGGTGTTGACAGCCAGCTAGGCCTCGTGTGCCGGATCCCAGCGCACAAACCCGCGCCGCGCCAGTTCCGCCATGATGCGCCGCGCGTTGTCCTCTGGCGTGAAACTGACCGTGTTGAGCGTGATTTCGGGATTCAGCGGTGACTCGTAGGGATCGCTGATGCCAGTAAACTCCTTGATCTCGCCCCGCCGTGCCTTCGCGTACATCCCCTTCACATCCCGCTGCTCGCAAACAGACAACGGCGTATCGACGAAGACCTCGATGAACTGATCCTCGTCCATCATGGCCCGCACAGCGTCGCGCGTCTCCCGGTACGGTGAGACCGCGGCGCACATCACCGTGCCACCATGGCGCACGATCTCGCTAGCCACGAAACCGATACGCAAGATGTTCGCATCGCGGTCCTCCCTGGAAAAACCAAGTCCCTTTGAGAGATGGGTGCGTACGACGTCGCCGTCGAGCTCCGTCACCTGTCTGCCCGCTTCGAGAAGAAGGACCGACAGGACGGCCGCGGTTGTCGATTTGCCCGAGCCGCTGAGACCTGTGAGCCAGATGCAGAGTCCCTGGCGGTGTCGAGGTGGATAGGCTTCGGCCAGGATCTCCGCCGTCTCCGGCCGGGTGAACCAGGACGGTAGGAGACGGCCCTTGCCGAGAAACTCTTCACGCACCTGAGTGCCGGAGATCGTGGCCGTGCGTGTTCCCTGGGGAATGTTCGCTGTCTCTTCGTAGCGATCCTCGTCCGGAAGATAGAGCAGCTCCGAGAAGGGCATCATGGTGACGCCGACTTCATCCTCAAACTGCTTGACCAAATCCTGGGCCTCATATGGCCCGTAGAACGGCTGTCCAGTCGAGTCATTTCCCGGGCCGGCATGGTCGCGGCCGACGATCATGTGGTTCGCGCCGTGATTGCGCCGGATGATCGCGTGCCAGACCGCTTCCTTGGGACCGGCCATGCGCATCGCCAGCGGCAGCAGCGATAGGACGATGCGGTCTGGATCGTAGTAGGTCTGCGCTAGGGCCTTGTAGGTGCGGACACGGGTGTAGTGATCGACGTCCCCGGGCTTGGTCATGCCAACCGACGGATGCAGGAGCAGCACGCCATCGACCGAGGCGATGGCCCGTTTCGTCAACTCCTCATGCACGCGGTGCAGCGGGTTGCGCGTCTGGAACGCCACCACGTTCTGGCGGCCGGTCTGCTCCAGCACCTCGCGGGTCTGCGCCGGCGTGCGGCGCAGCTCCTGAAAGTCATAGTGACGCGGAATCTGGAGGACTCGAATGGGACCCGACGCGTTGAGCCGGCCCCAGCGAGCCATCTCGTGGACCAGCGGGTGTTTCGAATCGTGGGTGGCGAGCACCCGTTCCGCCAGATCGGTCGGATCCCAGGGATAGAGCTCGTCGATGGTCATGATCGCGAGCAGATCGTTCATCGAGTCGCGGAGTGCGATGTCGGTGCCGACGCGCAAACCCGCATCGGCCGCAACCGGCAGGGTCACCGGGATCGGAAAGAGCGTGCCATCGGCAAGCCGCATCTCGGCGAGCACGCGCCGGAAATCCGACTCGCCCATGAATCGATCGAGCGGTGAGAACCCGCCGGACGCCAGCAGCTCAAGGTCGCAGACCACGCGGGGTGACATCTGAAGCGAGGGAAGGGTGCTCGCGTAGGCACGGGCTTCTGCAAGCTCCTCATCCGGCACCAACAAATCGACAAGGCGGCCGCCATATGGCGAAATCAATGTCGTCCCCGCGGATGCCGTCGTCTGCACGTGCAATGGAATCTCTCCTCCCGAATCTAACTTGCCTATCTCGCTATGGCGCAGTCCGCCGGAGCGGCGGATTTCACCGTAAAGCCAACCGCAAAGCCTAGCACCAGCAATCGCGCCGCTAGCGCAGGAGCGAGAGCGCCGTCGTCAGCAACAGCACTGCCAATCCTGCTTGCAAGGGTCGTCGCGGCACCCAAACGGTGAGTCTGCTTCCGATCAATACCCCCGGAATCGATCCGACGAGGAGATTTCCAGCAAGGGCCACGTCGACGTCGTTGAGCACAAAGAGATGGGCCAGCGCGGCCGCGCCGACCAGGAGAAACGCATGTGCCACATCGGTGCCGACCAGCTTCTCAGGCGTCAGCGAGACGGTAATCACCAGCAAGGCAGTGGCAGGCTGCCACTGCCGATCGAGGTCAACCCGACCAGGAATCCCCCAAATGCGCCGATCGCCACCAGCTTGGCGGTCGAACGGTTCGCTAGATGCTCGGCGGGCAGCTCTGTGGTGCCGCGCGTGCTGCGCCAGAGCTTATGGAGCATCAAGCTGGCCGCAATGACCAGCATCACACCGATAAATCGCTCCAGCAGGGCATCGACCGCGTTGGTGCTTACCGAATGGAGAAAGAACAGGGTCGCCGCCGCTACGAGCGTCGCCGGTATGCTGCCGATGGCCAAAGCGCGGACCACACGCATGTCGACGGTCCCCTGCCGCCAGTGCTGCCAGGTTCCGGCCAGCTTTGTGATCGACGAATAGGCGAGATCGGTGCCCACCGCCGCGGTCGCGGGCATGCCCAGTCCGAGCACCAGCAACGGCGTCATCAGGACACCACCGCCATCCCCGTCAGACCAACGAGCGTGCCGACGATCAGACCGTAGATCGGCAGCAACCAGTCAGCACCCATCCTCTTCCCTCGCCGCGACTCGCCTGGCAGTCAAGTCGCATCCTCGTGTGCAACCGACGAATCCCCACCAAGTCGATTGCCTTTACAGGATGCCACAGACCGGAGCTCCGGCGCAATCCTTGCCGCGTACGTATGCGCCCATCAGAACTACCCGAGCAAGGTCGAAGGTCAAGCCCCACGCAAGAGCGCAACCGTCGCGCCGTCTCCGCCCTGATTCGCGGGCGCGAGCTCATGACTGGCGACCGCCGGATGTGTCGATAGGACATCCTTGACCACGTTGCGCAGTGCCCCAGTGCCTTTGCCATGGATGATGCGCACGAACGGCATCCCGGCCCGATAGGCGTGCTCGAGGTATTCATCGAGCATCGCTTCGATCTCGGCGACGCGATATCCGCGCAGATCGAGCTCGAGGTTTACCGGCCCACTCGCGGCCGGCATGACGATCGGTCTCGACGTCTGCTCATCGCGCGCTCGGCCAAGGCGTTCCAGCGCGCCGACCGGTTGCCGGGTCTTGAGCGCGCCAAGCATCACATCGGCCGTCCCACCGTCGACGGCGATGACATCGCCCTCTTGGTCGAGCGGGACGACGCGCACCCGGTCCCCCGCCGAGATTGGTTTTCTTCCCGGCGTCGGCGCCGGTGATTTCAGTTTTTCGCGCCGGAATGTGCGAACCCGCTCCGTCGCCTGGTCGACTTCGCGCCGTCGCTCGTCGAGGTGCTGTCGCGTGATCTGGAGTGACTCTCGATCGCGCCGAAGTCGCTTCAGTGTTTCGCGAGCTTCCTCGAGCGCGGACTCCGCCTCGGTGAGCGCCTCGGCGCGGGCTTCCCGCCGCGCGAACTCGGCTTTTTGCAACTCGCGTGAAGCGGTGTCGCGTAGTGCGCGCGCTTGCTCCTCTTCGGCGCGGGCGCGCTGCAAAAATGCATCGGCCTCATCCCGCCGCCGGCGAATGTCCTGCAGCAGACTATCCACTCGCAGCTCGTCCGGGTCGAGCATCCCTGAGGCTGCCTCCAAGATCTCGCGTGGCATGCCGAGGCGTCCGGCGATGGCCAGGGCATTCGACCGTCCAGGGACGCCGACCATCAGCCGGTACGTCGGGGATAGCGTCTCCACGTCGAACTCGACGCTCGCGTTCTCAACACCTGGTGTCGCGAACGCGTACGCCTTGACTTCCGGGTAGTGCGTGGTCGCGACGACGAGGGGCCCGAGTTGCAAGAGACGGCTGACAATTGCCCGTGCCAAAGCCGATCCCTCCTGAGGATCGGTGCCGGCTCCTAGTTCGTCGAGCAGCACGAGATCATCTGGCGTCACCTGTTGCAGCATCGCAATCACGGTGCGGATATGGCCGGAGAAAGTCGAAAGACTCTGCGCAATACTCTGCTCGTCACCGATGTCGATAAAGACGGCCGGAAACACAGAGACAACAGACGTGTCGTCCGCCGGAATGAACAGGCCTGTCTGCGCCATGAGCGTCAGCAAGCCGATCGTCTTCAGTGCGACCGTCTTCCCGCCCGTGTTCGGCCCGGTGATGAGCAAGATTCGGAAGTCCTCGCCGAGATCGACGTCGATCGGGACCACTTCAGTCGGGTCCAGCAGCGGGTGGCGCGCGCGACGCAGCGAGATGCAGTGTCTTGGATGACCGTTCGCGTTTGAAGCTCCGCCGGACCAGAGCGCCGGCCGGTGCGCGCGCATGGCGAACGCCAGACGTGCCTTGGCCATGGCCAGGTCGACGGCGGCAGTCGCTTCCACCGAGCTCGAGATCTCCTCGGCTCGGGCGCCGATCTTGTCGCTGAGCGCGTCGAGGATGCGGTCGACCTCGTGCTGTTCGTCGAGCTGGCGCTCCCGCCAGCGGTTGTTCAGTTCGACGATTTCGAACGGCTCGACGAAGAGCGTCTGACCGCTTGCCGACGTGTCGTGGACGACCCCTTGCAGCTGAGTCCTGGAGTCCGCCCGCACCGGCACCACGTAGCGACCATCCCGTGTGGTGACAATCGAGTCCTGGAGCGCCGACGCGTACTTGCCCCCGCTGACGAGGGCGTTGAGCCGCTCCATCAGCCGGCTGTGGGCGACTCGCACATCTCGCCGGATCCTGGCCAATTCCGCAGTTGCGGTGTCCAGGACGTCGCCGCGCGGGCCAATAGCACGGTTGATGTCGGTCTCGAGATCAGGCAACTCGGCTAAATGGTCGGCGAACTCCCGCAGGTGTGGAAAGCGCGTTTCAACTTCCGGCAGCCGCAGCAGGGCACGCCGCAGATTCCTCGCCGCCGAGACCATGTCGAGCACTTGCAGTAATTCTGCTGGTTGCAGACGGGCTCCCTTCGCCGCCCGCTGGACCAGATTCCGCACGTCTCGTGCGCCGCCGATGGTGACATCCGGGAACTCGGTGAGAAGATCAACGGCCTCGGCGGTGACATCGAGCAGGTAGGCGACCGTCGCGGCGTCTCCGCTGGGACCCAGTTCACGCGCCTTCTCGGCCGCGACACTGAAACGACACTCCTGACCGAGGCGATCCAGGATCGCCGAATATTCGAGCTTGGCCAGAACACGCTCATGCACGAATGGAGATCCCCGGGCGCGACGACTGCGATTGGGTGCAGTGTAGCGCCGGAATAGAGACCCTTGGCGTTAAACACTCTGTTGACACGAACATGCGTTCTCCCCTATCCTCTGCAGTAGACCACGCTCGTCCCCTTGGGGGGAGTCGATGCGGTGCAATCGACCCGCGAGCCGCCGCAGCGGCCAGTAGGAGCCGACCATGAAGACCCTGTCCCGCCGCCAACAAGCCATCCTCCAGTTCATCGAGCGCTTTCTCGACGAGAACGACTATCCCCCAACCATCCGTGACATCCAGTCCGAGCTGGACATATCTTCGACCAGCGTCGTCGACTACAACCTCAAGGCGCTCGAGGCTCGCGGTCTCATTCGTCGCAACAGCAAGATTTCGCGAGGCATCGAGCTTGTGAACCGAGGTGTCGGTCGCCGCAACGTCGTGGCTATCCCGGTGATCGGCCAAATTGCCGCGGGTCTCCCAATTCCCGTGCCGGGCGATCTCGAGGGCTCGGATGCGACAGAATCGGTCGAGCTGGGATCTGATCTGGTGCCGAACAGTGGACAGGGTCTGTTCGCGCTGCGGGTCAAGGGCCACTCGATGGTCGACGCGCTGATCAACGATGGCGACGTCGTCGTCCTCAAGCAGCAGGAAACGTGCGAGAACGGCGAGACTGTCGCAGTTTGGCTCAAAGACGAGCGGGAGACGACACTGAAGCGGTTCTACCTCGAAGGGGACCGAGTCCGCTTACAGCCCGCCAACGTCACAATGGACCCGATCTTCACTCCTGCCGAGAACGTCGAAGTTCAGGGGCGCCTGGTCACGGTCCTTCGTTCGAACCCGTGAACCGCGGCTCAGGCCGTGGCAACGGCTGAGTGAATCGCCTGACCGGTCGCGGCGGCCATGATTGATTCCTCGGTCGCGTCTTGACGTGGGATGTCGGCCACGATGCGGCCGCCGCGCATGACCAGGATGCGATGGCTCATGCCAAGGACTTCCGGCAGCTCCGAGGAGACCATCAGGATGGCGACTCCCGCTTCGGCCAACTGTGCGATCAGGGCGTGCACCTCCGCCTTCGCCCCGACGTCGATCCCCCGCGTCGGCTCGTCGAGGATCAACACCTTCGGCTTCGTCGCCAGCCAGCGGGCGATCACCACCTTCTGCTGATTGCCTCCCGAAAGGGCGGCCACGCGCTGCTCCATATGCGGCGTCCTGATGCTGAGGCTCCGGATGTACTCGCGGACCATTGCTCGCTCCTGCGCCCGCGAAGGCACAAACGGCGAGCCGAGGCGATCGAGCACTGGCAGGCTCAAGTTCTCCCGCACCCCCATCCCGAGGATCAACGCCTGCAGTTTGCGGTCCTCCGGCACCAGTGCAATGCCAAGGTTGACCGCGTCGCCGGGGTGCCGGATCACCACCGGCGTTCCGTCGAGCAGGATCTCCCCCCGATCGATCCTGTCGGCCCCGAACAGGCAGCGCACCAACTCCGTCCGTCCGGCGCCGACCAGCCCGGCCAAGCCGACGATCTCTCCCGCCCGCACCTCCAAGTCGATCTCGTGCAGCACCCCGCGCCGCGACAGCCCGCGAACCTCCA
>Ga0126305_10001622_pt1 | contig 10071 bp, 6 predicted proteins | sample Plot26_FD_92536 | JGI IMG/M metagenome (GOLD analysis project Ga0126305, IMG submission 92536) | Serpentine soil microbial communities from UC McLaughlin Reserve, CA, USA - Plot26 | ecosystem: Environmental > Terrestrial > Soil > Grasslands | place: USA: UC McLaughlin Reserve, Lake County...
CAGACAGCCGACCGAGGGAGGGAGACCGACGATCACGTTGAGGATCGTCGCAATCGCGATCAGCTGTCCGGCAAGGATGAAGATCGATCCGACCCACAGCAGCGCCGCGATGGCCGCGCGAACCTGCACGCCGAACCGGAACTCGAGAAAGTCGCCGACGGTGCGCAGGTCGTGCTCCGAGGCGGCGCGGCGGATCGCCGGACCGATCCACATCCCGAGGATCAGCGATCCGATAGCGGCTGAGAGAACCCACCAGATCGCCGCCAGCCCATCGCGATAACCGAGACCGGTCGCCCCGACCGTCGATCCAGCGCCGATGTTGGCCGCGAGCAGCGTGGAAAACAGCAGGCCCGGCCCGAGCGCGCGACCGGCGACGAAAAAATCCTTCGCGGTGTGAACGCGGCGGCCGATCCACAGGCCCAACCCGATCTGGATCGCGGAATACGCGACGAGCAGCAGCAGGTACGACATCGATCAGAAGCTCGGCGGCGTGTTGATCCAGAGGAGGACGGCGTCCTGCTTACCCGGATTGAACCACCGGTGCCCCAGCGTACTTTCGAACCAGAAGCTGTCGCCCTCGTCGAGGACGAAGCATTCCAGTTCGTCGAGCCAGACCTCGAGCGTACCTTCCATCATGTAGATGAACTCTTCTCCCTGGTGCGAATACGAGCCGTCGCTGCCGGCCAGCGGGGCGACCCGGAACAGCATCGACTGCAGCATCAGGGCGCCGGTCGACAGAAGTTCCATGCGGACGCCGGAGTCGGTTTCGAGGACGCGGCGGTCCGGACGGCGCACCAGTCGATCCTTGCGTTTCGGTGCCTGGAACAGGTCCATCACGGTCGTCGAGTAGGTGGTGGCGAGGCGCTGGAGGGTGGCAACCGAGGCGTTGGCCTGGCCGCGTTCGATCGAGCTGAGAAAGCCAGGTGAGATGCCGGCGCGCCTGGCCGCCTCGACGATCCCGAGTCCGGTCCGGCGGCGGAGTTTCAGCAGCTTTGGCCCGAGCGGCTTCGGCTCGGGATTGGCACTCGGTGTTCGCTTCGACCCGAGCTCGCGCTTGATGCCCGGAACGTTGAGGCGCTGCACTTCCCTCAAGTACTTGATCCGCTTGAGGACTTTCAGCAGCTCCGGGCTATAGAGCCGGTACTTGCCGTTGCTGCGGATCGGCGCGACCAGCCCGACCGACTCCCACATTCGCAGCGTCGACGCGCTCACGCCGAGGATTCGCGCCGTCTGCCCTACGGTCAGGAAGCCGTGACGTGATGCCGCCGGCTGGCGGGTACGGGCTTGGGATATGGAGGATCGTTTGGCAGGCACAATGACAGCGCTGGCGCGAACGCTCGGCGATACTACTTGAAGGCGCGGATGTTTGACAACGTTGCAGCTTTCCTGTAATTCTCGCGGGTCATGGCCTCCTCGTCAGCTGCTGACAAGGTGCTCGCCGCTGTCGATGCCTCGGCAGACGAACTCGTCGCGTTCACCGCTGACCTGATCAAGATCCCGACGATCAATCCTCCTGGTGAGGCCTACGAGGATTGCGCGCGCCTGATCGGCGACCGGCTGGCGGCGTGCGAATTCGAAGTCGAATACCACGCGGCCGAAGGCCGTGCCGAACATACGGCGGCGCACCCGCGTCTCAATGTCGTCGGCCTTCGCCGTGGCCGTACGCTTCGTCCGGCGATTCATCTCAACGGTCACTTCGATGTCGTTCCGGCAGGCGCAGGATGGACGCTGGATCCGTTTGGCGCCGTTGTGAAAGATGGCCGGATCTACGGCCGCGGCGCGTGCGACATGAAGGCGGGTATCGCGGCCGCCGTCTACGCAGCGGAAGCGATCCGCCGCGCAGGTGTCGAGTTGGTGGGATCGATCGAGATCAGCGGCACCGTCGATGAGGAGAGCGGCGGCTTTGCCGGCGTCGCGTGGCTCGCCGAGCAGGGCCGGATCAGTTCGACCCGCCAGGACTACGTGATCATCCCCGAGCCGCTCAATGTCGACCGCATCTGTATCGGTCATCGCGGCGTCTATTGGTTCGAAGTCACCACGCGCGGACGAATCGGCCATGGCAGCATGCCTTTCCTCGGTGTGAACGCGATCGAACACATGGCCGTGATACTGGATGCGATGCGCCGCGAGTTGATGCCGGTGCTGGCCTCGCGCACCACCGCGGTTCCGGTCATGCCCGACGGGGCGCGGCACGCGACGATGAACGTCAACGGGATCAGCGGCGGCCAACCGGTCGACGGGATCCAGACACCGTGCGTCGCCGATTTCTGCCGCGCCGTCTTCGACCGCCGCTTCCTGCTCGAGGAAGGGTTCGACGCGACCAGGCGCGAGATCTCTGCGCTCCTCACGCGAGTCGCTGCCGACACGCCACAGCTTGCCTATGAGTTGCGCGACCTGATGGTCGTGCACCCGGTCCGCACCCCGGAAGGCTCTCCACTCGTCGACTCGCTCGAAAAAAACATCCAGCGGATTCTCGGCAGACAAGCGAGGCAGATCGCCAGCCCTGGGACCTACGACCACAAGCACGTCGACCGGATCGCCGGCATCCCCAACTGCGTTGCATACGGTCCCGGAATCCTCGACCTCGCGCACCAGCCCGATGAATGGTGCGGGATCGACGATCTCGTGAATTCAACGAAAGTTCTCGCGCTCTCGATCCTCGAGCTGACGCAGACAACGCCGGAAAAAAGGTAGCGCAGCCGGAGAAACGACATGGAACCTGAGATTCTCTCGAACTACATGGGCGGCCGATGGCACACGCCGGGCGGAAGCCAGGCGGATGTGCGCAATCCGGCAAACGGTGACCTGCTCGCGCGGGTGCCGATGTCATCGGCGTCCGACGTGAATGACGTCGTCGATGCCGCATCACGGGCGTTCGAAGGCTGGCGGCGGACGCCTCCGACCGAGCGCATCCAGTACCTCTTCGCCTTCAAGCAGAAGCTCGACGAGCACTTCGAGGAAATCGCCAGGATCATCGTCATGGAATGCGGCAAGACCATCGGCGAAGCCCGCGGCGAACTGCGGCGTGGCGTCGAGAACGTCGAAGTCGCCACCGGCATCCCGTCCATGGCGATGGGCTACAACGTCGAAGATATCGCCAGCGGTATCGACGAGATGATGATCCGCCAGCCGCTCGGCGTGATGGCGGCGATCACGCCCTTCAATTTCCCCGGGATGATCCCGCTCTGGTTCCTGCCGTACGCGATCGCCTGCGGCAACTGCTTCGTGTTGAAGCCGTCCGAGCGCGTACCCATGACCATGCACCGCGTCTTCGAGCTGCTCGACCAGATTGGCCTTCCACCGGGCGTCGTCAGCCTGGTCAACGGCGGGAAGGAAACCGTCGACGCGTTACTGGACCATCCCGACGTCCGCGGAATCTCATTTGTCGGATCTTCCCCGGTGGCGAAGTATGTCTACTCGCGCGCGGCTGCGTCAGGCAAACGGGTCCAGTGCCAGGGGGGCGCGAAGAACCCGATCATCGTGATGCCGGACGCCGACGTGGACATGACGGTGAAGCTGACGATGGACTCGGCGTTCGGATGCGCCGGCCAGCGTTGTCTCGCCGCGTCGATCGCGGTTCCCGTTGGTGAAGCGCGCGAGCAGTTCACGCCGAAGCTGCTCGAAGCCGCGGCCGCACGCCGGGTCGGCTACGGCCTCGAGGAACAGAGCGAGATGGGCCCCGTGATTACCGCCGACAGCCGCCGTCGCATCGAGGGGCTGATCGATCGCGGCGTCAGCAGTGGTGCCAAATTGCTGGTCGACGGGCGCCAGGCGAGCGTGAAGGGATTCGAGCAGGGGCATTTCGTCAAGCCCACGGTCGTCGAGTTGCCACAGGTGGACAGTGAACTTGCGACGATCGAGATATTCGGACCGGTGTTGAGCGTTTGCCCAACCAACACGCTGGACGATGCGATCGAGGCGGTGAACGCGTCGGCGTTCGGCAACATGGCCTGCATCTTCACCTCGAGCGGTGCCGCGGCGCGCAAATTCCGCTACGAGGCGAAGGCCGGCAACATCGGCATCAACATCGGCGTCGCGGCGCCGATGGCGTTCTTCCCGTTCTCAGGATGGAAGGGAAGCTTCTTCGGCGACCTGCACGCGCAGGGGCGCGACGCAATCGAGTTCTACACCGACAAGAAGATCGTGGTCGAACGTTGGCCCAGGGAATGGTCGCGACATTTCTAACGCCAAATTTCAAACCCCAACCTCCAAAATTCGGACCGCTCGGCTCAGCGCTTTTGGATCTTTGGGAGTTTGGAGTTTGGAGTTTGGAGTTATTTGATGCGCCCCTTGAGCAATTCGAAAGCGGTCGGGCTGAACTCTGACGCCATCAGCGGCGTGACCGCAACGTAGCCATCGAGTGCCGCCTGGACGTCGCTGTCGAATTCGGCCGACGTCGGCTGCTGGAAGAAGCTCCACAGCATCGGCCGTCCGTAGGGCGTGCGGAGCTCTTCGTACCGTTCGGTGCCCATCGTGGCGCTCTGTCTGGCGAGTTTGAGACCTTTGTTGGTGGCGCCGGCCGGGACATTGACGTTGAGGAAGATGCCTTTGGGCAGTCCGCCTTGCTTCACGATCTCGGCAACCGTGGCTGCCGCGGCGGCGGCCGCGCCGTAATTGGGATGGCCGGTGATGTCGAGCGAGGCGGCAATCGACGCGACGCCCTGCATGGCCCCTTCACGCGCGGCGGCAACCGTGCCGGAGATATAGGCGTTCAGACCGAAATTCGAGCCGCGGTTCACGCCGGACACAATCAGGTCAGGCTTCGCCTGGAGTAGTTTGCCGAGAGCAACGCGAACGCAGGTCGCTGGCGTTGCGAGAAGGCCGGTGGCCGTCTTGCCGGCGACCTCGACTCGTTCGGTGTAAATCGGATCGTTCAGGGTGATCGCATGACCGGTGCCGCTCTGGTTTTCACTCGGAGCGACAATGGTGATCTCGCCGAGCGGGGTCAGAGCCTGCGCGAGTGCCGCAAGACCGAGCGATCGGACGCCGTCGTCGTTGGTGACGAGAATTCGATAGGGCTGCTGGCCCTGCTCGAATCCGGCGCTGACGTTGCTGGTGAGTAGTAGGATGGCCGCCAGAAATGCGGCGAAGACAGAACGGCGCATTGACAGACCTTACACATTTCATATACAAGCGGCAAATCGCTTTCATGCGTGCGACCTCCGCTTTTCTCTGCCTGCTGACGCTGTTGCTCTCCCCTCGCGCAGTCGCGACCGCGCAGCGTACGCAGAGTCTCGCGCAGCACGTCATCATCATCTCGATCGACGGTCTTCGGCCCGACTATTACCTGCCGCTGCCGACGCGCCAGGCGAAGATGCCGGCGCTCGACCGGTTGCGCGCGCGCGGCAGCTGGGCCGACGCGGTCATCGGCCAGTTCCCCTCGCTGACCTATCCGTCGCATGCGTCTCTGGCGACCGGGGCGCGGCCCGCCAGGCATGGTGTCGTCCAGAACACACGTTTCGATCCGGGCGGCGCGGGCAACTGGTTCTTCGAGAACCAGACGCTCAAGATTCCGGCGCTGTGGGACCGGGCGAGGGAGGCCGGGCTCACGACCGCCGGTATCTCGTGGCCGGTGACCGTCGGCGCGAAAATCGATTACCTCCTGCCCGAAACGAACCAGGCGCCACGTGATTCAACCTGGCTCGATTTGATGCGGAAGCAGTCCACGCCCGGACTCGTCGATACGGTGGTGGCGCGGCTCGGCAGTTTCGAGCCGAACGCGAACCGCGATTATGAGCAGAGGGATCGCTTCTCGGTAGCGGGAGCGGCGGTGATCCTCGAGAGATATCGTCCGAACCTGACGATGATTCATCTGGTCGAAGCGGACACGGCACAGCACCAGTTCGGCCCGAACTCGCCGGAGACGCTGGCGGCTCTCGGCCGGATCGACAGCGCCATCGCCTCGATCCTTCATTCGGTCGACACCGCCGGGATGACCGCGCAGACGGCGGTGATCATCACCGGCGACCACGGGTTCTACCGCGTGCACAGCGCTTTTCAGCCGAACGTCGTGCTGCGAGAGGCGGGCCTGCTCGAGACAGACGCGAACGGGCGAGTCACCACCTGGCAGGCGGTGGCGCATCGGTCGGCGATCCGCCTCAAGGATCCGAACGACGCGGCGCTCGCCAAACGCGTCGAAATGCTGTTCCGGGTTCTGGCGCAGGGGCGATACAAAGGTATGTTCCGCGTCGTCGGACGGGACGAAATTGCAGAGTACGAAGGGGATCCGGAGGCATTGCTGTTCCTGGAACCGGCGGAGGGATACACCACCGCCGCTGGAACATCAGGAGGATTTCTCGTCGCGAGCACACGGCACGGGGACCACGGGTATATGCCGGACTCTCCGGCAATGCACACTGGTCTAATTGCGGCGGGGGCCGGGATCCAGCCCGGGATCGGGATGCCCCGCGCGCGACAGATCGACATCGCTCCGACGGCCGCGCGGCTGCTCGGATTCGAGTTGCCGCAGGCGGAGGGCACAACGATGGTGGGGCTATTGAAGATGAAGTGAAGTGCTCAGTTCTCAGTGCTGAGAGCTGGCAGGTGGAAACCGGAACTGGAGATTCATATGCGCAGGTACGTGATGTTGGCTCTGTTGATCGGGGGAGCCATGGGTTGGCTCGCGCCCGGTACGGCGTACGCACAGGCAACCGGAACGATCACGGGCATTGTCACTGATGAATCCGGCGCAGTAATGCCGGGAGTGACCGTAGCAGTCACCAACACCGCGACCAACCAGAGCCGCACGGCGGTGAGCGGACCGGACGGCTTCTATACAGTCGTGCGCCTGCAGCCGGGACCCTACAGCGTCAAGGGCACGCTCGCCGGGTTCAAGACGGCGATCCGCGAAGGCCTTCGCGTCGAAGTTGAAAGTACCGCCCGCGTCGACCTCAAGATGTCGGTCGGGCAGCTCGAGGAGTCCGTCCACGTCGTCGGCGAGACGGCCCTGGTTGAGACCGCGAGCGCGTCGATGGGAACTGTCATCGATAAGAAGAAGGTGGAAGAACTGCCGCTCAACGGCCGGAACTTCACACAGCTGGGGACCCTCATACCCGGCGTTGTTGCTCCCCCGCCCTCACTGGGCGGTTCGGCCGGCGACGCAACCCCTGGCGGGTTCGGTGCAACGACCTCGGGTTTCAGCGTCAACGGCATGCGCAGCCAGTCGAACAACTTCCTGCTGGACGGTGCCAGCAACAACGACACGTTCAACACCGGCTTCGTCATGCGACCGCCGCCCGACGCGATCGAGGAGTTCAAGATCCAGACGCACTCCTACAGCGCCGAGTACGGACGAAACTCCGGGTCGGTGATCAATGTCGTCACCAGGGCTGGAACCAACCAGTTGCACGGTGCCGCGTGGGAGTTCAATCGTGACGACAAGCTGCAGGCGCGGAACTTCTTCGCAGCTCCGGCGCCTGCCGCGAAACCGGTGCTGAACCAGAACCAGTTCGGCGGAAGCCTCGGCGGACCACTCCTCCGCAACCGGATTTTCGGCTTCGGGTTCTACGAGGGTTACCGCCAGACGCGCGGTAACACCTCCAACATCACGGTGTATAGCGATGCGCAGCGCGCCGGCAATTTCGGCAGCATTGCGATTAAAGATCCCAGCACCGGCCTGCCGTTCGAGAACAACACCATCCCGACCGCGCGATTGAGTCCGGCAGCCCTCAAACTGATCGAGGAGTTCGTTCCACGCGCAAACACCGGTACCAATCGCTACATCGTCTCTCCGGAAACAGAGGACAACCGGAACAATTTCGGCGGACGCCTGGACTACCAGATCAGCAGCGCGCAGTCGCTGCTCGGACGGTATCTGCTGACCACCACCGAGTCAGTGACTCCGCCGATCACCCAGGCGATCGGCAATACGTCGAAGGCGACCTTGAGCGACTACTTCGGGTCGCATACGTTCATCCTTTCACCGCACGCGATCAACGTTGCCCGCTTTTCGTATAACCGGATCGACGCCAAGCCGGCAGTCACCTCGGGGCTGCGGAACGAAGACTACGGTATCAGCGTGCCCAACACGAACGCACTGGCACAAGGTCTCGCCGCAATCAATGTCAACGGGTTCCCGACATTGGGAGACGTGGGTCAGCCGTTCGTCAAGCGGTTGAACGAAGTGTTCCAATTCACCGACGAGTTCACCTGGACGAAAGGCTCGCACAACATGAAGTTCGGCGCGGACGTGCGCAAGGAACACATGGTGATCGCATTTATCAATCGCCCGAACGGCGAGTTCGTGTTCGACGGCACGATCAGCGGGAATGCGGGTGCCGACTTCCTGCTTGGCATCCCGGCGCAATTCCGCCGGACGGCCACCAACCAGGCTCAGGACGGTACCGGCTACCTGTATTCCGGCTTCGTGCAGGATGAATGGCGAACGGCGCACAACGTAACAGTGAGCGCCGGAATGCGGTACGAGCTCTCGCAGCCGTTCGTCGACGTCAATGACGCATTGAACGCCTTTCATCCAGGCGTCCAGTCCACGCGGTTCCCCGACGCGCCAACTGGTCTGGTCTATCCAGGAGACCCCGGCGTGCCGCGCGGGACGTATGCCACTGACAAGAACAACTTTGCGCCCCGCCTCGGTCTCGTGTGGGATCCCATGGGCGCCGGACGCACCACCGTTCGAGCGGCCTGGGGCATCTTCTACGACGCACTTGCAGGGCAGGGAGACTTCTTCCAGAACGGAGTTCTGGCACCGCCGTTCACTCCGCTGGTCGAATTGAACAACCCGCCGTCCCCGATCACCCTCGGCAACCCGCTGGCCGCCGTCACCGGCGGACCGACACGTTTCCCTGGTGGCCTGGTCATCATCGGATGGGGTGAAGACTTCCAGACCCCGTACGCCCATCACTTCAACGCAACCGTGCAGCATCAGATTGGCGAACGCCTCGGCGCGGAAGTCGGGTACGTCGGGTCACGTGGGCGGCACCTGCCGATCTTCATGGAAGTCAATCCGGGGCTGTGGTCGCCCGGACAAACCACCGTCGGTGCTCGCCTCTACCCTGCATTCACTCTGGTGCGACCGACCTTCTCGGTCGCAGAGTCGCAATACGATTCACTGCAGGCCAGCCTGCGGATGCGAACGACCAAGGGAATCAGCTTCCTTGCCTCGTACACGCTCGGCCATGCGCAGGACCACGTGTCGGGCCTCAATATCGGCGGCGAGCCGCGACCAGTGGAACCGGTGGTTCCCGGCGACGAGGCGTCTTTCGAGCGGGCGCTGTCGTTCGAATGGGGCAACGCGTTGTTCGACGTCCGCCATCGATTCGTGCTCAGCTTCGGCGCCGAGCTGCCGACGCCCAAGAGCATGGGCCGGATCGTCGAGCACGTTTTCGGCGGTTGGCAGGTGAACGGGATCGTCCAGGGGCAGACCGGCTTCCCGCTCTCAGTGACCAATGCAACGACCGATCTCCGGTTCCTGACCAACCGGCCGGACGCGACGTGCGATCCAAACGAGAACGCGCCTCACACGGTCGAAAAATGGTTCAACACCGAGTGTTTCGTCGCACGTCCCCGCGCGCAGACCGGTGATCGGCCGGGTAATGCCGGCCGCAATACCATCCGCGGCCCGGGCTTCACCTCGAGTGATCTGTCGCTGTTCAAGAACATCGCCGTGACGTCGACTCAGCGGCTGCAGCTTCGTCTCGAGGCATTCAACGCGCTGAACCAGGTGCGCTTCAACAACCCCAGCGGTGCGATCGGGACGGCAGCCTTTGGCCGAATCACATCTGCCCAGGACGGCCGCGTCATTCAGCTCGGGATCAAATACTTGTTCTAGGATAGGACGGCCACTTTCAACTCCCTACTTCCAGGGTGCTGGTTCTTGGGCGTTGGTTTTGGGGTTTGGAGTTTGGAATGAAAGACATGAACCGGTTCATCCTCCTGTCCCTTTCAGCGGCTGCCGCCGTTGCCGTGTCGGTGGCAGCGCAGGCGCCCGCAGGCTCTGCTCCGGCGGGACAGACTCCGCCCGCGCAAGCGGCAAATCCAACCCCCCTGAAGCCAACTGGGGGACGAGGTCTGACGGAAGTTCACGGGATCAAAGTGGGGCAGATCACGCTGAGC
>Ga0126305_10001623_pt1 | contig 10071 bp, 7 predicted proteins | sample Plot26_FD_92536 | JGI IMG/M metagenome (GOLD analysis project Ga0126305, IMG submission 92536) | Serpentine soil microbial communities from UC McLaughlin Reserve, CA, USA - Plot26 | ecosystem: Environmental > Terrestrial > Soil > Grasslands | place: USA: UC McLaughlin Reserve, Lake County...
CGCCTCGGGATCGAGCCGCCCGGAACCGGTCGCATCCGCAATCGCGTCGAGGTATGCGCCGGTCCTCTCCGCGGGCATCGATTTGTATGAACGAAGGAGTGTTCGGACCGCATTCTCCCGGTCCGGATCATCGAACCGTACGCCGCTCGGCAGCCAGCGGCTGGCCCCGGCCGCAGTTCGGTGGCTGGTGCGAACCATCCACGCGATCTCGTCCCACCACGCGACTCGTGGGGCGTCGATGAAGCCGGTGGCTACGAAGAAGCTCGCCGTGACTCCCTCGGCCTGAAGGACCGGGAACGCCACCTCATAGTTGTCCCGATACCCGTCATCGAAGGTGATCAGAACGTATTTCCCACGCCGGCGCGAAAGTACCGCCGGCAAATCGCCGGGGGCAATGACGTCGAAGTGTGACTTGCAGAAGCGGACCTGATCGGCGAACCGGTCCGCGGCGGAACTCCACAACCCGCGGTCGAATACCGAGCCGGTGCTGTCACCGACCCGGTGATAGTTCAGGACGAGCACTCCGGACCAGGGGAACGCGCGTCCCAGCAAGGATCGGCCTCCGGTCCGCTCGAGCGTTCGGGAGATCATGGCCGAATTCACTTGTCCGCCTCACCTTGAGGCAGCAACCGCAGGCCGCGTCGCGTGACTTGCGCCGCAAGACGAACGGAACGGCGGGTCGCCGCGCGCAGTGTCGGTCGCCACACCTGCACCGCGACCAGCCGGTTCTCGCGGGTTGCCAGCCGCGCCTTGTAGTCCGACACACCTCGAAGGAAGTCGTATGCCGTCACCCCCTTTTCAGCAAGCAGACGCATCAGAAGCAAGTGGGCCAGGTTGCCGGGGCTTCGCAGTGGCGCAGCGCCGTCGAGACGGACTCCCGACTGGTAGAAGGCAAACCGCGAACCGGTGATGAAGCCATAGAGCATCGCGATCGATTGGCCGTCGAGCGAGAGTCGGGCCAGGATCGCGCCGCCGCCCGGCAGCCACTCGCGCGCGATGTCGCGATGGAACGCGGCAAAACGCGGGGCTGCGAAGACTCCCGGCTGTCCCTCGGCGTTCCAGCGCAGCTGGTGCAGACGCACCAGGTCGTCGAATGCGTCGACTGCGTCACTGGTGGGAACGATCTCGAATGCCGCGCCCGCCCGTTCACCCTCGCGCACGAGCCGACGCGCCTGCTGCCGCCCGTTCGCCGACAAACGTCCTAGGTACGCCTCGAACCCTCCGGCCAGGTCCGCGACGGGGCAGATACCATCCAGGAACGTCCGCGCGTGACCGGGCAACGCTCCGTCGAGGAGAAGCGGTGATTCCTCCGGCAGCGCAAACAATTCGAGCTGATCCCAGTCCAGGCGCTGGAGACAGTCCCGCATCGCCTCGACACAAGCCTTCTCCTCGCCCGGCAGGCAGAGCGCGTTGAGATAATCCGCGCAGGTTTCCTCGAATTCCGCCTCTCCGGTCGAGAGGAGCCGCAGCCGGCGGATGCCGAGAGCGCTGCCGCCAGGGCGATCTTCGTACAGTGGGAGGGCTCCCACCAGCCGTGTTCCTCGCCAGACAGTGACGATCCTCAGTCCTGTTCCGTAGGCCGGCCCATAGTTGCGCCACCACCCTTGGAGCCAGGCGAAATCGAGCGGCGGCGAGGCCTGTGGGCTCGCCGCGAACAGCGCGTCCCAATCGGCGCCGATGGCGTTCCAGTCGCCTGGCGTCCGGATCACGCGAGCGGTCACGCGCTCGCTGCTTGCCGAGAGTTCGGAGCCGGACGGCGGGTCGACCGGGATCAGAAGATCTGCCCCGCGAGCCGGTCCGACGACATGGTCCGTTGGAGGGGCCATCGCCATGTATTGAATATCGTAAGAAACGCCACGCGGGCGACAGGGACGAAGCCGGCTTTCTTGAACCCGCTCGCCGACGGCGTGTTGCGCTCGTGGACATCTGCAACCAACTCGGTTGCCCCCTCGCGACCGAGCACCGATCGCACGGCAAGAAGAAGCGCCGGATAGAGACCACGGCCGCGATGCTCCTCCAGCGTAAATGCGTTATACGGGAACACCCGGCCGGGACCATCTGCAAGGCGTACGGGACCGACATCGCGATTGTGAAAGGTGACCCAGATGAAACTCACAATTCGCTCGCCCGATGCCCACCCGAACAGCTCGTCCCCGCCGGCGAGTCGCTCCCCGACCAGACCCGCAGGTTCTCCAGCCAATCGCATGCTCTCCTCAGCCCGGACCCGGTCCGCTTCGGATGCGCCTGGTGCGATACGAACAAGCGAATACCCTTCACACTGGGGAGGATCCGAGCTGGCCGCAGGAGCCCAGACGATGTCCATCGGGGTGATGCGGACCAGTCGCCGCAAGCCGCTACGCGCAAGACGCGCCGGTGAAAGCCGGTCGATCACAGCGTCTCCGAGACGACGCCAATCAGCGTGCTTGAACCGGCTGCGTCAGGCGAGCTCGCGCCTGGGGACGAACCTGTCGAAGCTGCAGGAAGCGCGGTCGCCGAACCGGCCACCGGCTGCCATCCCAGACGCGTCCGCGCGGCGAAGCAGTCGAAGGTCAGCTCCTTGATGGATTGGATGCGGTACCGTGTGAGCGGGAGATCGCGTCCGAGTACTCTGCCCAGGATTTCCAGTGCCGTGCCTGCGGCAAGAAGCGCCGTGCGGGGCACGTAATTCACTCGGAGCGAGCCACGTGCTTCCTGCTGACATCTTTCGATGTAGTCGCGCTGCGTCAAACGGTCTGGATCGACGAGGTGAAAGATCGATCCGCACACATCCGGTCGTGTCGCGGCTGCGCGCAGACCGTCGATGACATCGTCGACGTGAACCAGCGGCAGATTGAGGCGTCCCGAACCGACGGCGATCCAGCGTCCCGCCAGTGCGATCGTGCCGTACGGCGAAACCGACTGGTAGCCCGGACCAACGATCTGACCGGGCCTGACGACAACCGCACGAAGACCACGGCGCCGTGACGCATCGAGGACGGTTCGTTCCGCCAGCAGCTTGGCACGCGTGTACGAGCCGCGCTTCTCAGGACGGGCCTCGACCGGTGCCGCCTCGTTGACGATCGCCCGCGACGGCTGCGAGGCGTAATCGAGCACCGTGACCGAACTGACGTGGACCAGCCGTTCGATGCTGTGCTTCAGACACGATTGCACCACGTTGGCCGTGCCGCATACGGTGCCGGCTTCGAATTCCGCCCAGCTGCCGCGCATCGCCGCGCCGAGATGGTAGACGCGGCGCACACCCGCGACCGCCCGATCGACCGCTTCAGGATCACCGAGGTCCCCGTAGACGACCTGCACATCGCCAAGGGCCTCGAGTTCTGGCGACCGGCGTCGCACCAGGACGCGAACCGATTCGCCGCTGGCGCGCAGACGATCCAGCAAGGTCCGGCCGAGCAGCCCGGCTGCGCCAGTTACGAGGGTGTCGCGCGGTTCGAGCGACTCGTCGAGGCGAAGCGCTCGATCGCGAGCTGCATCCGCGTCCTGGCAGAACGGCTCGAGCCACGCTACCATGCGCCGGCCTTCCTCCATCGCCACCGGCGTTCGGGTTCCCTGAAAGAGCGCCTCGTGGAACCGCAACACTCCGGCATGGATCCCTGGCGAAGGCCGCAGCGAGCGCGTCGCCAGGCGCCACGCATTCTTCGTCACATCACCGATCGTGCCGGCTGCATCCAGTACCGCGTTGATGCTGGCAGTGATCGGCTTGGGGCCGGGCAGGGACTTGCGGACCGTGCAGCTCTGAAGAAAGCAGTCGATATGCATATCGCCGCGCGTCCCGTGCACGATCAGCTCGTTGCGAATCGGCCGTGCCGACCACGACAGGAAGAACGCGCCAGTGCCTCTCGCGCACTCGACATTGCCGCGCCATTCGTCGAAGAACACGTTCGGGTCCTTACCGGTCGACCGATAGCGGACGTCGACATCGGTGATGGGTCCGAGGAACGCCTCCATCAAGTAAAGCGCGTGGATGCCCATATCCTGGAACGGATACCCGCCCTGGCGGAACGCTGCCGGCAGCGCGCCGCCGGCATACGCCGGATAGTCGGAGGTGCGATGGAAATCTACTCCGAGCACCTCGCCGCACACTCCCTGGCCGAGCAACTCGAGTGCGCGGACGATCACTGGATCGTCCTTGGCGGAGTGATTCACCGACAACCTCCGGCCGGCTCGCGTCGCCGCGGCAATCATCGCATCGCATTCGAACGCCGTCGGTGCCATCGGCTTCTCGACGAAGACATCGCACCCCATCTCGAGCGCCTCGATCGTGAGCCGCGCATGCGAGGCGGGCGGAGTCAACACGTGGACCACGTCGGGACGGGCCTTCGCCATCTCCGTCAAGCTGGTGAACACGCCCGAAATCCCGAACCGGCGGGCAAGGGCGTGCGCCCGGTCGAGCGATCGATCGGCGATGCCGACGATGCGGATATGTGGAAGTGTCTGGAGGGCGCGGATGTGATATGCGCTGACGTATCCGGCCCCGACCAGCGCGACGCGAGTCTCTCGTGATGTGTTCATGGTTCGATACTTTCCTTTTGCGCAAGCCTGCGCTCCACGATCTCGACGACCTCGCGGATCCGTGCCTCCCACGTCATCGTCGAGGTGGCGTCGATCCGCCGGGCGCGGTCGGTGTCAGTGTCGCTCGCCAGCGCCGCTTCGATTTGAGTGATGAACTGCTCGGGCCCGCGCGCAATTCGCACGAGACCGGCGAAACGCTCGATTTCCGGCGCCGGCACCGCGACGATTGGCTTGCCGGTCGCCAGGTATTCCCGCAACTTGAGCGGCGCAGAGTTCACGACCTGGCGGGTCATTCGATAGGGGATGATCGCCACGTCGAACGCCTTCGCCCAGTTCGGCAGACTCCGATACGGCTGCGGACCGGCGAACACGACGTTCGGCAGTGCCTTCAAGCGTCCGGCGTCGACGGCGAGCCGGCCGATCATCAGGAAGGTCCAGCGAGGCCGGCGCTCGGCGAGCTCCGCGATCAGGTCGAGGTCTATCCATTCCTCGATCAATCCGTAGAAGCCGACCACCGGGCCCCGGAGATTTCCGGCCTGCGGTGCGACTGGAAGCAGCCGATCTGATGCCGTCCGGAAGAGGGCGACGTCGACCCCATGCGGCGCGAGAACGGTCGAAGGCTTCTGCCGTCGCTTGGCCTCGAGCATCAGCGACGAAGCGACGAACACCTGGTCCGCGCACTCCGTGAGGTGCGCGTCCATTGCCGACACTGCGCTGGCATCCACGTCGGGCAGGGCTGCGTAATCGTCGATGCAGTAGTAGACGACAGCAGCTTCGTCGAAGGCGTTCGCCATGAAACCCGGGTGCGGGACGGCGAACCACGACACTGTCCGCGCAAATCCGAGGCGGTTCAGTGCCCTCTTCACCAGGAACTTGCCGAGGGCGACGTTCAGGCGCCCAACCAACGGCAGACGCCGGAATGGGATCTGCGGCACGCTGATCTGCCACATCCGATCGGCAACGCCTCGCGGCGGCCGGACGAGGGACAGGAGCTTGCGACAGAGCTTGCTCAGGTCTCGGGCGTTGGTCTTCGGCGCCCGAAGCCCCGGACAATCGACATACAGGACACGCGTGCGTTCAGCGAGGCGTTCGGCGATGTGATGGCTGCTGGTGCGGTTCTCGGCGGACCAGTCGTTGCCGAAATAGATGATGCCGAACTGACTGAGTGAGAGCTGACTACGCAACATGGAGCTTCACCATCGTGTAGACAACGCCAACACCACCGGCCTCACAGGCCAGAATGAGAAGTCCGAGCTCGGGCAGGGCCGGCAACGGAATCGATCGGTTCGCCTGGCGCACGATCGCGGCCACCGCGGCTGAGAGCCCGACGACGAGATACAGCGTCGGCGCGAACGTGCGCGACAGGAAGAAGGCCGCCACCATGAACCCGATCAAGGCCAGCTGGAGCCCTTCCGCCCACTGCCTGGCCATCGCGTCGAACGGCTCGTCGCCCGCAAGAGCCTTCACCTGATGCAGCTCGAGCAGCGTGACCACGAACAAGCTCACCCAGAAAAAGCATCCGAGCAGCCCCGTCTCGGCGAACGACAGCACGAGAGAGTTGTGAGCGGTGAGCGTATGGTGATCGAGAAACTGGCCGTAGCCGACGCCGAGGATCGGCTGCGTCTTGAGCATCTCCAGGCCTTCCGTCCAGGCGTCGAGTCGTCCGGTTGCCGATTCATTCTCGTCGACGATCAGCGACCGTCCGCCGAAGTCGAGCATCATCAGGCTGGCCCCGAGCGCCACCAGGACGATCAGTGCGGGGACGCGGCCGATGCGGCCGGCGGCGAATCTCCAGATCACGACGACGAGCGCAACCGCCCCGCCCCTCGAGCGGGTCAGGTAGATGCCGTAGACGAGAGCGCACGCTGCCGCGCCGAGGAGCAGATGGCGCGCTTGCCGCGTCGGCCTCCACGCGCCACCAATGAGTCCGAACGCTACGATCATGGCCATCGCCAGATCGTTTGGATCGTTCATGAATCCGAGCGCGCGGATGCGAGCGGTCCCGCCGCCGTCGGCCTCTTCCGGCTGTTCGGGCTGTTCGTCCGAGTTTAGAGGTGCGTCATCAGCATCGGCTTGATCTTGGGCAAGCGGCTCCTCTGGCGCGTCGAGCACCGCCGTCCGATCCATTAAAAACAGCTGCGCGTTGTAGCCGAAGTGGTATGCCACCGCACCCTGGAGCATGAGTGCCGTCGTCAACGCGATGACGAAGGTGGCGGCAATGCGCAATCGAACGAGAGACGTCACGCTGACGATCGCGAGTACGAAGATGGTCAGTGAGGGGCCGAATCGCTGAACCGCCAGGACCGGAGCTCCAAGCCAGCGCTCAGCGACCATCAAAGACAAGCCCATCACGGCGGTGAAGGCGGCCACGGCCCAGAGCTGAAGACTGCCGCGGAGGTGGCTTCTTCTTTCGACGAGTGACACGGCGACGACAGCGAGCCCGGCCATGCCTACCCAGTACGTGATGCGGTACGGCGCGAGCGCCGGCATGATCTCGCCAGGCTGGATGTACGCGAGTACCACGTACAGGATGAACAGGGGGAATGTCATTGTTCCGCCAGGCCGCGGTACAGCGAGAGGTAGTCCCCGGCCATACGATCCGGGGTGAAGAACTCCTGGTAACAACGAGAGGCCCGCTCACCCAGGGAGCGGAGCTCATGGCGGCGGCTGGCGAACTCAACGATCGCGCGGGCCAGGAGGGCGGCGTTGCCGACGGGGACAGTCGCGCCAGCGCCCGACAATGCCACCAGTTCGGGCAGCGCGCCGACTTCGGTGACGATTGCCGGCAGACCCGACGCCATCGCTTCCAGCATCGAGATCGGCAGTCCCTCGGTTGTCGACGACAGCACGAACGCATCCGCCGCGCGCAGCCAGGCTCCAGGGTCGCGGCGCTCACCGCAGAACCGTACGACTGATTCCAGATCCAGGTCCGCGGAGAGCTGCCGCAGGAACGGTGCGTCGTCGCCGTCGCCGACGATCCACAGCCGGAGGTCTGGAACCGCCGGCCGCGCCAGCGACACCGCACGCAGCAACGTTTCGAAATCCTTTGCCGGAACGAGCCGCCCGACGCTGACCAGCGTGAATCCCGGCGTGCGGGCGATCGTCGTGGCGCCAACGGCCGGGAGATCCGCACCGTTGGGAATCGTCACGACCTTGTGCGCCACCGGTGGCACGCCATTCACCAGATTGCGGCGCGCCGCGTCGCAGACGGCGACCACCCGGTCGCAGAGCAGGGCTGCTGTGATCCAGAACTTCAGCTCCGGGCGGAGCCGGAAGGGCAGTGGTCCCATGCCATGCCTCGTACTGACGATCGCACGCACCCCTGCCAGTCGCGCGGACGCCGCCGCGCAGATCGTGGCAGTCTTGTTATGACAGTGAACGACATCGGGGTGGGATCGCCGGAAGGCTCGAAACAATTTCCACGCTGCCATCCACACCCCTGGAGAGGCATGCGCATACACCGGAATACCTTCCTGCTCGAGCTCCGCCGCGAGCGGCCCGGTGGCGATCAGGCAATGCACTTCGACTCGATGACCGGCGAGAACGTGGGACCGGCACAACGCGAGAACAACCGTCTCCGCACCGCCCACCTCCAGGCTGTCGATGACGTGGGCGATCAGCACCGCGCGTCTCCAGAGCTCATCCCCACGGTGATTCTCCGCTTGCCGGAGTTCAGCCGGGGGATGTCGGCCACCGGCTGCAGCACGCACGCCGTACCCGAACCGAATACCTTCTCGACCTCGCGTCGAAGCAGGCTCTGGCTCGCATCCGACAGCGGTCGCGTCAACACCGCTGAAATAACCAGATGGCCGACGCTCTTCTGCTCCACGCGATACCGGGCAACCTCCGGAACATCCTTCAGCAGATGCGGAAAGAATTCGCCGGGAACGGTGCGGCCGTCGGCCGTGCGCAGCGCGTCGAGCACGCGGCCTTCGATAGCGGTCAGGCGGGGAAGACCGCGGCCGCAACTGCAGGGGGCATCGGTCATGCGGCCGAGATCACCGCTCTCGTATCGAACGAATGGCATCCCGTAGTTGTGAAGATCCGTGACCAGAATCTCCGACGGCTGACTGCCATCCTGGTCGGGGGTTTCGACGACCAGGTTCTCCGCGTGGACGTGGAGACCGTCGCGGCACTCGCATTCGGCGCCAATCGACATGAACTCGCGGGATCCGTAGGTGTTGGTCAACGGCACGCCCAGGCCTTCCTCGATCCGTCGCCGCACATTCTCGAAGAGCGGTTCGGCTGCGGCGATGGCGCACTGCAGCCCGGGAATCGTCCGGTCCGTGCGTCGAAGGTACTCGGCGAACGCGTCCAGGCTCGAGACGTAACCGACGATGAGCCTCGGCCCGAACTTCAACGCTTGCGAGTACACGCGGGCCCACAGTTGGTCGCTCTGGGAGAATGTATTGACGATCAGCTGACGCTGCACGGTTTCGTACGCGCGCGTCTTCAACGTCTGACGCCACGAGACTGAGCCGATCGGTGCGCCCCACAGATAGATTGCCGGTGCGCCGAGCCGCCAGCCGGACCACGAGTACGCGCGGTCCTTCGCGGCGGTGCGCCAGTCGTAGCTTTCATACGTCCGGAAGAAGCGAGTGGGCACGCCGGTCGAGCCACCCGTCGCGTGCGGGAGCAATCGACCCCGGTACGAGGTCGAGCACAGATCCCGCCTGTGCTCGTTCACTTCCGCGCGCGTCAGAGTTGGTAGTCTGCTGAAGTCATCCCAGTTCCGCAGGTCCTCGAGGGCGATCCCAGCCGCACGGTACTTCTCCCTGAGGTACGGAACGGACGCGAACACATGCGTGAGCAGATTCTTCAGCTCGGTCCACTGCAACTCGCGAATTTGCGCGGGGCTCCACCACTGGCTGCGCTCCAGGAAGGACCGCCGCTCGACGTACTGACGTCCACGCAATCGGTCGTAGGCCGGCAGAAGCACCGATTCGAGCAGCCGCGGATACATCATGCCGCTCCCATCCGCATCACGCGCTGGCGCCGCGCTTCGTCTACCCACCGCACGGGATGCACGCCGCGGCGGATCGCCTCCACCGCCGTCCGCATGTGCCAGGCCGACACGAAGAACAACTGCGTACCGGAGCGCAGGGAATCCTCCGCGAGATAGCGCAGGGTGCGATCGAGCACGCCGTCATCCGCAAGCAGCGGTCGGGCGTTCTTCTCAGGAGCGCCGTGTGCAAACAGCTTGATGAACAGGTCCTCACCGATGCGAGGAGCCACCCGCTTCCAGAGGGAGACGCGATGGGCGGTCGGCTGGCAGTGACCGGCCAGCTCGCCGATCTCGACGCGCGGCACCAACGGCACGCGCCACTCACGCAGATTCAGTGTCAGCGGACCAGGAATCATGAGAAGGTCGCCGGCGACTGCGCCATGCGCCGTCACGGGAACGCCCGTATCGTGCGACTTCGGCCGCGTCGGATCGTCCTTCGCCCAGTAAATCGTGTTCACCAGCCGTGTTTGAGCGGACGAAGGGGCCGATGGCAGCGTGAAATCCGCGTAGCAGCCCAGCCTGCGCAGCAGCGTGATCTCGTTGTCGAGCCCGCA
>Ga0126305_10001624_pt1 | contig 10068 bp, 8 predicted proteins | sample Plot26_FD_92536 | JGI IMG/M metagenome (GOLD analysis project Ga0126305, IMG submission 92536) | Serpentine soil microbial communities from UC McLaughlin Reserve, CA, USA - Plot26 | ecosystem: Environmental > Terrestrial > Soil > Grasslands | place: USA: UC McLaughlin Reserve, Lake County...
CCCGACCGGCGGGAACGGCGGCGTCGCGGCTCCGGGGACGGAGTCCGACCACCTCGCATCGCAGGGCTCGCTCGTCTATGACGCGCGGCACTCCCTGCTGATCGCGGTCAACGCGGGCAGCGACACCGTGACCACGTTCAAGGTTCGCGGCGACCGGCTCAAGAACCGCCGGACCGTCGCGTCCGGAGGACAGTTCCCGGCGAGCGTCGCCGTCAGCGGGCGCCTCGTCTACGTCCTGAACTCAGGCGGCGAGGGGATCGTCAAGGGGTTCTGGATCACGGGCCACAAGCTGCGCCCGATCTCGGGCTCGGCCAGGTCGCTCGGCCTCGCCAACGGCAATCCGCCCGACTTCCTGACCTCACCGGGCCAGGTTGGCTTCACGCCCGGCGGGAGCAAGCTGATCGTGACGACGAAGGCGAGCGGCAGCCACATCGACGTGTTCCAGGTCCGCCGCAACGGAACGCTCTCCGCGACGCCGGTCATGAACCCGTCGGCGACTCCGGTCCCGTTCGCGTTCACGTTCACGCCGCAGGGACGCCTCGCGAGCGGCGAGGCCGCAATGAGCACGCTGACGACGTACCAGCTGAACGGCGATGGAACGCTGTCCGACCCGCGCTCGCAGAGCGACGGCCAGATGGCGCTCTGCTGGATCGTCCGCGCTGGGGACTTCTACTACGTCTCGAACACGGCCAGCAACAACCTGAGCTCGTTCCTCGTCGGCCCCGACGGCCAGCCCACGCTGCTGAACGCCGTGGCGGCCGGCACGAACATGGGTCCGATCGACCTCACGGTCTCGGGCCGCTACCTGTACGTGCAGACCGGGAGCGCGGGCACGATCGACGAATTGCGCATCAACGGCGACGGCTCGCTGTCGCCGATCGGATCCGTCACCGGACTGCCTGTCGGCCAGGAAGGCATCGCCTCCAGCTAGCGGACGCCTGATCCCACGCAAGGAGCCCCGCCACCACGGCGGGGCTTTTTGCGATTCTGGAGCCGGGTAGGGAAAGGCAGATGAAGAAGAATCCACTCGACGATCTCCAGCACGGGCTGCGCGTCCTCACCGAACGCCTCCGCGTCGGCGGGAGCGACGGCGGCGCCGACTGGATCGCCGACCAGCTCGACGCGCTGCGCAAGCCGGAGCCGCCCCGGTCGATGGAGGAGCTCCAGGCGGAGCTCGACTCGCTCATCGGGCTCGAGACCGTGAAGGAACAGGTACGCGCCCTTATCGCGTTCCTCGAGGTCCAGGGACGACGGGCGGAGCACGGCCTCCCCGAGGTGGCGACGTCCCAGCACCTCGTCTTCGTGGGCAACCCTGGCACCGGCAAGACGACCGTCGCGCGCCTCCTCGCCGAGATGTACCGCTCGATGGGGCTACTTCGGCGCGGCCACCTGGTCGAGGTCGACCGCGCCGGGCTCGTCGGGCAGTACGTCGGGCTGACCGCGATCAAGACCGAGCGCGCGGTGCGCAAGGCGCTCGACGGCGTGCTATTCGTCGACGAGGCGTACTCGCTCGCGGTTGCCGAGGAGCGGCTCGACTTCGGGAGCGAGGCGATCGAGACGCTCCTCAAGCGCATGGAGGACTACCGCCACCGGCTGGTCGTCATCGTCGCCGGCTACCCGAGGCTGATGCACCGTTTCCTCGACTCGAACCCGGGTCTGAGGTCACGCTTCTCGCGTGAGATCGTCTTCCCGGACTACTCGACCGACGAGCTGCTCGCGATCACCGGCAAGTTCCTGGCCGAGAACGAGTATGTGCTCGGCGAGGGAACCGTGGAGACGCTGCGCCGGATCCTCGCGGCACCGAAGCACGGCGAAGGCTTCGGGAACGCGCGCTTTGCGCGGACGCTCTTCGAGCAGGCGCTGAACGCGCAGGCGCTGCGCCTCGCCCGCGTCGAAGGGGCCGAGCTCGCCGAGCTCGAGCGCGGAGAGCTGATGACTCTCCGCTCCGAGGACTTCCTGGCCGCGGCGCGCGCGATCGGTGAAGAGCCGTCCGAGGCCGACCGGCCGTCGTTCTGGCGGCGACTCGGCGGCTATCCGTCGAACTGAGCCAGCTCGTCCGCGGCTTCATCGGCTGCCTGCCGTGCCTGGTCCGCCGCCTCGCGGGCTTCCGCGGCGGCCGACTCGGCCTCGTCCGCCTGCTCCTCGGCCTTGGTCGCGAGGCGCTCGAGATCGCGGGCGCGCTTCTCGAGCCGCCGTCGCTCCCGTTCGCGCGCGGCCTTCTGCTGGCGCCTCTCCGCGAGCTCGTCCCGGGGCGGCGGCGCCTCGAACTCCGCGAGCGACTCGAAGCCCGACATCCTGAGCTCGCTCGTCAGCCGCCCCGCCTTCAGGTCGTCGCGCGCGTCTTCCGTCACGGCCGCTGCGCCGAGGGTGCCGTTGATCCGTTCCAGGACGGCCCGCCCCGCGGGCTTGCCTGCCTCCCGCAGGATCTCGCCCGCCCGGTGCGTCAGCGCGCGCAGTGCCTCGCGCTCGTCGCTCTGAGCCGCGCGCAGCGCATCCGGGTTTCCGCCGCCGAGCGCCTGCTCCTGTGCGCGCCGCAGCTTGGCGCCGGCGTCCAGGAGCTCGCGCACCATCGGCTTCTCGCGGCGTGCGAGCTGGTTGATCGTCCAGACGGGAACGCTCGGCTTGGCGAGCCCGCGAACCTCGTAGGCCCGCTCCGTGTCACCGTCTTTCGCGAGCCGCTTCGCCAGCTCGTTCCGCGCCCGCGTGAACTCGTCGAGGGGCAACTCGAAGAGCCTGTCGATGTCGCGCTCGACCGATGCCACGCACGGAATCTAACCGCGAACGAACGCGTGCATGGTGCCGTCGAACTCGCCGCCGAAGATCCGCCCGCCGGCTGCGATCACCGGCGAGTACGTGGCGTTGGCGGTCGGGAAGCGCCAGAGGATCCGGCCGGTGCGCGCCGCAAGCGCGACGTACCCTCCCGCGTCTCCCCCGGTCGCGAAGACGATATCCCCGATGACGAGCGGCGGCGGCTCGTTGCCGATCCCGATGCTCTTTTTCCAGACGTAGTGGAACTTGCATTTCTTGTCGATCATGAATGCCCCGATGCCGTCGCCGAGCTTGCGCTCGCCCTTGTAGACCGCGACATGACTCTCGAAGATCATCCGCAGCGCCGGCGAGTACGCCGGCTGGCCGACGAAGCCGGGCCCCTCCCCGAGGACGATTCGAAACCGCGTCCCCTGCGCAAGCTTGTCCCGGTTCCAGACGTACATCCGGCCGATCTTGTTGTTCGCCGCGGCCAGAGGCGGGCATCCGGGAGGCTGGAATAGGAGCGGCGCCGATCCGAAATCGACGTCGCCCGTGTTGGGAATCGTGTACGGCCGGTGCCAGCCAACCACGCGCAGCCCGGTTGACAGCTTGACCATCGCGTCCCCGTAGCCGGCGTCGTCGACATAGCACTCGCAGCGAGGATCGAGCACGTGGGAGTTGCCGATGCCCACGAAGACCCCTCGTCCGGCCGGATCGATGGAGACGCCGCCCCAGCCCCACATGCCGCCCAGGTTCCCGTCTCCCTCGACGGGATCGAACATTGCGACCTGCTGTGCGCGGTCGACGTCCACCGCGACGAGCCTGCCGTTCGCGCCGACGCCATTCGCGGACGGCGCGTCGCAGTACGAGGCCACCGGGACGTACAGCGTGTTGCGTAGCAGGCGCAGCCCACCCCAGACGTACTCCGCGTCGTTGCGCGAGACGGTGATCGCGACCGGCCAGCCCGGCTTCTCCGCGCCGGTGGCCAGATCGAGGGCGTGTAGCCGGCCATCCGCCGATATGACGTAGACGACCCGACGCTCGAGGTCGATCGCACCGGTCGAGCTGATCCCCCAGGACCCGCACTCAGCCGCGGGCACGATCGTCCCGAACGTCCGCTGCCAGCGAACGGACCCGTTCCGCGGATCGAGCGCGTACAGCGACCCGGCCTCGGTCGCCGCGAACACGATGCTCGTCGAGCGCGGCACCCCGCCCTGGCCTCCGCTCGCGTAGAGCGGCGAAGCGATGATCTGTCCGTCGAGCTTCTTCGACCATTCCTGCCTCAGCCTGTGTGCCGTCTTCGGTGTGAGGCCGGACAGGCGGACGAAGTTCGTCAGCTGTGAGTCGTGGCCGTACGCGAGCCAGGACGCCGCCGGGGCGGACGCGTCGCGTCCGGCGCTCGACGATGAAGCGCCGACCGCAACGAGGACGAGCAGAAGCGCTAGGGGAGCGGTCGGCCGCAGCATCCAGCCGAATATCTCAGAGCGCCTGTGACGAGCCGCGAGGGAACCGGCGGCTCAGCAGGAGGCGCCGACAACGCGGCGCGGACAGTCCGCGGTGCTCGCCACGAAGAGCGCGGCCTTCCAGTTGCGCCGGCCCTCGCCCCGTGATCTAAAGGTCGGAGGACTGCTGCGCGTGGTATCCGGCCGTCGCGTCCATGGCGGCGCCCAAGCGCTGCAACACCTAGAGGCAAGTCCCGCAAACGAGCGCGAGAGAGACGGGCCGCGTAGGCCCGCCTCTCTCGAAGGCACGGTGCCGTCAGTTCGCCGTGATCTTGCCGAAGAGGCCGTTCGCCTCTTCGTTCGGCCCCGCTGTGAAGAACAGCGTGTTCGTCGGGCCCGCATTGGCGCCGTTCCCGAACTCGAGCGCCCAGAGGCCGTCGATCGTGATCTTTTCACCGCCCGCGCTGAGCTCGCCGCGATGTGTCCACCTGCCGTTCGCGCCGCGCTCGTAGGCGTTGATCTGACCGTCGCCGAAGTTGCCGACGAGCAGGTCGCCGCTGAACCGGCCGAAGTCGGAAGGTGCGAGTGCGAGTCCCCACGGCGCGTTCAGCTGACCGTGCTGGGCGATGCGCGCGATGAGGTTCCCAGCCGTGTCGAACTCGTCCACGAACCCGCGGCCCTGGCCGTCGACCTCGTCTTCGCGCTCCTCGTCCTGCTTCGCGAAGGTCACGAAGATGTTCCCCCCGATCGCCTGGATCCCGAACGGCGCGTAGCCGTCCGGCAGGGCCGGGTCGGTGAAGCGGTCGATGAGATTCCAGCTCGAGTCGAAGACCGCGACCTCGTTGTTGTGGAAGTCGGCGGCGTAGAGCTTCCCGTCCGCGATCGCGAGGCCCTTGAAGATCGCCCCGGGATCCCCCATTGCACCGACGAGAGCGTGCGTCCCGTCGACCGTCGGGTTCCAGCCGCGCAGGACGCCGTCCTCGCCGTCGAAGATGAATCTCGACGAGCCCGACTGCGACCCGTTCGTGACGGTGAACCCAGACCCGAGGGTGTTGAAAACGACCCCGGTTGGGCCGCTGTCGTCGCCGACCGTCACGACGAGCGCCTGCGGCGTGCCGGCCCCGTTGTAGAGCGTCGACAGGCTCGTCCCGTTGTCCGCGACCCACCACGGGCTGGTCGAGGACGCTGTCAGCCCCCACGCGTTGACGAGGTGCGGATCGACGATAGGCGCGGCCCCGGGCACGTCGGACACGAGCGGGGTGACGGTGTAGGAATTTCCTTCCGCTGCCTGTAGAGGAACGATCACGACGAGCGCGGCGATCAAGACTCCTAGTGCCAGGACGCCGCGACGAGCGGTTCTGCGGATCATGCTGATCCCCCTTTTTCGCTGGCGAAAACTCCTCTCCAAGGTTGTTACGTCTCCGCCGGGATCGACGGTTTCCGAGTACTGCCTGCCTCACAGATCGCGTCTGCGCGAAGGAGGGGCGTCCGGGGCAGCCCCTCCTTCTAGCTCAGGCAACCAGTGCGAGCTCGTCCGGGCCGCCGAGCGCCTCGGACAGCAGCTCGAGGCCCTCACGCTCGAGCCGACGAACGTGCTCGCGCGAGACACCGAGCTCTTTGCCGATCGTCTCCAGCGCCTGGGGCGACCCTTCGATGCCGAACCGGAGCTCGAGGACGCGTCGCTCCTGCTCGGGGAGCGTGGCCAGTGCGCGGCGGACCTCCAGTCGCCGCAGCGAGTCCATCGCTTCCTCGCCGGGGTCGGGAGCGGTCGGATCGTCGAAGAGATCGCCGAGCTCCGCCCCGTCGTCCGAACCGACGGACTGATTGAGCGAGACGAGCGCCTCGGCGGCGTCGAGCGCCTCGTCGACGTGCCTGAGCTCGAGCTCCGCGGCCTCCGCCAGCTCCTCGCGCGTCGGCTCGCGATCGAGATTCGAGAGCAGCTGACGCCGCACTCGCACGAGCTTGACCCGACGCTCGTGGACGTGCGACGGGACGCGGATCGTCTTCGACTGTCCTGCGATCGCGCGCTGGCATGCCTGACGGATCCACCAGGTCGCGTAGGTGGAGAACTTGAACCCCTTGCGCCAGTCGAACTTCTCGACCGCGCGGTTCAGCCCGATCGAGCCTTCCTGAACGAGCTCGAGCAGCGTCAGGTCATGCCCCTGATAGCGCTTCGCGATCGAGATCACGAGTCGCAGGTTCGAGTTGATCATCCGCTCCTTCGCCGCCGCGTCGCCGCGCTCGACCCGCTTTGCGAGCGAGACCTCCTCGGCCGCTGTGAGCAGCGGATACCGACCGATCCGGTTCATGAACAGGGTCATCGAATCGGTCGAGGACGAAGCCTCGACGCGGGCCGGCGCCGCCACGTCGACCTCGAGCGCCTCGAGCTCGGTCCGCAGCGCAGCCACCTCATCCTCTGCGAGGTCGTGCTCGACCGCGAACGCCTCGAGGGCGCTCTCGTCGATCGTGCCGCGTTCCTCGGCCTCACCGAGGAATGCCTGAATCGGCTCTTCGAAGATGGTGCTCAGTTGTCACTCCTTTCAGACGCGAGCTGCCGGCGCCGCTCGAAGCGCTCGATGCGGCCGCCCATGGCGACCCTCCGTTCGACACCCGTGTAGGCGGGGTGGCAGTTCGAGCAGGAGTCGACGACGAGCTCGCTACGGGTGGAACGGGTGGTGAACGTCTCGCCGCACGAGGTGCAGCGGACGCTTGCGAGCATGAGCTCGGGATGAATCTGCTTCACGAAAATCGCCTCCTGAGGTAGTACGGGCGCCAAGGTCCGGCGAGACCGGCACCGCGTACAGATAAGAACGCTTCCCGGCGCCATATATTCCTGGGAATGCCGGGCTATGGTGTCGGTCGTGACCGACCGGCCGACGATCAAGGACGTGGCGGAACGCGCAGGCGTCTCGATCGCGACCGTCTCCCGGGCGCTGAACGACAAGGACGAGGTGAGCGAGCCGACACGTGAACGCGTCCGCGACGTCGCTCGCTCGGTCGGCTACACGCCCGATCCGACGGCCCGCTCGCTGGTCAGCCAGAAAACGCGGCTCGTCGCGGTCGTCGTCGGCGACAACGCAGGGCACCGCGACCTCTCGCTCATCTTCTTCGGCATGGTGCTCGGCGCGATCTCGCGGCGACTCTCGCAGTCGAGCTACGACCCGCTCCTGCTCCAGCCGAACGACGTCGGCCCCGAGCACCGCTTCGACGCAGCGATCCTGATCGGCGTCGACAGCGACGATCCGTTGGTCACGCAGCTCGAGTCCCGGGACGTCCCGCTCGTCGGTGTCGACGTCAGGTCCGCGAGCGGCCGCGCCGCGTACGTCGGGTCGGACCACGCCGGTGGGGTTCGCCTGGCGCTGGCGCATCTCCACGCCCTCGGCCACCGCCGCATCGCCCACGTCACGGGCGCGACGAACACCGAAGCCGGGGTGGCGCGGCTGAAGGCGTTCCGGGAGGAAACGGCGGCGCTCGGCCTGGAGGTGCCCGAGGAGCTGATCCGCAAGGGCGACTTCACGTCCGCGTCCGGCTATCGCGAGACGTGCGCGCTCCTCGCGCTCGACGAGCGGCCGACGGCGATCCTCGCCGCCTCCGACCTGATGGCGCTCGCCGGCCTGCAGGCCATCCGTGACGCAGGGCTCCAGCCCGGGACCGACATCGCCGTTGCCGGCTTCGACGACCTCGAAGCCGCGGCCCTCGCCCATCCACCGCTGACGACGATCCGCCAGGACCGAAAGGAGCTCGGGGCCGTCGCAGCAACTCGCGCAATCGAGCTGATCGAGCACCCGGAAAGGGCGGCCGAGGAGACAATCCTGCCCGTCGAGCTCGTCGTGCGCGCGTCTAGCTCGGTCTGATCGACCCGAGCTCTCCGCCCACGCCCTGCTCTGTCGCGCCGAGCCACTCGTGGGGGCCCGACGCGTAGAACAACGTCGTGCGCGACCCGCTCACCCCACCGGTGCCGAACGCGATGACCCAGACGCCCTCGACGGTCACGGGCAGCCGGCCGCGAAGCTCCCAGCCGTCTCCAACGCGCCGGTACGCGTTGATCCGGCCGCTGCCGAAGTTCGCGACGAGGAGATCGCCTCCGAAGCGGCCGAACGCGCGCGGCGCGAGCGCAATGCCCCACGGCTCGTCCAGCTCGTCGGTGCGGCCGACGTGCGCGAGCAGTCGTCCGTCGAGGTCGAACTCATCGACGTAGCCCCCGTGCGGCGCGTCGTTCCCGTTCACCGGGGCACGGTACGCGTAGGTGACGAAGATCCGGTCGCCGATCGCCTGGATGCCGAACGGTGCGTACCACTCCGGCTTCTGGCGATCGACGAAGGCGCCGGCCTTGTCCACGCGGCGCCAACTGGAGTCGAAGACGAGGATTCGGTCGTTGTGGAAGTCCGTCGCGTACAGCTTCCCGCGCGCGAGCGTGACCCCGCGGAAGAGCGCCCCTGACGCGCCGGTGTCGACGGCTACGACAGCCAGCCTCGACCAGCCTCTGGGGACCGTCGGCGTCCAGGCCCGGATCATCCCGTCCTCGCACGCGTAGATGAACCGCGCCGGCCCGGACGCGCCGTTGCCGCGGACGACGAATCCGCGCCCGCCGTTGAAGACGACGCCGGTCGGCCCGCCCGGAACGGTGACCGTCAGCGCCTGCTTGCGGCCTTCGCCGGAATACAGGGTGCTCGTGCTCCGGCCCTCGTTCGCCACCCACCACGGGCCTTCGCGGCTCGCCGCCAGGCCCCACGGGTTGATCAGGTGCGCGTCGGACCGATCGGTGACGAGCACCTCCTTGCTGAAGCGGTCGAAGCGGGCTCCGCTCGCCGCCGCAGTGGCGGCCAGGGCGAAGACGACGATCGCGAGCGCGCCGAGCTTCACGTCACCCGGTCGCTATCGGCGAAACCGGCGGCGTGCGCGACTTGCTGGCGATGAAGTCCCGGTACCAGTAGAAGCTGTCCTTCGGCACGCGCTCCAGCGTCGGGTAGTCCACGTAGACGATCCCGAACCGCTTCGAGTAGCCGAACGACCACTCGAAGTTGTCGAGCAGGCTCCAGACGAAGTAGCCCTTCACGGGAGCGCCCTCTTCGATCGCACGGGCGACCGCGTCGATGTACGACTGGAGATAGGCAGTCCGCTCAGGGTCGTGCACGCGGCCGTCGTGACCGCGGATGTCGCCGAAGGCCGCACCGTTCTCCGTCACGTAGATCGCGCGCGGCTCGTAATCCCTGGCGACCCGAACGAGGAGCCGGCGGAGCCCGTCCGGGTAGACCTCCCAGTCCATGTCCGTGTGCTGGTTCTCGGACACGCGCTCCATGCGCGGGCCGTCCGCACCCGCAGTCACGAGAAAGCGGAAGTAGTTGTTGACGCCCAGGAAGTCCGTCGGCGCGGAAATCGTGCGCAGATCCCCGTTCTGGAGGAACGGCGCGAGCTGCTCGTTGCGCTCGAGCAGGTCCGGCGGATAGGCGCCGCGGTAGAGCGGGTCGAGGAACCAGCGGTTGCCCTCGCCGTCCACCCGCCAGGCGGCCGCCTCGTCCTCCGGCGTCTCGTTCGCCGGATAGGCCTCCGCGAGGTTGAGCGAGATGCCGATCTGCGCGTCGGGCGAGAGCGCGCGGATCACGTCCACTGCCCAACCATGGGAGAGCAGGAGGTGATGCGCAGTTGCGACTGCATCGACCTCGCTCGTGCGGCCGGGTGCGTGCTTGCCCCAGGAGTGGCCGATCCAGGCGTGCACCCAGGGCTCGTTGTGCGTGATCCAGTGGTGAACGCGATCGCCCAACCGACGTGCAACGGCTTCCGCGTACTCGGCGAACGCCTCCGCGGTGGAGCGCGCGGGCCAGCCGCCCTCGTCCTCGAGCGCCTGCGGGGTGTCCCAGTGGAAGAGCGTCACGAACGG
>Ga0126305_10001627_pt1 | contig 10063 bp, 10 predicted proteins | sample Plot26_FD_92536 | JGI IMG/M metagenome (GOLD analysis project Ga0126305, IMG submission 92536) | Serpentine soil microbial communities from UC McLaughlin Reserve, CA, USA - Plot26 | ecosystem: Environmental > Terrestrial > Soil > Grasslands | place: USA: UC McLaughlin Reserve, Lake County...
CCGCTGGCGGCGACGTCACCGTACCGCGGCTCCCAGATCAATTGCAGATCCTTTGGTGGATCGGGATTCTTGGCGATCTGCTCGCGTGCCGATCCTGGTTGACCGTCGGCGAATCCGACGGCGCTCGCAGAGAAATACTCGAGGAAGGCGTCCTTCCAACCGACGACGAGCGCGCGTGCGGCGAAAGCACGCTCGGCTTCGACCATCTGCGTCAGCGCTTCGGGCAGAGGCTCCGGCACCTGCGCGCCCGTCCGCCACACGGCGACGAGCAGCGCCATCGCGATGGCTGCGGGACGCATGAGGAGATACTACGTCAACTCCCAACGCCCAACGCCCAAGCCCCAATTACTCCCAACGCCCAACTCCCAAGTTGGGACGAGCGTCGGGATGAGTCTAGCGGGTGATGATTTCGAAGGTTCCGGAGGACGGTTGCTCCGAGGAGTAGCGTGGGACGACGCGGCCGTTCGCGATCTCAATCGTCTTGTAGATGCGCAGCTTGCGCGTCGTGTATGCGGTGTTGCCGGACTTGGAGCCCACCTTCCGGACGTAATCACGCGTCTCGCGATACGGAGGAATGCGCCTGCCGTGGCGATCGACGGCGCCCGATCCGGCGTTGTAGGCCGCCAGCGCGAGCTCCTCGTTGCCGTCGTACTTGTCGAGCAGCAATCGGAGGTAGCGCGTGCCGCCGCGAATGTTCTGCTCGGGATCGTACGGCCGCTGGACGCCGAGCATCCGCGCGGTCTCGGGCATCAGCTGCATCAGTCCTATCGCGCCCTTGGGCGAGAGCGCTCGTGGGTTGTAGCCTGATTCGACCTGAATCACCGCCCGCACCAGTTCGGGCCGGAGCGAATGACGGTTCGAGTATTCGAGCACATACGGTTCGAACAGTTCCCGTGCCGATAGGGTCTCGACGGGGGTTGTCGAGACGAACTGCGGCGCCCCTTCGACCTGATACACGTCGGTCGGCTGATCGATCACGCGATCCGAGAGCACCAGGGTGCCATTGGCGTCGCGCCACGCATAGATTTGCGCGTGAGCGGACGCCGGCCAGACGGCGACCAGCAGGGCGGCGGTCATGAGTGCGCGAGTGAGCATGCGTAGACCCGTGCCCAACCGTGAAAGCCTGTCCCGCCGTAGCCTCGGCGAAGGCGGAACGGGGGTCCAGTCAGGCCGGGGCTGATTAGCCTCTTTTATCGGCCGATCGCGGGGGACTCTTAAGCGTTTATGCAGAAGTGCGCACCAAGTTGGTGTACAACTCACCGGAAATGTCCGTTTGGCAACGATGGGTGCGTCAGCCGCAGAGGGTGTGGCTGCGCCGGGCACTGTTTCAGATTCATCTGTGGACCGGGCTCATATTGGGACTCTACGTCGTGATGTTGAGCGTGACCGGCAGCGCGCTCGTTTATCGCAACGAGCTCGATCGATTTTTTGCCACTGCGCGGCCGACCTTCGATGCCAAGGCCACACGGCTGACGTCGGAACAGCTGCAGGCCAGGGCCGAACGTCTGTATCCAGGCTGGAGGGTGACGCGCGTTGGTGATCGCATCACGCGGCGCAATCCGACGATCGAAATCTGGGTCGAGCTCGGCACCGAGAAGAAGGAACGTCTGTTCAACCCTTACACCGGTGAAGACCTCGGCGACTCGGTGACGCAGGGCGAGTACTTCGTGCTCTGGCTCGCTCGACTGCATGACGAACTGCTGCTCGATCGTCCAGGCCGGTTCTGGAATGGCCTCGGCAGCGCCGTCTTCAGCATTACCGTGATCACCGGTCTCGTAGTGTGGTGGCCGGGTATCGCTCGTTGGAAGCGAAGCCTCGGGATCAAGTGGAGTTCCGGGTGGCGGCGGTTCAATTGGGACCTGCACAGCGCCATCGGATTCTGGTTGTTTCTCTTCATGCTGATGTGGGGCATTTCCGGCTTCTATCTCGGCGTGCCGGAACCGTTCTCGAACTTCGTCGATTCGATTTCCGATCCCGATGCGATCCTCGGCGACCGTCCCGGTGATGTCGTCCTGACGTGGCTGACGCGGCTGCACTTCGGCCGCTGGCGCAACGCGCCGGTGCTCAAGGCGGTGTGGGCATTCCTCGGTCTCCTACCTGCGCTGATGCTGGTGACCGGGGTGATCATGTGGTGGAACCGCGTGCTGCGGAAGCGCCCCAACGTGAATGAGCCGAGCGAGGTGGCCGTCTAGTGCGCGCGTGGGTCGTTCCACCGGGCGCGAAAGGCGTTGGTGATCTACGCCTGGCCGATTGCCCTGATCCGCGCCCTGGACCAGGGCAGGTGCTCGTCCGTATGCGGGCCGCATCGCTCAACTATCGCGATCAGCTCGTCGTGAGCGGCACGTATTTCACCGGACCCAATACACGTGATCTGATTCCGCTGTCGGACGGCGCCGGTGATGTCGCGGCTGTTGGCTCCGGCGTCTCGCGGGTGCGCGTCGGCGATCGTGTCGCCGGGTGCTTCTTTCAGCGGCCACCCAATGCCGCACCCGATGCGCCGCTTGCACTGGGCTCGCCGCTCGATGGCACGCTGGCTGATTACGCGACCTTCTATGAAGACGGGGTCGTCGCGATTCCCGAGGGCCTCACCTACGAAGACGCGGCGTGTCTCCCGTGTGCGGGCGTGACTGCATGGCACGCGCTCTTTCGGGCCGGCCGCCCTATTCGAGCCGGCGAGACAGTACTGGTGCTCGGCACGGGTGGTGTCTCTGTGTTCGCGCTGCAGTTGGCGCGTGCGACAGGCGCCCGCGTGCTCGCCACCTCGTCCCGCGATGAGAAGATTCAGCGGCTTCGGGCCTTGGGCGCCTCGGATGGCATCAACTACATGCGCACGCCGGAGTGGGAGAAGGAGGTGCTGCGCATGACCGGTCGCGGAGTAGACTGCGTGATCGAAGTCGGCGGCGCCGGCACGTTCGCCCGGTCAGTGCAGTCCCTGGCTCGTGGCGGCAAGGTGTGCTTGATTGGCTTTGTGGCGGGCCGCGACGGCGACACGAGTCCGTTTCCGTTGATGTACAAAGCAGGCAATCTACACGGCATCTTTGTGGGCGACCGCGAGATGTTCGAGGAGATGAACCGCGCGATCGTGGTGAACCGGGTGAAGCCGGTCATCGATCGTGTGTTTCCTTTTGAGGAAGCGAAGCAGGCGTATGCGCATCACGCCTCAGGGCAGTTCATCGGCAAGGTTGTGATCCAAATGTAGTGTCCGGCTTTAGCCGGACCGACAAGGAGCGAGCATGGATTCGAATCGACGTGACTTCATCCTGAGATCGTCGCTGGCCGTGGCCGCCGGCGCGCTCATGCGCGGACAGCTGTTCGCGCAGCAGGCGCCCGCCGCCGCGCAACCGCCGACCGTTCCAATGTTCGCGTCGCTGCGCCGCAACGTTGGCACGTTCACGGCGCGGGGTGGCACGATGGGATGGCTCGTCGGCCCCGACGCAATCGTGGTCATCGATAGCCAGTTCGCCGACACGTCGAAGATGTTTCTCGATGGCTTCAAGCCGATGACCGGCGGACGCACGATCGACCTGCTGATCAACACGCATCATCATCCGGATCACACCGGCGGCAACAAGGTGCTGAAGCCGTCGGTCGTCAAGATCGTGGCGCAGCAGAATGCCCCGGGCCTGCAGCGCAAGCAGGCGGCGGCGCAGAAGAGCGAAGACCAGCAGGCCTACGCCGACACGATGTTCAAGACCGACTGGAAGGTCGATCTTGGCAGCGAGGTGGTGTCGGCTCGTCACTACGGCCCCGGCCACACGGGCGGAGACGCGGTGGTCCTCTTCCAGCGCGCCAACGTGGTGCACATGGGCGACCTGATGTCGCATCAGCGGCATCCGCGCGTGGACCGTCCCGCGGGCGCGTCAATTCGCAATTGGCTGGTCTCGCTCGAAAAGGTCGTGAAAGACCATAACGCCGACACCGTCTACATCTTCGGCCACTCGAAAGTCGGTGCGCCGGTGACTGGACCAAAAGCTGATCTTCTGGCGCTGCGCGACTACTTCTCCGCGATGCTCGACTACGTGCAGAAGGGGATCAAGGCCGGGAAGTCGGCCGACGAGATCATCAAGACCGGCATGCCGCAGTTCGCGGCGAACGAAGGCCAGCCACAACTGCAGGTGGCCTACGACGAGCTGACCGCGAAGAAAGTTTAGGCACCACCAGATGGCTCGACTTCGTGTTCTCGGATTGGTGGCTGCGCTGCTCGCAATGAGCGGGGTGGCCAGCGCGCAGGACGTGAGGTCCGACCAGCAGATTCTCATCGAGCTGGAGCAGCAGTGGGACGCGGCGTTTCATCGCGGCGACGCGAAGTTCATCGAGACACTGCTCGCCGACGAGTTCATCGCCACCTATGGTGACGGTTCGCGCGGCGACAGAGCCAAGGAGCTGAGCCTCGCCGGCGACAAGCGCCAGCAGGTCGATTCCTCCCGCCTCGACGAGTTCATCGTCAAGACGTTCGGCAATACCGCCGTCGTGTGGTTCACGCAGGTCCTGGTCGGTCCGGTGAACGGCAAGCCGACCGAGGTGCGTTATCGCTACGTGGACGTGTGGGTGAACCGCGGCGGCCGCTGGCTCGCCGTGGCGAGTCAGAGCACGAGATTGAATGCGAAAGAGTGAGGGCTGAGGCGGGGCTTACCATCTAACATTCATCGAACCGTAAGAGGCTCGCACGCGTCGAAGGGAGCATGATTCTGCGAGCTCTCCTCGTCGGCACTATCGTTCTCCTCCCCATTCCCGTTTTCGGACAGACCACCCCCGCCACCCCCACATTCGAAATCGCAGACGTTCGCGTCAGCGACCGCCAGATGAACGTTGGCGTCGCTGGCAACGCGATCCGCGATGGTCGCTACGAGCTGCACAATGCGACGATGGTCGATCTGATCAGGATCGCCTACGGGATCGAGGCCGAGAAAGTGGCCGGCGGGCCGAATTGGCTCGAGCTCGATCGCTACACGGTGATCGCGAAGGCGCCAGCCCCGACGCCGGCCGCCGATGCCAGGCTGATGCTGCGGACGGTGGCGCGCTTGCGGCGTCGGAACCGAACGGCGCGCTGTCGCTGCCCGAGGCGCTCGACCGGCAATTGGGACTGAAGCTTGAATTGCAGAAACGGCCGATGCCGGTGCTCGTGTTCGATCACATCGCTGAGAAGCCGATCGAGTAAACCTTCATCACGGGCGTACCACGAGTGGCCGCCGCTCTCGAGCGGCCACAGCGACATCTTCGATCGCCCGCACGACGACCGATGGCGTGAACAGGTGAATCTCGTGCCCCGCCGTCGGCACGACCTCATGCCGGGAATTGGTCGAGAGGCGAGCCAGTCCGGCATGGACCTCGGCGAGGCCCTGTCCCATGTTCTGTCCTCGCGTGAGCACGATTACCGGCACACTCCGCATCGGGTTGTCGTCACGCATGCGGCTCGCGAGCAGACGCGCCAACGCCGCGCGCTGACCTTCCGCTGACTCCCGTACGATCGCCGCACTGAGCCTGGGCGGTATCGACGCGATGAGCCGCTGATCGAACGTGATTCGCAATTGATAGAGATCCTGAGCCAGGCGATCGAACGGTGTCCCGGTCTGTGGTGCGCGAGAAGGGATCGGCACGGCCTCTGTCGGGAGCGTTGACGACAGCTGCTCCGCGGTCAACGAGGCGATCGGAACAGCGCGCTGCTGATACATCGTGAACAGCCGATCTTCACTGGACGGGTCGACGAGCACCAGGCCAATCACTTCGGTCGGATAGTCCAGCTGATACAGACGCACGTAGAGGCCGCCGGCTGACGCCCCTACCATCACGTACGGCGGCTTCTCGCCGGCCGCGCCGAGCGCCACATGCAAATCGGTGACGATCCGCGCCGGCGTTTCCACATCGATGCGCGGATCGCTCCAGCCCGAGCCGGCGCGATCGTACGAGCAGACGCGGGAGCTTCGAGCGATCTCCGGCTGCACGAGCGCCCAATCGATCGCGAATGAGCTTGCGCCGGCCTCGAGGATGACGGTAGGGCCCGTTTCGGACGGGCCGGTGCAGTGGACATGCAGCTTGCGTCCGCTGACGTCAATGAGACGGCCCGGCGCCGGGCCGATATCGATCAACTGTGCAGACAGCGTCGCGCCCGCGAGCAGCGCGAGCGAGGCGAGCGCCAGGATTCTCATCGCTACGGTTCGGTGTTGATCGCGTAATACGCGATCGTGTTGGTCGAGACCTCTTTCCACCAGTGCGGCGTCTTCGCCGGAATGGTGATGACGTCGCCCTTCTTCAACTGATGCGTCTGGCCGCCGTTGAGATTCGCAGCCCGAATCTGGCCGGGCGCGGTGTTCTTCGCACCGACGAGCGTGCCGCCGGTGACGAACGTCGCCTCTCCCTCGACGATGATGAAGATGTGGTTCGTCTTGTCGTGGACCTCGACCTCGCCTGCGCCGCGACGATTGGCGAGGATCACGAGGCCCTTGTCGTTGACGATCTCTCCACCCTTCGTCATCACCTCGGTCACTTTGCTGTTGGGCACGTAGGTGACGACGGTCGGCACACCGTCGGCTGCCACGCAGATAACCATCGTGAGAACCAGGGCCACGATTCCAAATGTCTTCATCAGTGAGCTCCTCTGCGCCTCGGTGCCTCTGTGTGTCGTGGGCCAGTGAACGCTGCCGCTAAGCAGACATCATCTTCTCGATAACCCCTCGACTCGCCGCGAGCATCTCGCCAATCTTCGACGCGTCCTTGCCACCCGCTTCTGCGAAGTCGGGCCTGCCACCACCGCCACCGCCAACGATTGGCGCGAGCTGCTTGACGACCTGACCCGCCGGAACCTTCTTCGTCAGATCCGGCGTGACGCCGACGACGATCGAGACTTTGCCGTCCGATGGTGATGCGAGAACAACCACGCCGCTCTTGATCTGATCTCGATGCTGATCGACCAGCGCACGCAATCCATCTTTGTCCAGGCCTGTTACCTCGCGTGCGACAAGCTTCACGCCTGCCACATCGACGACCTCAGGCTGCATGCTGCCGGACCCGGAACCGCCTGACAGTGCGGCCTTCATCTTCGCCTGCTGCAGTTCGCGGCCAAGCCGTTTGTTCTCTTCCTGCAGCGACTCGATGCGTACACCCAGATCACCCGGCCGGGCATTTAGCGCCGCGGCCGACTGCAACAGTTCGTCGCGATCGCGCTGGAACGCTCTCAGCGATTCAAGCCCGGTGATCGCCTCAATGCGCCGTACGCCTGCCGCCACGCCGCCTTCCGACACGATGACGAACAGGCCGATGTCACCCGTCGCGCGTACGTGCGTGCCGCCGCACAGCTCCTGACTGAAGCCAGGAATCGACACGACGCGTACCTTGTCGCCGTACTTCTCACCAAAGAGCGCCATCGCGCCTGCGGCGATCGCCTCTTGCGTGTTCTTCACGTCCGTCTGCACCGGCGTGTTCTTCAGCACCTGCTCGTTGACGATGCGCTCGATGTCGAGCTGCTGTTCGCGCGTCACTGCACTGAAGTGGACGAAGTCGAAGCGCAGGCGGTCTGGTGCCACGAGGGACCCCGCCTGCTTCACGTGCGGGCCGAGCACGGTGCGCAGCGCCGCGTGCAGCAGGTGCGTCGCAGTGTGATTGCGCCGGGTCGCGTCACGCACGGCGCTGGCGACGGAGGCCGTCACGAGGTCGCGCCGCGTGATCGTGCCGCTCCTCACCGTCACCGCATGTAGCCTGGGCCATCCGGCCGCCCGGACGAGGCCAGTCACCTGCGCTTCGCCCTGCGGGCTGGTGATGGTGCCCTCGTCCGAGACCTGTCCGCCGGCTTCGAGATAGAACGGCGTCGCGGATAGCGCAACAAAACCGTTCTGTCCTGACGCGAGGGACTCGGCCTCGTGCCGGTTGCTGTCGAACACACCGATCACCTGCGTGTTGACCTCGGTGGATTCGTAGCCGCGGAAGACGTTATCGCCGACACGTTCGAGTTCCTGCCGAAGCGCGTCGCCGGCCGCCCACGCCGTGTCCTGCCAGGCGCTACCCTTGAACGTGCTCTTCGCTCGTGCCTTCTCGCGCTGACCTTCCATGGCGCGCTCGAAGGCGTCTTTGTCGAACCTGAGGCCTCGGGCTTGGACCGTGTCTTCGATGAAGTCGATGGGCAACCCATGCGTGTCGTAGAGACGGAACGCGACCTCACCGGGGAGTACGCCCCCCGATGACATGGCGCGTTCGAGGGCCTCTTCGAGGCGAGGCAGCCCGCCGGTCAGCACTGCATCGAAGCGATCCTCTTCACTCCGGACGACCTGAATAATGGCCTCGCGTCCGGGGCGCAGCTCGGGGTACGCGTCGCCGTACTCGCGAACGAGCGTGTCCACCAGCGTGTAGAGAAACGGCTGCTTCATGCCGAGGTGCTTCCCGTGGCGCATCGCGCGCCGCATGATCTTGCGCAGCACGTATCCGCGGTGCTCGTTCGACGGTACGACACCGTCGGCGATGAGGAAGGTCATCGCGCGCATGTGATCCGCCACCACCCGCATCGACACGTCCGTCTCCGACATGGTGCCGTGGTGTGTCGTTCCGGCGTGTCTTCCGATTGCGCCGAGCAGGGGAGTGAAGGCGTCGGTGTCGTAGTTGGACAGCTTCCCTTGCAGCACCGCGGTGGCACGCTCGAGACCCATTCCCGTGTCCACCGACGGCGCAGGCAGCGGGTTGAGCGTGCCGTCCTGCTGGCGGTCGAACTCCATGAATACGTTGTTCCAGATCTCGACGTAGCGGTCGCAGCTGCACTCCATGCCGCGACAGGTTCTGCCGCCGGCTTCCTCGAGGCACGGCATGTCCGCGCCGCGGTAGTAGTAGATCTCCGAAGACCGTCCGCATGGGCCGGTGTCGCCCGGCTGCCAGAAGTTGTCATCCGACCCGAGCTCGCCGATATGGTCGGCCGGGAGATACCTGCGCCAGAGGTCGTACGCTTCACTGTCACGTGGGATGCCAGCCTCGCCCTTGAACACCGTCGCGAACAACCGCTCTTTCTGCAGCTGCCATTCCTCGGTGAGCAGCGTCCACGCAAACGGGATCGCTTCGCGCTTGAAGTAGTCGCCGAATGAGAAGTTGCCCAGCATTTCGAAGAATGTCTGGTGGCGGAACGACGGCCCTACGTTATCGAGGTCGTTGTGTTTGCCGCTGACGCGCATGCACTTCTGCACTGTCGTCGCTCGCTTGTAGTCGCGAGTCTCCTTCCCCAGGAAGACGTCCTTGAACTGGTTCATCCCGGCGTTGGTGAAGAGCAGCGTTGGGTCGTCGTGGGGCACGAGCGGAGAGCTGGCGACGATGCGATGCCCGTTCCGCTCGAAGTACTCGAGAAAAGAGGCGCGAATCTCCTTTGAGGTCATTGTCTCTATTGTAGGTCCGGGATCGGCACGTCCAAAAGGACGTGCCCTACTGGAGTCGCCGCAGGTGGGCGAGGATGCGGTCGCTGTCGAAGCCCTGGGCGCTCAGGTAGCGGAAGAGACGCTGGAACTCGCGATCGTCGGCGATACGGTCGCGGCCGCGCAGCCGCTTCTCCAGCGACGCGGAGAGCAGCGCATCGGGATCGAGGTCCTGGAACACCTGGTCAACCGCTCTCGACGCGATCGACTTGTCGATGCCCGCCGCCTCGATCTGCCGCAACACGCGTCGTCGTCCTCGTTTGCGCCCAGCGGCTTGCGTTCTCGCAATCGCGCCAGCGACGCGTTCGTCGTCGATGCTGCGCTCGGATTTGAGGCGGACAACGGCATCGTCGATTGATTCCTGGCTCTCGCCGCGCCTGGCCAGGCGCTGGCGAATCTGCGCCTCGGACAGCTCGCGCCGCGCGAGCATGCGCAGTGCGGCAGTATACGTGTCGGTGGACACCAGCTCAGTGTATGTAATCAAGCGCGAGTACGTCATCGGGCGCGCTCGATCAGGACGATGTCCGAACGCTCTTGTACCTGTTCGACTACGAATTCGCGACCGTCTGGCTCGATGTCGAAATCACGAATGTCGAAGCCGGGCGCGAAATCGGTCAGTTGCCGTTCGGTGCCCGTGTCGAGATCGATTGCCCACAGATCCTTATGACGCAGTTCTCCCCGCA
>Ga0126305_10001628_pt1 | contig 10060 bp, 7 predicted proteins | sample Plot26_FD_92536 | JGI IMG/M metagenome (GOLD analysis project Ga0126305, IMG submission 92536) | Serpentine soil microbial communities from UC McLaughlin Reserve, CA, USA - Plot26 | ecosystem: Environmental > Terrestrial > Soil > Grasslands | place: USA: UC McLaughlin Reserve, Lake County...
CGCGAGCAGGCTGTCCATCACCTGCGTTGCTATGGGCCCGGCAACCTCCGCCCCGAAGCAGCCCTGGCAGCGTTCGATCGTTGCCGCGACCGCCACCTGCGGATCGGTGGCCGGCGCGAAGGCAATGAACCAGGGCTGGTTGATCCCGGCGTCGATATCGATCTCCGACGTGCCGGTCTTGCCGGCGAAGGGGACGCCACCGCTCACGGTGAGGCCCGTCGCCGTTCCCTCGGAGGTCACGTTCTCCATCATGTCGGTCAGCTGCGCGGCGGTCTCGGGGCTGATCGCCGTGGACTGCACGTGGGGCGTCAGCTTCTGGGTCACGCGTCCGTCGGGGTCGGTGACCTGCTGCACGAATGTCGGCTGCATCAGCTTGCCGCCGTTCGCGACGGTCGCCGCCACCTCCGCCATCTGAAGCGGCGTCGTCAGGTCCTGGCCCTCGGCGCCGCCCTGGCCGATCGCGACCCGACCGACGTCGAAGTCCGACGTGACGAGCTGGCCGTCGGAGTTGTAGGCCCCGCTTGGCGCCAACTGAATATCCGGGTAGTCGAGCTCGGGGTCGCTGTAGAAGCCGAACCGCTTCATGTACTCCACCATCGTGTCGGTGCCGAGCTGCTCGCCGACCTGCGCGAAATAGGTGTTGACCGAGTGGGTGAGCGCGGTGGTCATGTCGATGTCGCCGAAGTTCTCGCCACCGGCGTTGAAAAGCGGGACGCCGCCGATCCTCTGCGGCGAGGCGCCGCTCAGCACGCTGTCGGGGGTGAACTCGCCCGAGTCGAGAGCGGCTGCTGCGGTGACGACCTTCATCGTCGACCCGGGCGGATAGGTGCTCTGCGTCGCGCGGTTGACGATCGGCGCGCCGGAGCTCTCCCTGCCGAGTTGGTTGAAGGTGTCGGGATTCGTGACCGAGTTCGGGTCATACCCGGGGACCGATGCCATCGCCTTGACCGCGCCCGTGGACGGGTCCAGCGCCACCACCGCGCCACCTGAGCCGCTCGCGCCCGCCGTGCTGGCGATCGCCGACTGGAGCGCCTGCGTCGCCACCTGCTGCGCCCGCGAGTCGATCGTGAGCGTGACGTTGTCGCCCTCCTGCGGGACGCCGCGAAGCTCGTCGAGGATGGACGTGAACTCATTGCGCTCTCCCGCGAGAACCGCGTTCTCCGAGCTCTCGATGCCCGTCTGGCCAGTCTGGACGAAGCTGTAGCCCACTGGGTTGCCGTACAGCGATCCCTGCGGATAGTGGCGCGTGTAGATGGGCGGGTTGCCCCCGCCCTCCGGCGCGCTCTCGGCGATCGTCACCCCGTCGGCGGTCTTGATGAAGCCGCGCTTCACCGTCTGTTCGACGATCAGCGGGCGGCGGTTTGCCGTCTCGTCCTTGAGCGTCGTGGAGTCGAATACGGACCAGTACGACGTGAACCCAACCAGCGCCGCGAACAGCAGCAGGATGAACCCGTACAGCCGGACGATGGGCGAGTTCACGCCGGCAGCCCCTGGAACTCGTGATCGGCCTCGCGGGGGGGCGGCAGCGGCCGGCGGGCGTCGTTGGAGACCATCAACAGGAGCGCGAGCAGGACCATGTTCGCGATCACGGAGCTGCCGCCGAAGCTCACAAACGGGAGCGTCACGCCGGTCAGCGGGATGAACTTGACCACCCCCCCGATGATCACCACGGCTTGCAGGGCGAACACCGCCGTGAGTCCGGTCGCCAGGAGCTTTGAGAACCCGTCACGGGCCATCACCGCGGCCTTGAAGCCGCGCGCGGCGATCAGCGCGTAGACGAGGATCAACGCCGCTCCCCCGAACAACCCAAGCTCCGACACGATCAGCGCGTAGATCTCATCGGTGTGGGGCGCCGGGAGGATGCTGCCGCAGTCCGGGAACGGCTGCGCGCAGTCCGGGGCGAACGGCCCGGGTAGCTTCAGCAGCGATTGGCCGAGCCCCTCGCCAAAGAGCCCGCCGTCGGCCTGCGCGAACAGCGACTGCTGGATCTGTCCCACGCCGCAGTCCTCGCCGGCGCGCAGCTCGGCCCTGCTGAGGTGGCAGGGATTGGTGTCGAACGTGTGCTGCCAGATGTCGATGCGGTTCTGGACGTGCCCGACCTGGGAGGCGATCAGAGTCGCGCCGACGAAGAACAGCGCCAAGCCCGCGATCACGTAGGAGAGCCGCGCGGTCGCCACGTAGAGGAGCGCGAGGAACGCCCCGAAGAACATCAGCGAGCTCCCGAGGTCGCGGATGAAGACGAGCATGAGCATCGTCGCGCCCCAGACCACGAGCAGCGGGCCGAAGTGCTTGATCGGCGGGATCGTCAGCCCCGCCACGCGGCGTGCTGCGACCGTGAGGAGCTCGCGCTTCTCCGACAGGTAGCTCGCGAGGAAGACGACGATGCAGATCTTCGCGACCTCGGCCGGCTGGAAGGACAGCGGCCCGAGATTGATGCCGAGGTATGCGCCGTTGACCTGGGACCCGATCCCGGGAAGGCGCGGCGCCAGCAGTAGGGCGATGCCGGCCGACGCGATCAGGTAGCGGTAGCGCTGGAGCGCCTGGTAGTCGCGCACGAAGAGGATGGTCAGCGCAAGCAGTACGGCCCCGGCCACGAAGATCGATGCCTGCTTGAGCGCCAGCTCCTCGTCGATCCGAAACAGCATCACCAGCCCGACCGCAGCCAGCAGCGCGCAGAGCGGGAACAGGTACGGATCTGCGTAGGGGAGGCGAACGCGGATGAACAGGTGGACGCCGACGCAGACGGCCAGGAAGTACCCCCCGTAGATCAGGCTCAAATCGCCGATCTGGTTCGACTCGACTATGAAGACGGCGGTGAACCCCGCCGTGACCAGGAGCGCGACCGGGATCAGGGCCAAGAGCTCCCGGTTGCGAGCGCTCAACCCCCACCGCCCTTGTTGCCCGAGCCGCCACCGCCGGAGCCGCCGCCGGTCGAGCTCCCGCCCCCTCCGGCCTTACCCCCCTGGCCGCCGCCGCTTTGCTGTTTGCCTCCGCCGGCCTCCTGCCTGCTGATTGCTGCCTGCTCCCTGCCGGTTCTCCGCTCCGCAGCCGCCTGGAGATCGTCGAGCAGCGACACGGCGTCGTCGTGGAAGCGAAGCGTGTGGTCGGTCGCGCTGTTGCGGCGGCCCGCCGGGACCGAGTTGACCTGGACCGGAGCGGCGTAGACCTCCGAGTACAGATCGATGCCCAGCGGGAGGTCGTAGGGAAGCCCACGGTAGAGGGCCAGGCGACCGCCGGAGTCCGTGCCGAGGAAGTAGATCTGGCGCGCTCCCCAAACCGCCAGGGCCGCCAGACCAACCGTGACGACGATCGTCACCAACGCCGTTACGGCCCGCCGTGGCCAGCGACGCTCGCGGCGCGGGCGCCCCGCCGACCGGGCGGCCGCCACTTCCTCGCGGGTGCGGGGTCTCTCCTGCTGCTCGGCGGCCGGGCCCACGAGGGTGAGCTGATCGTCGGCCTCGGCGGGCACCGCCGCCTCGTCGACGCGGAAGGCGACGACCGTGATGTTGTCGCGTCCCCCGGCCTGGTTTGCCTCTGCGACCAGGCGGGTCACGGCCTCATCCAGCGTGGCCGCCTCGTCCAGGATCGCCGCGATGCGGTCCTCCTTGATCATCGTGGTCAGGCCGTCGGAGCACAGCAGGTACACATCGCCGGGCTGGGCGCGGTAGGTCATCGTGTCGACCTCGACGTCGCGCTCGGGGCCGAGCGCCCGGGTGATGATCGACCGCTGTGGGTGATCCTCGGCCTGCTCGTCCGTGAGCCTGCCCTGGCGGCGAAGCTCCTCGACGAGCGAATGGTCCGAGGTCAGGAGCTTGAGCGTCCCGTGACGGAACAGGTATGCGCGGCTGTCGCCGACGTGAGCGAAGCCGACCTCCTCGCCCTCCAGCAGGGCGGCCGTGAAGGTCGTACCCATGCCCGACCGGGACTTGTCGGCTTCGGACAGGTGATGTATGCGCGCGTTGGCGGTCTTCGCGATCGCCCTCAGGTAGGCCTCGGGCGACTCGGTGCCGCGCTGGACCGCCTCGAACGACTCCGCCGCCAGCCGGGACGCGACCTCGCCCGCTTGGGCCCCTCCCATGCCGTCCGCAACCGCGAAGACCGGCGAATCGGCCAGATAGGCGTCCTCGTTGGCATCGCGCTGCCGACCGGTGTCGGTTCGGAATGCCTGTTCGACGACCTTCAGCATGGCTGCCCGATCGCAGTCAACCGCCGGGGACGTCGAGCTCGAAGCGGAACTCGGTGCCGCCGATCCTGACCTCGTCGAGGTCGTTCAGCCGCGCTTCCCCGTTCAGCTGTCTGCCGTTCAGGAACGTCCCGTTGGTCGAGTTCATGTCCTCAACGTAGTAGTCGGCCCCGCGCGAGTACACGCGGGCGTGAATCCCCGACGCGAAGCGATCCTCGATGCGAACATCGGCGTCGGAGGACCGCCCGATCGAGATCCCGCCGAATAGGTCGAAGCGCTCGCCGGGATCCAGGCCACCCCCCTTCGTGGCCACTAGCCAGGCGTCGGTCGCCGCGGAGCGCCCGCCGGGACCGATCGGGTGAATCCCCGTGGCCTCCGGCGCCGGCGCAGTGCTTGTCCGGAGCTCGCGGAAGGCGCTCCGCGCCACCCAGAGCAGGAACAGGTAGAGGACGGCGAGGAAGCCGAACTGGAGCGCGACCGAGATCGGTTCGGTGTCCATCGACTATTGGTGGCTATTGCTCGATGTCGAAGACGAACGTCGTGGTGCCGAGCGTCACCTCGTCGCCCGGCGAGAGCCGGCTCGAGTCCACGCGCCGGTCATTCACCTTGATCCCGTTTGTCGACCCGAGATCGATGATCTGCCAGTCGCCGGTCGACCCACGGCGGAGCTCGGCGTGCTGGCGGGAGATGTTGGGGTCCGCGAACACGCAGTCCGCCTCACGCGAGCGCCCGAGGACCGCGACGGGGCCCTCGAGCACGTAGCGCCGGTCGTCCATGGTCACGATCGCCTTCGTCTCGATCAGGCGCCCCTCGGGACGGCGGCGCTCCTTTCGCGTCTGCTTCGGCGGCACCGAGTACACCATGGTGTGCCCCTGCTCGCCCTGCGACGGCTCCTCGCCCTGGCGCGCTGGAGGCTTGACGAGTCGGGTCTGGATGCCGAACTCCCCGAGCCGCAGGCGATCGTCCGTCTCAAGGTTGACATCGGGCCGCGTCAGCAGCGCGTAATCCTTTCGCCGAGCGTGCTCGAGGAGGTAGCCCGACAGCTCCTGCTCGAGCGAGCGCTCATAACCCTCCAGGCGCCGATGGTCCTCCGCCGACAGCCAGACCGTGTACTGGTTCGGCACGTAGGTCCGCGCGACCGATGCCGTCCGGTGGGCGTCCATCTCCTTGGCCAGCTTGCGCGCCAGCTCGACCGGCTGGACCTGAGACGAGAAGGCGCGGCTGAACACGCCTTCGACGATGTTCTCGATCCGCTGCTCCAGATTTCTCAGAACGCTGATGCCAAGCTCCCTTTCCGGGTTCCGCACTGGCGCACGCACAGGCTCAGGAAACGCGATTGCCCTGTACGCGCGGTGACAATCCTAGTGGTGCGTACGTGCCCGAGGTCCGCCTGTTGACCGGTGCAGCGGGGGCTCACGGCGCGGGCGCGGGGCCGCTGCCGATCGCCGGATGGGCGCAATGGTGTGTGAGCGAGGGGGCGTAGCCCCCGAAACTGGCTGGTGCCGTTGCTGGTGCTTTGGTGAGGGGCGTCAGCGCCCGAAACTGGCTGGTGCCGTGGCTGGTATGGGCGCGGCGCGGCCGGCGGGCCCGGTCCCGCGTCGGCGAAACTCGACGATCACGGCGATTGCCGCCGCCGCGACGGCTGCCACCGGTATGCCGACCACCCCTCCGTCGCCCACCACGCGAAGCGCCGCGTCGAGGCCGGCAGCCCACAACAACGCCCCCAGCAGGGCAACCGCGATATGCCCTGCACGCAGGATGACGCCGAGGAGCGCGGCGGCAATCGCGAAGATCGCCGCACCGAGGAGCGCCTGCGGAGACACCAGCGGGGCGAGCATGGCGGTCGCGGCTTCACCGGTCGAGCGCATCCAGTCGTGGGGAGGATCGTCGATCAGACCCGCCGGCGGGCCGAGCCCGAACGCCGCGGCCCCGCAGAGCATCCAGCACCATCCAAGAGCGCCCAGGACGAGCCGCTCGCGGACCGTCCCTCGCGCGCCGGCGAGCGCCGGATAGGCGCCCCCGGCCGAGGCGGCGCCCAAGAGGGGTGCGACCAGCGGTATGCCCGCCCACGGCAGCCAAGACGCGACGAGGATGGCCGGCGCACTGAGGACGCCCACCACCAGCGCGAGGCCTGGGCGGTTGGCCGCGACCGCGAGCAACATGACGGTCACGCCCCAGGCGCATAGCGCCCCAAGCTGCGCCACTCTCAGGATCGCCGGGTGTTCCTCGCGATCCGCCGCGGAATCGTCCAATCGGGTCGGTACCGCGGAGTGGCCGTCAAGCCTCGGGATCGCCGTGTCGAGGTGGTGGTCGAGTTCGTCGAGCGGCGGCCGGAGCTCCGGGTCGGCCTCCAGGCACAAGTCCAGACAGTCGGCCAAGTGAGCGGGCAGGTCTGGGCGGTAGTCGCGAAGCGACGGCACGCGGCCGCCGATCTGGAGTGCGGTCTGAGCGGGGGTGTCACGGGCCACCGGGTTCAGCCCGGTCCAGCATTCGTAAAGGGTCAAGGCCAGCGAGTAGACGTCGGTCGCCTCCTCGGCGCCGAGGCCCTCGGCCTGCTCGGGCGCCATGTAGGCGAGCGTGCCCACGATCTCTCCTGTCGCGGTCAGCGTTGGCGAGCCCACCAGCGAGGCGATGCCGAAGTCCATGAGCTTGGCGCGGCGACCGGCACCATCGTCGGCCTGCACGATCACGTTCTGTGGCTTGACATCACGGTGAATGACGCCGCGCTCGTGCGCGTGGGCGAGCGCCTCGCACACGTCCGCGCCGAACTCCGCTACCTCCCGGTCGGACAGGTCGCCTCCCCCCGCCAGCTCAGCGAGCGTCGCTCCTTCGACCAGCTCGCTGACCAATAGGGCGCGCCCGTCCTCGGATCCAAGCTCATAGAGCGTCACGATCCCCGGATGGTTGAGTCGGGCCGCCGCCTGTGCCTCTCGCGCGACACGGCCGGCGTCCGTGCCCGTGACCTCCTTCACGGCGACCTGGCGCTGGAGCCGCTCGTCGAAGGCGCGATAGACGGTGCCCATGCCACCGGAGCCGATGCGCTCCAGGAGCCGGAAGCGATCCATCACCACCTCGCCCACCATTCCGCGTTAGGGCTTCGCCGCGGAGGAGCTGGAACCTCCCAGCGGCGCAACGGATCGTGCGCATCGGAGCGAATCTCGCAGTGCCGTGCGAGGGCAGGGGTCATACTCTCCGCGTTGAAGGCACCCCCAAGGGGCTGAGTTTTGGCGTTCCTCGACGAGGAAGAACTGGCACCACCTCCAGGCGGCACTCGCCCGCCATCCCGCCGCGGCGGCCCCGACCGCCAGCGGCAGATCCTCGTGCGCCGAGCGATCGGCATCGGGGTGGTCGTTCTCGTCCTGATCCTGATCATCCTCGGCATCAAGGGATGCCTGAACGCCCGCAAGACGCGCAACTTCGAGAACTACGTCTCCGACCTGAACGCGATCGCCACGCAGACCAACCAGCTGTCGGGGGACTTCTTCGGCCAGCTCAGCGACCCGGGGAACCTGAGCGCCCTGGAATTCCAGTCCGAGATCGGCACCGACCGCGGTACGGCCGAGACCCTCGCCGAACGGGTCGACGCACTCGGGACACCAGGTGAGCTCACCGACGCGCAGAACGAGCTCGAGCTGTCCTACAACCTGCGAGCCCAGGCCCTGACCGGGATCTCGAATCAGATGTCCACGGCCCTCGGCAACCCGGGACCGGAGCGCAACAAGGCCATCACCTCCATCACCGACTACATGCAGTACTTCCTGGCCAGCGACGTCCTCTACAAGCAGGCGCAGGACCAGATCGACGCCGAGCTCGCGAATCAGGGGATCGACGAGAAGGCCCCGGCGAGCGTCTTCATGCCCGACACCACGCGCTGGCTCGACCCGCTTCAGGTGTCCTCCGCCCTCTCCGTGATCTCGACCGAGAAGACCTCGCAGGGATCCCACGGGCTCGCAATCGTGGCGACCACCGTCAAGCCCGGTGACGTCGCCGTCAGCCCCGACACGCCGGTGACCATCACCGGGGACACCAACAAGGCCGAGGTCGATGTCCAGGTCTCCAACCAGGGCAGCGTCGACGAGAAGGGCATTGGGGTGAGCTACAGGCTGACCGGCGGACCACAGACGATCGACGGGACGGCGACGATCGGGTCGATCGCGGCCGGCGCGGTCCAGACAGCCGCGCTGCCGATCCAACCCCCACCGGAGAAGAACACGGCACTGACGCTCGAGGTGACCGTGATTCCCGTGCCCGGCGAGCAGATCATCACCAATAACCGGTTCACGTACCAGCTCACTTTCGGATAGCCAGGAGCCCTCGCCGCGGGCCGAAGGGCGCGCCGCCGTAACCTTCCGCGCCGAATGGGAATGCGTGTCGCCTTTCTCGGACCCGCCGGGACCTTCTCGGAGGATGCCCTCCTGGCGGCGGTGGGCGACGCCGACATCGAGCCCCTGCCCAGGCCCAGCGTCTACGCCGCCATCCGAGCGGTGGGCGCGGGCGAGGCCGATCGCGCCCTGGTCCCGTTCGAGAACTCGATCGAGGGCGGGGTGCGCTCCACGCTCGACACCCTGGCGTTCGACGGCGAGGACGTGATGCTCGCCGGCGAGCACGATCACGTCATCCGCCACAGCCTGATCGCGCGGACCGACCTTCCGCTGGAGCGGATCGCGATCGTCCTGTCGCATCCGCAGGCAAGCGCGCAGTGCGCTCGCTTCATTCGCGAGCGGCTGCCCGACGCAGGCGTCCGCGCTGCGGAGAGCACCGCCGACGCCGTGCGGACGGTGGCCGCCACCGACGAGCCCTGGGCCGCGCTGGGCGCCGCGTCGGCGGCGCGGATCTACGGGTGCGTGGTGCTGCGCGAGGGGGTCGAGGACAACCCCGACAACGTCACCAGGTTCGTATGGATCGCGCCAGCGGGTACCAAGCCCGGAGGCCAGGGGCCGTGGCGCACCTCCCTGGTGTTCGCCGAGCTCGGCGCCGACCATCCAGGCGCCCTCGTGGAGGCGCTGACCGAGTTCTCCAGCCGAGACGTCAACCTCACGAGGATCGAATCGCGGCCCTTGCGACAGGGGCTCGGGCGGTACATGTTCTTCTGCGACCTCGAGGGCAGCCAGGATGATCCGGCCGTCACCGAGGCGATCGATGCGTTGCGCGGCAAGGCGGAATCTGTCCGGATCCTGGGGAGCTACCCGATCGCCGCCAATGGCATCCCGGGGACCTGAGCAGCAGCGAGCGGCCGGGGGTGGACTGGGCCGGTGTCTACAATCTTGGCGCTATGGACACGGCAGCGGACCCTCATGTAGGGCTTCGGAGCGCAGGTGCTTCGGGCCCCGAGGGGGTTGCCCTGGCGGCCCACGCGAACGGAAACGGCCACCACCAGCTCAACGGCTACCGCACGCATGCGGGCATCGGCAGCCGGGTGCTGGTCCTCAACGCGAGCTACGAGCCGATCAACGTCTGCAACGTCAGGCGTGCCACGGTCCTCGTGCTCAAGTCGCGGGCGGAGATCCTCGAGCGCGGCGAGGGCGCGCTCCATTCGGAGCGTCTGACCTTCGAGCGCCCCTGCGTGATCAGGCTCGTCCGCTACGTGCGAGTCCCCCGCGACGTGCACCGCCGCAAGATCACCCGGAAGGCCGTGCTCGCACGCGATGCGTGGACCTGCCAGTACTGCGGGCGGCAGGCCCCTGGACTGACGGTGGACCATGTCATCCCTCGGAGTCGTGGCGGCCAGTCGGTGTGGGAGAACATCGTCGCCTCCTGCGCACCGTGCAATCGAAAGAAGGGCAACCTCACCCCTCGCGAGGCGAGCATGCACCCGCGCTCCAACCCGCGGCCGCCCGGCCCGACCGTCTTCATCCAACTCGCGAGCCCGCGGATCCC
>Ga0126305_10001629_pt1 | contig 10060 bp, 9 predicted proteins | sample Plot26_FD_92536 | JGI IMG/M metagenome (GOLD analysis project Ga0126305, IMG submission 92536) | Serpentine soil microbial communities from UC McLaughlin Reserve, CA, USA - Plot26 | ecosystem: Environmental > Terrestrial > Soil > Grasslands | place: USA: UC McLaughlin Reserve, Lake County...
ACGCCGAACGGCTGTGTCTACGACTCCGGTGACTACGCCGCCTGCCTCGACCAGGCGCTCGCGCTGATCGACTACGACGGCATCGAGGAGCGGCGGCGCGACGCGGAGGCGCGTGGGAAGCTGCTCGGCGTCGGGATCGGGTCGACGCTCGACTCGGGCACGAACAACTTCGGCCAGTCGACGATCCTCAACCCGGAGCTGCAGTTCTCCGGCAACAACGAGGTCGCGACCGTCAAGCTCGACATCTTCGGCGAGATCGTCGTCACCATCGGGACGACGCCGCAGGGCCAGAGCCACGAGACGACGGCGGCGCAGGTCGTGGCCGAGATCCTGGGCGTCACGCCCGACGAGGTCAACGTGCGGGCTGGACACGACAGCTACTGGAACTCGCACGCGGGCTTCTCGGGGACCTACGCCAGTCAGTTCGCGGTCACCGGGCTGGGCGCCGTCAAGGGCGCCACCGACATGCTGGCCGAGGAGATCAAGCAGATCGGAGCCGCCGTCCTCGGCGCGGAGTCGACCGACGACGTCTATCTCGAAGGCGGGTTTGTCAAGCGGAACGACAATCCCGAGGCCGCGCTGCCGTTCATGGCCTGCGGAGCAATCGTGAACGCGAACAACGCGGTGCTGCCGATGGAGGCCCGCGGCATCACGCTCAACTGCCGCTACGTCTACGTCCCGCCGCACCAGCTGCCGGACAAGGAGCGGAAGTACGGCAACCTGACGCTGACGTACGCAAACCAGATCCACGCCTGCGTCGTGGAGGTCGACCCCGAGACAGGTGTGTACGAGATCGTCGACTACAGCGCCGTCGACGACTGCGGCGTGCGGATCAACCCGCAGATCGTCGAGGGGCAGGTGCACGGCGCGACCGCGCAGTCGATCGGGGCCGCCACGCACGAGACGTTCCCGTACGACGAGGACGGGAACCTGCTGACGCCGAACTTCTACGACTACCACGTCCCGCACGCGCTCGACATGCCGCCGATGAAGACCGGCTACGTCGAGTCGCCCTCACCGTTCACACCGTTGGGCGCCAAGGGGATGGGCGAGGGCGGCGGCGCGGGGATCAGCGCCGTCTGCGCGGCGCTCCAGAACGCGCTCGCCGCCGCGGGCAAGCCGATCGTCTACGACAGCTCGAATCCCTACAAGCGGGTGTGGGAAATGCTCCGCAATCCCGACGACAGCCGCGCGCTCGTCACGGTCGACGACGCGTGAAGGTCGCCGGCGAGCGGACGTTTGCGGCCTCGCGCGAGAGGGTCTGGGGCGTCCTCAACGACCCCGGGCAGATGGCGAAGCTGATGCCGGGCGTCGAGAGCTTCGACGTCGAGGACGACAAGCATTGGCGGGCGAACGTGAAGATCCCGCTCGGCCTCGGCTCGCTTCGACTGAGCATCGACTTCGAGAAGACCGAGGAGCGCGTGCCCGACTTCGCGCGCCTGCACGCCAAGGGAACCGGAGTCGGAGCGCTGATGGACATGGACACGCAGTTCAACCTCAGCGAGAGCGACGGCGCAACGGCCATGGCCTGGGAAGCCGACGTTCGCATAGCCGGGCCCGTCGGAAGCATGGGCAAGCGCGTCCTCCAGCCGATCGTCAACCAGCAGGTGCAGAACGTGCTCACGGCGCTCGACAAGCAGGTGGCAAGCGCCACGTGAGCGCCGCCGTGACGGGCGAGGAGTTCGTCGCGATCATGGCAGCGTTCCCGACGGGCGTCGCGATCGTCACGGCCGTCGACGCCGACGGAACGCCACGTGGGCTGACGACGAACGCGGTGACGAGCGCCTCTCTCGCGCCGCCGATCCTGCTCGTCTGCCTCGACCTGACGTCCCGTACGCTTCCCGCGGTCCGCCGCAGCGGGCGCTTCGCCGTCAACTTCATGAGCGCGGGCTGCGAGGCCGTCTGCCGCAAGTTCGCGTCGAAGGCCGACGACAAGTTCGACCACGTGCGCTGGGTGCCCGGGCTCGGGGGCGTGCCTCTACTTTCCGGGCACGCGGTCGCCTTCGCCGAGTGCGTGGTTCGGGACGACCTGGAGGTCGGCGACCACGCAGTTCTGACGGGGCTCGTCGAGGCGGGCTCGCCGCCCGAGTCGACCAGCGCGCCGCTCCTCTACTTCCGACGCTCCTACCACCCGGGCGAGGGCGCCGGTGCGTAGACCCACCCCGCAAGCTGAGAGGATTGGCGCGTGCTGCCGTTTCGCATCGGGGTGATGCAGCTGACGATGGAGCCGCTCGACGAGATGCTCGCCTCAGCGCGCGTCATGGACGAGGTCGGGATGGACACGATCTGGCTCGCCGAGGCGTATCCATGGTGGCGCAAGCACGGGATGGAGGCCCGCTCCTCGACCGTGGTCTCGGCCCTGATGGCAAGGGAGACGCGCCGGTTGACGATTGGCTGGGGGATCATCTCGCCCTTCACGCGGCACCCGGTGCAGGCTGCGATGGACGCGCGCGTCGTCCAGGAGGCCGCGGGGCCCGGGCGCTTTCTGCTCGGGTACGGGACGTCGAAGATCTTCCTCAACAACGCCAAGCGCGGCGACGAGAAGCTGTCCACGCTCGGAGCGATGCGCGACGCCGTCGAGATCACCCGCGGGGTTCTCGGCGGCGGGCCGTTCGACTACGACGGCAAGGTCTTCAGCGCCTCGGTACCGGCGCTCGAGAACGGCGCGCAGACACCCCGTGAGGTTCCGCCCGTGTACGTGGCGGCGACGGCGCCGAAGATGCAGGCGCTCGCGGGCGAGCTCGCCGACGGCTGCCTGACGCCGTCGATCACCACGCCCGCCTTCGTGCGCTACACGCGCGCGAACGTCGGCCGTGACATCGACGTCGGCTGCACGGTGGTCGCCTCGATCGGTGACGACCGGGACGAGGGGCGGGACGGCGCCCGTGAGATCGCCGGGATGTACCTCGCCAACAAGGTGCAGAACATCAAGGGCGCGGCAGACACGCTGCTCGACCTCGCCGGGCTGGAGCAGGACGAGATCCGGCCGGTCGCGGAGGCGATGGAGCGAGGCGGTCGGCTCGCCGCCAAGGAGCTCGTCACCGACGCGATCCTGGACAAGTGCAAGCCGATCGCGGGCACGCCGGCGGACTGCATCGAGGCGATCGAGGAGTACCGCGACGCCGGCTGCACCCACGTCATGCTCGAGCTCTGGGGCGCGAAGCGGCACGAGCAGCTGCGGCTGTTCGGGGAGAAGGTTGTGCCGCACTTCCGATGATCGACCGCGACCGACTCGTGGACCTCGCCCTCCGGCTCGTCTCGACGCCGTCGTTCACCGGCTCGGAGGAGGCGGCGGCCGAGCTGATGCGCAACGAGCTCGCATCCCTCGGGCTGCAGGTGCAATGGCAGCAGGTGGAGGACGGCCGTGCAAACGTGCTGGGCACATGGGCGGGCGATGGCGGCGGGCCGACCCTGATGCTCAACGGACATCTCGACACGTCGTACTCGGGCCGCGAGCCCTGGCTCGCGGGGATCCCGGGCTTCCAACCGCAGGGATTCGAGCGCGATGGGCGCATCTACGGGCTCGGAATCTCGAACATGAAGGGTGCCCTCGCCTGCTACGTGGAGGCGGTCCGGGCGCTGCAGGTGGCCGGCGTTCGGCTCCGGGGCGACGTCCTCGTCGCCGCCGTCGCGGGAGAGATAGAGAAGACACAGCAGGGCGACGCCCAGGGCGCCGAGTACAGGGGGTACGCCGCCGGCTCGCGCCACCTCGTCGGCCACGGCGGCGCCGCTGACATGTGCATCCTGGGCGAGCCGACAGAGAACAAGCTCGTGCTCGCGCACTTCGGGACGCTCTGGATGCGCCTATCCACGCGCGGCCCGTTCGTCCACACCGCGTTCAGCTCCGGCCGCCTGGGCGAGAACTCGATCGTGCGGATGCGAGACGTGCTCGACGCCGTGGTGGAATGGCTCCCGCGCTGGGAGCAGGAGATGAGCTACGACGGGTTCGAGGGCGTCGCGAACATCGGTGCGATCCAGGGCGGCTTCGGCTGGCGCGTCTCGCGCACGCCGCACGCGACCGACCTCTTCGTCGACCTGCGCGTGCCGCCGTCGGTGCCGATGGCGGAGGCACGCCGCAAGGCGCTCGAGTTCGCGCGCGGGCTCGACGGGGTCGAGGCGGAGGTGTACGTGACCGCGCCCGGCGCCGAGATCGAGGACAGCCACCCGCTCGTCGCCGCTCTCGGCGACGCGCACTCCGATGTCTTCGGCGCGCCGCCCGAGAGCGACGTCACCCGCTGGTTCTCGGACGCGTCCGTCCTGAGCCGCTACGGGATTGCGACGGTCAACTACGGCACGTCGAGTGGCCTGCCGGACCCCGAGCTCGGTGAGAACCTCGAGATCGACGGCCTCGTGAAGACGGCAGACGTTTACGCGCGCGCGGTTCAAAACGTCTGCGGGGTCGCATGAAACTGGTCGCGTACGACGGGGGCAAGGTCGGTCGCGTCGACGGCGAGGAGATCGTTCGGCTCGACGTCCCCGACCTGCGAACCTACTTCGAGCGGAGCGGGGCCGACGACCTCGATGAGCGGATCCCGCTCGCCGACGCGGACTTCCGAGCTCCGATCGTCCCGAAGAAGTTCTTCCACACCGCCGGCAACTTCCGCGAGCACGAAGAGGAATCGAAGCGCGTCGACTGGTCTCACGAGATCGCGCCGTGGATCGTCTTCTTCCAGAACGTCGACGCGATCGTCGGTCCCGACGAGCCGGTCGTCTACCCCGAGCACCTGACCGAGGAGCTCGACTACGAGCTCGAGCTGGCCGTCGTGATCAGCAAGCCGGGAAAGTGGTTCTCGCCCGAGGAGGCGATGGACTACGTCGGCGGCTACGTGATCTTCAACGACATCACCGCGCGCGACATCCAGCGCCGCGAGATGCGGTCCGGTGTGTTCTCGTTCTGCAAGGCGATCGACACGTTCTGCCCGCTCGGACCCTGGATCGTCACGCCCGACGAGATCCGCGACCCGCACGACCTCGCGATGGAGCTGCGCGTGAACGGCGAGGTGCGGCAGACATCGCACTCGGGCCGCATGTCGACGACGATCCCGGAGATCCTCTCGCACTACTCACCGCTCGGCTACAGCGCGGGCGACGTGGTCTCCACGGGGACCGTCTCCGGCGTCGCCGGCTTCAGCGAGGACGCCGCCTCGCTCTACCTCAAGCCCGGCGACGTGCTGGAGGCGGAAATCGAACGGATCGGCGTGCTCCGTAACCCGATCGTTTCCTGGGAGGAGGCGCACGGGGCGCCGGCCCCGCCGCAGGTTCGCTGGTAGATGGCCTGGCCGCGAGACGACGCGAAGCTCGACCGCGTTCAGGCACTGATGGCCGAGGACGAGCTCGACGCCCTCGTCGTCAGGGCGCCCGACAACGTCCTCTACCTGACGAACTTCTGGGGCATGAAGGGCTACGAGGCGGTCGTCTTCCCGCGGGAGGGCGAGCCGACGTTGATCTGCCTCGAGGCCTCCGCGGACGATGCCGCCCGCACCGCATGGACGGCCGACGTTCGCCTGCTCAAGGGGTACGACGAGGCCGACTCGCGGCCGCCGACGGCGCGGACGCTCGACCTCGCGCTCGAGGCCGCGCGTCCTCACGAACGGGTCGGGCTGGAGCTCTCGCTCGGCACCCAGGCCTCCGACCGCATGGTCGGTGAGCCGACCACGTACACGCGAGCGTGGTTCGACGCCTGGCCGGATGCCGTCGACGCCACGCCGCTCCTCGCGCGCGCTCGCGCGCGGAAGACCCCGCAGGAGATCGAGCGGATGCGGCTCGCCAACGAGATCGCGGCGGCCGCAATGGAGCACGCCCGCTCGAACGTGACGCCCGGGATGAAGGAGAGCGAGGCGGGCGCGCTTTGGAACGGTTTCGTCCACGGCCAGGGGACGGGTTGGGAGGGCAAGGTCGAGCTGGCGCACGGCTTCTCGCTCGTGTGGTCGGGACCGGGCATCCGGACGTTCACGGCGACCGGCGACCGGCCGGTGCAGGAGCACGAGCCGACGCTGTTCGAGATCTGGGTGTGCGCCGACGGCTACTGGTGCGACCATACGAAGAACCTCTGCCCGGGCGGCCTGACGCCCGAGTACGAGCAGCTGCTCGAGAGCCTCACCGCCGTGTACGACCGGGCCGTCGACCATTGCCGTCCCGGGGCGAGCCTCGCCGAGCTCGACCGGTCGATTCGCGAGGGGATCGCCGAGGCGGGGTATCCCGGCCAGCCGTCGCACCCGGTCGCACACGGCGTCGGCGCGCGCGCGCACGAGCCGCCGTATGCGCATCAGGCCGGGTCCGGCACGATCGAGGACGGAATGGTGCTGGCGATCGAGCCCGGGATCTACTGGGAAGGCGGCGGCGGCCTCAGGCTCGAGGACAACTTCCTGATCACGGCGTCCGGCGCCGAGAAGCTGTCGCCGTTCCCCGACGGGGTCGTGCGGTGATCTGGGCCGGCAGCCTCAACCGCCCGCACTCGATCGACGCGGAGGTCGGCTTCTACGACACGACGCTCCGAGACGGCGAGCAGACCGTCGGCGTCGTCCTGACGCCCGAGGACAAGCTCGAGATCGCACGTGCCCTCTCGGAGGCCGGCGTCGAGCGGATCGAGGCGGGGTTCCCGCGTGTCTCCGAGGACGACTACCGCGCGGTCCAGCTGATCGCCGGCGTCGGCCTGGCCGCCGAGATCTGGGGCTTCTCACGCGCGGTGCGGGCCGACGTGGAGGCGCTCGTGGAGCTCGGCGTGGAGGCGAGCGTGATCGAGTCGCCGATCTCCGATCTAAAGCTGCAGGCGCTCGGCGTGTCGCGCGAGACCATGCTCGAGCGGATCGGCGCGGCGGTCACGTACGCCGTGCAGAGCGGGATCCGGGTGGGCTACTTCGGCGTCGACTCCACGCGCGCCGAGCCGGACTTCTATGACGCGGCGTACGCGACCGCCACGGAGGCCGGCGCCGCGGAGGTCGTCGTCGTCGACACGATCGGCGTGGCGGGGCCGGAGGCCGTCGGCGAGCTGGTCGAGCACACCCGTGAGCTCGTCGGGCCCACGGTCCCGGTTCACTTCCACGGGCACAACGACTTCGGCCTGGCAACGGCGAATGCCGTCGCCGCGGTTCGAGCCGGAGCGCGGTGGGTTCACGGGACGGTCAACGGGATGGGGGAGCGGGCGGGGAACGCCAACATCGCCGAGGTCGCGCTCACCCTGCGCGCGCTCTACGGGGTGGAGACGGCAATCGACCTCACCCGGATGCGGACTCTGGCCGACCGCGTCAGGGAGCTCTCGGGCTACGAGCTGGAGCCGTGGAAGCCGCTCGTCGGCGAGAACCTCTTCCGCCGTGAGAGCGGCGCGGTCGCGAGCCAGTTCCATGATCCGCCCTCGATCGAGCCGTACTCGTCGGAGCTCGTGGGCGCCGAGCGTTCAATCGTGCTGGGCAAGAAAAGCGGCCTCGACTCGATCCGGATCAAGTGCGAGGAGCTGGGTCTCGACGTGCCCGAGAGCGCCTACGCCGACCTGCTCGCGAGCGTCAAGCACGTCGGAGCCGGCAAGCGCGGCCTCGTCACCGACGAGGAGTTCCGTCAGCTCGTTTCGGAAGGAGAGACGTGAGCCATCACCGAGAGCTCGTCAACCCGCCGGAGCTCCATCCGGCGCCCGGCTTCAGCCACATCGCCGTCGCGCACGGCACAAAGATCGTCCATTTCGCCGGCCAGCTCGGGATCGGCCTGGACTTTGCGCTGCTCGCCGACGATCTCCACGGTCAGACCGTCGGAGCGATGCGTAACCTGCAGACCGCCATGGGCGCGGTCGGCGTCGGCTGGGACGACATGGTGCGACGGACGATCTACACAACCCAGCCGACCGAGTACGAGACGATCACGAGCGCGATCGACGAGGTGACCGGCGGTGCCGAGCACCCGGCCCAGACGATCGTCGGAATCACTGGTCTCGCGGTCCCGGGGTGCCTGATCGAGATCGAGTGCACGGCCGTCCTGCTCGCATGACTGTGGAAGCGGCCGAGATCCGATCTTAGAGCTCCTAACCTAGACTCGCCGCCGACCCCTCCGAAGGAGCGTGCGATGCGCTTTGGCCTCTACTCCGAGCTGCAGTGCCACCCCTGGCAGACCTACGAGCAGGTCTACGGTGAGACCCTCGAGCAGGTGGCGAACGCGGACCGGCTCGGCTACGACTGCTTTTCGATCATCGAGCACTGGTTCTTCGATCGCTTCGGCATCTCGGCCAACCCCTTCGCGTTCTTCGCGACGGCGGCGGCGCGGACGAGGCAGATCCGTTTCCGGACGCTGCTCCACGTTCTCCCGTACCACAACCCCGCCGTCCTGGCCGGTCAGATCGCCGAGATGGACGTGCTGACGGGCGGCCGCTATGAGTTCGGCGTGGGTCGCGGCCACGCCTGGCTCGCGAACAAGGCCGGCGTGCCGCTCGACGAGACGCGGCCCCGGTATGAGGAGGCATTCGACATCCTCATGGGGCTGCTCGAGAACCAGGATGGGTTCTCCTACGACGGCGACTTCTGGAAGATCGACAACGCCCGGGTCGTGCCGCGCTCGCAGAGCGGGCGCTTCCGCATCTTCACCGGAGGAACGAGCGACCGGACGTATGAGCTCGCGGCCGAGCGCGGCTGGGGCGTCGTCGTGCCGCCGCTCCTCCCCTACGAGGCCCTGCACCCGCAGCTCGAGATCTACCGTGAGCACTGCGCCAAGCACGGCAACGAGCCGGACATCGTCTTCATCCACGCCGTCTACATGGATGAGGACGAGGCGACCGTCCGCCGCGAGGCCGAGAACTGGATCCACCACTTCCTGGCCGGCAATGCGTCGCCCGGCCCGGAGCTGCCTTCCGCCGACGAGCTGAACGCGGTCGGCTACGGGTTCTACGCCTCGGGCGCGCTCGAGGGCCTCGCCGCGATGACGTGGGAGCAGCTGACCGAGTCGGACGCCGTCTGGGCCGGCACGCCGGCGCAGGTGATCGAGAAGATCGAGGCCGTCGCCGAGAAGTGCGACGGACTCGCCGAGATCGCGATCACCGTCAACGCCGGCGGCGTCGAGCACTGGAAGGCGGTCAAGACGCAGGAGCTGTTCGCGCGCCACGTGATCCCGCACTTCCGCGGCGCCGTTCGCGAGCCGGCCGAAGCGACCGCCTGATGGCCTACGACGCCGTCGTCGTCGGCAGCGGGATCAACTCGCTCGCGTGCGCGGCCCTCCTGGCGCGTGGCGGCTGGGGCGTCTGCGTGCTCGAGCGCGAGGACGAGCTCGGAGGCGCGATCAGGACGGCAGAGATCACGGAGCCCGGATACCTCCACGACGTCTTCAGCGCCTGGCACCCGCTCTGGGTCGGAGGAGCGGCGCACGCCGAACTCAGCGACGAGCTCGCTGCCCGCGGCCTCGACTACCTGAACACCGACCTGCCTACGGCGACGCTGTTCCCCGACGGCGAGAGCGCGTTCCTGCTGCGGAGCGGCGAGGCGAACGCCGCCGAGCTCGACCGCCACGCTGCAGGGGACGGGGACGCCTGGGGACGCGTGCTCGAGTCGTTCTTCCCGAACGCGGACCTCGCCTTCGGCGTCCTCGGAACCGAGCTCTGGTCGCGGGCGGGCGCCGGTCTCGGGTTGAAGGCCTACAGGCGGCTCGGCCGCCGCGGGCTCGCGGAATTCGTCGGCGAGCTGACGATCTCCAGTCGCGACTGGCTGACCACGACCTTCGAGTCGGAGCGCGCGCACGGGCTGCTCGCGCCGTGGGTCCTGCACACCGGCTTGGGGCCGGACGCGGCGGCCTCCGGCTACATGACACAGGTGATCGCCGTGGCCGTGCAAGAGGGCGGCATGCCGATTCCGCGTGGAGGCGGCGCGAAGCTCGTCGAGGCGCTGGTGCGGCTGATCTCGGACCACGGCGGCGTGTGCGAGACCGGGCGCGACGTCGACCGAGTGCTCGTCGAGGCCGGCAAGGCGATCGGGGTGCGGCTCGCGGACGGCGAGACCGTGACGGCCGGCCGCGCGGTGATCGCGAACGTGACGCCGACACAGCTGTACGACCGATTGCTCGGCGACGGCGACGTGCCGAGCGACGTGGCCGG
>Ga0126305_10001630_pt1 | contig 10059 bp, 8 predicted proteins | sample Plot26_FD_92536 | JGI IMG/M metagenome (GOLD analysis project Ga0126305, IMG submission 92536) | Serpentine soil microbial communities from UC McLaughlin Reserve, CA, USA - Plot26 | ecosystem: Environmental > Terrestrial > Soil > Grasslands | place: USA: UC McLaughlin Reserve, Lake County...
CGGACATGAAGGAGGGTGGCTGGGGGCGAATCGTCATGGTGAGCTCCACGTCAGGCGAAGTCGGGTCGCCGAGCACGTCCGCCTACACGGCCTCGAAGCATGGCCTCATGGGGCTCATGCGCTCCGTTGCGCAGGACCTCGGGCCTCACGGCACGACGTGCAACGCCGTGCTCCCGGGCTGGGTGCGAACCGAGATGGCCGAGCGTTCGGCGCGGATCGAGGCCGAGCGGCGAAGCGCGACTGTGGAGGAGGTGTGGGCCGAGCGGGCCGCTGCCTATCCCGGGAACCGCGTCGTGATGCCCGAAGAGGTGGCGGAGGTGATCGCCTTCCTCGCGAGCGACGCGGCGAGCGGGGTGAACGGCGAAGGTGTCACCGTCGCGCTCGGCGGCCTCTGGTGAAATCCCACGGCTTAGGATGAGGGCCGTGAGCAAGGTCGCCTCCGAGCCGTTCGGCCTCTCCGACGAGCAGCGCGAGATTCAGGCGCTCTGCCGCGAGTTCGCGCAGCGCGAGATCCGCCCGATTTCCAGGCCGTCGACGAGGCGGACTCCGAGATGCCGTGGGAGGTCTGGTACAAGGCCGCCGGCGTCGGGATCACGTCGTTCATGCTCCCGGAGGAGTACGGAGGCGGCGGCATGACCGACTGCCTGACCGGCTGCATCGTCCAGGAGGAGCTCTGCTGGGGGTGCTCCGGGATCGGAAACCTCGTCACGTCGGGCGGCTTCTTCGCCGAGCCGGTGCTCGCGCTCGGAAGCGAGGAGCAGAAGCGCCGCTGGATCGAGCCGCTGACGGGCGAGAAGCCCGTGCTGACGGCCCTCGCCACCACCGAGCCGGGCGTCGGCTCCGATGCTGCCTCGATTCAGACCGCCGCGACGAAGTCGGGTGAGGGCTACGTCCTCCGCGGGCAGAAGAGCTGGATCTCGAACGGCGGGGTCGCGGACTTCTACGTCGTCTTCGCGACCGTTGCACCCGGCACGCGCTCGAAGGGCGTGACTGCGTTCGTCGTCGAAAGCGGCGACCAGGGAGTCAGCTTCGGCGCACCTATGAAGAAGATGGGTCAGCGCGCGATCCTGAACGCGGAGATGTTCCTCGGGGACGTGGACTTGTCCGCCGACCGGCGCCTCGGCGACGAGGGCCAGGGGTTCTACGGGCTCATGCACACGTTCGACCGCTCACGCGTGACGCTGGCTGCGGCCGCGACGGGCCTCGCGCGCGCGGCGCTCGAATACGCCGTCGAGTACTCGAAGTCCCGCGAGCAGTTCGGGAAGCCCATCGCCGAGCACCAGGCCGTCGCCTTCCGGCTCGCCGACATGGCGACGCGCGTCGACGCCTCGCGCCTCCTCGTCTGGCGGGCCGCACGCAGGCTGGACGCGGGCGAGCCTGCCTCCCTCGAGGCGTCCATGGCGAAGCTCTTCGCCTCCGAGACGGCGATGTGGTGCACTTGGGCCGCCGTGCAGACGCTGGGCGGCTGGGGTTATTCCCGCGAGTACCCGGTGGAGAAGTGGATGCGGGACGCCAAGCTCGAGGAGATCGAGGAAGGCACGTCCGACATCCAGCGCCTCATCATCTCGCGACGCCTCCTCGAGTCTTGAGCCGGGACCTCCGGGCGCTCTTCAATCCGCGCTCCGTCGCGATTCTCGGGGCCTCGAACGACCCTGCGAAGTGGGGAAACCGGCTTGCGCTCGGCGCCCTTCGCGGAGAGGGGAGCCGCGCCGTCTACCTGGTGAACCGAAACGGAGGCGAGATCCTCGAGCGGCAGGCTTACCCCACACTGGCAGACCTCCCCGAGGCGCCGGAGCTCGTCGTGCTGTCGGTTCCGGCCGAGGGGTTCGAGGACGCCGTCGAGGCATCGCTTGCCGCGGGCGCAAAGGCGCTCGTCGGGATCACGACCGGGCTCGGCGAAACGGGCGACGAGGGCCGCGCACGCGAGGCCGCGATCGTCGACCGCGTTCGAGAGGCGGGCGCCGTCCTCCTCGGCCCGAACTGCCTCGGGATCTTCGATTCCGCGACGAACCTCGACCTCGGTTGGAGCGAGCTCCAGGGCGGTTCGATCGGCCTCGTCTCCCAGAGCGGCAACCTCGCGCTCGAGCTCGCCCTTCTGGCCGAGGATTACGGGCTCGGCTTCTCGCGCTTCGCCTCCCTCGGAAACCAGGCGGATCTCGAAGCGGGCGAGCTCGTCCGCAGCCTGATCGACCACGAGCCGACCCGCGTGATCGCCGTCTATTGCGAGGACTTCCGCGACGGACGGGCCTTCGCCCGCGCCGCGCAGGAGGCTGTCGAGGCCGGGAAGCCCGTGGTGCTCCTCACCGTCGGGGGCGGCGAGGTCAGCGCGCAGGCGGCGAGGTCCCACACGGGCGCCATGGTCAGCAGTGCCACGGCGGTCGAAGCCGCCTGCCGCGCGACAGGAATGCAGCGGGTGCGCTCCCCGCGCGAGCTAATAGACCTCGCTCAGGCCGAGCTCGCGCGGGTTCGGCCGCGCGGCCGGCGCGTCGTCATCGTGGGCGACGGGGGAGGCCATGGGATCGTCGCCTCCGACATCGCCTCCGCCGAGGGTCTCGAGCTTCCACCGCTGTCGGAGGAGCTGCAGGGACGGATCGCCCCGCACCTTCCCGATGCGGCGCCTACGCGCAATCCCGTCGACTTCGCCGGTGCCGGCGAGCAGTTCCTCACCATCTTCGAGGACGTGACGAGGCTCCTCCTCGAGTCCGGCGAGGTGGACGCCGCCCTCGTGACGGGCTATTTCGGCGGCTACAGCGAATTCTCGGACGAGTTCCAGTCGGAGGAGACCGAGGTCGCACTCGGAATGGCGCGCGCGGCGGCGGACAGCGGCCGCGCGCTCGTCGTCCAGTCGATGTATCCGCGTTCGCCGTCGCTCGTCGCGCTGCGGGAGGCCGGCGTGCCCGTCTACCGCGAGATCGAGGCGGCTGCGTGGGTCCTCGCGCGGCTCGCGGACCAGGCGGAGCAGCCCCCACGCGGTGTCCCCGAGCTTCCATCGCCCGTAGACGGTCCGCCGCCCGCGGGTTACTGGGAAGCGCGTGAGCTGCTTGCGTCCGCGGGCATCGCGTTTCCGTCCGCCCGGCGAGTGGCGGATTTTGCCGAGGCGTGCGCGGCTGCGACCGAGCTCGGCTATCCGCTCGTCGTCAAGGCGCTCGGGCCGTTGCACAAATCGGACGCCGGCGGCGTCGCGCTCGGCATCGAGAGCGAGAAGGCTCTCGAAGAGGCGTTGGCAGAGATGGCAACACTATCGGCCGGAGGATACTCCGTCGAGCGGATGGCCCCGGTCGGCGTCGAGCTGATCGCGGGATCGATTCAGGACGCGCGGTTCGGACCCGTCGTCCTCGTCGGCCTCGGTGGTGTCTACGCCGAGTTGCTGGACGACACCGCGGTCGCCCTCGCTCCCGTCGACGCTGCGCAGGCCGAGGAGCTCATCCGCTCTCTCCGCGGCTCGGCGATCCTGGCCGGTGCCCGGGGACGGCCGCCGGTAGACGTGGCGGCCGCGGCCGGGGCGGTCGCTGCGCTCTCGCGCCTTGCGGCGTCTCGTCCCGAGCTGACCGAGATCGAGATCAACCCGCTGCTCGTGACGCCCCAGGAAGCGCTTGCACTCGATGCGCGCGCGTTGAGCGGGGAGAATGGCGCCGATGCTCGCTGAGGGAACCTTCGAAGGGAGGGTCGCGCTCGTCACCGGCGGGGGCAGCGGCCTCGGGCGCGCCTTTGCGCTCGAGTTCGCGCGCCTCGGAGCCGGAGTCGTCGTCGCGGGACGACGACCGGAGCCGCTGGACGAAACCGTCGGGCTGATCGAGGGCCAGGGCGGCACGGCACTGGCGCAGCCGACCGACGTTCGCGACCCCGAGCAGGTGGACGCCCTCGTCGCCGCCGCCGTAGACCGTTTCGGACGGGTCGACGTCCTCGTGAACAACGCGGCGGGCAACTTCGTCGTCAAGGCGGAGGAGCTGTCGCCGAACGGGTGGCGCGCGGTGGTCTCGATCGTTCTCGACGGCAGCTTCCTCTGCTCGCGGGCGGTGGGCCGGCAGATGATCGAGCAGGGCGACGGCGGCGCGATTCTCAGCGTGATCGCAAGCTACGCGTGGACGGGCGGCCCCGGCACGATTCACTCCGCCTCAGCGAAGGCCGGCCTCGTCGCCATGACCCGAACTCTGGCCGTCGAATGGGCTCCGCACGGGATCCGCACGAACTGCATCTGCCCCGGGCCGGCCGACACCGAGGGCGCCGGCCAGGCGCTCTGGCCCACGGAGGACGACCGGAAGCGGGTGGCTGCCACGGTTCCGGCGGGGCGGCTGGCCACTCCCGAGGAGGTCGCGTGGTGGGCGACCGCTCTCTGCTCGCCGTACGCCGACTACATCACCGGCGAGACACTCACGATCGACGGCGGGCACTGGCTGGAGCAGGACTCCTACATGCCCGCGCTCGGCAAGACGCCGCGTTAGGACTCAGCCGGCAGCGGCCGGTTCCGGATCCGGCTCTTCGCCCTTGAGAGACGGCGCGTCGCCGATCCCGGAGGGGAGGAGGCGCAGCGCGTCCACCGGGAGATGGAGCTGCAACGGAGTCCCCTGCTCGTAAGGAATTGCCGAGCCCGTGTTCTGCACCAGGGCCTGAAGCGACTCGCCGGTGGCCGCGCGCACGATCACCTGCATCGCGGAGCCGATGTAGACCACGCGCTCGACCATTCCCGGGATGCGGTTCGGCCCCGACTGCGAGCCGTGGGGCTCGAGCTCGATTCGCTCGGGGCGGATGACGATCTTCGCCTCGCCGGTGACGTCGAGGTCGGTTCCCCGCGTCTCGAGCTCGTAGCCGTCGACGGCGACCTTGCACGCGCTCGTCGAGGTGCTGACGATCTGCGCCGCCATGAGATTCGAGACGCCGAGGAAGTCCGCGACGAAGAGCGTCTCGGGATCCTCGTAGACGTCGCGGGGGTTGCCGACCTGCTCGACCTTGCCGGCATTCATGACGGCGAGGCGGTCGGACATCGTCAGCGCCTCCTCCTGGTCGTGCGTGACGTAGAGGAAGGTGATGCCGACCTCCTGCTGCAGCGCCTTGAGCTCGATCTGGAGGGTCTTGCGAAGCTTTGCGTCGAGTGCCCCGAGCGGCTCGTCGAGCAGCAGTACGGCGGGGTTCAGGATCAATGCGCGGGCGAGCGCGACTCGCTGTTGCTGGCCACCCGAGAGCTGCGAGGACTTGCGCCGCTCATAGCCGGAAAGCTGCACGAGCTCGAGCGCCTTGCCGACGCGGTCGCGGATCTCGGCCTTCGGCCGCTTGGCGCGCTTCAACCCGAAGGCGATGTTGTCGTAGACGTTCAGATGCGGGAAGAGCGCGTAGTTCTGAAAGACGGTGTTCACGTTGCGTTGGTGTGGCGGCGTGTAGGCGACGTCGGTTCCGTCGAGCACGATCTGGCCGGAGGTCGGCCGCTCGAAGCCCGCAATCATTCGCAGGGTCGTCGTCTTCCCGCAGCCCGAGGGACCGAGGAGGGAGAAGAACTCTCCACCGGGCACGTGCAGGTCGATGGCGTCCACCGCGCGCACCTCGGCGAATTCCTTCGTCAGCTTGGTGAGTTCGATCTCTCCGCGGGCCATGGTGTCCGAAGCTACCTCAGAGCCTGAATGCCGTGCCGAAGTCCTCAGCCGCCGTCCCCGCTTTGCTCTCGCCGCGGGTGAACGCCCGCCACGTGAGGAAGCCGAGCGTGACGATGAGGAGCGTGATGACCATCATGATCGTGGCGATTGCGTTCACGGACGGAAGGGGGGCGGCCCTGGTCGCGCTGTAGATCCTGATCGGGACGGTGTCGGTGTCGCCGCCCCTCGAGAGCCACTGGCTGATCACGAAGTCGTCCGCGGAGATCGCGAACACGACGGCTGCCGCGGCGACGATCGCAGGAGTGAGAAGCGGCAATAGGACGCGCGTCAGCGCCACGAAAGGCGAGGCCCCTAGGTCGGCGGCGGCCTCCTCGTACTGGCGCCCGATCGAGAACAGGCGCCCGCGGACGATCACCACGACGAACGAGATCGAGAAGGTCACGTGGCCGAGGATCTGGGCGGTCGTGCCCGTGTGGATGAACGTGAAGAGCTCGCTGAAGACGAGGAGCAGCGAGACCCCCATGACGATCTCGGGCGTGACGAGCGGGAAGAGCATGATGAAGTTGGAGGCAGCGGAGCCTCGTCCATGCCAGCGGGCGAGGCCGAGCGCGAGCAGCACGCCGATCGGGACGGCGATGAGGACGTCCGCGCCCGCGAGCTTGAAGGTCTGCACGAGTGCGTGTCGTAGCGTGGGGTCGTGCCAGACGGAGTCGACCGGATCGCCCCAGTACCAGCGCGTCGAAAAGGAGTCCCAGACGGTCCGCGAGCGCGCCTCGTTGAAGGAGAACTGCACTGCGATGAGGACCGGGACGATCGACCAGAGGATGTAGGCCCACGTGATCAGGACGAGGAAGCGGGGCTTTCCCCAGGGGTTGCGCAGCCACCCACGCAGTCGCGCCGACGTGGAGAAGCCCGCTGCCGGCCTCTGCTCTGCGACGGTCGTCACAGGGCTCCCACCGCCCCGACGTCGCGCTGGGCTCGGTGGATGCTCCACATGTAGTACGCCATGAGGAACGTGAGGAAGACGGCGAGGATGATGGTGAGGGCCGCCCCGAGCGTGGGCTGTGGGCCGCCGTGGAAGTACAGGTCGATCTGGTTGCCGATCATCGACGTCTTCGGTGACATCGAGACGATGTTCGGGGTGTAGTAGTCGCCGAACATCGGCAGCGTGATGAGTACTGCGCCGCCCAGGATTCCGGTCTTCGAGAGCGGCAGTGTCACTGTTCGGAACGCCGACCACGGGCTCGCGCCGAGATCACGGGCCGCTTCGACGTGGCTGCGCTCAATGCGGTCGAGCGAGGCGAAGAGCGGCAGGATCAGATACGGGATGTACCCGTAGACGAGGGCGAAGATGACCGTCGACGAGCTCCCGCCGAGCCAGTCGCGCGGCTGGCTGAGCACGTGGGTGAACATGAGGAAGCGGTTGATGTAGCCGTCGGCCTGCAGCAAGTTGACCCAGGCGAGCATCCGCATCATGTAGCTGATCCAGAGGGGCAGGATGATGAGGATCAGGATCAGGCCCTTCCACCGGCCGGCATGGCGGGCCGTGTAATAGGCAACCGGATAGCCGATGAGCAGGCAGAGCACGAGCGAGAGCGCGACGTAGACGATCGTCCGGATGCCGACGTCGAACCAGATCCCGCCCGGCGCGAGCCTCTGCAGGGCTTCCTGGAGCCAGCCGACGTTCCACTCGAGCGGGTTCCAGATCGGAACAGGCTGGAAAAGGATCGGGTCGACCGTGCCGAGCGACACCGCGAGCACGGCGTAGAACGGCACGACGAAAAGGACGATCAGCCACAGAACGCCCGGGAACGAGAGGCTGGGCCAGAGCCAGCGGCGATACACGGTCGGTCTAGCTGCCGCCTCCGGCCAGGAAGTCGGAGTACCCGTCCTCCCAGAGCTGCTGGCCCTTGGCGGTGAGCGTCATCAACTGCAGCGAGTCAGGTCCGAAGTCGTCTTTGGTGAGGACGCTGTTCTCGAGGTTCTCCGGCACGACACCGTCTTTCACGAGCGACTCGGGGTCGATCTCTTCGATGGGCGGCTGGTAGCCGTTGAAGTCGATGAAGTTCGAGTAGGCGACGCCGTTGTCGAGCAGGTAGTTGAGGAAGAGGTGCGAGAGCACGGGCTTCTTCGTCGTCGCGCAGATCGAGAAGCAGTCGTTCTGGATCGGCACCTTCCCCTTTTCGGCCTTCCAGTAGGCGAGGGCGGTCGCGGGAGTCCCCTTGGGGAGGTAGTAGATGTAGCCGGCGATCATGTCTCCCGACCAGGCCTGGTTCAGCCAGCTCGTTCCTTCGGGCACCGACTGGTACTGGATGTCGCCCACCTTGATGTTGCAGACGTCGTACAGCTCTTTCAGGTCGGCGACGGCCTGGTTGATCAGCGCCGGATCCTCGGTGTTGATGTCGGTGTGGCCTTTGCGCAGAAGCGCCATGGCGATCGTCTCTCGCGACTCGGAAAGGAGTGCCGTCTTCCCCTTGTACGCCTGTGCCTCCCAGAAGATGTCCCACGGCTGCTCCATCGAGGCGATGTCCTCGCTCACGTGATCCGTGCGCCACGCGATCCCGGTCGCGTAGCACGTGTACGGCACGGTGTAGTGCGAGCCGCCGTCGTAGAACGGGTCGACGAGCTCGGGCCAGACGTTCGTCTGCAGATTGGGGATGTAGTCGAGGTTGAGCGGCTTGATCAGCTCCCCGGCGACCGCGAGGTCCAGGTTGTCCGGGGTCATCTCCATGACGTCCGGCTGTACGGCTCCGGAGGCGAGGCGCTTGATCCCGGACGAGATGTTGTCGAACGCGGTGTACTGGACCTCCACGCCGTACTTCTCGCCGAACTCCTTGAGGAGCTTCTTATAGAAGTAGTCGGGATAGTTGAAGACCGTGAAGGTCCCGCCCGTCTCGGGCTCGAGACCGGACTCGATCGGGTCCTCCCAGAGCGGGAGCGTGACGCGCTTGTCCGGCCGCGCGAGGGGAAGTCCGCCCGGACCGAGCAGCTCGCCGGTCGTGCTCGTTTCCTGGGCGACCTCGGTCGAGCTGGAGCAGGCGGCGAGCAAGCCGCCGGCTCCCGAGACGGCAAATGTGGCGCCGGCGGCGCGTGCGAGGAAGTCGCGCCTGCTCAGGTAGCCGGACCGTTCCTTCGGATGGTGCGTCATCGAGTCCCCTCCTGAATTCGGTGGGCCGCTGGGGTGGGGCACTGTCTCATGGAAAGTGTGCGCCTTTCAAGTGAGACGCGCGCCGATCAGCTGAGATAGCCGTAGATCAGACGCTGAAAGTGCTGGATCAGGTGCTCGCTCGTGGGCAGGAGCCGACCGTGCTCGACCATGCCCGACTCGAGGCCGGCGTGCACCGACTCGACGAGCCCGTTGTCTTCGAGGCCCACCTGCTCGTTGAAGGCGATCATCTCCTCGATCGTCTTCTGGGGCACGTCCTCGGAGAAGAAGTAGTCGTACATGCCGAGCGTGCGCCGCTCGTCGATCGGGAACCACGCGCCCGCGTTCATGTTCTGCGGGCCAGGGATGATGTCGAGGGTGAAGTTGGGGAAGACGAAGACCGACGTGCTGCGGTTGATGTCGCCGGTTGCGTCGTATGGCGCGGCCTTCTTGCCCTCGAGCACCGAGCTCCGAACCGGGCCCTTCTGGGTCGAGACGTAGCCGGAGGAGGCGAGCGCGTAGGAGTCCGGGTCGACGTTGATCACCGACGAGAAGCCGGGGTGCGCGACCGGGCAGTGGTAGCACTCGAGGTAGTTCTCGACCGCGATCTTCCAATTCGCCTCGATGACGTACTCGCCGCGGTGGTGGAACTTGAGGCTGTCCAGGTCGATGCCCGTTTCGGCGACTGTCTCGGGCAGGACGCCAAGGGTCTCGCCGAGCGAGTCGGCCTCGAGGTCCACGTTCACGAAGATGAACGGCCCCCACGTGTCCACCTGCACCGGGAAGAGCGAGTAGTTGTCGGCGTCGAAGCCTGGCTCGCGCTCGGAGCGCGGCGCCTTGAGCAGGCAGCCGTCGAGCCCGTACGTCCACGCGTGATAGGGGCACTGCAGCGTCTCGCGGTGCCCGGAGCCTTGCATGACGACGTGGCCGCGATGGCGGCAGACGTTGACGAAGCCCTTGAGCTCGCCTCTCCTGTCCCGGACGAGGACGACCGGGATGGTCCCGGCCTTGGTGGCGAAGTAGTCGCCGGGCTCGCGCACCTCGGCCGTCACGCACGCGTACTGCCAGGTGTGCTTGAAGATCCGCTCGCGCTCGAGCGCGAGGATGGCGCTGTCCGAGTACCAGCCCGCGGGCAGCGTGTAGCCGGCCTCCAGTCGCTCGCTGATCTCGCTGAACATTCCTCTCAGCATAACCCGCCGCCCTGGCGGCTCAGCGTTCCAGCGGTTCCCAGTCGGCCTCGAAGGGCTTGCCCGCCACCCCGCCGATCATGAGGACGAGCGTCGGCGTCTCGAGAGCGGTTCCGGCCCTCTGCACGTCGGGCTCGAGGAA
>Ga0126305_10001632_pt1 | contig 10059 bp, 7 predicted proteins | sample Plot26_FD_92536 | JGI IMG/M metagenome (GOLD analysis project Ga0126305, IMG submission 92536) | Serpentine soil microbial communities from UC McLaughlin Reserve, CA, USA - Plot26 | ecosystem: Environmental > Terrestrial > Soil > Grasslands | place: USA: UC McLaughlin Reserve, Lake County...
CGCATGGCGATCTTCTCGCCGTCCACGGTGGGCAGGGTGGCGACGCGGATGTCCAGGAGCCGGCCCGCCGCGGCGGCGCTCAGCGAGATGCGGCCGTCCTGCGGCTTTCGGCGCTCGGCGATGTCGAGCTTCGCGAGCACCTTGAGGCGCGTGATGACTCCGGCCGTCATCCGCTTCGGCACCCGCTGCACCTCGTGCATGAGGCCGTCCGTGCGGAACCGGACGACGAGGGAGTCGGCCTGCGGCTCGAAGTGGACGTCGGAGGCGCCCTCCTCTGCGGCCTGGAAGATGATCGAGTTGACGAGCCGGACGAGCGGCGCGTCGGAGATGCCGTCCTCGGCCTCGAGGTCGTCGCCGCCTTCTTCCTCTTCCTCCGACGCCAGTTCCTCCTCTTCGGCCTCGAGCATCGCTCGCGCGCCGAAAGCCTCTGCAGCGCGTGCGAGCCGCTTGACCTCGTGGAGGATGTCGTCTTTCGAGGCCACGCCGAGCTCGATCGGGAGACGCGTCGCGAGCTTCAGCTCGTCGATCGCGTTGACGTTCTGCGGGTCGGCGATCGCCACGCGAAGAACGCCCGCCTCGATGGCGTAGGGGATCGCGACCAGCCGCTCGAGGACGTGGAGCGGGATCTCCTGGGCGGCGTCGGGCGAGACGCCGCTGTCGACGAGATCGACGACCGGCATGGCGAAGCGCGCCGAGAGCGCGTTGGCGACCCGCTCAGGCGCGGCGAGGCCCTCGTCGACGAGCGCCTGCGCGAATGTGCCGGTCTTTGCAGCCGACCGGGCGAGCGTCACGTCCGCCGGGGACAGCAGGCCGGTCTGCTCGACGACGTCGGCGACGAGCTCGGCGACGTCATTGACCGGGAAGGCAGGCCGAAGCGGGCCCGCACCCGAGGCCCCGGTCTCCTCTGCCGCAGGAGTCCGCAATTGAGCTGGCCGTTCCAACTCCATAACCCAATCGAGGTAGTCGGCATTGCGGCTCCGTTCCTTGAACGGAACCCTCCGTCCGGGTCGCGGGCTCCGCGGCCGAGAAGCTCGAAACGTTGTTCTCCTCCGTGGACCGTTGGGGAGAACGGGCGGAGCCGGTTCCTCGGGGATCCGGTAGGGGACCCCCTTGGCTACGACACTCGTGACCACGAGCTCGACCTGTGGACCGAGGACGGTCGTGAGTGGCATGGAGCAGCGGGTCGCCGAGGGCGTCTACACGGCCGAAAAGGTTGCCGCAATCGAGGCCGAGGGCGCACGCCTTCACTCCGAGGTGTCGGGCGGCGGCGGCTGGTGGGACGACGGGATGGGCCGATTGGCAGCCGCCGGCGGAATGGCAGCCACCGAAGCTTCCGGCGGACTGGGCACGCCGCTTCGAGTCCAAGTAACAGACTGTTACTTGGGCCGGAACCCGGCTCGTCATGCCGGCACGTCCCCTAGTAACAGACTGTTACTTGGTTCAAATCGGACGCTAGGTCAGGAGCGCGAGGTAGGCGTCCAGGAGCGCGTCGCCCCAGAAGAGGGCGACGACCGAACCCAGGGCCAGGAACGGGCCGAACGGGATTCCCATTTTTCGCGCCTTCGAGCCGTGGCGCGCGAGCAGGACGACCGCCGGGACGAGGGCGGCAACCATGCCGATCATCAAGGCGACGGCGACGGTCTTGCCGAGCGCGGCGCCCATGAGGAGCGCGAGCTTGACGTCGCCCATGCCCATGCCCGCCGGGTAGGCCAGCACCGCGAGAAAGAGGAACCCGGACGCAACGACTGCCGCGAGCGCCCACTCCGGGCTCGGCTCGAGGAGCGTCTGGGCCACCAGGACGACCACGAAGGCAGGCAGGACGATCCTGTTCGGGATGATCCGATGCGTCAGGTCGATCGCCGAGACCGCGACCAACACTGCACAGAAGAACGCGGAGACCACCATCTGGCCGGTCAGCCCGAAGGCGAGCACACACGTGGCCACGAGCACGGCGGTCGCGATTTCCACCGCCGGGTACAGCGGGCTGATTCGCACGCCGCACGCGCGGCAGCGCCCCCGCAGCAGGAGCCACGAGAGCACCGGGATGTTGTCCCGCATCGCGATCGGGGTCCCGCACGACATGCAGGCCGAGGAGGGCTTCACGATCGACGTCCGTCGCGGCACGCGCGCCGCGACGACGTTCAGGAAGCTGCCGAGCGCAAGCCCGGGCGCCAGTGCTACGAGAGCGAGCTCCATCCCCGCTTCCCTATCGGCGGGATCCCCGCCATGCCTTAGCGACTAGCCGGCGAACAGCTGCGGCGGGTTCGGCTGCGCGTAGACCGCGGGGTTCGACGGCATGCCGACGGGGACCGACGTGAGGAACGGGAAGTTGTTCGTCGCCAGGTTGTTGCTGAGGATGATGTAGCTCCCTACGACAGGCCCCCCGATGTTGACGTTGTTGCCGAACTCGATGGCGTTCGTCCCGAAGAGCCCGCCCTGGAAGGAGTAGTTGTTGTCGATCATGATGCTGTCGCCCGGGTTCATCTGGCCGCCGTTCCCGTTCGCGGCGATTGTCAGCATCTCTGAGTTCGGGTTCCAGGTCGCGAATGTGCAGGCGCCCGCCGAGACGCTGCCGCAGAGCGATCCGGTCATGCGAAAGGTGCCGGAGAGGTAGAGCGTTGCCTGGCCGTTGTACGTGTTGAGCGCGCCGTTCGTGATTCTGACGCTGCCGTCGATGAAGATCGTGCCCTTCACGGTCAGCGTCTTCGTTGTTGCGTTCCACGACAGCTCGCCGCTCGGCGTAACGTCGTCCCGAATCACAGTTTGGCTAGACGCGTGAGCCGCCGCGGTCGTGCCGCTCGAGCCCCGTGTCACGCTCCAGGTCGGCGTTCCAAAGCCGCCCGTGACCGTCATCACCTCGTCGTCGATCCGGATCTTGAACTGCGAGCTCGGGAAGCCGCTCGTTGATGCCACCGTGACGGTCGTCTGACTCGCCGTGATCGCCGCTGCGAGCGTCGTCGACGCCCCGGGGCCGGTGCGACAGATGTACGAGCTCGATGGTGTCAGGTCGAATACACTCGAGACGCTCGCATCGCGCGACGGATAGTTGTTGTCGAACGTCGGGATCGCTCCGCTGGACGTCGTGCAGCTCTGCGCCGGGCCCGGGATCGCGTTTTCGTACCACCCCGTGAAGTCCGCCGTCGGCGGCGGGACGACGGGGGGCGTCGCGCTCACGCCGAGCGTGCCGTTCGAGAGCTTGCTGTAGATGTGCCGTGGGTCCTGGTTGCCCCCGCAAGCCCCCCACGCACCCACGCTATAGCGGCAGCTTCCTCCGACGTACGTCTCGACCCGCGTGCTCATGCTCGTGCTCGCCCCCACCGCCGCGTTGTTCGAGACGTCGAGGTTTCCCCCGACGATGACGGTGGATTGCGCGAGCTGCACATTTGGGCTCAGGCAGAGATTGCCGGCCACGTACATGCGGGCCGAGCCGGTGATGTTGTTGTTCAGCGTCTGATCGCAGGCGCTGCCGGTGTGCCCCGCATAGAGGTAGTTCCAGACGGGGTTGTTCAGCGGCTGCGTATAGGTCGGGATGATCGGAACCTTCGCGGTGAGCGTTCGCCGGACCTGAGCGATGCCGGGCCCCGTGGGATTGTTGTAGAGGCCGAGGCTGGTGATCGTCCACATGGCGTTCGCACGGTCGAGCGTGCCGTACCACTTCGCAGTTCCGCCTTCGTAGGTAGCGGACGACGCGGTCATCTCTGTCGACGGCAACACGTCGGGGTCAAGCGCGTTGTTCGTCGGCAGCGACAGAACCGCCATGGCATTGTTGAGGCCGGCCTCCGCGAGGGAGAAGGCGCGCTCATTGTCCTTGCTGAGCACACCGGAACGCGCGTTGGAGGTCGTGTAGACGAGCGTCGTGGTCCCAACGATCGAGAGCACGGCGATCATGCCCAGAGACATGACGAGGGCAATTCCGGACTGATCTTTCAGCAAACGTCGCATGACCGCAGCGGCGCGCCAAGTCGAGCGGGCGCGCTTGTGCTCATTTCGCCTGGAAAGACGCCTTCGCGTCTCCCCAAAACGGGTGATCCGCGTCAGAGCCGCGTCGTGTTTCGGAGAACAATGTCGGCCACGAGCCGCCAGACGTGGTTCTTGGCGTCGCTCGGATCCACCGGCAGCTCCACGCGGACCGTTCCGAGCTTGCCCGTCTGCGGCGCCGTGTAGTCGAAGACGGTCCCGGTCGTGATGTAGTCGGCCACCATGACACCGGCTCGCCGGAGGCGGTAGCGGTTCGCCGAGACGAGAGCCGTGTCGTAGACAATGTTCACCTGCGACCCGCCGGACGTCGGGCACTGCGCGGGCAGCGTCACCGTGATGGACGCCGCCGAGCCGGTCGGCGTGATCGCGCTGGCGCAGTGGAGCTCGCGGCGCATCCGGTCGACGGCGACGCGGGCGGACTGCTGCGCCTGGAAACGCTCGTTCATCTGGAACTCGGCATTCGTCGCCTGAACGAAGAGGACGGTGAGCCCCGTGAGGACGACGCTCAGGATCGCCGCGACCTGTACGAGCTCGATCAGCGTGTAGCCGCGCTCGCTGGCGAGCAGACGGCGGAGCCTGGTCATCGCGACTTCGCGCGCACGGCGGCGAGCGCGCGCCTCGCGGCCGCTTCGCTCCTGGAACCGATCTTCCACCGGCGCTGCACCTGCTCGTCGGCCCGGATCAGGATCTCGAGCGCCTGGGCGCCGCGCCACCAGCCGAACCGCGCGCCGGTCACGATCCACTCGTGCTGGTAGAGCCAGTGATTGACGTTCGCAGTGGTCGGCTTGCGATGCGTCGCAAGCCAGCGCTCGAGGCGCCTCGCCCGGGTCGTCAGCGGCGCCTCGTCGAGCGGTTCTGCGGGTGCGCCGGCAAGCTGGAAGGCCTCCGGGCGGGCGGTGGGCTTGGCCGCGGGCTTGGCCTTCGGCTTGGCCGCACGCTTCGGCTTGGCAGCAGGCTTCGGCTTGGCTGCAGGCTTCGGCTTGGCGACCGGCTTGGGCCTGGGCGCCGGCTTCGCGGCCGGCTTGCGTCGGCCGGGGAGCTTGATCGCCGTTCCGTCGTAGGGCGACGTGTTCTCCGGTGAGCCCTCCTGCACGTAGCTCCCGTTGCGAGCGAGCCCGAGCTGGATGGTCGGCATGCCGGTGTCCACGACGCGCGTCCCGGCGGCGGGCGCCTGCGAGACGACGGTGTTCGCCGGGTAGCCCTGTACGGCGCCGGCGACGCGCCACGCGAAGCCGGCCTCCTCCAGCGTCCCCTTCGCGAACACGTAGGCTTGGCCGCGGACATCCGGGATCGTGACGAGCTCAGGCGGCGCTACCGTGACCTTATTGGGGGTCGTCTGGGCGCCGAACTGGCTCTCGGCGGCGAAGGAGATCGTCGCCGATCCCAGGACGAGGATCGCCGTCAGGGCAACGATGCGCGCAAAGACAGATGGAAGCCGGGCCGCCACGACTACCCCCTTGTCGGCAGAACCCTCGTGAGACTCAAGAGGCGAGGGAGAACTCGATGACGTCGTCAGCGACGACCTCGAAGACGGGCTGGTCGACCACGGCGAAGACGGGCGCGGCCGAGACCGGCGCGACCGGGTTCGGCTGCGTCTCGACCGTTCCCTGCCACGCGAAGGCGGTCCCGGCGAACGCGCGGAACCACTCCTCCTGCTGCGGATAGGTCAGGTCCGGCCCGGTCTGGAGGTGCAGGTGGGGGCCGGTCGAGTGGCCCGTCGAGCCGACGAGGCCGACCGGCGCTCCTGCCGTGAGGGAGGCACCTGGCTGGACGGCCGGCTCCAGGAACGAGAGGTGGCAGTACGTCCAGCTGCGGCCGTCCGGGGTGCCGAGAACGAAGCCGATGCCGCAGTTCCCGGAGCCGACCGGCCAGGCGTCTTCGACGACGCCGTCGGCGAGGGCGTAGAGAGGAGTTCCCATCGGCGCAGCGATGTCGGCCGCCGGATAGTCGTGGTGGAGCTCGCTGACGGAGACGACCGACGGGCCGCCGCCGACCGGGAAGACATAGCCGCCCGCGTACGACGCAGTTCCGAAGAGAGCTCTTGCCGGCGGCGCGAACGAGGCGGAGGCCGCCCCTGCGCGTGCCGCAGCAAGCGCTGCCTTTGCGTCGTCGAGGAGCTCGCGCCGTTCGGCTGCGACCTCGCCGGCCTCCTCCGCGCGGATGCCTGCCTGCACGGCGCGCCGCTCGAGGTCGAGCTTGCGCGAGAGCAGCTCGGCCTGTCCCGCGCGGGCGACCAGTAACCGCTCCACCCGGCGCAGCGCGCGTGCGCGCCTCACGGCCTCGATGTGTCTCCGGTTCGCCTTCGAGACCTGCTTCCGCGCCTCGTCGAGCTTCACCTGAAGCCGGTCGAGCGTAAAGGTCAGGACCCCGCCGCCGTTGTCGTAGAGCGCCGCCAGGTCGAGGACGTCACGGACGTACCAGTCCGCGTGGTTGTACGCGAAGACGCCCCGGTAGAGATCGGTGCGCCCGCCCGCGGCCGCGAGGTAGCGCGCGGCCGAGAAGACCGCATCCTCGGGCGCCCACGGGTCGGCGACTCCGTCGCCGTTCGCGTCCGTGCCCCACCGGAGCCAGGTCGAGGGCATGAACTGCATCCAGCCGACGGCGCCCGCGGAGCTCGGCCCCATGTTGCGGCCGAAGTTCGACTCGATCTTGTTGATCGCCGCCAGAACCTGCCATGGAATCCCGTATGCGGCTCCGGCCCGGTGCCAGAGAGCGCTCATCTCGGCGAAGGAGAGCGCGCGCGGCGTGAGAGTGGAGACAGTCCAGCCCGGTGGGAGGAGCAGGGAGCCTTCCGCGTTCGGCACCTCCGCGCTCGGCAGGGCAGGCTGCGCCGGAGTCTGCCCCACGATCGTGAAGACGGGGCCCGCGGCCCCGGCGCTTGCCGCACCGATGAGTGCGAGCGCGAGAGCAATGGTGGCCGCAGCGCGACGCACGGCTACGTCGGCTCGGGATGGGCGACGCGGAGCCCGGGGACCGTTTCGGCGACCGGTACCTCGGCGCCGCGCAGCGGCCCGCCGACCGGGTGCGGCGGCGGCTCGGCGGCCGCGCGCTCGTCGGCAGCCTGCTGCTTGAGGGCCCGCTCGAGGGCGACGAGGAAGTCGTGACGATTCGTTGACGCGTTTGCGGCGATCTCCTGGTCGATTTGGCCGGCGACGACGAGGTCGATCAGCGCCTTGCTGAACGTCTGCATCTCAAAGAACTCGCCCTCCTCGATCGCGTCGTGGATCTCGTCGGGCCGCGCCTCGCGGATCAAGTCTGCGATCCGGGCGTTGTTGACCATCACCTCGACCGCGGCGACTCGCCCGCCGCCGACCTTCGGCAGCAACCGCTGGCTGATCACACCGCGCAGGACGCCCGCCAGAATCGAGCGGATCATCTGCTGCTTGACGGCCGGGAAGAACTCGGTCAGCCGGGCGAGCGACTCAGCGGCGTCGATCGTGTGCATGGTCGAGAAGACGAGGTGGCCCGACTCGGCGGCCTGGAGCGCGGTCTCGGCCGTCTCGGCATCGCGGAGCTCGCCGATCAGGATCACGTCAGGGTCCTGCCGTAGCGCGCGTCGAAGCGCCTGGCCGAAGGACTGCGTGTCCAGCCCGACCTCGCGCTGGTTGACGATGCATGCGACGTCGTCGTGGAGGATCTCGATCGGGTCCTCGATGGTGACGATGTGCTGGCGCCGCGTCCGGTTGATGTGGTTCAGCATCGACGCGAGCGTTGTCGTCTTTCCCGAGCCGGTCGCGCCCGTGACGAGCACGAGCCCGCGGTGCTCCTCGGCGAGGCGCTGCACGCCGGGCGGGAGCTTCAGCGTCTCGAAGCTGGGGACCTCACGGGGAATAACGCGGAACGCGAACGAGGTCGCGCCGCGCTGCATGAAGCCGTTGACGCGGAAGCGCGTCAGGTCGTTCGACGTGTAGGAGATGTCGAGCTCGCCGGTTGCACGGAAGTCGTTTTCCTTCTGACGGTTCACCGCCGTGACCGCTGCCAGCACCGTCTCCAGGTCCTGCGCGGTCAGGGCGTTGATGCCCTCGACCGGAACGACCTGCCCGTCGACGCGGACGGCCGGGGGCCGGCCGAACTTCAGATGGATGTCGGTGGCGCCGCTCTGGACGGCGCGCGTGAGGAGCTGGTCCAGGTCCATGCCGCGACCCGGCCTGCATCGGCACTCCACGACCCTCGCTTTAGGTACGACATCCGGGCGAGGGTTTCCGCGATCCGGAGCGCCGCGCCGCCCGGGCCGCCGATGTCCGCAGGCTCCTCGGCGTCGGCGCGGAGCAGTGACTCGATCCCGCGCCAGGCGAGCGGCGCCTGCAACAGCGCGAACGTTGTTCTCGGGAAGCGGTCGAGTGCGGTCTTCGCCCGCCACGAGGCAGCCGCCTGTACAGCGAGCCGACGTCTCAATTCCCCTGCATACAGAGTGAAATCGGTTGCGCGGCCGGCGAGGAGGTCGAGCGCGTTCGCCGCAGCCAGCCGGGCGCTCAGGACCGCCTCGTAGATCCCGTCTCCCGAAACCGGGTCGACCAGGCCCGCGGCATCGCCGACGAGGGCCAGGCGTCCTCTCGCCGCCGTCGAGCCGGGCCGGCGAAGGGGCAGCCGGTGGCCACGGATGTCGGTGAGCGTCGCCTCGGGAATCCCGTGCTCGCGGCACAGTCGGGAGAGGTGCGGCCGGAGCCTCGGGCCTTCCTTGCGCCACCCTCCCACGCCGACGTTGACGTGGTCAGCCTTCGGGAAGACCCAGCCGTAGCCGCCAGGTACGACGCCGAACTCGATCCAGGCCCGCCCCGCGAAGCGCTCGAGGTCGACCCTGGCGTTGCCTTCGAGGGCGACGGTCCGGACATGGTCGTCGAGGCCGGCTCGGCGTCCTGTGATCCCGTTTGCGCCGTCGGCGCCGATCACGACCTCCGCGCCGATCGTGTCGTCCGGCCTGAAGCCGTCGCGGAACTCCGCGCCCGCCTCCCGCGCCTGCTCGACCAGGAACGCGTCCAGCCGCCGCCGCTGGGTCATCCGGATCAGCGGCTCGCTGGTCCTGCGCCGGAAGCGCCGCCCGTACCCGAGCCGCAGCTCGAAGACGTCGACGGCATCCTCGACGATGGGGTCGATAGAGAATGGGAGCTGGCGCTCGGCGCGCACCGTGATCCCGCCGCCGCATGGCTTGTCCCGCGGGAAGCGCGCCTTGTCCGCGAGGAGCACACGAGCGCCGCCGCGCGCGAGGTGGAACGCGGCCAGCGATCCGGCCGGCCCGGCTCCGACGACGAGGGCGTCGAAGCGCTCCATCGCTACTATCTCCCTTCCCCTGGGGGTGTTCCCGAGTGGCCAAAGGGGACGGGCTGTAAACCCGTTGGCTCCGCCTTCGGAGGTTCGAATCCTCCCGCCCCCATGTCTCGCAGCCGGTAGATCCAGAAAATCGGCAGGAGCACGAGGGCCGCGGCGCCGAACGCGAGAGCCGTCACGCCCAGGACGTCGAGCACGACGCCGCCGAGCAGTGCCAGGCCGGCTCCGAGGAGCGAGGCGCAGAGGTCATTCGCGCCGAGCAGCTTGCCGCGCTCGGCCGGGCTCGACCGGTCGGCCAGCTGCGCGGTGGCGGCCACGAACGAGACGTTCCAGCCAAGACCCAGCCCGAACAGCAGGACGCCCGTCATCCAGACGCCCTCGAAGACCTGGATCCCCGCACACGAGACGGCCATGACGATGAGCCCGGCCGCGAGCGCGCGCGTGTGGCCGACGCGGTCGATCACGGGTCCGATCACGAGCACGAGCGCGTACATGCCTAGCACATGCGCCCCGATGATCGGGAAGATCAGATGCTGGGCGTGATCGCGGTGGTCGACGACGACGTAGCCCGTCAGGTTCATGACGGAGACCATCACGGCCATGGAGGCGAACCCCGCGAGAAGCGCCGGGATCACCCCCGGACGGCGGACGATCTCGCTCAGCGGTGCGGCAGGCTGAGGAGGGCCTTCCACGGGCGGCGCGATCAGCTCGGCGATGCGCTTCGGGTCGGGCCGGACGTTCAGGGCGAGCACGAGGGCGACGAGCGACAGCACTCCGGCACCGAGCCACGGAATCGTCAAGACGCTCGCATCGAGC
>Ga0126305_10001635_pt1 | contig 10050 bp, 8 predicted proteins | sample Plot26_FD_92536 | JGI IMG/M metagenome (GOLD analysis project Ga0126305, IMG submission 92536) | Serpentine soil microbial communities from UC McLaughlin Reserve, CA, USA - Plot26 | ecosystem: Environmental > Terrestrial > Soil > Grasslands | place: USA: UC McLaughlin Reserve, Lake County...
GAACAAGGCGAAGTACAACATCCGCGTCGCCAACTTTTCGCTGCACACGACCACGCCGAGCAACTTCACGAAGGACCCGCTCGACAAGGCCGTGGAGAAACTGTGGTTCGGCGGCGTCGTCGTCGTGGTCGCCTCGGGCAACTACGGCATCGCGGGCGGCCCGAGCGGCGTCAAGTTCGCGCCCGGCAACGACCCGTTCGCTATCACCGTGGGAGCGGTCGACCTCGAGGGTAGCGTCAAGCCCCAGAGGCACGACGTCCCGAGCTGGTCGGCGTACGGCTACACCTACGACGGCTTCAAGAAGCCTGAGGTCTCGGCGGCAGGGCGCTACATGATCGGCCCGGTGCCCGCAGGCGCGACGCTCAAGGCGGACAAGCCGGACAACGTGGTCACGCCGACGACGATGCGCCTGTCGGGGACGTCGTTCGCGTCGCCGATCGTGGCGGGGGCGGCCGCTCAGATCCTGGCTCGCAAGCCGAACCTGACGCCGGATCAGGTGAAGGGCGCGCTCATGCTCACCGCACGGCACGTCGGAGATGCCGATTCCGGCCAGGCCGGCGTCGGCGAGATCAACGCCGAGCGGGCCGCCACCGTCGGTTACGTCCCGAACCCGAACGCGGCTCTGAACAAGTTCCTCATCAAGACCTCGTCGGGCAGCGGGTCGGAGGCGACGACGTTCGACGCGGCGAGTTGGGAGAGCGCCGCGCGGGCGAGCGTCTCCTGGGACTCGGTGTCGTGGAGCGACGCCTCGTGGCAGTCGGCGTCGTGGCAGAGCGTGTCGTGGTCGGACGCGTCGTGGCAGAGCGCTTCCTGGACCGACGTCTCCTGGAGCGACGTGGTCGCAATGGCCGACGTCAGCTGGGAGGACAATGCCGGCGCCGACACCGCGTCCCCGTTGGGCGAGTACCTCATGACGCCCGAGGAGGAGGCGGAGGCGGTCGCCGAGGGCCTGCTTCCCGCCCTCGCAGCCAGCGCAACAGCACTTCCCTGACGCTCCGGACGAGAGCGGCCGAGGCGCCGGGCCTACGACAGGCCCGGCGCCTCTGCGTAACCAAAAGGGGGACGCTCGTACGAGAGGGACGGCCTACTTTTGGGCAGGAGAACCAGGCGTCCCGGGCGAGTTCCTTGTTGCGGCCCCCGAAAGACGGGAAGAGGAGTCACTAGCGGCATGAACGGCGAGGTCGAGCGGCGATGAGCGCCGTGCCTAGCGAGTTCAAGTTCGACGGCGACGACGACGAGCAGTCCCGCGGCGCGAACCGCCTGCCCGTCTCGGCGCTCGTCTACCTGCTCGGCGTGGCGGCGCTCGCGAGCATGGTCGCACTGCCCTTCGCGTTCCGCCTTCACGATGGAGGCGTCACTGTCGAGGACTGGCTGACGTTCGCGACGCTCGCGGGCGGTGCCGCGATCGCACAGTTGCTGCTCGTGAAGACGCCGCGGAACCAGTCGTACCACGCGACCAACGTCTTCCTCGTGCCGGCGGTCTTGCTGCTTCCGCCGGAGCTCGTCGTCCTGCTGGCTCTCGTGCAGCACGTCCCGGAGTGGCTCAAGAACCGGACGGCCTGGTACATCGAGAGCTTCAACATCTGCAACTACACGATCGCGACGCTCGCGGCGTGGGGCGTCTCGCACTTCATCCTCGACTGGGAGTCGCTCTTCGCCCGCGAGAACCTGCGGTTCGCGCTGGCCGGCGCGGCGGCGTCGCTCGTCATCGTCGGCGCGAACCACCTCCTGCTCGCGCCGATGCTCCATTTCGCGCGGGGGCACTCGATCCGCGAGTCCGGGCTCTTCACGTTCCACAGCCTCTCGACGGAGCTGGTGCTGGCGGCGCTCGGCGTCGTGCTCGCGACCTTCTGGAACCAGAACCCGTGGCTGATCCCGTTCGCGGTCGCTCCCGTCCTGCTGATCCACCGCTCGCTGAGCGTCCCTCAGCTCGAGGCCGAGGCGCGCGTCGACCCGAAGACCGGTCTCTTCAACGCCCGTCACTTTGCGTCCGCGCTGAACGAGGAGCTCGCACGTTCGACGCGGTTCGAGCGACCGCTCGCGCTCGTCATGGCCGACCTCGACCTGCTGCGCGAGATCAACAACACCTACGGCCACCTGGCCGGAGACGCCGTCCTGCAGGGGATCGCGAAGGTGTTCCGCAGCCACCTGCGCCACTACGACGTGCCGGCGCGCTTCGGCGGCGAGGAGTTCTGCATCCTGCTTCCTGAAACGCCCGTGGAGGAGGCGCTCGAGATCGCCGAGCGGATCCGCAAGGCGGTCTCGGAGACGCCGTTCGAGGTGGAGACCTCGAGCCAGCCGATCCGCGCCACGGTCTCGATCGGCGTGGCCGCGTTCCCGCGCGACGGCGTCGACGCGACCGAGCTCATCCACCAGGCCGACCTGGCGGTGTACAGGGCCAAGCTGCAGGGGCGGAACCGCGTCCTCGACGCGAGCGCAGAGCCGCTGGCGGCTCCGGCCGTGGGCAACCGGCCGCAGCGGCTCGTCTCCGTGCCCGAGAGCGGCGACTACACGGCGCCGCTGCCTCCGGCGGTCGAGATGCAACCCCCGGAGGAGCGTCGCCACCCGCGTCCGCATGCCGTGCACGGGCCGCGCTTCCTGTCGCTTTCCAAGCGCCTCGCCTTCCTCGTCGGCACGGTTGCCGTCGTCGGCATGGGGGCGGGCACCCTCGGGCTCATCTTCGGCACGTCCACCGACGTCTTCGGCCTGATCGCCCTGATGGTGCTGGTCGGGATCGGCCAGGGGCTCGCACTCGAGGTCGACGACGGCTCGATCTCGGTCTCGGCCGTGGGCGCGCTGGCCGGCGCGGCGCTGTTCGGCCCGCGCGCGGCGCTCGCGCTCGCGATTACGACGTCCGTCGTCGAGTGGAGCGCCCGGCGCTCCCCGATCCACTACGTGCTCTTCAACATCGGCGCGCTCTCGCTGGCCTCGCTGGCGGCCGCCGGGATCTTCACCGCCGGGTTCGAGGGCCGGCTCGGCGACCTAGTCACCGTGGCTGCGGGTCTCGCCGCCGGCACCGCTTACTTCGCGGTCAACACCGGCCTCGTCAGCTTCGCACTGGCCATGGAGGGTCACGAGCGCTGGTGGAGGGCCTGGCAGGAACGGTTTGCGTGGCTGGCGCCGCACTGGGTTGTGTACGGCTTCGTGGGCGGCGTCATCGCGATCGCGTACACAGCGGCCGGGATGTTCGCCCTCGCCGTCTTCGCGGTGCCGCTGCTCCTGATGCGCAAGACCCAGGAGGCGTACCTCCGGCACACGCAGAAGAGCGCGCAGAAGCTCCGCCAGGCAGCGGAGACGATTCAGACGCAGAACGTCTCGCTCGAGCAGGCGAACCGGCTGCTCAAGGAGCGCTCGACGGCGGCGATGGAATCGCTGTCGGCGACCGTGGACGCCCGCGACGCCTACACCGCCGGCCACTCGCGGCGCGTGCAGGAGCTGGCGCTCGCGATCGGGCGCGAGCTGGGGCTGTCGCAGGCCGAGCTCGACCTGCTCGGCCACGCCGCGCTGTTCCACGACATCGGGAAGCTCGCCGTGCCGGACGCCGTGCTGCTCAAGCCCGCCGTCCTGACCGACGAAGAGTGGTCGCTCATGCAGCGGCACGCGGACGAGGGTGCGCGCATCATCGACCGCCTCGGGTTCCTCAACGACGCCGTCCCGGCGATCCGCCACCACCACGAGCGCTTCGACGGGACCGGCTACCCGGACGGGCTGAAGGGCGAGGAGATCCCGCTCGGCGCACGCATCATCCACGTCGCCGACGCCCTCGACTCGATGCTGACGACGCGCATCTACCGTGCGGCGCGCCCGGCCGCCGAGGCGATGCGTGAGCTGCGCAACGCCGCCGGCACGCAGTTCTGCCCGCGCTGCGTCTCGGCGCTCGAGCGCGTGCTTCCGCCCGAGCTGCTCCAGGCTGAGGCGGACCGGCGTGAGCTGATGGTTGCGTCCTAGGGGGCCACGCCCGCTAGGGCGCACTTGCATCTTGGCGATTCTGCTCTACCATTCTTGCCGTGGCCCGCAAGCCGGCTTTCCGGGCCGTCGAGAACATCGATCCCGAGGCCCTGGCGGCGTTCCAGCGCCGGATCCGCCGCCGCTACTCCGACGAGGCCATCCTCGCCGAACTGAAGTCCTGCGCCGGACGGCTGGGCCGCTCGCCGACGATGCGCGAGTTCGCCTCGGACGGGAAGACGCGTGTCCACCCGCAAACCGTGATCGAGCACTTCGGCAGCTGGAACGAGGCCAAGCGTCGTGCCGGCCTCGTCCCGCGCCGCTTCGCGACGCGCGAGGAGCTACTCGACCTCCTGCGTAGGCTCGGGGAGCGCCTGGGCCGCACGCCGACGGCGAAGGACCTCGACGCAGCCCGCCGATCGATGCCGTCGAAGTCGCTCTATTGGCACACATTCGGGTCGCTCACGACAGCGCTGCGCGAAGCCGGGTTCGACGTGCCTGTTGGGGAGGAGCGGCTGGAGCGCGCGGTCGACCAGGGCGCCGACCTCGCCCGCTCGCTGGGCCGGCTGCCAAAGTTCGCCGACTGGGGTGAGGCGAGGAAGGCGGACCCCGGCCTCCTGACCGAGTGGCAGGTCTACCGCATGTTCGACGCCAGGCGGGGCGCCTGGTCGACGTTCCAGTTCCTCATCCGCGAGCGCCTGCGGGAGCAGGGCGTCGGCGTGAGCGAGGACGGGACGCTTGCGGCGTAGGAGGTCTAACTAGACGGTTGCGGCGATCGCCGCCAGGCGCTTGAGGCACGAAGCCGCCTCGCGCGGGGCCCGGACGGCCGGCAGAGGCGTCTCCTCGTGCGAGTGGTCGGGCTTGAACTGCTCTCGCCAGACCTCACGGCCGTGCGCGAGCGCCAGCAGCGTGCCCTGGGAGACCTCCTCGCGCTCGAGCTTGACCTCGCAGTAGCGCTCGGCGAGCTTCAGCGTCGCCTCGGTGGAGGCGAACAGGAGCTCGTGGTCGCCGCGGCCGATCCACAGCGGGCGGCCGACGCCGCGGGCTACGAAAAGGACGTCCGCGCGCCGCTCGTCCATCCAGGCGGCCGCCATCGAGCCGCGCAGCTGGTCGAACGCCTCGGCGAGGCTGTCCGCACGCTCGGCGAGCGCGAAGATCGCGGCCGAGTCGACGGTCATGTCGGGATGGGAGCGGATCAAGCGGTGGCGCGCGAAGATCTCCTCGTCATTCGTGATGATCCCGTTGTGGATCCCGACGACGCTGCCGTGGCGGACGGGATGGTTGTTGGCCTCGATCGTCGGATGGCCCTTGGTGTAGTCCCGAACGTGGACGAGCAGCTGCGTGGCCTCCTCGGGGACGCTCACGCGGTCGAGGAGGGCGCTCGCTCCCGAGCGCTGCTTGTGGACGGCGACGCTCCCGCTGGAGCGGAAGGCGTACCCGACGGCGTCAGCGCCGCGCTCCGCGATACCTGCCAGCAACGCCTGCGCGGCGAACGTGCGGTCGAGCTCGCTGTTGTCGTTGAGGCTGTATCCGGCGATTCCGCACATATCGATGTCTTTACGTTAGTTCGCGTACCAGACGTTTCGATGGCCTAAACCACGCAACCGAACCGCATGGCGAGTTCGACCCCTTGTTTCCCTAGGACGCATGCCGCTCCTGCAGGTTTGTACGAACTTTGTGAAGATTTCGCACGACTCGGGCCACCTGTACATGGACGGCCCTGCGCCGGCGCCTGGCATCCCTCGAATGAGGGTTTGCGCGCTCGTCAAGCTCTGCCTCCGGGACGCCGATACACGGTTCGCAATGGCGCAACGGCCACTTCCCGAGAGCGACTTCGATACGCCCGCGGAGCCGCATCTCGAGCTGCTTCGACCGGCCGAAGAGGCCGAGCCCGAGGCGAAGGCCGAACCCGAGGAGGACGCGGCGGAACGCGAGGAGGCCGAAGCCGGCCCCACGCAGGATCCGCTCAAGCTCTACGTGCGCCAGATCGGTGACGGACCGCTGCTGACGGCGGCAGAGGAGCGCGAGCTCGCCCGGCGGAAGGACGCGGGTGACGAGCTCGCGAAGCAGCGGCTGATCGAGTGCAACCTGCGCCTGGTGATGTCGATCACGCGCAATTACACGAAGGCCGGCGTCCCGCTGCTCGACCTGATCCAGGAGGGCAACCTAGGGCTGATCCGTGCCGTCGAGAAGTTCGACTGGAAGCTCGGCTACAAGCTCTCGACGTACGCGACCTGGTGGATCCGCCAGTCCGTGACCCGCGCGCTCGCCGACCAGGGCCGCACGATCCGGCTCCCCGTCCACGTTGCGGAGCAGGCGCGCCGCGTGCTGCGCGCCCGCAGGATCCTCACCCAGAAGCTCAACCGTGACCCGACGCCCGAAGAGCTCGCCGCCGAGAGTGGCCTCACCATCGAGCGCGTGAACGAGCTGCTCGAGCTCGTAGAGGACCCGGTCAGCCTCGAGACGCCCGTCGGGGACGGCGAGAGCCTCTACTCCGACCTGATCGAGGACAAGGAGTCCGAGTCGCCCGCCAGCGCGACCGCGAAGCACCTCCGGTCCCGCGAGCTCGCCCGCGCTCTCGCCCGGCTGAACCCGCGCATGCAGCGCGTGCTGGCGCTGCGCTTCGGCCTCGGCGGCGAGAAGCCGCAGACGCTCGAGGAGGTCGGCGGCCAGCTCGGCATCACGCGCGAGCGCGTTCGTCAGCTCGAGTCGCGCGCGCTCCGCGAGCTGCGGGCGGTCGCACCTGGGCTGCAGCTGTACCTCGAAGCCGAATAGCTTGCGGGCACGGGTACCGTGGACTGCGGTGCCGGGCTTCGTCGACATCCACTCTCACGTCGTCCCTTCGGGTGACGACGGCGCTCAGAGCGTCGAGCACGGAATCGCGCTCTGCCGCGAGGCTGCGCGCCGCGGGACGAGCTTGCTCTACGCGACACCGCACGTCTGGGCGCATCTACCGCTGACGCCCGAGCGCGAGCGGGCCACGCTGGCGGCCTTCGAGGAGGTCGCCGCGGTAGCGCCGCTCGAGCTCAGGCTCGGCTACGAGCTCGCGCCGGCGCGGTGGCTTCTCCGCGAGGACCTGAGCCGCTACGTCCTCCAGGGAACGGACTCCGTCCTGATCGAGGTTCCGTTCGTCGGCTCCCCGAGCGTGACGATCGCGCTCGCCGAGCGCGCCGAGGCGCAGGGCCTCCAGCCCGTGATCGCGCATCCCGAGAGGGGGGAGGACGTTGGCCTGGCGCTGGCGGAGGGCTTCGCCGAGCGCGGTTGGCAGCTCCAGGTCAACTCGAGCAGCCTGCTCGGGCGGCACGGCGACGAGGCCGAGGACCTGGCCTGGCGGCTGCTGCGCAACGGCACGGCGGCGTTCGTCGCCTCGGACGGCCATCGCGAGAGCCGCCCGCCGCACCTCGACGCAGCGTTCGAGCTCGCCCGTGCGGAGCTCGGGGCCGAGCCGGCGCTGCGCTATTTCGACGGAACCGCGCTCGCCGTTACTGCTCGACGCCTTCCATCTCGCGCAGCTTCGCGAGGCGCCTGAGCGAGTCGAGCTCGATCTGACGCACACGCTCGCGCGTCAGCCCGAGCCTGCGGCCGATCTCCTCGAGCGTCTTCGGCTCGTGGTCGCCGAGCCCGTAGCGGAGGATGATCACGTGGCGCTCACGGTCGCCGAGCGCGGAGAGCGCGAGCGACAGCGCCTGGGAGCGCAGGTTGAGCTCCACCTGATCCTCGGGAAGCGGGCCTTCGCCGGCGAGGAAGTCGCCGAAGACGGCGTCCTCCTCCTCGCCGACCGGCTGGTCGAGGCTCGTCGAGGCACGTGCCGCGGCGCGCACCTCGCGCGCCTGCTCGATCGGGAGGCTCGCTTCCTCGGCGATCTCCTCGAGCGTGGGCTCACGTCCGAGCTGCGTCCAGAGGATCCGCTCGGCCTTGTTCATCTTCTGGAGCCGCTCGACGATGTGGACGGGCATCCGGATCGTCCGCGCCTTGTCGGCGAGCGCACGGGCGACGGCCTGGCGGATCCACCAGGTCGCGTAGGTCGAGAACTTGTACCCGCGCCGCCAGTCGAACTTCTCGACCGCGCGGATGAGCCCGAGCGTGCCCTCCTGGATCAGGTCGAGGAAGGGAAGGCCCTGGTTGCGGTAGTTCTTTGCGATCGAGACGACAAGGCGCAGGTTCGACTGGATCATCCGCTGCTTCGCGTCCATGTCGCCGCGCTCGATCCGCTTCGAAAGCTCGACCTCCTGGGCGGCGGTCAAGAGCGCGTGACGTCCCGCCTCGCGCAGGAAGAGCTGTAGCGCGTCGGTCGTGGTCTCGAAGGACGTCTGGATCGGTGCGGCGGGAGGCGGCGGCGGCGTAGGCTCGGCGTCCGCCCGCTCGTCCTCGTTGATCTCGATGTTGCGCTGGTCGAGCTCGCGATACAGCGCCTCAGTCTCGAGCGCATCGAGCTCGTGGGTTTCGATCAGCTCGGTGAGCTGCGTGCGGCGCGCGACGCCGGACTCGGCAGCGCCCTCCAACAGCAACCGCACGTCCTCGTATTGGAGAACGCTCTCGATGTAGACCGACATCTAGCTCCTGTTCTGTTCCGGTTATACGGCGGGGCCAAACATACGCGCATCGGCGAGCGCGCGTCAGATGACCGTCACGATCAGCAGCTGTAGCCGTACTCGCGTGCCTTGCGGCAGAACTCCTCTTCGTCGGCCGTGAAGAAGTGATGGATCCTGTCCGGCTTGCGGACGTAGTACAGGTAGTCGACGCCCGCGGGCCGCGCCGCAGCGCCGATCGACGCCAGCCCGGGGTTGCCGATCGGGGTCGGAGGGAGACCCTGGAAGCGGCGCGTGTTGTACGGCGTGTTGCTCACGAGCTGCGCCCTCGTCAGCGGCCGCGTGCCCTCGATGCCGAGGCCGTAGCGCAGCGTCGCGTCGATTCCGAGCGGCATGCCCAGATCGAGCCGGTTGTGGATCACGGCGGCCACCAGCCGCCGCTCTGCCGGAACCACGGTTTCTCGCTCGACCATCGACGCGATCGAGAGCACGTCGTACGGGGTTCGCCCGCGCCGGCGCGCCGCGCTGAGGTCGACGCTCTTCCAGCGCAGGGTGAAGGCCGCGAGCTGGTTCTGGACGAGCGTTGCCGCCGTCGTTTGCGGCGAGAACTCATAGAGCGCCGGGAAGAGGAACCCCTCGACGCTTCGACGCTTCAGGTACCTGGCGAACCCGCGCGGCGTACGGGCGGACCGGACGGCCCTGGCGTAGCCGCTGCCCGTCAATCGCGGCGTCACGTGGCGCTTCTCGATCGCGATGCGCCGCACCTCTGCGACGCGGTCGGCCATCTGCCGGGCGCTGAAACCCTCGGGGAAGACAACGCGCAGTGTGATCGCGTCCGGCTGTTGCGCCGGGCGCGCCGCCGCGGCGGGGGCGAATACGAGCGCCGCGACGACGGCGACGGCCATGGGGGTGCGCTTCGCCATTTGTCTTGTAAGACGCACGAGCCGCCGAAAGGTCATGGTCCTGGCCGGACGATCGGCATTCCGGCATGATCGTCATATGCGCAACAAGGCGCGGGCGCGGAGGCTGCAGCGCGAGAGTGGGTCGGCGTGGGAGCACGCCGCACGCGAGCGCACTGCTGCCGACCTCGCCGGCGCGATCGGAAACAGCGGAATGCAACAGCTGGCTCGCTCGGCGGAGCTGCAGCGCTCCTCCGCGGCCGCATGGCTCTTCTCGGGCCGGCCGGCCACGCTCGCTCGGCGGCCGCGCGAGCAGGACGAGATCGCGGAGGGCCTCGGCATGCCGGAGACGATGGAGGAGTGGCTGTGGCAGCAGCAGGGGATGTGGGAGGAGACGCACGCGCGCGAAGACGAGCTGCTCAAGTACCTCGAGACGCGATGGGAACGCGACGACGAGCTGCCGCGCGAGGACGAGCTCCGGCGTCGAGACGTCTTCCATCCGCCGCCGGTCGTCGGCTACTAGGTTCGGCCGGCGCGAAACCGAGGAGCCGGCCGCGTGCGGCCGGCTCCCGGATGTCGGCTTGGTTCGTTCAGCGAACGGCGATGCCGGCCGCAGCCGCGGGAACGCCGGTCTCGGTGTCCACGTGGGTCAGCGTGCCGTCAGCGCCGACTTCGAA
>Ga0126305_10001636_pt1 | contig 10050 bp, 6 predicted proteins | sample Plot26_FD_92536 | JGI IMG/M metagenome (GOLD analysis project Ga0126305, IMG submission 92536) | Serpentine soil microbial communities from UC McLaughlin Reserve, CA, USA - Plot26 | ecosystem: Environmental > Terrestrial > Soil > Grasslands | place: USA: UC McLaughlin Reserve, Lake County...
AGCTGACCAGGTTTTTAAATACTTCACCCACTATGGCGATGGATTGATGTGGGTTCCTTTAGGGATCTATTGTTTTTTTTACAGGAGAAAATATTTTATTGCAGTTATTGCAGGAGTTATCATCTCCACTATTTTAGCCCAGTTTTTAAAACGGGCTGTTTATCCTGATGAATTAAGGCCGATCAGTTATTTATCTGAAATTTTTCCTGTTCATGTGGTTGATGGAGTTACCATGCGAAAGGTTCATAGCTTCCCTTCCGGTCATACAACAACAGCTTTTGCTATGGCGCTTATTATGGCCTATATAATAAATAGAAAAGCATGGTCCGCAATTCTTCCGATACTTGCTTCGTTAGCTGGCTATTCAAGAGTCTATTTAGCCCAACACTTTCCCACTGATATTTTTGCCGGAATGTGTATTGGGATAGTCTCTGCTATTTTATCATTATTGATCTATCGAAAATTTATCAGGTACCTAAACGAAAAAGATCTTCCAAAAACAAAACTCGTATAACCTGGCGGGAAGTGTTAGGAAAAAGGCATTATCACTCAAGCCGCAATCTTGGGGGAATCGGAGTCGATTTTTTTTGCTTTTTCTTTTTTAAAGTCTTTATTGAAAAAGATCAAGGGCAATACTTGCCATACTGTATTGAATAAGATGCTTACCTCCATACGAATGCTAAGACTTTGAATATATAGTGAATCATAATAAAACCTTGAAATAATATTATGGGAATCCTCGGCAGGACCCCGAAATCCTTTTACTTGCGCTAAACCAGTTATACCAGGTCTCATCATGCTTCTGACCTTATAATCCTGAATATATTCGGAAAATCTGTTACAATCTGAAAACATATGTGGTCTTGGACCAACAACACTCATGTCGCCAATGAAAACATTTAAAAACTGAGGCAATTCATCCAGGCTCGTCTTACGAAGAAATTTACCGAGCGTAGTCACCCTATTATCGTTTTCACAAGCGACATATTCGTTAGCCTTATCGTTAGGGATCATAGTTCTGAATTTGATACACCCAAAACTCCTAAGGCTTCTGCCAACACGACGCTGAACAAAAAAAACAGGTCCCTTTGAATTTAATTTGATAGCAATCGCGAGTATCGGAATAATCCAGCTTAACAAAAAAACAATAACAATCGTGGATAGAATAACGTCAAAAAACCTTTTAAGAAGAAGAAAGATCTCTTTATTGTCAATATAATAACGAAAAGGCCTTTTACTCAATTCTGTAATTATAGTGGGTTCGATCTGTTGATTGATGGTTATCATTGGTTTCTCTCATTAGATACTTACATCGTAAGCTATGATCAGATTCACGGAATAGGGCAAAACTATCGGTTCAAAGTATTCCCCCAATACCCCAAAAGTGGTATTCTTGTTAAAAAACTTACAAAGGTTATCTTTTTTTTCTTTTTGACAATTTCGTTTATTAAATCGTTGCTTAGGATCAATTTTTTAATTTCAATAAATACTTTTTCGCTTCAGACTACCAATTTCCTGATTGGTTTAAAGAGGCACTCCGGATTAGACTACACACGCATAAGCCAATTCATTACTAATATTTCTTGGTACTTTCGCGTCACTAAAAAAAATTCAGGGTAGTTCAAAATATTCATGAAAATTGGCATTCTTGGTAGTCGCGGTATCCCGAATACTTATGGAGGATTTGAACAGTTTGCTCAATACCTTGCTGAAGGACTTGTAGGGAAAGGCCATGCGGTATTCGTCTACAATTCCAGCAATCACTCATACAAACAACCGTTTTGGAAAGAAGTTCAGATCATTCATTGCGCCGATCCGGAAAATAAAATTGGAACAGCAGGCCAGTTCATATACGACCTCAATTGTCTGCGCGATGCAGCAAAAAGAAATTTTGATATACTATTACAATTAGGATATACAAGTAATTCGATCTGGCACCGCTACTGGCCAAAAAATGCTATCAACATAATAAATATGGACGGCCTGGAATGGAAGCGGGCCAAATATAATACGCTCACTCAACGTTTTTTGAAATGGGCTGAAAACCTTGCTGCTAAACACGGAAATGTATTAATCGCTGACTCAGTAGGCATTAAGGAGTACGTTCAGGCAAAATATCAAAAAGAAGCAGTATATATTCCTTATGGCGCTGACATTCCGGAAAGCTTTTCTGATTCATACCTGGCAGATTTCAGTTTGCATGCAAATCAATATTATATCCTGATCGCAAGAATGGAACCAGAAAATAATGTTGAATTAGTTATTCAGGGCTATCTCGAATCTGGCCATCACGATCCCTTGATTATACTTGGGAATACCCAAAATAAATATGGACAGTTTCTTTTTAGAAAATATGCCAGGCCATCTATACGGTTCCCCGGTGCCGTTTATAATAAGGTTTCAGTAGACGCCTTGCGACATTTCTCTACCCTATATTTTCACGGACACTCTGTTGGTGGCACTAATCCGTCATTATTAGAAGCAATGGCCTGCAGATGTAACATAGTCGCACATGATAATGTGTTTAATAAGGCAATTTTAGGAACCGATGCAAGTTACTTTTCAACTGCTGATGACGTAAAAACAGTCATTAATCAACCCTTTCAGCAGAATGTAACTTCACGATATTGCCAGCATAATATTGAAAAAATCAGAACCATTTATAACTGGGACAGAATCATTGATGATTATGAAACTATATTCTTTCAAGCTTTGCTGAAAAAATAGTTACCAGGAATTGATTAAAATAATCTCAATCGTTTTGCATTTATCTTGCGCGTTAAAAGGTATTAGTTTCGTAGTGAGCGATTTTATTGAAAAACAATTTTATTCGAAATCAGCGGAAAATTTTCTTTGAGATAAAAAATAATAATTTGATAAACCTGCAGCTTTCTGAAAAGAGAAAGTCATGTTTTCTTCTTTCTCTCATTTTAATCTGCGCATTGGTGATGCGCCTTTGGAAAATGGATTTTCAAAGTTTATGGCTGGATGAACTTCATACAATGATTGAATCTGATCCTGACAGTACGTGGGAGACCATGTTCTATTATCTAAAATGCTGCGATCAGCAACCCCCTCTTTATTTTTCCCTTGCCAAAATATCGTTTATGCTATTCGGCCATACAGCAATCTCCGCAAGATTGATTTGCGTCATTGCTGGCACCGTAAGTGTTTGGGGAATGTATCTGCTGGGCAAAGAAATATTGAATAGAAATTTGGGCCTGATAGCTGCCGTTTTGACTACCATAAATTACTACAACTTATATTACTCACAGGAAGCCCGCAGCTATATCCTGGCTTTTCTGTTTGCAACTTTATCTTTCCTGTTCCTGATACGATTGTTAAAAAAAATGAACATTAAAAACAGCATTTTATATGCCGTGTTTTCATTATTCCTGCTATACTCCCATTATTACAGTTTATTCGTAATTGCCTCGCAAATAACAATTATAGTCCTGTTAGTCTTTTTTACGGAAAAAGGACAAAGGAAATCTTATATAAAACACTTTTTGTTGAGCGGTATAATAATCGCAGCAGGATATTGGCCATGGCTTCCTTATTTAGAAGCTGTCTCCAGGATTAACTCATTCTGGGCTCCACTCGTCCCGGTCACTTTTGTTTCTGATTACTTCTTTGAATATTTTGGCAATATGAAATTCTTAAAACCAATACTTCTTTTATTGCTAACGGTTTATGTGTTCAACGTATTTCATGCTGAAAAAAAACTTAATTCAAATCCAGCAAAATCGAATCCTCTATGGTTCAGCTCTATTGTATTGTCGATTTGGATCATTCTTACTTATCTTATCCCATACTTGCGGTCACTGCTGGTGGTCCCTATGTTGTATCCAAGATACACTATTGTAGTATTACCTGCCTTTCTAATTGCCATTTCTTATGGCATCGAGTTGATAAATTTTAAGCCTTTAAAAGTGTTTATTTTTTCCACATTTATAATTTTATCGCTGACCACCCTGCTAATTTCCAGAAGATATTATTCACAACCATCAAAAACACAATTTCGCGAAATGACCCGGTTTGTCGTAGAGAATAACAAAGAAAATTATCCAATCATAGATGAATTGGTGTCATGGCAACATCAATACTATTTTAAAGCACTGAAATTTAAGCCTACAATACTGGAGGGAAGTAAACTAAATGTCATCGACTCAATTCTTGCAGGAAGAAATCAGAAATATATCGTTAAGGGATTTTGGATAGTTGGCGCACACGGCGACCAACCTTTAACGAAGGAACAAAAGAAAGTGCTGGATCCATCGTTTGTCATGACAATGGAAAAAAAGTTTCTTGACGCATGGGCAGAGTTGTATATCTCGAAAAAGCCATTCTGAGTGTTAAATTAAGTATAAGTAAACATGATGATACGTGACTTTTTTAAAAAGTACTGGTTGTTGATTGCCTCAGGACTTGCAGTAATAATAGTATTCCAGTGTGCTTATGGTTTGCAAGTTATTATGCCTGGCAATATTAGTTGGCTCATGACGATACATCATGATTGGGGGGCACATTATCTCGGTTGGTATTTTTATATAAATGAACCCTGGCATTTCCCCTTGGGAGAAATACACAAGCTTTTTTATCCCGTAGGTACTAATGTAGGAATGACAGATTCAATTCCCCTGCTGGCAATTTTCTTTAAACTCTTTGACGCTTTCTTGCCTGAAGACTTTCAATATATTGGAATGTGGCTCTTATCATGCCATCTACTTGCCGCTTATTTTACAATTCGATTATTTAAACTTTTTGAAGTAAACCAGATCATTACTTTTATAGCAGTTTTATTTATTGCCGCCAATCCTGTACTTATTTATAGGGGAATGCACCCGGCAATTTGTTCACATTGGCTTTTAATAGCGTCTATCTATCTCTATTTTCTGAATCCCTACCGGATTAAACCACGTAAAATCCTTCTTTACCAGTTCATTTTGTTGATCCTTTCAGCAATGATAAACCCTTACATGACTTTTATGGTATTAGGATTTACCTTTTTCATTCCGTTTCGATTGAGTTTTTTTGATAAGGTGTTGGCTAAAAAAAATTTCTTTATATACAATGCAGTCTCAATATTCGCCGTATTATTATGCTGGTATGTAGTGGGCATGATCAGTTTTAAAAAAGGAGAAGATTTGGATGTTTCCGGAGCCTATGGTTTACTTAGTTTAAATCTGAATTCGCTATTTAATTCTTTTGGGTTTTCTACTTTTCTTCCTCAACTTAAACAGGTAAGCTTATTTCAGTATGAAGGTTTTATGTATTTGGGATTAGGGATTATTTTTTTGCTGATTATATTGCTTTTTTATAACATCTACACTTTTGTCTCGAAAAAAAGGAATCTTTTACAGTCAATATTCCCTTCGTATAAAGCAAATCTTATCCCCCTTATTATCCTGGTTATTATCCTGACTCTCTTTTCCGTCACTCATATCGTTTCACTAAATGATAAAGTTTTATTTAAAATCCCGATTCCGGATCAACTGCTAAAAATCGGAGAAATACTCAGAGCAAGTGCAAGGTTTTTTTGGACTCCTTATTATTTGATTGTCCTTTTTTGCATTATTGGCATAGCAAAAAGTAAACTACCCCGTTTTGTTAAACTGTTTGTCGCTTTTATTGCCCTGATCATTCAGTTTTATGATACAAAAACATTATTCACATACAGGCACCTAACGAATGGATCATATCAAATGCCTATTGATGAAAAAAGTTGGAGCACTTTATTCAAAGAGTTTGATGAAATAGTATTGTATCCTCCATTTCAGGGTTCTTATCTCGTCAATTCAGATTACCAGGATTTTTGTTACCTGGCGGCAAAAGCCAGAAAACCCATCACTACAGGATATGTATCGAGGGTAGATAATAGAGCTGTTGATCTTTACACGAATTCTCTGACAGCTGAATTAGAAAGAGGCAAATTATCTTCAAAAAAACTCTATATAACTACTGCTTCACACATGGAACCATTTTCGGTTTTACTTCAAACCCAAGCCGCTCAACTAAACTTTCTTGACAATTATTATTATTTATTTGCAAGCACTGCGAATAAGCCAGCCATTATATCATTGACTGAGACGTGGAATGCTAAATACTCAAATAAGCTGGCCTACATAATGCAGTTATACGGCAAAAAAAACCAGTTTACGAAAACAGCTAAAATAAATCCTTCCAAAGAGCTGAATGTTCTTCATTCATTGGAAAAAATGAATGACAATGATAACTTTATGTCGGTTACAGGCTGGGCCTTTATAGACAGTACAAACAACAACAAAGGCGATTCCATATTTTTTGTTTTAACCAACGACACTAATTCATATATAGCTCCGGCGGGTATTAGATCCCGGTCAGATGTTACAAGTCACTTTCATAAATCTTATTTGGATGATGCTGGCTTCACTGCGCTGATTTTTAAGGATGATGTGGAAAAGGGAGTTTATGAATTGGATATAGGTGTCAAAAACATTCATAATAATTGGGTATACCAGGCAACAAATAGAACAATTAAGGTCGCCATACCTGATTATGCGCCTGTAGAAACTCTTACAAATCTACCTTCGGATGAACTGACTATTAAATATAGGTTGGAATCTTTGGAAATAGCAGACAGTATTATAAAACTAGGCGGATGGGCTTTCTTTCCAAACCAAAATAATGACAATTGTTTAATAACATTGGTATTGACAAAAGAAGAAATAAATTACAAAGTTGAAACAGAATTGATGCTCCGGCAGGATGTGACATCGTACTTCAAAAGCCAATACAGCCTTGATCATTCGGGCTTCTCTGTCAAAATGCGGAGTAGCTCCTTACCCCCTGGGAAATATCAGATTGGCATTATGATCAGGGATTTAAAAACCCGAAAAGAAGGGGTCACCTTCACAGACAGATATGTCGAAATACACTAGTTTTCAATTACCTTAAAAAGAAATATTTTGAAATTTATAGCATAGAGTCCGAATTTTATGACAAGAGCACAGGACTATTGCTGCAAATAGTTATTTTTTTTAATAAAAATATTGGAACAAAAAGTTTTTCTGTTTATTGAAAATGGATAATAAGCCGCTGGTAAGCATAATTACTGTTGCATATAATGCTGACCCTTTTATAGAAAAAACAATTCAGAGTGTCCTTTCTCAAACTTATTCTCCTATCGAATATATAATCATAGATGGGGGCTCAACAGACAACACAGTAGGTATTATAAAAAAATACGCTGATCGGATTGCTTATTGGCACAGTGAAAAAGATAATGGTATTAGTGAGGCCTTTAACAAGGGGCTTTCCAAAGCAACGGGCGATATCATAGGTATAATTAATGCTGATGACTGGTATGAAAACGACGCTGTAGAAAGAGTGGTAAATGATTTCGGAAGCGCTGATATTGTTTATGCTGACCTGCAAATATGGAAAAGAGAAAAAAAAGATTTTATTCAAAAAGGTAATCACAGTTTATTAACAAGAGAAATGACCGTGAACCACCCAACCGTTTTTATTAAAAAAAGCTGTTACGAAAAATTTGGAAACTTTAGCGAAGAATACAAGTGTGCAATGGATTATGATTTAATGCTTCGGCTTCATACAAGCAATTGCCATTTCAAATACCTTCCTTTCGTACTTTCTAATATGCGGTTAGAAGGATTCAGTGACTATAATTGGCTGTTGGGCTGCCGTGAAACCCTTGCTGCTAAAAACACATATCTGCCAACGCAAAGAATAAAAAATTATCTCTACTACTGCAAGCATGTACTTGCTATTGCTATACCAGGGGCCTTAAGGAGAATGGGGCTCGGCTCCGCAGTTAAACTATACCGGTCAAGGTTTTCTCAGCTCAAAAAATTTTATCATTAGTTTTCGAAATGTATAATTGGATCGGCTGAATAATCAATTATCGTTTTTCAGAACTTCCTTATAAACCTGGTATGTTTCTTCAGCGGCATTTTTCCATGTATAATTTCTTTTTATCGTTTCAGCCAGATAAGGATCTATCGGGGCTGTTGATGCGGCATTTACTGCTTCAAAAATAGATTGAGGCAAGCCCGGGTCACAGTAAAATGCGTACTTGCCTAAATACTCCTTCGCATCTCCCCTATCTGTAATAATTACATTGCATCCTGATACAGCCGCTTCTAATGAACTAAGTCCGGTAGTTTCAAACCAGCTTGGTAAAACATGGACCTTTGCTTTTTGATAAAATTTGATCAGGTCAGCCTGAGGCACATGTTGAATAAATGTAATATTAGAAGTTGCTGATCTTTTACATTGTTTATAATATCTTTCCTGGTTAGAAGAAGATCCTCCAATAAGAAAAAGCTTAAAGGATGTATTTCGTAATGCCTTGATCAGGTTTAATTGATTCTTGATCCCCTCAATCCTGGCAACACATATTACCATGTTTGCATCTTTTTCTTCGGACTGATTGTTTTCGATAAATAATTTACTTACCCCATTTGGAACGACCCTATAGTTCTTAGTGACGGCAAAATTTTTTCTTATCCGGTCATATTCGCTTTCTGAGTTAGGCAGCAGATAGCTGGCCCCAGTCAAAACTTTCTGTATTGACCTTTTTTGCCCCAACCATAAATATTCCTTGCTTACTAATCTATCATTCCCTTTAACCGATCTTGCAAGTGCTTTAACATATTCAATGAAACCCGGTGAAAAGAATTTAAATAAAAGCCCCGAAAAACCTTTTCTGTGTTTTTTATCGAATTCGGAATATTCGACAAAAATGGTTGATATCACATAAGGTTTATTTGATTTTTTTATATGTAACAATATGTCTGCAGGCCGGATAATATTAAAGAAATGAAGGAGATCATAAGTCAAATAATCTATCGTTTCGTTAGTAAGTTTTATATCGACAGAAACACCGATGCTCATCAATTGTTCGGCAGTCTCCTGAACCTGTACAGTATCCCCTCCTTTTGCCGCATACAAATTTGACCGCACTATAAAAACAACTCTCATAGATTTAAATTAGATCGTATCGACTTTTTATCGAATTCAAAAAATCCGGGGGTAAATGCTAATATCCATAAAACATACTCTGCAATATTATTCAGGAAACTGCCGGTAAACTGGTAAATGAACACAAACAGGTAAAGACTGATCCGGTAGTAATTGGAATATACCCGTGTTTTAAAAAAAAGATATATTTCGATACCCAGGCGGACAAACAACCCCAGTATCCCATATATGGCAAGTGTTTCGCCTAATGAATTTGGGATATTTATAGTATCAATAGTAAAAGGATGTTTATAGAAATTTGTAAAAGTTTCAAGGCCCAATTCTTTGATTTGGCCAAGACCACAACCAAATAAAATACTTTTCATACCGGCCATTTTCCATCCTAAAAAAAATGAATCAGTGGTTCGGCCTTTGAATGAGCTATCATTTCCTTCAAACACATTTGCAAACCGCTTAAAGACCGGGTTTTCGGGATAAAATTTAACAAGCATTATAAAAACCAATAACAGTAATAAACCTGCAACCAGAATATATCGTGGAAACCGTTTTTTCACGAAAAATAAATTTATGTCCGACCAGAATAAAAAAAATATAGAAAGTGCGAGACCTAATAAAACTCCAAAAGAGAACGAAAGAAGGAGAGGAAGCGTAACCAATACAATTTTTGAAAATGGTTGTGTGGGTTTTAAAAGCAACACTTTCAAATAATAATACAATACCAATGGCACCATTAGCAATGAATAATAAGAAGCCTCGTAAGTAAACATTTTAAGACGAGGAATATTGGTGATACCAGGAGATATGGGTTGCTGGTACCAAAAAATATCCCGAATTCCCAAAAAAAGCAATCCCAACGCAATGAGCGCTAATAAAAAATTCCAAATTATTAATTTGTCAAAGATCAATCGAACTGTGTTTGCCTTTTTAAGAAATAAGTAGAATGACACTCCAAAAACGAAGGCAGTAAATAAAAGAACATATGATTTCAAATAGCTTTGAATATTTACACCGTTTAAAAAATGAATACAGGCCAGCGGAAGCGTTACAAGAAAGAAAAGCCATATGTAT
>Ga0126305_10001637_pt1 | contig 10050 bp, 7 predicted proteins | sample Plot26_FD_92536 | JGI IMG/M metagenome (GOLD analysis project Ga0126305, IMG submission 92536) | Serpentine soil microbial communities from UC McLaughlin Reserve, CA, USA - Plot26 | ecosystem: Environmental > Terrestrial > Soil > Grasslands | place: USA: UC McLaughlin Reserve, Lake County...
CTGTTGCTGAATCGCTACCGCGCGGGCCGCGATCAGATCGCGCGCGGCAGGAGTGAGGCACCCTACGCGTATGTCATCCCCCGTGATCAGCGGGATCCCGTCGCCGCGGTGGAGCTGCTGCGTCGTCTTGCGTTCGGCGGCGTTCGCGTCTCGCAGCTGACGGTGGAAGCCACGATCGAGGGGAAGGCGTATCCGGCAGGAACATGGATCATTCCGACCGACCAGGAGTTCGCCGCAATCGCTCGAGAAGTGCTCGAGATCCAGAAGTATCCGGACCTTCGGCAGTACCCCGGCGGACCGCCTGAGCGTCCCTACGATGCCGCCGGCTGGACGCTCCCGCTGCAGATGGGCGTCCAGGTGGCGCGGATCGTAAGCGCCGTGCCCGATGACGTTCGCGGCAAGCTGAAGGAGGTCGGAACGCTCCCACTATTGCCGAAGGTGACAGCATACGTTTCGAAGTCCAAAGAAGATGCGGCGCTATTCGACAGCGTCCCCGGCGCCGGTTTCGACACCAGCGCCGCCGCCGCGGCCATTGTTCCTCCGGCCGGTCGCATCAGCGGAACCGGAGCGTCTCTCGCACTCGATCCGGCACAGAACAATACGTTCCGTGCGCTCAACCGGGCATGGAAATCAGGCGCGACGGTGCAGTTCTCCGCAGGCACGTCCGGCCCCTCCCGATACATCATCAATGGGCTGTCGGAAGCTGCGCAGGCGGAAATGGTCAAGTCACTCGCCCTGATCGCAGAGCGCGCGGCAGGGTCGGGCGTGACGATAAGGAAACCTCGCATCGGTCTGTACGATCCCTGGAACGGGAACATGGATGCGGGCTGGACGCGCTGGGTGCTCGAGCAATACGGGTTCGAGTTCGTGACCTTACGTCCATCTGATTTCCATTCGCCGCTGCGGGAGAAGATCGACGTGGTTGTCCTCGCGGACGGCGCAACGCCTCCGGTCGCCGGCGGCGGTGGAGGAGATGAACGCGGACGTGGCGGCAGTGGCGGAGGGAGCGGGCGACAGGTTCGCCCTGAATACGCGGATCCGGGCATGAGCGAACAGGATCTCGCTGCGTTCGACGCTTTTGTCCGTGGAGGCGGGTCTCTCGTCTGTTTGAATAACTCCAGCAACTTCGCGATCCAGCGCCTCAAACTCCCTGTGAAAAACGCAGTAGCCGGCCTTCGCCCGGAGGAGTTCTTTCTCCGCGGCTCGATCGTCGAGGTTGCCGCCGATCGCGCCCACCAGGTGATGGCAGGCACGACTGAACAACTGCCCGTGTTCGTCGACGGCAGCCCCGCGTTCGAGACCCTGGACGGCTTCAATGGAACGGTCCTGGCCCGCTACAAAGACTTCGGGTCGCCGCTGCTGTCCGGGTACTTGATCGGCGAGAAGTACGTGCAGGGGAAGGCGGCGGCGTTGGACGTTCGGCTCGACCAGGGACACGTCGTGTTGCTCGGCTTCCGGCCGCAGTGGCGGGGCCAGCCGTTCGCCACCTTCAAGGTGTTGTTCAACGCCGTCCTGTCGGGGCAAGCGGACCGGACGGCTGCCCAGTGACGTCGGAGAATCTGCGGCGATGCTCCAAGTAACGCCGGCAATCGCCATCGAGGAATCCGAGCTCTCGGAACGATTCGTTCGCGCGTCCGGACCGGGCGGACAAAACGTGAACAAGGTTGCCACCGCTGTGGAACTCAGGTTCGACGTCGCGCGATCGCCGTCGATCAGCGACGATGTGAAGGACCGGCTGCGCGCCGTCGCGGGAACGCGGATGAGTGCGGAGGGCGTTCTGACGATCGACGCGCGTAGACACCGTACGCAGCCTCAGAATCGTGCGGACGCGCGCGAGCGGCTGGCTGAACTCGTTCGGCAGGCGCTGGTGAAGCCGCGGAGCCGCCGGAAGACCAGGCCGACAAAGAATTCCGTCGAACGGCGGATCCAGTCGAAGCAGAAGCGGAGTCAGACCAAGCGCGCCCGCGGCGGTGTGAGCGGCGACGAATAGCGGGCCTACTTGCCGCGCCCGGTCTTTTCCTGCAGCTGGTCGATCTTCTTCGACGCTTCGGCCTTGGTCAGTTCTTCATCCGCCTCTTCTCCGGCTTCACTCGCCAGCGTCGACAGATACGAACGCTGCGCTCCGGTCATCGGCTCGTCACCGGTTTTCCAGTCGTCCGGATTTTTGATCGTGTTCGAATTGTTCAGGTCCGCCGCTGTTTTGGTGTTGTCTTTCACGCGTAGCCTCCCGCTCAGTCGAGTGCAGGACGCATGCCGAAAATAAAGCGAAGGTCGGACGAGCCGCTACTGAATTCGTGCCCGCACTGTCGCTTTCTTCGACAGTTTCGTGCCGCCTGCCTCGACCGTGACGAGGTAGTCGCCGAGCGGAAGCGGACCTGAGTCGGCAGACGGAGCGGCGCCGCGGCCTCCGGCGGCTCCGCGGCCTCCGCGTCCACTACCTGACAGGCCGATGAGCGCGCGGTTCAACCCTCGCTTCGCAGGCCCGGTCAGCTGGCGCACTTGCTTGCCGCTCTGTTCAATGACGGTGATGCGCGCCTCCGCAGATGCATCCGCAGCCAGGTAGTAGTTCACCACCAGCGCTTCCGGCTCGTTCAGCACTTCGAGATACTTGTCGCCAAAGAGGTGGTAGTTCATCCCCTGGGTGCTGAAGCCGTAACGAGCCCGCGGCTCGATGTCGAACAGGTGCTGGTTGCGGGATAGGACTTCACCCGAGAGTTCCTGCAGGGGAGTGATGTCACCGGTCCACAGAGCCCGCCCGTAGGTAGCGATTACCAGGTCGTTCTCTCGCGGATGAATGGTGAGGTCATGCACCGCCACCGTCGGAAGGTTGGCCTTCAATTGCGTCCACCGTCCACCACCGTCGACTGTCACGAACACTCCGACATCGTTCCCGACAATGAGGAGCTCGCGGTTCTTGCGGTCCTGCACGACGACGTTGATCGATGCGCTGGGAAGATTACTGCTGATGGACGTCCAGCTCTTGCCGGAGTCGTTGGTGCGATAGAGGTACGGGGCGAAGTCGTCGTTCCGGAATCCGTTCTTCGAGACGAACGCCACCGCCGGATCGTGCGAAGAGGCGAACACCCGGCTCACCCAGCGATCGGCTGGCGCACCGGCGGCAATCACGGCGGGCGTGACATCGATCCAGTGGCCGCCATGGTTCTGCGTCAGCTGCACTTTTCCGTCATCGGTTCCTACCCAGATGATCCCCGCCCGCAGTGGCGACTCCGAGATCGATGTGATCGTGCAGTAAGGCACGTTGCGGCCGATTTTCGCGGGATCGTTGGTGGTGAGATCGGGGCTGATCTCCTCCCACGTGTCGCCCCGGTTCAGCGATCGAAAGAGTACCTGCGCGCCCGCGTAGATGATCTGGGGGTTGTGCGGTGACAGCGCGATCGGAGCGATCCAGTTGTAGCGCAGGCGCGGCTGTCCGGCGGGACGAGACGGCGCGATGTTCGTTCGAACACCCGTCTTCTGGTCCATCCGCCCCATCTGGTTGAGCTCACGCGTGTTGTAGGCCCACCGACTGTCAGTGGGATCGACGGCGTTGTACATGCCGTCCCCGGGGCCGACGGTGATCCAGTGCTCCAGTGTGATGCGGCCGGTGGGGCTGTTGCTCGGACCTCGCCAGGAGTCATGATCCTGGAAGCCGGCGTAGACGTTGTAGGGGTCCTCCATGTCGACCCCGAGCGCATATGCCTCGCCGATTCCCATGTTAGGGAAGTAATCGCCGGTCTTTCCGCCATCGAGCGAGACGTTCACGCCGCCGTCGCTGCCGAGGATGATCCGGTCTCGATCCTGTGGATCCCACCACATCGAGCGGAAATCTCCGAACACGCCCCTGAAGAAGTTCGTGTCCCATGTCTTGCCGCCGTCGCGTGAGATGTACATCGAATCGCTCGTGACGATCACGGTGCGGTCGTCGTGCGGATTGATGCGGACCTGGTTGAACGAGTAGGGCGCCTTACCGCCCGCAACGTTGACCTCCGTCACCTTCTTCCAGGTCTTACCGGCATCATCGGTTCGATAGAGCTCGTTGCCGATGATCCCCGCGGCCAGCGGACTGATTGCACTCACGTCTCGAGCATCCGAGCCGGTCCTGGGATTCTGGTTCTCGAGCAGTGCGTAGAGGATCGATGGGTTGTTCTGATAGAGATCGAGGCCGATGCGGCCGATCTTTCCCGTCGGGAGTCCTCCGCCGAGACGCTGCCACTTCTCGCCGCCATCGATCGTCTTGTAGACGGCACTTTCGGGGCCGCTCTCGACGATCTGCCATGGCTTCCGGTCCTTGTCGTACATGGCGGCGTAGAGGGTCTCGGGGCTCTTGCGGTTCATGACGAGATCGATCGCACCGACACCATCGTTGACATAGAGCACCTTCTTCCAGGTGCTGCCACCATCGCCGGTGCGGAAAACGCCACGCTCTTCGTTGCGCGAGAACAAGTGACCGATCGCGGCAACGTAGACGACATCCGGATTGCGCGGGTGAATGACGATCCGGGCGATGTGGTGGGAATCGGGAAGGCCCATCAGCTTCCATGTCGCGCCCGCGTCAGTCGACTTGAAGACCCCCTTGCCCGAATAGGAGGAGCGCGCATTGGCCTGGTCCCCCGTACCCATCCAGACGATCTGCGAATTCGAAGGGGCGACCGCGACGGCGCCCACGGCAGCCACTCCGACCGAATCCGAGACCGGCGTCCAGGTGGTTCCGGCATTGATCGTCTTCCAGAGGCCGCCGCTCCTGGTTGCGGCGTACATCGTGTAGAGATGATCCCGCACCGGTGCCTCGGGCACGGCCACTTCAGTCACCCAGGCGGCAGTGCGGAACGGGCCGATATTCCGGAAGGAGAGTCCGTTCAGGACCGCATCGAGAATCGGCGGTTCCTGCGCATGCGGCACGAGCAGGCACGAACAGAGCAGGACGGCGACGACGGCGAGGCGCTGTGTCATTGAGGGAAGATTATCGCTCTAGAACGTCCAACCCTCGACTCCTGACCTCCTATCCTCCCGCCGTTTCGCTTCTGATCTCCTGTGCTCCTGCAGAACTTCAATCGAAGCGCAACGCGTTACGCTTTGCGGCAACCGGATCCTTCGAGGTGCCGATCACCGCGCGCTCCCAGGATCCGTAGGTTGGATTCGGCAGCATGATCCACCGGCGCCCCCACCACTCGGCGTTGGGCTCGGCGCGTACCCGACGTTCCGCCAGCGTGCCGGCGGCGTTCACCACGAAGTCGCCGAGATCGTCGCCGATCAGCAGCAGAATCCGATAACTCGCCGCCAGGTACGACCGCCGCGCACTTTTGCCGGAGCCGGACCACTCCGGGCGTTCTCCCCGCGACAGCACCGTGTCGACATAGGGATCGAGCGGAAAGCCTGCGGCCTGGAGGTTGGCGCGAGTGGGTGGCTCCATGGCGCTCGTCCGGTTGCTGATGAAGAAGACCGAGACGCCCTTCTTCGTCGCATATTCAGTGAACTCGGTTGCGCCGGGAATCGCCCGGGCACGCGACTCCGCCACCCAGACATTCCAGGCCTCCTCCGAGTACGCCGTGTTGTTGCGCACGACGCGCGCCTGGAACGGAGAGTTGTCGAGGACCGTCTCGTCAATGTCCAGAACCACCGCAGGGGGCAGCTTCGAGGCGTCCCCGGTCTGTTCGATCGCCGCGGTCCACGACCGGTCGGCGAGTGCCTCGTCGAGTTGCCGGGCCGCCAGCCGATAGGCCTGAACTGCCGACGCTTGGTACTCGAGTGACGTCTGCATCCACGCAACCGCGTTGAGGTTCTCGTGAGGACGTGTTTCATTCGCTGCCGCCGCTCGAGGCTGTGTCGCGGGAGATGAGGTCGACGCGGCGCAGCTGCCGGACGCGAGCGCGACGCAGATGACGAGGAAGCAATTCTTCATTCAAGGATTTTACGCCGCGAGGCGTTTCCGCCGGACCGGTGTCTATCTCTGTGAGTCCCGATGCAGGCGCGCAGGAGGTGGCCGTGGCGAGAGATCTGTTTGCCGACGTCGCACACTCGTCAATGAAAGTCGGATCGCGAGCCGGCTACACGGTGCCGCTGTCGATCGTCACTCACATTGCTGTGGCCACCATCGTGATTTTCGGTCCGCTGCTTGCGCCGACGCCGTCGCCGGTTGCCTCGCCGGTCATGGCGCTGATCGTGCCCACCCAGAGTGATCCGCCGTCCATGCCGCCTGCACCACGCTCGAACCAGGCGACTCGAACTCCCGTGACTGCTTCTCACGCCTCGGCTCCAGGCCCGGCGGCGCCGGCGACGGCTCCGGATAACATTTCCAGGGCACGCGATGAAGTCGCGTCTGTGCTTGCCTCTGGTCCAGTCGTCGCCAGTGGCATTCCCGGACCGGACGTGGGCAGTGTGCCTGGCGTCGGCACAACTCCTCAATTGCCACCATCACCGCCGCCGTCAACCCCGGTGCGAACGGGCGGGCAGATCAGCAATCCCGCGAAGACGAAAGATGTCCGCCCCGTATATCCCGCCATCGCGGTCGCGAATCGCGTCCAAGGCACGGTCACGATCGAAGCGATCATCGGCACCGACGGCCGAGTCAAGGATGCCCGAATCGTGCAGTCGATCCCGCTGCTCGATCAATCCGCACTCGCGGCGGTGTTGCAGTGGCAGTTCAGACCGACACTCCTCAACGGCATCGCCGTCCCGGTGATCATGAGCGTGACCGTCAACTTCACGTTGCACTAACCGGAATGGAAGTGCGAAGTGCGACGTGCGACCCACGGACCCACGGACCCACAGACCTACGGACCCAGCGTGTTGAGACATAATCTTCGACGTGAGAGCCAGTTACATCAAAGTGATTGCGGTCGAAGTGGTGACAGTCGCGGTGCTCTGGTGGCTTCAGCAGGTGTTCGCGTAGATGCGCGCCATCGATTGGATCGTTGTCATCGCTTACCTGGTGTGGATTGTCTGGGATGGTCTTCGCAGGACCCACCGGACGAATGAACTGGAAGGGTACTTTCTCGCCAACCGCAGCTTGCCGTGGTGGGCGGTGGGGCTCTCGGTGATGGCGACGCAGTTGAGCGCCATCACGCTGGTCGGCACCACCGGCCAGGGATATGCCGACGGGATGCGCTTCGTGCAGTTCTACCTCGGGCTGCCGATCGCAATGGTCATCCTGTCGCTCACCCTCGTTCCTTTCTTTCACCGGGCTCGTGTCTACACGGCTTATGAGTATCTCGAGAACCGGTTCGACTTGAAGACGCGCACCTTTGCCAGCGTGCTTTTTCTGTTCTCGCGCGGAATGTCGTGCGGCGTCATCATCGCCGCACCGGCGGTGATCCTCTCGATCATCCTTGGATGGAACCTGACTCTTACGATTCTGGCGATCGGCCTGCCAACCGTCCTGTACACGATGCACGGCGGCGTGCAGGCGGTCACCTGGACCGACGTCAAGCAGATGGGGGTGATCGTTGCCGGCCTGCTCGCCGCGGTCGCTGCGCTGATCGTCGGTCTGCCGCACGAAGTCAGCTTCGCGCAGGCCATGCATGTCGCCGGTGCAGCGGGAAGACTGAACGCGCTCGACTTCAACTTCGACTGGAACCAGACCTACACGTTCTGGTCGGGGCTGATCGGCGGGCTGTTCCTGATGCTGTCGTACTTCGGTTGCGACCAGAGCCAGGTGCAGCGATACCTCACCGCGAAGTCAATCGATCAGGCCCGTCATTCACTGCTCATGAGTGCGTACTGGAAGATCCCGCTCCAGGCACTCGTCCTGCTGACGGGCGTCCTGGTGTTCGTGTTCTATCTGTTCAATCAGCCGCCGATGCTCTTCAATCGCGTGCACGCCGAGGCGATCGAGAAGAGCGCCCACGCGGGCGAGTTCCTGCGGCTGGAGTCGCAATTCGCTGATGCGTTCGCCACGCGCCGTCAGGCCGCCAGCACGCTCGCAGCAGCCGAATCTGACCAGGAGCGTGCCGCCGCGCGCGACTCGTTTGTCGCTGCCAACGCTGCCCTGAAGACCGTTCGCGGCGCCGCCGCGAAGCTGGTTCGTGACGTGACCGGCGATGAGAGTTACGGCCGGCTGCAGGGCGATACCCCGGTCGCGGACGTCAATTACGTTTTTCCGACATTCGTCACCACCAAACTGCCGACGGGGCTCGTCGGCTTGATCATCGCGGCGATCTTTGCCGCGGCGATGTCGAGCATCGCGGCCGAACTGAACGCTCTGGCGACGACTTCTGTCATCGACATCTACCGACGTCACCTGCGCCCATCTGAGTCCGACGAACACTACCTCCGTGTGTCGAAGGGGGCCACACTCTTCTGGGGCCTCTTTGCCTGCATCGTCGCCACGTTTGCGGCCGGCCTGGGGTCGCTGATCGAGGTGGTCAATCGCTTCGGCTCGTTCTTCTACGGCTCGCTGCTTGGCGTGTTCATCCTTGCACTTGCCTTCCGGCGAACCACCGGGAATGGCGCCTTCTTCGGTCTGATCGGTGGAATGACGGTCGTGGCGATTGTCGCCTTCCATCCGTCCACGAAGGGCATCTCGTTTCTCTGGCACAATCCGATCGGCGCGGCCGCCGTCCTGGTGGTCGGGCTGGTCGTGAGTGCCATCGATCCCAAACGCCGGAAGACGGCGGCCTGACCGGCAGTCGTGCCACGCCGGTTGTTCAAGCCCGCTTTTGCTGCAGCCGTCGCACTCGCGCTGGCTGGATGCTACGGCGTGGCAACAGCGTCGTGGGTGATCGGCTCAGTCGAGGGAGGCTGGATCTACAAGTACGTCCGTCCATGGACGTTCCGGCCGGTGCTCGTGGCCCTGGTCATCAGCAGCGCGGCGGCTGTTCTCCTGAGCATCGAGGTGAAAGGTCGGGGCGTTCACCGTCTCCTGATTGCCTGGGTGCTGTTCGCGACGTGCGCACACGCGGCGATGCACGCGGGCGCACCCGCCAGGCTGCAGCAGCTGTACGTCAGTCGTGAAGCGAATTCCTTCTACAGCCTGTCGCAGCAGCAGACCGCGTCGGATCTCCTCCGCCGCTTCAACCGTGTTCGTCTGAACGCGCCGCACCACGCTCGGAGCAACATGCCAGGCAAGACGATCCTGACCTATGGACTGGAACTGATATCGACCGACACCAGGGTGCTGCCATGGCTGGTCGTGAGCCTCTCGAACCTCGGCGCGCTGTTGATGTTTGTCTTCGTCCGGGACCTATTCGGCGACACGCGGACGGCAGTGTACTCAGCCGTCCTCTATCTCTTCGTCCCTTCCCGCGTATTCTTCTTTCCCTTGATGAACACCGTCACGCCGGTGGTCGCTCTCGCCTGCGCCTGCCTCCTGGTGAAGTGGCTGCGTGGCGGACGCGCGACCCGGGCGATGCTGTTCGGTGTGTCGCTCTACGGACTGGTGTTCTTCGAGCCGCTGCCGCTCGTGACAGGGCTGCTGTTCGCCGCGCTCTCAGCCCTGGCAATCTACCGGCGGTGGATCTCTATCGACCGCTTTGTCCTGCATTCCTGCCTGGTGCTCGCGACGTTTATCGTAGTGAGCGAGGTCGTCGCTCTCGCCACTGGATTTCAGCTGCTGTTCGCCTTCCGACAGATCCAGTCGCACGCGCTCGCCTTCAACCTCATCGAGGCGCGTCCCTACCCGGTGTGGATCATCGCGAATCTCGGCGAGTTCCTGTTCGCCACCGGCGTGGCACAGGCGGTGTTGGTCGTCGCGGCGCCGTTTGCCGATCGCCCGCAGCCCGGCGCGGGATGGCGCGATTGGATCGACCGACCGATCGCGGTCACGACCATCGGGTTACTCGCCGTCCTGGTCGCGACCGACCTTGCCGGCGTGAACCGGGGAGAGGTGACGCGCCTCTGGATCTTCCTGGCGTCCTTTTTTCAGATTCCGGCGGCGTATTTCTGTGCGCGCGCTCCTGGCAGTGGCCCGATCACGATGGTACTGACGCTGACCACCATGCACACGGCGATGGCGCTCGCGATGGTTCGTTTTGTCGTGCCGTGAAGCAGCCCTGAAGGGCTCCGCGAGGACTGCGGGCAGACTTCAGTCCGCGCGCAGCGCTTCCATCGGATCGA
>Ga0126305_10001638_pt1 | contig 10048 bp, 26 predicted proteins | sample Plot26_FD_92536 | JGI IMG/M metagenome (GOLD analysis project Ga0126305, IMG submission 92536) | Serpentine soil microbial communities from UC McLaughlin Reserve, CA, USA - Plot26 | ecosystem: Environmental > Terrestrial > Soil > Grasslands | place: USA: UC McLaughlin Reserve, Lake County...
CTCTTGCCGTCCTTCTCCCAGTTGTCGATGATGATGTCGGCTGCCACCCGCTGACCCTTCAGGTTGTCGGTGTCGAAGTCGTAGGGCTCCTCCTTCGGGATTTCCCTGTCCTCGATCGCCTCGAAGTAGCGCTTCAGCTGCGCCATGCCCGCCTGATTCGCGCCGCCGGCCTTGGTCGTGAGGCTGATGTAGTCCCAGACCTTCTTGCCGTAGTGATCGGTGCCCGGCATGTCGTTCGTGAGGACGATCTGATAGGCCTCGCGCTCGTTCTCGCTGCCACGGCCAGTCGTCTTGTCCTGGATCTCGTCGATCTTGAAGGCGTAGGTGTCAGGCTCCATCAGCTCGATCTTGGTGGAGACGTCGGCGAGACTGGCGTTGATCTTGGGCATGTTAGTTCTCCGGGTCAGAATTGCGCCGAGGCTCTGTACGGCGCGGACAGCCCCTTTACTCAGGGGGATTGAAGTTGAGCAGGACGAACACTATCATGACGCACCACAAGATCATCAGGGTGGCGGCAGCAAGACCGATCCACTCCCTGAGGACTTCACTTAGCTGCGCCATTGAACAGCACGAGCTTGAGCTTGTTGAAGTCCAGCTCCGACTCATCGGTGAGGTTGTAGCGGCTCTTCGCTTGCCGCATCTGGGCGTTGTGCTTAGTCTTGATGACCAGCTTGTCGCCCTTTGCTTCGATGTACCAGACCTCATCGAAGTAGGCACCGACCTTACCTGCGAACTTCCCGGTAGTGAGCGGCAGCTTCTCGACGTTCATGGTGACAGTGTTGGTGTCACGCTGGACGTGCGCCGTCACGATCCGAGCAATGTCCCAACTGGTGAGCTGGTCCATTGTGGTTTCTAGGAGCCGGGACTGCTGACCCCATAGGCCCTGGTCCACGGGATCGCCAGACTTGTAGCGATTGTTGCGCTTCGCCTCGGCAATCACATAGTTGAGCGCGAGGTTGCCCATCATCGTCAGGCTGTCGAACACGATGGTGGTGTAGGGACACTTGCCCTCATCCATCGTGCTACCCACTTCGTTGAGCTTCTTGATGAAGGCTGGCCAACCCTTGCCCCACTCGTAGATACCCTTCGCAGGATCGAAGACCTTGCTGGCTTCGGGAGCATCCTTGAAGGTATCATACGTGATGCCCTTCACATCGCGTAGGACTGCCATGCCCTTGTCAAAATCGAAGAAGTAGGGCTTTGGGAACTGGCCGCTGAGCCAGGTTTTCTTGGTGCCTGCATCCCCTACAATTAGGATGCTCGGGAAGGGCGTGAGCTTGAGGTCGTCGGTGGTAGGCATTATCGCTCGGCCTCCACCGACTGCATCACTTCATCTACGTCGCCCTTGACTGTCACGATGGTGAGGATATCCGCCTCCTTGAGGATGATGATGCGTTTCCTATCACGACCGATCTTCACGTCCGTCCCTGTGAACCTACCAAAGATGACGATATCTCCTTTGTTGACGTAGGGCGTGGACTCTATGTCCCCATCGAGGAGGAACGGTTCGTAGACAGCGATCACCCTGCCTGTCGTCCGCGGATTCTCGGCGGAAGCGGGAGCGATGATCAACTTGCTGGCGCCAAGGTAGTCGCTGTCACCTATCACTTCGACCACGATCTTCCCTGGCATCGGCTTGAACTGTAGCTCCGGCTCCTGGCTCACAGGTCAGCCTCCAGCGGATTCCAACGGTTTACCTGGAACTCGGTGTTCAGGATGTGGCGCCGCGCCCGTGGGGCTGACGAACAGACTCCTGTGAAGGCGCAGGCCCCAAACTTGCGGGAGCAGCCATTGTCTCCATAATGCCCAGGGAAGGCGTAGCTCACACCGTCGCCGGGGAACATATCTACTGCGACCTCTCGCTCCCCCGATAGGGTAGCGTAGTCACGCTGGAGCCGTGCCGTCTGAACGTTCGTGTTGTGGACGAACTCCCTGATCCTGTCAGGAGAGAAGGTCAGCAGCTGACGATGGAACTCTGTCTTGCTGGTCAGGACATGGCTGACATTGATCCGAACACCAGCGACGATACGATCTGGCAGCAGCAGCTTGGCCAAGAGTGCGTAGCCCATCATCTGCTGTGACAGATCGAACTGCATGAAGTAGTACTTGTCGAGCCGGCTAGTGGTTTTGTGATCTTCCACGTACACTAGCCCATCCATCTCGAACAGCCGATCGAGCTTGCCGGTGTATGGATTGATTAGACCGCCACCGCTGAGTTCGGCCGTGATCTCGAGCAGTGGTTGCTCGGGCCAGCCGATAGTCTTACCCTCCTCCTTCGATGGCTTGCCGTAGAAGGCGAGGTACTTGCGGTAGTCGATGAGGACCCGCTCGAGACTCCGGTAGTCTCCAGCGGCTTCGTGGTCCTCCCACGCGAGGGCGACTCCCGTGAACACCGCACTCTCGTCGCCGTCAGTGCGATAGTGTAGCTCCATCGCCTTGTGCCAGGCGGCGCCGAATGTGAGGGCTGGCTTCCTACCTTCGCCGCGCCGGTGCTCTACCATGCTGTAGTAGTATGCACGCGGGCAGGTCATGTACTCTGCCAAAGCCGTCGCGTCAACTGGTCTGTCGATTAGTGGTAGCATCGTTATCATCCAGCTTTGCCCCCCGATTGTGAGCCAGCATGAGGTTGATGCTGCGATTGATGATCTCCTGTGCGTCGGGAGTCATATCGCACAGGTCATTGAACGTCTTGAGCATTGTGTTGATGAGCCAGTTGACGGCTCCGTATTGTGGGAAGCGCTCCTTGAACCTATCGTACTCTTCCCGAGGAACCTTACTACTGAACTCAACTCGCTCATCGTTCATTCTCCCTCCCGCGTTGGTGTGCATGTGCCCCAATTTAACACACTGACGTGGAAAAGTCAAGCCCTGCCGAAACATCCAGTTGCTAGGCTGCGTCGTCAGTGTCGTTGTCTAGGTCGAGATCCTCCTCGTCAAGCTGGTCATCGAGTCCATCGGCTGGCGTCCACTCCATCCCGGCCAAATCTCTGGTGTGCTTGTGGAGGGTGATGCGCTGCTCCGCATAGAACACCAGCCAGTTCCTTGCTGAAGCCCAGTTGTAGAGCTTCGTCATCTCCTCCATGTCGAGGGTCGCACGCGGATAGGTGAATGGGCCGTTGCTCGGCTGACCATCCATCCAGAACTGGATGACCTCGAGCGCCTTGGAGGGAGCGACTAGCTCGTGCGGCTTGCCAGCCATCTCCATTCCAGTGACGACGAAGGCTCCGCCGCCATCCGTCGCCTCACCACGGGCCATTGCCTCGGTCGTGAAGGAGCGCTTGAGCACTGCCTGCACGTTGTCTCGGTCGATGATCTCGATACGGAATTGCTTGGCCGCACGCGCTAGCTCCGGGAACGCTTCGGGATTGTGACTGGCGATGTACAGAGCCTCGCGAATCTTGTACGCCAGCTGCTTGGCGCCGCGGGGTACTGCCCATCTCCAAGTCTTCCCTTCGGCGAGAGGCTGAAGAACGGGCAGAATCTTCTTCAGAGTCTCGACGCTATCACTGTACGCCACAGATCCTCCTAAGCTGAATTGTGAACCCCTGACCCCAAGAGGTGGGCGGGAGTCGAACCCGCCAGGGAAGTACATTGCATTTTGGTATGCTGACTATCCCCCTCCCGCACCCGCGACGACTGAGCTGTGTCAGTCCTCGGTCGACTCATTCTGCTTGACCCAAGGGAGCAGCGTTGGATCGGTCTTGCGGAGCAGCTCCTCGGGCTTACCCAACTGCTTGTCGAACTCCTCGTCCTCGACGCCGCCTTCGTGAGGGTTGCCGCGCAGCGCCGCTTCATCGGCCTCGGTCGGCGGTCCCTCCGATTGAGTGGGGTAGTCGATCGGCGGAGTGGGCGCGAACCCAAGCAGCTCAGCCACGTCTGGATCGATCTGGCTGATGTCGATGCCATCCCTATCGTTATCGCGCTCCACTGATAACCCCCAGCGTTGCTGTGTAGTTCTCCGCCGCAGATAGGTAGTCCTGCGTGATATGCATGGCGGCTTCGGCTTTGCTCATGTAGTCTGGAGCTGTTGGTGATAACGCCTGTAAGTCCTCGTGAGCCTTGACGTAGCGCTGGAAGGCTTCGACGAGTCCCTTGAAGCTACCATGTACCAAGTCCCTTGTGTTAGGGATGACGTAATGGTTGGTCGGGACATTCGGCACCATGCCAGTGTTGGCCACCGATCTGACAGAGCGAAGCTCCTCAACGAGCTGTTCCCTGACCATCTCGCCCAGGCTCTTCTGGGCCAGCTGATTTACTTGCTGCGTCGAAGGCTGCTCTTGCTGCGCGGATCTCTTGGTAGTCCTTCTTGGCATTACTTTTCCTCTGTGCGATTAGGAAGACTAGCTCCTTCGCGAGGTTTGCATAGGCTCGACCGAGCGCAAGCTGCGTCTCACTTACTCGCATTAGAAGGGGAGGCTTGCGCTCGTCGAGCATGTCCACGTCACTGGCTGCCCGCACCGCTTCGGTTAACTGACTGCGCAGCACGAGGACTTCATGTGCTCGGGCTTGGATCAGCAGGGGCCAGCTCTCGTCTATCCTCCCCAGCTTCAACTGCTTCTGCTCCTGGTTCATCAGGCCGGGGTTGAATGTGGAACGTCACGTAGCGAACGAGAGTGAGCATCACCAGCCAGAGCTTGCCATCAGGTGGGGTGTTGTAGTACTTGGGTACCTGGTCGGCCTCGGCGCTGCGCTGCATCATCTCGTCGATCCAGCCGTACTCGGTGGGCTGGACCCTCGCGTCGATGATCTCCCAGCGTTCTTTATGCCATGACTCCGGATAGGTGGCGGTTGCCTCAGCGAGCGCACGCTCGAGATCGGTAGCCCTAACGTACGTCGTGAAGATCATTCGCTGCAGCTCGATGCGGCTCTCATCGGGCAGGTCGAGCCCGTTCAGTGCTGGTCCCCTCGCTTGCTCATCCATGCGGCATCCTCCTTGGCTTGTTTGGCACGAATCTCACTGAACAACTTCCCGTGAGCATCCTTGAACTGCTGATGGGCCGAGAGCTGGTTGTCGTCTAGCTCGATCAGGTCGACGAGGGTGAAGTCCCCTCCGTAGTGATGCTCGTACTTGTCGTGCTTGTTCTTGGTGGTGAGGCCCATGTCTCTGCGGGCCATGTCGGCGTTCTTGCTGACGTGGAAGGCGAGCTGTACGCCATCCTCGGCGAGTGCTGCGAGAACTAGGTCACCGTCTGATGATCGGGGGAGACGATCGGCGGTGTAGATGAAGATGCTAGGCATCCTTCGACGCCTCCATTAGTGCATCTAGAAGGTGAAAGAAGGGGTCCAGCTGCTTGCGAGCAAGCCAGTGCATCGTGATCTGGACTGTCGGGTCGTTTCGTACACACCAGTCGGCTGCCCGCTCCGCCGCGGCGAGGCTGGGGAAAGTCAATAGTGGTTGGTCGGGGTACTGCTTGCACGCGAGACGAGTGAGGCGCCAGACAGAGGGCTCCCCTTCCACCCCACCCCCCTCCCCACCCTTTTCCTCGGCTACCATGTAGGAGGCGGAGTCGTACTCATCGCGGCGGTGGAATGACTGGCGGCCTCGCCGAATGTTCTGGACACCGCTGACGTAGGGAACTTCTGCCTGGCTCTCACTCATGCTTATTACCCCGCGTAATTAGAAGGTGGTGAGCTGGTACGGCTCATTGAGAAGACGCTGCATCTCCTCGATACCAAGGCAGTCATCGAAGTAGCTGCCGTGCTGCTTGTAGTCGATCCACTCAGGTTGTGTGCCATCCTCACTGAGCCGCGCCATGCCAACCTTCTTGCCAATGCTACCGCTGTCAGGACTGCCGATGATCCTCACGACCCACACAGTGAAGCGGGGTGAGTCGCTGTGGAAGATGAGGGCCATCGTCTTGGCTGCCCACAGATCCGCTACTAGAGCCTTGAGCTGCAGGAGGCCACCCTTTTGTGCTACGATAGCGAGTTTCATGTAGTGCTAGTCCCTGTACCCGTCATCGGGCAGTTGATCGTTGAGCTTCTGTTCAATCGCTTGTGCGTATGTATCTCCGATCAGCTCTGGCTCGTGGAGGTGACCGCAGTCGGGACACTTCACTACGGCTACAACGTGCCAGACTATATCGCTACCTGGATCGTAGTTCTCGGGCGGGCCGCTCATTCCACTGGGAGGGTAGCCGTAATCTTCTACGACTACCTCACAGGGAAGGTTCGGTGCCTCACAGTTGAGACAGTCGAACTCGAAGATCATTACTCAACTCGAGTGTTGGGGTCGAGAGGGAGGGACTCCTCCTCGGCCTCGTCCATCTCGTCCTCGTCCAGCTCCACTTCGGTAGCCTCGCGATTAGCCTCGTCGAACTCCGTCTCGTCCAGCTCGTCCTCGTCGTCGTCCTCGTCGAGCCCTTCAAGCTCCTCGTCGTTCGGGTCAGTCGAGGGGAGCGGCTCCTCCTGCATGGTAGCGGCGCGCTTGTTGAGCGAGAGCATTGTCTATCTCCTGTTGAAGAGGGGGGTGACCGAAAGGGTGCCGTCGGCCTCGGCATGGACTCGCGAGGTGGCGAACCAGAATCTCCACAGCCAGCGCCGCAAGAGGGGCTGCGTGATTCGCCAGAGAGCGGGGTGGTTCAGGACTTCGATCCGTCTGTGGTCAGGCTGGCTCACTCTGCCCGTTGGTGATAGGTCCTAGCTTCTTGATGGCCTCACCTGCTGTGTCGCAGGCAGCATTGATGCGGGCGACGGCACCCCTGGGAGTGATGAAGTCTCGGAGAATGTCATGGCTCACGAGGTTCAGCTCCATCGACGCCCTGTTCAGCAACTCCCTGATTTCTTGCGTCTGCTTTTCGCGCTGCCGCTTTCTCATTGGTCAGCTCACGGATGCAGTGTCGGAGTGCTGTGTTCCAGCCCACCTCGGCGGCAGTCCAGGGGACACCGATCAGCTGCCCGGTTAGGTAGCGGATCACGTCCTCCCAGCTGCCGTCGGGCAGGATGGGAACGGGTCGCTTAGGCTCGCTGGCCACGGCGAGAGTTGCCAGCCCTACGCTGGCGCGTGGCAGTTGAGAGGCCGCCGCGCTGTGCAAGCTGCCAATGGGGCGGAGCGTGCTTGCGGAAGCGATCGGTCAGCTTGGGAACGGGGATGCCCAACTCGCGGCAAGCCATGTTGCGGAAGCGCCGCGCCGCGTTCTTGCACCGCTCGCTGTCGTCAGCGTAGTAGCTGTCACTGTAGTAGGCCGTGATCCTGTGGCTGGGTGCCACGTCAGGGCCGTTGCCGAAGAAGTTGATGATAACGCTCCAGCCCTCAGACTGCGCGTGGCGATACAGGTACTTCTCGTTCTCAGGACGGTGGTATCCGCTGATTGCAGGCATGTCAGTCGAAGGGAGTGGGGGGAGTGTCATCGCGCTCGGCGATACGGTCAGCGATGTAGTCGCCATCGGTGGTGAAGCTGGTCTTGTCCCAGCTGACGCACTTCGCGCAGACGCACAGTACTCGGGGTACGTCTGCGTTGTGCCCACAGTTGGGACACTGGTGTCGGTCAGTCAGCATGCTGCACCAGCTACACATCCAGCGGGTTCTCACTTTGGTCTCACAGGCAGGAGGATTCGGGTAGCTTGCTCGGCGTAGACTGAGCCGATCCTCAATGCCACCATGCAGGGACGGAAGGCGATCAGCTCTGCGTCGCTGTCTTCAATCGGGAGTAGGGTACCCTCCTCGTCGTTGGTTATTCTGGTGACTATGACCCTGCCACCAATCGGGTCGCCGGCTGCTGTCCAGCGAATCATGTTGAGCTGCGTCTCGGGCTTGAGCCAGGCGTTGTCATCTCCCCAGCCAACGAGGCCGTAGCGATCGTCTATGACGATGCGGAAGGCGATGCATACCCAGTCGCCAATCAGGTCTCGCACCCATTCGAGGTCCAGTTTCTTGCCCTTGGGTATCTCGACCAGCATGGGAGCTGCCATCGGCTGGATGTCAAGAACCCTTCGCACTGGACTCATTGATAGGCTCCAAGGATTCGACGTTGCTTCCCGTGGCGCCCTGAGGGGCGTCGATTGCTGGCATGTCGTGCGTGGGACGGAGGACGCGGTTGGCTACCCGATGATCGACTAGCTCGTCGGCCAGGTCATCTAGCTCCTCCCGCATGGCCCTGTTAAGGGCGTGAAGGTGGTTGACGAACTCGAAGGCTGCCGCCCTCTTGTAGTTGGGGAGGCCGCCGACCGCATCCTTGAAGGCAGCCTCGAGCTTGCGCCAGTCCAGCGTCCGCAGGAGGATGCGCTGGTCGGGAGTGAACTCTCGCTTGTCGGTCATATCGGCCGCTCCTGAAGCCAGGTGTCCAGCCAGTCGCGGAGTCTGGTGATCGAGTCTCGATCGAGGTAGCATGAGCTTATCTCATAGTCCTCGTCTTCGACGGTCAGCATGAGGGTACCGCGCGGATCACCGGGAGTCTCTCGCACGGTGAGAGTCTGGCTGAGGTCATCATCGTTGGGGAACTTCTCCTTCTGTGGCATCAGGCTTCCCCCGCTTCGATGAGAGTGAAGCAACCCTCGTGCTGCATGAGCTTGTAGTTCCAGACCTCGTTGACGATCCGCAGGTCCATGCCGATGAAGTGAGCGACGTCTGATGCGCCCGCGTCGCGCAGGACTGCGATGCCCATGTGCCAGATACCATCCTCGGTGAGCTGGAAGCGGGCTGCACAAGCGGCCATCTCGTTCTTGATTAGCAGCCAAGGCTTCTCACTGGCGACGTGCGGGGTGAGCTGAGGCTTAGGCATGCTCCATATCCTCGATGGTGAGGGTCCAGTTGCCGTGAGTGCTGCCGTGCTTCACGCAGTCATTGCACGCGTAGCTGATGTGTGCTACCTCGCCGTCAGGGTAGGTGTAGATCATGCGCTTCGTGACAGGGGCGCCGCACTGCTGGTTGCCACTGTCCTTCGTCCACCAGGGACAAGGGGCGCTCACTGCGTTACCTCCTCGATGATGTCGATAGTCATGCGGAGGATCTCGATGCGGTACTCGATCGGGACTTTGCTGCGGAGCTTCTTGCCCTGTCGGCGAGCCTCAGCCTTGGTGGGCATGGTGAACGGCGACTGCTTGGCGATCTTGCCGTCCACCCGCTGCACTACACGAATGGCGTACATGCTCAGGGAACGAGGTTGTAGTAGAGGACTACTTGGGAGTACGTGTAGAAGCTCGAGATGAATGGCTCATGGCCGTCGATTGGCTTGTCGGGTCCAGCCATCAGGCCGTAGAGCTTGAGCGCATGGACGAAGCCGTCGAGGGTTTCATCTTCCTCTCGGATGATGACCCTGGTGCCCACGGTGGCACGGTGAGGCTCGACCAGCTCGCGCCGCATGGCTAGGAGAGGAAGGCGAGGGTCCAGCTGCTGCCGCTGCGCTTGAGGGAGTGAGACCAGGCGGTGTTGCTAGCAGGGTCGATGAACATCTCGACCACCTCGTGGCTGGCCTCACAGGTGCAGGCTTCGGTCTGCCTTGTGACCAACGATGAGCAATAATCTTCATGCTCAACGTTGTCGAGGACCAGCTCGCAGAGCATGATCAAGCGATCACGCTGCAAGTAATCGGGTGCCTCGGTCTTAGTCCAGTTAGCGTAGGTCACTGATCGGGTCCGAAGTGGTTGGATTGTTGGAGCATGTCTGCCTCGCCTGCCTCGCTTGCCTCCCCTACCCCTTCGGTAGACTGGTCATCAAGCTCGATGATCCGTAGGAGGAGCTGAATCTCTGGGTACATGAACAGGCAGTCGTAGATGCCGCTGGGGCTTGACCGGAGGAGGATTCCTTGGAGGTCAGAGTTGATGGCGCTGATGTAACCGAAGAGTTCCTCGTGTCCATCGTCGATTAGTGCCCAGTCACCGACCGCTGGACAGGGGCCTGGAATGCGGGTGACCAGCTTCATATGGCTGGAGTGGGTGGAAGGGGGAACAGCCTAATTACGCGGGGTAATTAGGCTGAGTGGGCTGGCTCGCGGGTGATGGCGATACTGATGAGGCTGAAGCGGTACTGCCCAAGCTCGAGGGTGTAGACGTCGCTGTCCCGATGGTGCTCGTGCTGTGAGGTCTGAGAGGCGTTCGGGTTGCCGTGCTC
>Ga0126305_10001639_pt1 | contig 10048 bp, 11 predicted proteins | sample Plot26_FD_92536 | JGI IMG/M metagenome (GOLD analysis project Ga0126305, IMG submission 92536) | Serpentine soil microbial communities from UC McLaughlin Reserve, CA, USA - Plot26 | ecosystem: Environmental > Terrestrial > Soil > Grasslands | place: USA: UC McLaughlin Reserve, Lake County...
AAACGATCACCTACGGCGAGCTAGCCAAACTGAGCGGCACCGGAGTGCCCGCCCGTGCGATCGGAGAGATCATGGCGGCAAATCCGGTGCCGATCATCATTCCGTGTCATCGCGTGGTGGCCATTGATGGCCTCGGCGGGTACTCCGGCGGCGAGCCGGGCCACCACCTTGAGACCAAGCGCTGGCTGCTGGAGAACGAAGGCGCACTGCCGCCCGCGCTGGTTTAGCAGCTGGGATTCCTGAGCGTCAAAATGCGCCCAGAGCTTGTCGAAGGGCTCAGCGCGCATTGACGAATAATTGATCACATGGATACTTCCGTGACGCGGACCGGGTGTTGTGTCGTTGGTGGAGGTCCGGCCGGATTGGTTCTGGGCCTCATCCTGGCCCGTGCCGGGATCCGAACGACGGTGTTGGAGAAGCATGCCGACTTTCTCCGTGACTTTCGCGGCGACACCGTGCACGCCTCGACCCTCAACCTGCTGGATGAGCTAAGGCTGGGGGAGGAGTTCGCTGCTTTGCCGCCTCGTTGGGTACAGAAGCTCAGCGTCCAACTCGACTCTGGCACCTACGGTGTCGCCGACTTGAGCCGGTTACGCGGTCGCCACCAGCACATCGCCTTGGTCCCGCAGTGGGATTTCCTGAATGTGATCGCGGACGCTAGCCGTCAGGAGCCCAGCTACCAGCTGATCATGGAGGCTGAGGCGACTGACCTGCTGTGGGACGGCCCACGCGTTGTTGGCGTTAGCTACAGCAAGGATGGCCAAAGTCATCGACTGGAGGCCGATCTTGTCGTCGGATGCGACGGGCGATCTTCCGTGATACGCGAGCAGGCGGGGTTGCGCTTGCGGACATTTGGTGTCCCGATGGATGTGCTGTGGTTCCGGCTGCCCCGGCTTGCGACCGATCCGGAGGGGCTCGCTGGCCGCATCTCGCGATCCAACTTGATGATCATGATTGATCGTGGGGACTATTTCCAGATCGGCTTCGTGATCAGGAAGGGCTCGATCGCAACGCTTCGTGATGAAGGCATTGAGGCCTTCCGGCGGCGGCTGCGTGGCGTCGTACCGTGGCTGGGAGATCGCGTCGAGTTACTCGAGTCCTTCGACGACATCAGACTGCTCAACGTGGTGCTCAGCCGGATGCCGAGCTGGTATCGCGAAGGACTGCTGTGTATCGGTGACGCTGCACACGCCATGTCACCCGTAGGTGGAGTCGGAATCAACCTCGCTGTCCAGGACGCGGTAGCAGCTGGTCGGATTCTGGCTCCATCGCTGCGTACTGGAACGGTATCCATGTCACGACTCCGCGCCGTGCAGTGGCGACGCTGGCCTCCGACGGTACTTACCCAGGCTTTCCAGCGGCTGGCGCATCGGGTCGTTATTGAGACAAGCATCGCCGACGACGAAGCAGCACCGCGTCCTACGGCCGCCCCAGCTCCGTTGAGATTCATGCAGCGCTTCCCGGTGTTGCAAGCGATTCCTGGCTACCTCGTGGGAATCGGCCTGCTACCAGAGCACGCACCCGATTTCGCCCGTCCGCGAGCTTCAGCACAGGTGTAAGCAATCTGATCTAATCCCCGCCGCGGATCCAACGGCTGCCGATCTCCTCCCAGGTAGGTGGCGGGCCGGGAAGCGGTCCCGGTGACGAAGTGTGGAGGGCGTCCAGGAGCAGCGTCAGGTAGCGATGGCGGAGCTGGCTAGTGCGTGCCTCATCCCCGAGGCGGATGGATGCGACCTGCTCGAACAAGAATGAGAGGTCGTTGACGTCGAGGTCCGCACGTATGGCGCCTGCGGCCTTGGTGCGCTCCAATAGCCGAACATTGAGTTCCATGGCCGTGCTTGCGTCGCGGGCGAGCTCCTCTGTGGGGGTGAAGGTGCCTGCCAAGCGCAGCGTAAGCGAGTGTGTGTCAGCATCCACGATGCCGCGCATGAATCCGGCAAATGCGGCCCATCGGTCTCCCTCGTCGGCCAGCGCAACTTCGGCCTCGGCGATGTAACGTCGCAGGCCGTCGCCGCTGAGTTGACGCAGCAGCTCCTCTTTGCTGCCGTATCGGCGATACAGGGCACTGATGCCAACGCCGGCCCGTTCGGCCACTGCGGAGATCGGCGCACTGGGGTCGCTGACGAACACGGCGCGAGCGGCCTGCAAAATCAGCTCGTCGTTGCGCGCGGCTTGCGCTCGTCGGCCACTGAGCGGCCTCGTTGTTGATCCCGTCATCGGCTCCATGCTGCCAGAGTACTTGAACGGACTGTTCTGTTCCATTATTATGGAGCGGAACAATCTGTTCCGCAACTCGGTAGATTCCAGGGAAGGGAGTTCTTGTGACCGAAACCAATTCCACCGACAAGGCGAACACCGAAATTCGGCCGTTCCGGATTGACATTCCCCAGGCCGACCTGGACGACCTGGGCGACCGGCTCGCACGGACCCGTTGGGCCAACGAGCTCCCGCTCGACTTTGGCGCCCCACAGACGGGCCCGGTCCCGCCGGGCTGGGAATACGGGGTCCCGGTCGGCTACGTGAAGGACCTGGTGGACCACTGGCGGCACCGCTACGACTGGCGTAGCTGGGAGGCCAGGTTGAACGGCTATCCGCAATTCACCACCACGATCGACGGGCAGACCATCCACTTCCTGCACGCCCGCTCACCCGAGCCCGACGCCATCCCGCTGATCCTGACTCACGGCTGGCCGAACACCTTCCTGGAGTACGTCGACCTGATCGGGCCGCTCAGCAACCCGCGGGCGCACGGGGGCGACCCCGCCGATGCCTTCCATGTAGTCGTTCCATCGCTGCCCGGCTTCGCCTTCTCCGGGCCGACCGCCGAGACCGGCTGGGACGCCCGGCGTACCGCGCAGGCGTGGACGGAGCTGATGCGACGGCTCGCTTATGACTGGTACGGCGCTCACGGCAACGACGCCGGCTCGATCGTGGCCCCTCTCCAGGGCCGCGTCGACCCGGAGCATGTACTCGGGGTACACGTCACCCAGATCTTCTCCTTCCCATCAGGGGACCCAGCCGAATTCGAGGGCCTGACGCCGGAAGAGCTGCAGTACCTGAGCTTCTTGCAGGGCTTCGTGGACCATGCGGTCCATGACAAAGTGCAGTCGGATCAGCCCCAGACCATCGCCCATGCGCTGGCCGACTCACCTGCTGGCCAGATCGCCTGGAGCGGCCAGCTCTTCGGCAACGCCCTGAGCCAGGACCACATCGTTACCAATGTGGCCATCTACTGGCTGACGAACACCGCGGCGTCGGCGGCTCGCTTCTATTACGAAAACAAGCACGCCGACCAACCGACCGAGCCGACAACGGTTCCGATGGGCTTGGCTAGCTTCGCCTTCGACTTCCGACCGATCCGCAGGTTCGCCGAGCGCGACCACTCCAACATCGTCTCCTGGAACGAGTTCGACCGCGGCAGCCACTGGGCCGCCCACGACGCCCCCGACCTGCTGGTCGGTGACCTCCGCGAGTTCTTCCGCCGCTTCCGGTGACGCAGCGCTCGTCAGCGTCCCAAGGCGCACAAGTCGGCAGCTCGCCGAAGCGCATTGGTCACTCCGGGGCATTAGCAACACCTCGCGGTACCTGCGCCTAACGCGACGCGCCAGCAGCTACCGCCCATGTGATCAAGGGGAGACCACCAGGACGAGTCAGCAGGCGGTTAGATTTGATCGGTGACCGTTCAGGAACAGGCCCAGAAGGCGCGAACCGCAGCGCTCACGTTGAGCAGCGCCACCAGAGCGACCAAGGACGCCGCTCTGCTCGCGATGGCCGACGCGCTGGCCAAGTCCGAGACCGCGATCTCAGAGGCCAACGCGCGTGATGTCGCCCGAGCTGAGGCGAACGGAACCAGCGCGGCCTTGATCGACAGGCTGCGACTGACCCCGGACAGGATCGCCGGCATGGTCGAGGGCTTACGTGAGCTCGCGGCGCTGCCGGACCCGGTCGGTGATGTGGTGCGCGGCTGGACCAACGCCAACGGGGTACAGGTCCGCCAGGTTCGTGTGCCGTTCGGTGTCGTCGGCATCATCTACGAGGCGCGCCCCAACGTCACCGCCGACGCTGGCGGCATCTGCTTGAAGTCGGGCAACGCCGCTCTGCTGAGAGGTTCCTCTTCTGCTGCCCAGTCGAACGCAGCGGTGGTCGATGCCCTTCAGACTGGGCTGGTCGATGCTGGGCTGCCGGCAGAGGCCATCCAGCTCGTGCCCGGTCCGCGCGAGGTCACGAATGAGTTGATGGCTGCGCGGGGTTTGGTCGATGTGTTGATTCCGCGTGGCGGCGCAGGCTTGATCGACAATGTGGTCCGCAACAGCCAGGTGCCGGTGATTGAGACCGGAGTGGGCAACTGTCATGTCTTCGTCGACGCTGCAGCCGATGAACAGATGGCGCTCGACATCTTGATCAACGCCAAGACCCAGCGACCGTCGGTCTGCAATGCCGCGGAGACGCTGCTGGTGCACGCTGACATCGCCGACTCCTTCGTGCCGAAGGCACTTCAGGCACTTTCCGCGCACGGGGTGACGGTGCACGGCGACTCGCGGGTTGCGGCGTACGGCGACGTCGTCCGGGCAGAGGAGAAAGACTTTGCCGAGGAGTATCTCTCGCTGGACCTCGCCGCCGCCGTCGTGGACTCTCTGGACTCGGCGTTACAGCACATCCGCCGCTACAGCACCGGCCACACAGAGACGATCGTTACCGAATCGCAGACCTCTGCTGCTCGATTCACCGCCGAAGTCGATGCAGCTGCCGTCCTGGTCAACGCCTCAGGTCGGTTCGTCGACGGAGGCGAGTTCGGCTTCGGAGCCGAAATCGGCATCTCTACGCAGAAGCTGCACGCGCGTGGCCCGATGGGTCTGCCCGAAATGACCTCGACCAAGTATGTGGTGACCGGGTCCGGCCAAATCCGGCAGTAGTCGGACGCACCTGGGAGCCGCCACCAACTGGTCGGAACCGCTACGCTGCGCGTATGACCCTGGGACTGACGCTCCTCCAGACCGAGGCGCACCGAGAGCTGCCGATTCCTGCCTGGGCATTTGGAGTTCTGGGGTTCGCCATCCTCCTCGTCTTGTTGCTGATCACCTGGTCGATCGGCAAAGGCCGCCCGCACAGTTAGGGCATGGTCACACCGCCACTTCGCGCGACAGGGCTGGCCCGGCAGCGCGGTACCGAGCCGCACCAACCTCACCGGCTCGGCGTGATGGGTGGCACGTTCGATCCGATCCACCACGGCCACCTGGTCGCCGCGAGCGAAGTGGCCGGTCGGTTCAGCCTCGACGAGGTTGTTTTCGTGCCCACTGGGCAGCCCTGGCAGAAGACGCACCGACAGGTGTCGTCGGCCGAGGACCGCTATCTGATGACTGTCATTGCTACCGCGTCCAACCCGAGGTTCACCGTCAGCCGCGTCGACATCGATCGAGACGGGCCTACATATACCGCGGACACGCTGCGTGATCTGCGGATCGAGCGCGGCGACGACGTGGACATGTACTTCATCACCGGTGCCGATGCGCTGACGCAGATTCTCACCTGGCACGAAGTTGATTCGATTTTCGATCTTGCCCATTTTGTCGGCTGTACCCGCCCAGGGGTCGATTTTGATTCTCCAGTGATCGCTCAGCTGCCCCAAGACAAGGTCACCCTGCTCGAGATCCCGGCCCTGGCGATCTCCTCATCAGCATGCCGACTTCGGGTGCAGCTGCATGAGCCCATCTGGTACTTGGTGCCGGACGGCATCGTGCAATACATCGCCAAACGTGGCCTCTATCAGGACTGACTGAGTGGGCGGCCCTGGCTCACGCGGTAGTTGTACAGCCAATCGTTGGATCGATCGTTGGCAGCGCGTCTGAGAAACAGGGGGAGCATCGCATCACGGATGGCTACGGCAACCCGACTCTTGCTGACCCGTTTCTGGCTGTTGATCTTCCGCGCATAGTCGACGACCTTGTCGGCTCGAGGTTGTCGTACGGCCTGGTAGCGGGCGAATGCTGCCTCATGATCAGCTTCTTCGCGCAGGCAGATTGCGAGGCTCTGCGCGTCCTCGAGGGCAAGCGAGGCTCCCTGGCCCGCGCTGGGACTGGTGGCGTGCACTGCGTCGCCCACGGCGACCACGCGTCCGCGACTCCAGTGACGGACTCCGTTGAGGTCGTAAATCGGGTAGGCACCGAGATCGCCGTCATGGCCGTCGAGGATCTGCGGCACCGGATACGGGTCGTCCTGGTGCAGATCGCGCAACCGGACGAGCCACTCAGCCACCGACGCGTCGCCGAGCGAGCCGCGGGACGGTTCGGGCGCAGTGACGTTGGCGAACCAGTAAACCGTGCCGTCCTCGCGTACCAGATAGCCCAAGAATGAACGCCGGCCGAAGACGAAGTGCTGGGTGGCAGGCGCCGGGGAAAGCCCGACCCGAGCGAAGCCGCCGAGACCCACCAATCCGCTGTAGCGCGGATTCGGCGCGTGCGCATCGATATGGGTGCGTGTCGGTGAACCGATGCCGTCGCATCCGACCAGGGTGTCCGCCGATGCTCTGTGGCCATCGGCGAACCACGCATGCACCACGTCTTGTTCAGCGGCGATACCGGTCAGGCGCGCGCCGAAACGGATCGGGATTCCGCGATCTTCTGCACCCTCTCGGAGCACTCGGTGTAGCCAGCCTCGGCGGACGATGGCACTGCCGCGGGCCGGGTCACCGGCAGGGCCGTTCGGCACTGACCCGAGTTGCTTACCCGTGCTGCTCCACATGATCATGTGCGGTGCGGGATGGGCGTCGGAAAGCAGACGTTCGCGGACGGCGAGCGCGTCGAGCACGGTGAGTCCATTGGTCGCGACGTTGAGAAAGGCCGCCCGCGTAGTCGTCGGGTTTTGCGGCGGCTTCGAAGATCTCGACGTCCCAGCCGCCGCTGGCCAAGAACATGGCTACAGCCGGTCCGGCAACACCGCTACCGATGACAAGTGCGCGTGGCATGACAACTCCTTCTATGATCTCTTGAATCCAGTTCAGAGACTCTCTGCGATAGAGTCTCTCGATATACGAGAGAATATAACATGGAAATAGGTCGTCAATGACTACCCAGCGCGCTGAATCGATCGAGCACGTCGGCTACACGATGCAGGTTTTCATGGCACGCGCGGTGCTGTTCCAGGACGCGGTGGCCAAGGGGGCGGGTTTGAACAGCACCGATCTGCAGCTGTCAAGTTTGTTGATGCTTTTCGGTCCGGCGACGCCCGGCGAACTCGCGGAGCGATCCGGGCTCACCGCAGGCGGTGCCATCACCGCTGCCATCGACCGGCTGGAACATGCTGGAATCGTCGTCCGATCCAGGGATCCGCATGATCGGCGGCGGGTGATCGTGACTGTCGATCTTGAGGCGGTGCTCGCCAAGGTCGGCGCTGTGTATGGCGCGGTGGGCCAGCGGTGGGCGGAGTACCTGAACACCTTGACCGACGAGCAGATCGCCTTTGCCGACGAGCTCTTCACTCGAGCAGCGGAGTTCAATCACGAGGAGACGATGCGGCTGCGCGGGCTTCCAAGCTCGAACAGTTAGCGCGCTGGGCGGCGCTCCGTCCACACTCGTTCCCCCGGCCTGAGAGTTATTGTCAGCAGGCATGAACAAGCCGCGGCTCCGTATGAGGTTGCGGGCGGCCGCGGCTGCGTTTGCCAGCAATGCCGTGAACGGCAATTTGCGCCTTTGTGTTCGCGATCGCATCTTCGGCCTCGCTAGCAGCATCAGTCGTGCTGCTGCGATGGCGCTACGAGGCTCCGCCCAGGCCAGCAGCGCCACGGGGCGCTCATTTGATGGACGACGTAGCTGAAGGTGTCCGAGCCATCATTGGCAATCCCGACCTGGCGATGTTCACCGGCTTAGGCATGCGCAGACATTTACGCGGGGTGCACTGACGGTCTTCACTGTCGTCGTTGCACTGGATCTGTTACGTACCGGCGAGCCAGGTGTTGGAACACTGACCGGTGCCATTGGCGCTGGTGCAGTGGTCGGCTCTCTTATTGCATCCCTGTTAGTGGGATCGCGGCGGCTTGCTGAATGGTTTAGAATTGGTGTTGCCTTATGGGGATTGCCCGTCGCGCTTATTCCGTTGTTTCCATGGGAAGCATCTGCCCTCACTCTGCTGGCATGCGTTGGAATCGGTAACGCGCTCGTAGATGTCGGCTTGTTCACGCTGATGGCCAGATTGGCCCCAGATGATGTCCTCGCTCGTGTATTTGGCCTGTTCGAGAGCTTGATCACCCTCGCCGTTGGAGTGGGCGCGCTCGTTGCCTCGCTCTTGATCGAATGGACCAGCGTTTCCGTTGCATTGGTGATCGTCGGTGCGCTTTGTCCAAGCCTTGTGTTGGTGGCATGGCGACGCCTGCGGCGCCTCGACCGCTACATCGGAGAGTTGGACTCCGAAATCGGGCTGCTTCATAACGTGCCCATGTTCCAGCCATTGCCGCTGCCAGCGATCGAGCAGTTGGCTCGCGGTTTGGAATCGGTCCAGGTGCCCGCCGGCCAGCCCGTTTTTCGCCAGGGTGATCCGGCTGACCGCTTCTATGTGATCGAGACCGGCACTGCCGATGTCGTCGGAGACGGTCGCATTGTCACCAAGCTTGGTCCAGGCGACGGGTTTGGAGAGATCGCGCTGCTGCGCAGAGTGCCGCGTACCGCCGCAGTTCTGGCTGCCGGTGACTGGAATTGCAAGCATTGACCTGCAACCGCTTCTTGCCGGTCGTTACAGGGTTTCCGCCGAGCGCGCGCGAGGCGAGGACCTCGGTCGAGGAAATGCTTGATCGATTTAACCCGGAGAAACCGACTGACGATCAACAAAAACCGGGCAACGATCAAAACGGGCCGCGACACTAGCGCTGAAATCCAATGGGCGCGCGGCCGACTGCCGTAATCTCCTGAGCGCGCTATTCCAGCGCGAATCCTTCTTCTTCCCCCGGGGGAAAGGCTGTCTAATGACGCCCAAACAATCACTATTTCAACGCTGTATCGCCATCCTGAGCGCCGCCCTGCTATCTGCGGCATTAGTGATGATCGGTACCTGGCTTCCTGCTGGTGCCACAGGAGCACCTGGCGAAAAAGAGGACCGAGACGATCCGGTCGCTCTCCAAATTGTCTTGATCAAGGACCGTGGCTCGGGCCTGCCCTGGCCGGTTCAAGATCGAAAGTTCGACGTCGTCGTGCAGGTAGTCGATGATGACGGTCGACCCATCAGGGTCGATGAGCCGACCAAGATCAAACTGAAAGAGGTGTCGGGGCCGGGCCAGCTTGGCGGCAACACCACAGCAGTCATCCAAAAGGGCCTCTCCAGCACCACCATCTCGGGTGCGACATATTCACAGTACGCAAATGGTGTGGTGCTGGCTGTCAAGGTGGTTTACGGAGAGCACCTAGCGCCAGACGAGATCACCGTGGAGGTTGCCCTTACGGCGGTCGGCGCCAAGGCCAAGCCGGGTAAGGAGTTAAGGCTCAAGGATCCAAAGTGCGCCGCACCAACCGCAAAGGTGCCGACGTGCGGCTTCCTTTTCCTGCAAAACGGTGCGGATGGTCGCGTCACATTGTCGGTCGGGTCGTGTGACGGCCTCGCGAAACGCTTTGGCGGCTGTCGGGAAGCCGGTGGCACCGAGGCGTTGGTGGTCACGGCGATTGCGAGCCTAAGGGACCTTCACGGAAAGCCGCTCTACGACCGTAAGCACCCTGCCAAAGTCATCCTCGCGTGCGACAAGGCGCTCTGTCCCAAGACTGATGACGTGACCAAGTTCAAGGTGCTCTTCACCCTGAACAACACCGGTCCGCTGAAGAAGGTCGCGCCACCGTGCCCGAAGAAGGGTGTGATCGGCAAAGGCCAAGAGGCGTGCGTCGATTACAAGCAGAGCTTCCGGCGCGATGGCGACCTCTACTTGCCCTTCCTCTTCGCCCGCGATATGAGGTCCAGCTGCTCCTGATCGAGCGCGCGCACGTTGTCAGCGCGCGTCAGATCCGAGACACGCATGTAGCTCAGTTGACGGACTCGGGCAGCGGCACCCGCACGACGCCCAGCGATCGTAGGGTGC
>Ga0126305_10001640_pt1 | contig 10048 bp, 10 predicted proteins | sample Plot26_FD_92536 | JGI IMG/M metagenome (GOLD analysis project Ga0126305, IMG submission 92536) | Serpentine soil microbial communities from UC McLaughlin Reserve, CA, USA - Plot26 | ecosystem: Environmental > Terrestrial > Soil > Grasslands | place: USA: UC McLaughlin Reserve, Lake County...
AAAAAAATGTTATTAATATTGTGAAGGGAAATTTATTTCCCGGTACTTACTAACCCATCCACATATTTCTCCCCCGAATCTTCGGGGGAGATCTTTTTTACAGAACTCCTGTTTATCATAAATGACGTTATCACCTTTTTATTGAACATCACGACAACACTGCAGACTTATTAACTCATCGCCGCTCAATTTTTTCCAATATCTTTACTTCACTCAAAAAAAATTTACATGCTGAAATCGATGACTGGCTTTGGAAGAGCTGAAAGATCTGTTGGTGGTAAAACATTTCTTGTTGACATAAAATCTCTCAATGGCAAACAGTTTGAACTGCAATTAAAGCTCCCTGCTTTTTTAAAACCATTTGAATTTGATATTCGCCGCATTCTTTCTTCGCAACTTGGTCGTGGCAGCGTAGATTGTACCATAAGTTTAAAAGAAACAGGTAATGCAAAACCCGTTTCTATCAACATTGAATTGGCAAAAGCCTATTATCAGCCGCTGGCAGATCTGTCAAAGGAATTAAATCTTGATCCGTCTAATATATTAAGCACCCTGGTAAAGCTGCCCGAGGTAATAACACCAACCGGTGAAACCCTGACTGATGAAGAATGGAAAGCATTTCAAAAAGTGATCCTGTTAGCTATTGATGATCTGAATATTCACCGTGATGATGAAGGTAAATCGCTGGCAAAAGACCTGCTCTATCGTGTCCACAACATATTGGTCCAACTAGAAGAAGTTCAAAAGCTTGAACCGCAACGCAAACAGATCATCCGTGATGACATAACCAAGCTGATGGAAGAATTTGCCGGCAAGGAAAACTATGACAAGAACAGGCTGGAGCAGGAGCTCATTTACTATATTGAAAAGATCGACATCAGTGAGGAAATGGTACGATTAAGAAACCATTGTGATTATTTTAAAGTCGTTCTTACCGAATCGGAAGAATCAAAAGGAAAGAAGCTGTCATTCATTTTACAGGAAATAGGCCGGGAAATAAATACTACCGGCGCCAAAGCATATGACTCCTCCATTCAAAAATGTGTGGTGATGATGAAAGATGAACTGGAAAAAGCAAAAGAGCAGATATTAAATGTACTATAAGGCACAAGTGACAAGATTCAGGATACAAGTTCTACATATATCTTTGTTACATGAATGTATTAATAAGATCGATTTTCTTCCTTGTTCCCTGTGCCTTGTGCCTTTCAACTTGTACTACCGTTGATCTTTACGAAAAAACTGTTTTTTTACCCCATCATCAATGGACCGGTGATTATAAACCCGGGTTCGATTTTACGATCACCGATACCACTACTCTATACCAGGTTTTCTTTGTGATCAGGCATACTGAGAAATATAATTATAATAATATCTGGATAAACCTTTATTCTCAACCTCCCGGGGATACTTTACATAAAGCCCCTTACGAATTGCAGCTGGCTACCAATGAAAAGGGCTGGCTTGGAACAGGTATGGATGATATTTATGAACAAAGAAGAGCGTTAACCGGAAAAATACCATTGAAAGGCGGTCAATACAAACTGGTGCTGGAAAATATTATGCGGGAAGATCCACTAAAAGAAGTGTTGAATGTTGGCATCAGGATCGAAAAAGTCAAATAACTTTCTTTATGCCAAGGTCAGCAGGAAAAAGATTCAGATTTATCATCGTTGTTTATTGGTTATTGCTTCTATATATTGTGGCCGCTTTGGTATGGTGGTTTGTTTCGTTGGAGAAGCAAAATCAGGATCTGACTGATCTTCGCTATAGTGAACTTAATTCCCAAAAAGCTAACCTTGATCCGAAAGAATTTGAAGAACAGCTTTTCAAAATTGATCACGATTCAAAAAGGAATACAGAAAAATATATTGCCGAGGGAGTTACCTTTCTCATGTTAATTTTGGTGGGTGCCTTTTTTGTTTACCGTTCAACCAGTAAGCAGTTCAGGGTGCAACTGCAGCAGCAGAATTTTATGATGGCGATCACTCATGAATTAAAAACGCCTATTTCAGTTGCCATGCTTAACCTTGAAACCTTGCAGAAATACCAGCTTGATGCACAGAAACAAAAAAAACTTATCCGGATGACCCTGCAGGAAACATCAAGACTTGATACATTAATAAATAATATCCTTGTTTCCTCACAGCTGGAGGGTGGCGGTTATGTCTTTTCAAAAGAAGAACTCGACTTCTCCTCATTGTTTAAAGATTGCATAAGAGATGCTAAAACGCGTTATCCCGAAAGAAACTTTATTGAACATATTGAACCTGAAATTGAGATAGCCGGTGACCCGCTTCTACTCCAGTTGTTGATCAGTAACCTTGTTGAAAATGCGGTTAAGTATTCTTCAAAGGAAAAACCGATCACCTGCAAACTTAATAAAGCCGGGAATGATGTGATCATGAATATAATTGATGAAGGGATCGGGGTCGCAGATACAGAAAAAACAAAAATATTCGAGAAATTTTACCGGACGGGTAATGAATCCACCCGTAAAACACAAGGCACCGGATTAGGGCTTTATCTTTGCAGGAAGATCGCGGATGACCATAATGCCGACATTTCGGTGACAAACAATATACCCTCCGGCACTAATTTCGCCATCCGTTTTCATAAATGATCATGAGCAAAGAAAATACAAAAGCGTCGATATTACTCGTAGAAGATGAAGAAAATCTTCATGATGCGCTGAAGTTAAATCTTGAATTGGAAGGTTATGAAGTTTCTTCAGCCTTTGATGGCAGTGCCGCCATAAGATCCGTGCAGGGAGAATATTTTGATCTTATCATACTTGATGTCATGTTGCCTGAAATGGATGGTATAAATGTTACTGAAACGATCCGGCTGGCAAATAATGAAGTGCCGATACTTATTCTGAGTGCAAAAAACAGCAGTGCAGATAAAGTTTTGGGACTTAAGAAAGGCGCGGATGATTACATGACCAAGCCATTCAACCTTGAGGAATTATTATTGAGGGTACAGAAGCTTATTGAAAAGAATAAAAAAATACATGATAAGGAAACCATTGGCAACACTTATACATTCGGAAATAATAATATTGATTTCAAAGCGCAGGAAGCAGTAACCTCCCGTGGTGAAAAAATTCAATTAAGCAAGAAAGAAGGAATGCTTTTGAAACTACTCATTGAAAATAAGAATGAAGTAGTCCCCAGAGAAAAAATATTGCAGGTTGTCTGGGGATATAACGTTTATCCTACCACAAGAACGATCGATAACTTCATTCTTAACTTCCGCAAATATTTTGAGGAGGATAGCCGCAATCCAAAATATTTTCATTCGGTTCGCGGGGTCGGTTATAAATACTCGGAGTAAGTTCCAAAGGGCAAATCGCAAATTCGAACTGCGAAACTAAATGTGGAATTTAAGTATTTGTGATCTCATCACAGGTCGCCTAATTGTGGCCTCATCACAATATCTTCCACACAAGCGCCAGGTGAAAGCTGTGATGCAGCAAACATCATTTTAGCTATATCCCCGGCTTCCATTATACGGTGGGAAGAATTATCATAATCGGCCCAGGAATCAGTGAGTACCGCGCCGGGATGAATAGCAGTAACTTTTATGTTGAATGGTTTCATTTCTTCCCGCAGGTTTTTGCTAAACCCATGCATTGCATATTTGCTGATGCTATACGCCCCGCCATTATGATATGCGTGAAGTGATGCAATGGAACACATATTGAAAATATGACCTGATCTGCGCTCCATCATTTTAGGCAAAAGGGTTCTTGTTAAATGGTAGGCACTGCTTACGTTAATTGCAAGCTGGCTTTCCAACAACCCTTCCGGTTCGTTGTGAACACTGCCCGGTTCGAATAAACCGGCATTATTAACTATTATATCCGGAACGGTATACCTTAAACACCAGTTACCCAGATCCTTTGCCTGTTGTTTATCAGTAAGATCAAAAGCCTTTGCTTTTATTGAAATGGAAGGATTGTTAGTTTGCAATTCTTCCATGGCCTTATAAAGAGCCACTTCATTCCGGCCGCTTAAAAAAAGATCTTTCCCGTTTGCAGCAAAAATTTCTGCCACTGCTTTTCCAATTCCTCTCGATGCACCAGTGATTAGTACAGTCATTACGCTTTATTATTAATTATTTCGGTTTATTTGCAAATCTAAAATCCCAAATCTGCAATCCGAAATCAAATATCGTCACCTCTTCTTCGATCTCGACCATACTCTGTGGGATTTTGAGGCAAATGCAAGAGTGACATTGCTGGAACTCTTTACTACGTTACAGTTAGAGCAAAGAGGCATCCATGACTTTGATCTTTTTCATAAAAATTACCTGGCCCACAATGAAAAGTTATGGGAACGCTACAGAAATGGATATATAAAACAGGAAGAATTACGGGTAAAGAGAATGTGGCTGGCCTTGCTTGATTTTAAGATTGCAGACGAAACGCTGGCAAAGGACATGAGTATCCGGTTTCTTGATCTTTTACCAACCCGAACAATTCTTTTTCCTTATGCAGTTGAGATACTGGAGTATTTAACCAATAAAAAGTACGAGCTCCATTTGATCACAAATGGTTTCGAAAAAACACAGCATAGCAAATTGAAATATTCGGGACTGGATAAATATTTTAGAGAGGTAATAACCTCAGAAGGCAGCAGCAGTCTTAAACCTAATAAAGATATTTTCGATTATGCGTTTAAAAAGACCGGCGCCAGCCCGTCAGAAAGCATCATGCTTGGAGATAGTATCGAAGTGGATATTATAGGGGCTATGAATGCCGGTATTGACCAGGTATTCATTAACCATTTAAATATACCCATTGAGGTTAAACCAACTTACGTAGTAAGATCATTGAAGGAACTGGAAGAAATATTTTAAATACGGATACCGGTGAGCTGCTTATTCTCAATGAACACGATGCAGATCCAGGTCTTGAAAATCATAACTAAAATCTGTTAATGGCGAAATTGGGCGCATTGTTATTCCTGCTCCTTTACCGTCCATGTCGAGGGAAAAAATTACAAAAGCATCAGCATCCATACTTCTGTCTCTCCATTTCACCACAAAGCTGTTCCCTTTATAAGCAAACATCTCTCCTGTAAGTTTTGGCGATCGTTTGGAATCAAACCAAAGCGTGCCATTTTTTACCGAGATAATAACATCACCAAACCATTGGTCACGGTAAGTGCCTGTGTAAATTCTAAGGTCAGCCTTCGCCGCATTTTCTTTTTGAGCAGTGGCAATGTCTCTCCATATAGAATCGGTGATCTTATTTGCAGCAGCCAATGACTGTTTTCTTCCGTTTGAATATTGAGTTACTCTATCCGTACCTGTTATACCAAAATAACCATCCTTAATCTGGTTTGTAATTGATGTAAATGCCCCTCCTTCCTGTTGGTTAGTGAGTACAATAATGCCAAGATTTAGTTCAGGTATCATGGTGATCTGTGTTACCATTCCCTCAAGTCCGCCGGTATGACTGAGTTGTTTGTATCCTTTCACATCGCTGATCCCAAAGCCCAGGCCATAAGCGGAAAAATGCGTATTGTAAGGCCCTGGATTGCGAACGGGGATGATCGTTTGGGGTGTCCACATTTCTTCATGCACCTCATCAGAAAATAGTTTTTTACCCAGGTTATCGCCGTACTTTCCATGCGATAACTGGAGCAGCACCCATTTGCTCAGATCAGAAATACTTGAGTTGATACCACCGGCAGAATGACCAACCTTTAAAGTGCTTCTTGCGATCACCTGTACTTTACCTTCCACCAATGCATGTCCATCGATCACATTTGATTTATCTTTTAAACGATCGAAAGAACATGCAGAATGGGTCATGCCTAATGGTCCTAAAATCCGTTCGTCTACAAAATCATCCCAGCTTTTTCCACTTACTCTTGCTACCACCTCGCCGGCTACTATGTAAAGATTATTATCATAGTCGTATTTGGTCCGAAAACCTGAAACCGGCTTTAAATAACGAAGATTATAAAGAATATCTTTTAGTGTAAAATCGGATGAATCAGGAAAGAACATCAGGTCGCCTGCACCAAGGCCCATACCGCTTCGGTGTGTCAGCAGATCCCGAATAGTAAACTCCTCTGTAACGTATGGGCTGTATAATTTAAACTCCGGGATATGGTCTCTAACCTTGTCATCCCATTTCAATTTTCCCTCATCTATTAAAATTCCCAGCGCAGCAGCTGTAAAGGCCTTGCTGTTGGATGCGATGCCGAACAATGTATTTTCATCCACTTTTTCTTTTGTGTTCAAAGACCGAACGCCATAGCCTTTTGAATGGATCACTTTTCCATCCTTAATTACTGCAACGGCAATACCTGGCACATCAAAAGCTCTCCTGGCACGTTCTGCCAAAGTATCGATCTGTGCACTTGAAAGTTGCTGGCTGAATAAAGAGGAGCCAAACATCATGAACCATGATGCTAAGAAAAGTATTTTCATAAACGATTGTTTTGAATGATTGACTGGTAGTGAAAGTTAAATAAAAAGGGACTACCAGGTTGCTACTACTGTTACGCCGCCTATCGCCATCTCGCCGATCTTCACTTGCACTTTAGCATTCAATGGTAATAAAAGATCGACCCTTGAACCGAATTTAATAAAACCCATTTCTTCTGCCTGTTTTACCTGCTGACCCGGTTGCAAATAATTTACAATACGCTTTGCCAATGCGCCGGCAATTTGTTTAATAAGCAATTCCCTGCCATTTATTTTATAAACCACGGTATGACGTTCATTTTCTGTAGAAGATTTTGGATGCCATGCAACAAGATATTTTCCTTTGTGATACTCACTGTACATAACTTCACCGCTAACCGGGTTGCGGTTCACATGTACATTTAACGGGCTCATGAATATTGAAACCTGTATACGGCGGTCGGCAAAATATTCATCCGCTTCTATCTCTTCAATTGCCACTACTTTACCATCAGCAGGCGCAACAATCGCATTATCCTGAACGGTTAGCCGTCTTTTAGGGATGCGGAAGAAGGAGATAAGGAAAATTAATAGACCTAAAGTGCCAATAAAAATGATCCAGCTTAATGCCGGGGAAGAATAACTGATAAAATAAAATGAAACGATATTGATCACACCGAATAAGATGGTTGCCCAGGCGATGCTATTATACCCTTCCTTATGAATTGTCATGAGGCAAATATAAGAAAATGAGAAGTGGTGAATTATGGATGGGGGATGCTATTTCATAAACAAAAAAACATAGAGCCACACAGCAGGTATTGCGAGTAATAATGAATCAAATCGATCCAAAAAACCGCCATGCCCGGGCATGATGTTCCCACTGTCTTTTACTCCAGCCAGTCTTTTAAGTTTGGATTCCAGGAGATCGCCTATGGTGCCGGCTATGGACGCAATTCCGGCGATGATTACTATTTTTTGAATATTGAGATCAAATTGCCATGCAATTACGCCAGCGATAATTGTCGCCAGTATTATTCCCCCTAAAGTTCCTTCCCATGTTTTTTTTGGAGAAATTTTTGAAAGCGGCGTTTTACCAATTAATGAGCCGACAATGTAGGCCATCGTATCATTGATCCAAATTGAAAATATGATCGAACAGGGAATTAATTTATGATATATAATTTCATTTGTATTGTTGATTGTATAAATTCTCAATTCCGTGCCCAGATCAATCATCATTAATATTGGTATAGTGATATAAACCAAGCCTAATAAAATGTATTTTAAATACTTCTTATCATAGATCTTCTTTATCAATTTTACAAATTCCCACCAGCAACCAAAATGTATGAGTAAAAATAAAATAAAAAAACTCCAGTAATTCCATAATAAACCAGTCAGCATTACCGCTACAAAGATGATTGCCGTTAGTGTTCTTGTCTTAAAGGTTTTCCAGTTAAACCCCATGAAAAAAGATGGTGGATTTAGAAATGATAATCATAATTCAGGCAAATGGGTTTGAGTCATCAATATTATCCCTGGCGTATACTGCCTCAAAACTGTTGGTGGATCTTTTCTTCATTACTATCACAATGACTATTATCAATGCAAGGCTAACGGCCGCCATTAATGTTTTATTACCTAGTGAAACGGCAACACTGTCCGCCTCAGCCAATGCGGGGTTGAACCAGATCAGTACAACGGCAAAAGCATCATACGCAAAATGAGCAATAATCGCCGGCCAAAGGCTGCCACTGTACCAATAGATCAAACCCAACAAAATACCGAGAGTGAACCTTGGAATAAATCCATAAAACTGTAAATGAATGGCCGAAAAAATAAGTGCGGTAACAACAATGCCGGCCCATGGGTTTCTAAAAAGCTTGATAAACAATCTTTGCAGTACACCGCGGAAAAACAGTTCTTCGCCTACGCCTGCAAACACTGCAACGAAAACAAGATTCAGCAATAGATCCTGCACAGTATTGCCCTTGAGCATAAAACCGATTTGTTTTGCCGCCGCTTCTTCGCTTGTCTTCATCCATTTCCCGATAGTTGTTGTTTCTGGTATTAATTCATGATTGATCGTTCCCGTCCAATCAACAAACGGGAGGGCTACCAGCAACACGGTTATACCTAAAATAAAATAGACAGGTTTTGCAGGTGCTAAACCCAGGTATTGTGTTGGCCTTGGATCGCAGAATCGGGCAAACAGAAAAACTGGAATAATAAATAACGCCAGGAATTGAATGACCAGCATTCCCCTTAAAAAAGTAAGCAAAGCCGGATTTGAATAATCCCATTTATCGGGGTCGCTTAATGTGAGTAAATCAATGCCAGTAACTTTCGCAAGTATTAGTGTTCCGACAAATCCAAAGATCATAAAACATCCGATCGCCATACCCCCAAATATGAGTAATTGCAGCATCGGGTGCACCTTTTTAAAATAAGCCATAATTAGAAACTCCGCTTTTTGTCCCGATGACTTATCGGGAGTAAATTTGCCGCTTCCTTCGGCATGGAGGGCAGGCAAAAATAACCCGCAATTAATAATTCTTAGTGAATAATTATTAATTCTGTCAAACACGAAAATGATCAGGATAGACAAAATAGAATTACCCGATTTCCCGCTACTTCTTGCGCCAATGGAAGACGTAAGCGATCCGCCATTCCGTGCTATGTGTAAGGATAATGGCGCCGATCTTATGTTCAGCGAATTCATTTCCAGTGAAGGATTGATACGCGATGCTATGAAGAGTAAAATGAAACTTGATTTCAGTGAAGAGGAACGACCTTTTGGTATTCAAATTTTTGGCGGCGATGAAGAGGCTATGGCCTTAAGTGCCAGGATCTGTGAAGCAGTAAACCCCGACCTGGTTGATATAAATTTTGGATGTCCGGTAAAAAAGGTAGTAAGCAAAGGAGCCGGCGCAGGCGTATTAAGAGATGTAGACCTGATGGTGAAATTAACCGAAGCGGTTGTAAGATCAACTTCGTTACCTGTTACCATTAAAACAAGATTGGGATGGGATGACAATAGCAGGAATATTGAAGAAGTTGCCGAACGTCTCCAGGATGTTGGCATCAAAGCTATTTCCATTCATGGACGAACAAGGGCTCAACTTTATAAAGGCGAAGCTGACTGGACGTTGATCGGTAAAGTGAAGGAAAACCCGCGTATTCATATTCCTGTTTTTGGGAATGGTGATATTGATTCGCCTGAAAAAGCGCTTGAATATAAGAATCGTTACGGTGTCGATGGCATTATGATCGGCCGTGCCGCTATCGGTTATCCCTGGATATTTAACGAGATAAAACATTTTTTCAAAACTGGTGAACATTTGCCGGCACCAACTATTCAACAAAGAATAGAAGTGATCCGTAAACATTTATATCGTTCTGTTGAATGGAAGAATCCGGTTGTTGGTATAAATGAAATGCGTCGCCATTATGCAAACTATTTAAAAGGAATGCCTAATATAAAAGAATACAGGAATAAATTGGTTACACTCAAAACAGTGGAAGAGATCGATGAGGTGCTAAATGAAATAATAAATACTTATTCAAATTATGAATTTGAAAGGTTGGTGATCGAATTGCCAAATTATCATGAGAAATGTTC
>Ga0126305_10001641_pt1 | contig 10048 bp, 14 predicted proteins | sample Plot26_FD_92536 | JGI IMG/M metagenome (GOLD analysis project Ga0126305, IMG submission 92536) | Serpentine soil microbial communities from UC McLaughlin Reserve, CA, USA - Plot26 | ecosystem: Environmental > Terrestrial > Soil > Grasslands | place: USA: UC McLaughlin Reserve, Lake County...
CTCCAATTTCCTGATAGAATGAATTTGTTTGCTGTATTGTTTAGAACTGATGATGCATTAGTGTTGGTATTAGAAGGTTTCCCTCCAATTACAAAGATTAGTGAACTTATTTTTCCACTGGCATAAAAAGTACTAGATACACTACTTGTAGATGATGTGGCAGTATTGGAAATAGAAGAAGTATTTTCTGTGTTCTTTTGAGCAAATATCGATTCGAATCCTATTGGGATAACTAAATATAATAATAGCAGTAAAGCTATTGCTGGTATGATATAGATAGTTTTATTTGTTCTCTTCATAGTATGTCCTAAGCCTACCAATAGAGTATAAGATATATTTCTTGCTTAACATTGATAATCATAAATAATTTAGTTAGATAAACTATGAGCATACGATACTTGATAGAAGTGATTATTCATTAGAAGAACACTGATACCAGAATTATTAAGTTCAAAAGAATAAATGACAATATAGACTTAATTCATAAAAAAGATAATAATTGTCTTTCGTTAATTCACAGTTACAACATTAATCATGACATATATTATCAAACAGACTTTATATCTACATTGTAGACGTTGTATTGGGAGTAAATAATTTGGCTTCTCAAAGTTCTCTCTTAATTTTTATAACTATTATTTTTGCTTTTACGAATTTCTTTGCGACAGGTATGTCCTTGCTCAATCCCTCTCAATATGACGCTTTTGCGCATATGCCTGTAAGTAATACATCCAGGATTCAGGAGTGGACAGACCCATATAGTGGCATTAGTACCCTTTTTGTTTATGAACCAGAAAAACCTATAATTGACACTTTTACTGAACTTATGTTCAGCATTCATAATACAACTACAGGAAATCATATCTCTGACACTGATAGCGCTAAGGCAAGAGTGGTAGTTACAAATGGTCAGAGGTTATTCACGTTTGAAAATATAACCGTTGGAGCGGATGGTCATTTCTCTGTTAAATACCTGTTTCCAGATGATGGAACCCACCAAGTTATAACAAGACTGGATACAAATGATTCCAGTACTGCGTCATCATTTAATGTATTTGTGCCACACCAGGCGCCACCTAGTATATTAAATCCATTTCCAACTCCTACTCCAGGTAACAATTCTCAAATCGGTATTACTATTATATTAATTGGAATAATTGGCAGTATAGCAGCAATGACGATATTCCAAATAAAGAGAAGGCAAAGACAGCCCTCTTAGCACACGTATACTCTGGCGGACAAAAATGAAGAGTGTTGACCGCTATTGTCTGATTTTACTCTCCAACGCTCTCTAACTATATGGGAGTTCTGGAGTTATTTCTTTCAATGTAGAAACTATGTTATCTAAGTTCATTGAGGAAGAATCTGCTCCCCATACAATCAACGTCTGCCTATCGCCAGTTCCTTCCTGTCCTCCTCTTAGATCTTGGAAGTCATGCATGCTGTCAATAACAAAACCACCATCAACCAACTGGGACACGTAAGTTTCGATGTCTTGTGTTGGCACCATAAATGTCCCGATGGTATCAATATTGTGATTCAAATTAGCGGTAGCAGTATTGTTAGTAGCGGCAGAAAGGGAAGAAGAGGAAAACAGATTCTGAGTGGCTGCAGTGTCAAATGGGGTGGTATGCGATGGTTGATTAACCACAGTTATTTCTCCTTCCATAACAAAGTCTTCATCCTCATTATTTACATTGGCTTCATAATAGTTGAGAGTAGATGTATTGTTTACTATAACAGGTTTTGAAGCCTCGTTGAATGCGAATACCCTGCTGTCAAATATTTGCTGTTTAGAATTCGCATCGCTTAACGTAATCTTATGATCATGATCAACATCTCCATTAAACCATGTAATCATAGTTCCAGGGCCGACTATTGCTCTCTGTGGCACATATGGCTGGTTAATATGTCGTTGTTCTTCTTCCATTGTTGGGGATTCGTGTGCTTCATTTGGAATCAATATGACAAGATGCTTGACGTTATTACCCAAGACCATTGTTTTGCTATCATAAATCTTGGTAGCATTGACATTCGGCTGAGAAGTAGTGTTGTTTAGGTTATTGATCTGTGCATAAGCAAATTTTGCATCAAGAAACTCTAATGTTGTAATAAGTACTAATACGGATGCCAATGACAAGAGTACAGTCAAAGTTAAAGTTCTCTGTGTCATCGAACTTGGCGATAGTAAATCGATACTGCTATTGCTCCTTTCATAGCTCCAAAATTTACTCATAAGGCGGTTTATCAACGTAGTAACTAACCTGAATCCCCGCAGTATCATTATATATAAGTTGCATTCACTGGTATGCGAAGTTCAGCTACCTTTAAAATCTCAGAAGATTTTTTTCTTTAAATTAAGGGCAAATATATTTTCATAATAATCCTATGGCAAAGCCTATTGCCATAGACGCTATTAATAGGGCGCTGATCTTTGGAAGATATTTGCTATAATAGATAAACTTGTTCTGGAAGTGTCTGTAAACTTTGACAGACAATATGGTTATTCCTATTATGGCTAGTGCTACCGAACTAGCATAAGCAATCATTATTGTTAATGGGTTTCCTCCGCCACCTGCCGCAACTGCAAGAATAACAAACTCTTCTTCATGAGCAAAACCTAGTATGAATGCAAAAACTGTTATGGACTTTAAACTTGCATATTCTCTTACTTGATGAACATGTTCATGAGAATGATAACTACCGTTCTTATGCCAGTGTATATGTTCATGTCTAGCATCATATTCTGGGCTAAAATCTTCGTTGTGCAGATGACCGTGCTGGGTTTGAATATAATCCTCCGATTTTTCTTTCCAAAAAATTATCGCCAATATTCCTAGTCCTATAGCAGCACCATAGCGTAGGTAAATCTGGGGTATCTCAATCAAATTAGATACAAGAATATATGCAAGGACAACAGTGATAGAAGACACAAAATGTGCACTGGCTAATATTGATGAACTTGTAAAACCACTAACAATTGGCCTTTTACTACGCATAGAATAGAGGGTGGCGATAGGCCAACCATGTGAGGGATTCAGACCATGGGATAGACCAAATAATATGATACTAGCCAATACTGCAAAAGGCATCCTGAAAGTGATAGCAGTTCTGCTATGTAATCCTTATGTTTAGGAATTAGGTATCACATCTTATACTTTTATTTTCAGGATATGCGGGACCAGTACTATCACCACTGGCCTTTTCCAAATACCAGCTATTGGCTTCATAGACTCCTTTAATTTCACAATCAGAAATAGTTTCAGTTCCATAATTAGTTTCTGCCGCCATAAGATTTCCAGCAAAGTTTGCATGTCCAAGACCAAGAGCATGGCCCATCTCATGCTCTGTTATCTGTTCTATTGTTTCATCATTGAATTCAAAATCTTTAGTACCTTTAAAAATAGTTATTTCTATATTGTTTATGAATCCATATCCATTAAAGGTGTTTAAGGTCCGCCCTGCTATATCGTAATCATTACTACTTTGAAACCCAACTTTTATGTCATGATTATTCTCATTTGATTCTTCTAGTTCAAGGCCTTTGATCTCCGTGTCCCATTTCTCTATACTATTTCTAACTGCTTCCTCCTGCTCTTTTGACGAATGTTCACTGTCTATAAAATAAGTTAGTATTCCATCTGTTAAAGCGTCATTCCATGTGCAGCATATTTGAATACTGTTTCCTTCCTCAAAGTCTTCATCCTCATCTTCTTTTTCTTCATCATCTAATGTAACTTCAATTATCTGAGGATCTGCTAGAGAAGATAATGGGAAGAAAAATAGTACAGCTATATTGAATATTCCCAATACTATGAATGTGAATAGAGATATATTCAAACAGAAAGATTACTTTAAAATATGTAATAAATCGTTCTCTATTAATATCTCCATTTTCCAGTACACATTATTTTTAGGGGTATTAATATTCTAAAAGTTTTGACAGATATCAACAATCAGCTAAAGGACCCAGGGTATTGCATAAGGAAACTACTAACGGATGCTGATGCTGGACCCTACAACCTTTTAATCATAAGTCATAGTTAGTTGTTTGCAATATATCTGAACTAAAATAGTGTTGATCGCCTTACACCGTTGTAGACGCTATACTGACTAAGAAATTGTACCTGTTTGGATCTTTATTGGATAGCATCACAAAAATAGTATGATTAACTGAAAATAGATTAGCTAACTCCTTAAATATTGCTTATTTTGGCAACAGGAGGCCATTTCATATTTAACAAAAGTATCAAGAATTTTATTAACTTGAGTAGAATCATTTCTTGCTAACCTAGCTATTCTAACACATTCTCTTATGTTTGAACTCTTCAGTCTGTTATACACACCATCAGCTATAAGAAGACCAATATCTCTATCAATACCTTCTTCTCTGTCTAATATATTTACTACAATCTCTACAAACTCTTCTTCTGTATATGGTTTGAAATGAATATCTCTAAATCTAGTAAGTAATGGTGGCAGTAGCTTATCTATACTATTACATGAAGCAAAGACCCATGTTTTTAGCTGAGTTGTCCTTTTTTGATTGTGCTTTAGTTCTGTCAATATACCTGATTCCATCAGATTAAGAAGACTCGACTGGTCTTTTTTGTTCATTTTTTCAAGTTCGTCAATAATAAAATAGCGTGGTCTATGTTCAAACAAATAATCAAATATTCCTGATTTGGTAGAACTACTTCCAACTGCATAGTAAGACCTTTCAAGTCTAGTAAGTGAGCTCATAAACAATGATTTCCCAGATGACGGAGGACCACATAGCAGCAGATGTACTGGTCTTTCAGCCTTTATAGCCATTTCAAATAGTGCTTTTACATCCCCAAAACCTACAATATTGTCAAATAGACTGTGTTTATTTCCAATAGTTGGTTTCCTGTTTTGAAAAAGTGTTTCTGTATTGCCCTTTTTCCACCGGCCAAATAATTTCAACATCATTCCTTCTCTTCTCCTTCACACTATTCCTACATTAGAAGAACTTCGAATTGTTATGCGATCTCTTGCAAGAATAATATTGTAATACATTCTATCCAGCCTCACTTTAGTAGAGTAAAGACCTTCAGTATTCATCTACCTTCATCCCCGAACAGCGGGCAGTTCTTATCTTCCAAACAATTTTTATTCATACCCACCATATGGTATACACTAAGCTTTAAATCTTGTGGTATACTATAATACATGCTGTATTGTATACTTTATAATATAGATTGTGGTTCATATTACCATGGGTGAAATAACTACCCTTGCATTGAACTCTCCAAAAAAGGCTTCTCTGCGTACTACTATTCCTATGTTCATTGTAAAGCAATGGAGACTACATGCAGGAGATAAGTTAGACTGGTCTTTGGAGGCAAGAAAGGATGAGATAGTAATAGTGGTTAAAAAGGCTGAAACTAAAAGTGGGAAAAAGAAGGTATGATATTTTTAATAATCTGTCCTTTGGACTCCAGTAGAGATAGAACACTAGATGTTATCAGATCAAGTTATCTAATTCTATATCATTTTCTCTCATGAATAAACCTACACAGCATCCGATAACCTAATTGCGGGGAATAGCCTTGCTTATTGGCGAACAGGAGATGAATAGATGGCAAATTTCTTTTCCCATAAGTGATTTACGTGACGTTATAAAAGAACCAGGCACCGAGCTTACAATCGATAAGGTAAAATTTTATTATCGTGAAAACGAACGCATTGGAAGCATAATTGTTGATTCCGATCACCATAGTTATGCAGAAAGTGAAGCAAAATATCAAATTAACAGATCGCTAGCAAGAATATGTTTTGCCTATAATACTGAAGCGAATTTGCACGACGGACACTATGCTATAGATTTGACAAATAAGCCAGAAATAGAATGGGTATATGTAGAACAAACACATAGATGGTCTTATGTAAAAGAAGACCCTTTTACTACCTTATCCAAGATAGAATCACTTGATTCTGAAAAACAAGAAGTTCTAGACTTAGCCCTTGCTTATTATAAATTAGGTGAATATGCTAACCCACTTAGAATAGAATCGTTCTTTAGCTGTATGACAGCGTTAGTAAGAAATCTTCTGGGGAAAAAGGAAAAAGGTGAAGTTGGAACAGCACAATTAAAGAACAAGATAAAAGATGTTCTTAAGGAAATCAATACCAGCTTCAATGAAAATCAGTTTGAAAAAGACTGGAAAGATTCCTATTCGGATGAAAGGTGTTCGATTGCCCATGGACTAGGTAGCAAATTGATTGATATCAGAACGACATCAGAACATGATAAAGTGGTGAATATGGTAGGTGGTTGGGCCCGGCAAGTTGTATATTATTTTATAGACAAGTATAAACACAAAAATGAATAGCTATTGTGATATGTTGTCAAGTTTAGATTAAAAAAGTGGGATTTTTTGTCGGGATATCAGCCGCCTGCAGTACACCATCTACATTCTCGTAGAATCGGAATTAAATCCTAGGGCCAATAAAATTAATCCCATGGCTAAAACACAGACGCCGCCTGCAAAAGTTCCTCTTTTCATTCTTTCTTTTTCACCCCCGAACACTTTTCTTGCCATCTCTTTGCAATAGACATTCCTGATATCTCAGATTCTCAAATGTGGGTTTTTCAATCCTCTTCATCCTCTTGTTCTTCTAGCCTCTTCACCAATTCAAGATATTTTGCCCTCGATTATACTACCAATTGTGCTACCGTGTTGTTCTGCAAGGGAGGGTATGATTGCCTCAAACTTGTTGTCTTTCTCATGGATGGGGATTTCAATCATTCTTTTCTTTTCTCTCTGAACCACGATAGTCCTGACCAGAGACTGTGTTATTGTTTTATTTCTAGCCAGCATCCGTTGCTTGTTCACAGACATCTCTTGTGTTTCCAGCATCTATACATCCGTTGATGAAACCATTGAAATATGCATCATCGCCACCTGCTTCGTCTCCACAATGATCATATGTGTCTAGACTGAATGGTCCGTTTTGTCCGTCATCATATCCTGCATCTCTACAACTATCATTCCATTCGTTTGCTGCGCGCACATCTGTAGTTGTTGTTAATGTGCCCAATACACCTAATACCATTGCTAAAAACCAGGTTGTTTGTTTTAGCATATAACTATCTACATTGAAGTATAGTATATTTCTATTGTGGAACGATAGCGGAAGACCAAGTTCGATAATGTCTAATTTCTGTGTCAAAAGAGCTTAACAGGGTCTTGGCAGCGAAAAAATTTCTGATAGGATTCATATTCTTCTGCTAAGCTATAGCCTAGAACTATGAGATGTTGCGAGGCCTTGGCTGTGCTTTAATTTATAGATGTTTTCTCCTATGGCATGGAGTGCACAATATTTGGCAGTTGGAAGGCTTGTTATTAGATCTGTCACCGTTTTTGTGATCCAGATCCATTCCCAGAGGCAAGAGCTTCCGCTTGCAACTTGCGCATTTACCCTTTTGTTTATGGATAACCCCTCTTCGAACGATACCTGAAAAGTGCCTCCGCTTCTCCTTAGAAGATTTTAAAACCAATATCCAAATGGCAACACCGAAAAGAATTACTGCGACGGATCTCTGTTCATATGAACTTACATTATATTCAGTCCATGCGCCTATAGAAAACCAACAAATATAGCAAGAAAGAAACAGAATACTTCCTATAGCAACTCGGAATATTTTCCTTCTCTTGATGAAGATTATGACAAAGGGCAAGGAGTGCTATAGAAAAAAGGAAGCTTCCGTCAAGTATAGAACGATCTGAGTATTGTGAGGTCAGTGCTATTGTCACTTCTACGATTCTTGTTTGTACATACCAGAAATAAAAGCGTTGTAGCAATAATTTATCCTTGGAGGTGAAGTCTTGACATCTTGACACTATATGCCATTTCTAACAGCGCTAATGTGGGAATAAACCCAGGTGTAATATATGCTACGACTCTATTATTTCTATACAAGAATATATCCATCTTAAGTAGATTATACGTTCACACGACTACAAATCTATCACAAACAATGCTAATCTCTAATCATAAAAGCTGAGAACAGTAGTAATACTTCCGACGGTTAAATGAACGTTGTATGACATTCAAAGTCATTATTACACGCCCCAGCGTAGATGACGACGAGCACACATATTATGGGATATCTTTTCTTAACCCAGGCAAAGTCAAATCAGGAAGACTAAAGTACTCGGGCGTCAGATTAAAAGCTAAAAGTTACTCTTACCTATGACGGAAACCCTATAATAAAGAGATAGATTCCTTGGAATCTGAGAAACAGAAGTTACAATCTCTGGGAAATCAAGTTGGTGTCTTAACCAAAGTGTCAGAGATGACTAGAGAGGAAATAAAAGAATTACACAAAGAAAAAGCAAGACTCGAGACTAGGTTAAGGAGAATTAAGAATGGTGACGAGTATAAGAAAATCAGACATGCCGCTGAAGAAGAAGTCACCAATTCATTATCAAAAAGAAAAGATCTCCTAAAATTGGCTGTTTCTTCTGTAATAGAATCGATAATGAGAGATCCTACTAAGTATAATCTTTTAGTTAGTAGCCTCTATAATGGCAGACAATACACTTCGTCACAACCTTGTATTGATGCATATAGGGGCCTAATATTGGATGAGGCCCATAGGATCTTTGAATTAATGGTAAAAGATTTGACCTGCACAATTGTCCACAATACCAGATCGACGATTACTCCTTGAGACCTTATTCTACTGTAGATTTAGAAGAATAATCTCAACAAATATGCAAGAGAAATTTAGAAATAAAAAGATTTATTCTTTATAGCTGCTTTTGCGGTCTTCTTTCGATGACATCGAGCGTGCAATGCTTGACAATTTGACATTTTATTATTAGATCGATCCCCGTTTTTGTGATCAAAATCTCGATCCCAGTAGCTAGTTCTCTTGAAGATATATTTCGGTGAATATCTATTCGCTCTCAATAGAAAACAGTCCGTATTATTTCTGTTTAGCTTTGTGTTCCTCAATGAGAATCTTTACTGTATCTTCTAATGAACGTTCTTTTCCATCTTTTATAATATGTTCTGCGGCTATCTTTAACAATGCCCGTTTAGTTTCTTCACTTATTTTCATGGTTGAAACCATGTTGCCCTACTAAGAAATAATGCTCTTCCTAGCCTTGCATATGAATAATACCTCCTATTCAACAAGCATTACATTTTCAATATTATTATCATCTAAATACTTCAAGAAGACTCCGTGAAGCCTTTATCTGTCTATCTCTTAAGTCAAAACTATTCCTTTATATCGCTTAAAATTGTCATTTGCGGCACTACTGTCATCTAATTGTTATTTCATTCCTGTAGTTAAGAGCAGGCATTATAGCCCGTATCGTATCCACGCATGAATTCCTCAGTATGAAAACTTGAACCTTTTCCTGGTTGGTTAATGTATCTATCTGAAAAGTCTGTTATGCCTGCATCATTGCAACCATGACTGTATCCTGATTCAAACGGCGATTTAACAACACTGAGAGCATCTACCGTGTGCATTTGTAAACCTGGTAATGCTAATATCATCGCCAAAAATGAAAATGATGCAGCAACAGCAGCAAAGCAATTACTTACACTTGTCACTGGAGACACTAAATACTAAATAGGACAGATGAAACTATTTGGATTTCTAGCAATTCCATAATTTCATTGTTAATCGAGATAATAATAGAACTTGCATGTATCATACTTAGTGTTTACTTAGTGCCGCAATTATATTATCCCTGTACTTCTTAGGCTGATTATTTAGTAAGTGAATGCAGTAAAATTTTGATAACTATATCCTATATGCAATATTGCTACTACAATGTCAAATTACACCTGTCAGTAGGAATAGAGCTAAGTTGCAAATTGAACAAATACTTTCTCAATAGTAAAAGAACGATATCAGTAATTGAAACTTGTCTTCTATAATACAACCCACCATTTAGATTCATTGATAGATAGTAAGAACAGTGACAGCAACAATAATATCAAAAATGAATGTCCTGCCTCTTCCCTTAAAGTGTTGGGAGAACCCTTGATTCTCAGGAAC
>Ga0126305_10001642_pt1 | contig 10044 bp, 9 predicted proteins | sample Plot26_FD_92536 | JGI IMG/M metagenome (GOLD analysis project Ga0126305, IMG submission 92536) | Serpentine soil microbial communities from UC McLaughlin Reserve, CA, USA - Plot26 | ecosystem: Environmental > Terrestrial > Soil > Grasslands | place: USA: UC McLaughlin Reserve, Lake County...
AGCTCCTTTATTTACTCCCTCATAAATATAAACTCCTAATGCCTCGATATTTTTTGGCATTTTTGGTGCTAAAATTCTGATAATTTCTTTAGATAAACTTTCTACTGTTGCCTCATCTGGTAAAATATAAACAGTAGATTTTGGCATTTGTAAATCAAAATATCCTTGAGGTCCATTGAACCGTACATAATAGTAAAGATAATCTTCTTTGAATAAATATTTACTATTTATAAAGAATTTGTGATCTAAATCATTTATTGCTTCTTTTATTAACCTTTTAGCTTCACTGAAATCAATTACTAAACCATTTTCCATTTTACCAATAATTTCTACCATTACAGTAGATGTATGTCCATGAAGAATAGAACATTTTTTAACTAAAGGTAAAATATGAGCATAATCAAATGAAAGAGAAGGATCTTCAATAAAGATAGATCCAATTTTTTCATATTTGGTATCAAAGAAAAATATTGATTCAAATTCGCTCAACTTGCCTGCATATTTTGAAGAGCCTATTGCAACTATTTCCAATTCTGGATAAATATTTTTTATTTTATTAAATTTTATTAAATCGTTATATGAATCTATAACTTCAATATATTTTTCATCATCTGTTTTAAAATCTACAATGATACTTTCACCATCAGGAAGTTTAATTTGAGAATTCAATTCATACTTTTTGCCAAGAAAATTCAATAAATTTGATAAAGATAACTGGGTTCTATTTGATAGATATTCACCTTTATTATTAAGATATTTAATATCATTTTCAATAAGATTACGTTTTGTTGACAATATGAGAAATATTTGATTTCTATATATAAAAATCTAAGCCCATGTATAAGATAAAGGAGATCTTTAAATAATGGTAAACAATGAAGACAATATTTTCCTTTAAAAAGTTACGAACTAAAGGAGAAAGATAAAATAAAATTAGTAATTGAAAAAATAAATTATAATGTCTCTAAAATTATAAATACTATCGTTGGAACTTTTAAAAAAAATCATTGATTCTATTAATAATTGTATTGAAACCAAAGATTACTTTGGTATTGCATTCTCAGGAGGAATTGATAGTTCATTGCTTGCAAAGATTTCACAAAGCATCTATAAAGAAAAAGTTATTTTATTATCCATAGGTTTTCCTTATTCACATGACCTTGAATTCTCTAAAAAAATGGCTAATGAATTAAATATGATTCACTTTACATATGAAATACATAACAAGGAATTCAATCGGATAGTAAATAAGGTTATTGATAATCTAAAATGTAATAACATTTCTCATATTGAAAATTGTATTGCATTTTATTTTATCTCGAATCTTTCTTATTTACATGGATGTAAACTCGTTTTAACTGCCAATGGTTTTGACGAATTGTTTTGTGGGTATGATAAATATAGACAAATATTAGTACAGGGCCAAACAAGACTACAAAATTTTATGGAAGAAAAAATTACAAATGAATTAAATCTTGTAGATGAAATAGATAATTTCTCAAAGGAATTCAATGTTAAAATTAAACAACCTTTTTTAACTCCAAGCTTTATAGATTTTGCAAAGAAAATACCTATAGAGAAGAAAATATTGAATGCAAATGATCGTCTTAGAAAACATATTCTAAGAGAAATAGCAGTTTCTTTAAAGGTTCCATTAGAATCCGCAATGAAACCAAAGAAAGCACTTCAATATGGAACTTTGATCCACAAGAACTTGATACATACTATTAATAGTGATAAAAATATAAAACTAAAATTAATGACCAAAATAAATCATTAAAATTTTAATCGAGGATATTTATTGTTGTTCTATTGAACAAGTTACAATAATAAACAATAAAAATGAAGTTAGCAACTTTTTTATTATTAACTTTTAATACGTTGGTGAAATATAATTGATATAGATAATACTCAGATTAATTTTTATTATTACTTTGGAAAGATACTTCATTCTGAACAATAGAATATACATTTTCTATAATTTGTATTCCCGAAGCAAAATGTTGTTCCGGAGTAAAAAGATCTCCTAATTCTCTTTTAGAGAAATTTTTGGAAAGAACAGGATCATCTTTTATCGCTTCAATAAATTCTTTATTATTCTCTTTTGCCTCAAAGGCAACTCTCTGTATATCTCTATACGCCTCAATTCTGGGAATCCCTTTCTTTACAAGAGATTCTAAAACAAATTCAGCATAAATTTGACCCTTTGTGATATTCAGATTTGAAGATATTTTTTCGATATTAATAGTTAAATCTTTGATAACTTTTATCATAGTAGTTAATATTTCATCCAAAAGAATTGTTCCCATAGGTATAGTAAATCTTTCATTTGCTGAATTTGTTAAATCACGTTCATGCCATAGACTAATATTTTCCATAGATACATTCAAAAGAGATCGTAAAAGTTTTGCTAAAGATGAAACTCTTTCACTCTTTATCGGATTTTTTTTTACAGGAACTGCACTACTTCCCATTTGCCCACTTTTAAAAGATTCTGCAACTTCATCTATCTCTGTTCGCTGTAAATTTCTAATTTCAATTGCAATTTTATCCACGGATGTACCAATTAGTGCAATAAGAAATTGTACTTCTGCCAATCTTTCTCGTGGTATTACTTGCGTAGCTGCATCTATAGGATAAAGATTCAACAAAGAAGCAACTTTTTGTTGAACCTCTAGTGCTTTGTTACCCATTAAAGATCCTGTTCCCACAACTCCTAAGGTTTTGCATATTAAAAAACGCTTTTTTCCTTCTTTTATCCTCTCTAAATGTTTTATCATTTCAATTGCCCAGACAGCAAACTTCAAACCAAAAGGAATAATACTTGCGTGTTGTCCATGAGTTCTTCCCACCGCAGGCTGATTTTTGTATTTTATGGATCTTTCTGATAAAATTCCTGCTAATTCTTTAATTTTTGGTTCAATAATTAAAAGAGCCTCTCTTAATTGCATTGAAGTAGTTGTATCTATAATATCATTACTTGTTAAACCAAAATGTACCCATGGTTTTGTATCAGTAGAACACTGTTCACTTAGAGCATTTACTACTGCAGCCATATCATGATCTGTTATCAGTTCTAATTCTTTCACTCTTGTCAGGGTAATTTTTCCAGACTTTGCTTGAATATTTATCTCTTCAGAAGCAGATAGAGGAATTATTCCAATACTTGATTGAGCTAGGGCTGCTGCTGCTTCAAACTCAAGGATAAAGTCTAATCGTTTTTGCTCATCGAAAATTTTTTTAATTTCTTTACTACCATATCTTCCAGTATCTATTGGCAGAATAACCATTATAAGATATTGAATTTAGGTACTGAAAATAATCTTTTCTATCTTTGACTAAAAAAATAATCTAAAGCGTATAACTATATATCTTTTGAACTATGATCTAGAATAAATTTTGCTTGTTTAAAATGTACTGCATCTATCATTTTACCATCAACTTTAAAAGCACCACGTTTGTCACCTTGCCCTTGAATTTGTTTCAATGTTGCTATAACTTTATTTGCCCATTCAATTTCATTTTGTGACGGAACAAACACTTTATGAACAGGTTCAATATGTTTAGGATGAATAATACTTTTACCAGCATAACCAAGCCTTTTGGCAGTTTTAGCATCTCTTTGAAGACCGTCTATATCATCCACTTTCTGCCATATTGAATCCAGCGCCGGAATTCCTGCCGCTCGTGCATCCACGGGTATTTTTGCCCTAGCATAACTATATTCTATTCCCTCATCTACATAATCTAGTTTCATATCATATAAATAATCAAAAACACCAAAAATTATTGAGCAAACTCTGGAATTAAATTTTGCGATATTATAAGAATTTACTACTCCTTGAGATGATTCTATTGATGGAATTAATCTAATTGTTTTATTGATATTCCTTTGTTTTTCTAGATTTTCAATCACTACAATAATTTTTTCGAATTCGGTCTCAGAATTTACTTTTGGAATTACAATACCATCTAATTGATCACAAATTATCGATTCTAAATCTTGCTCATATAGTCGAGATTCAAATGAATTAATCCTAACAAAAAGTTGAGGCGAATAGTTGTCATCGGTATTATTATCTTCATTAAATTTATTATTAGTATTATTATTTGTGTCCTTGATATTCAAATTATGAGTATAGGATTTTAAAGTTTGGCTAATCATTTCTCTACCTATTGATTTTTCCGAAAGAGGTACTGAATCTTCAATATCAAAACACAAAATATCAGGAAAAATTGATTTTGATTTATCGAGAAATTTCTTATTATTTCCCGGTATGAACAATAGTGTTCTATACATCATCGAATTACCAGAAATTATACATAATAATAAAAGAAAAGAAAAAAACTATAGTTCTTGGGGATTAGTTAATATTTTACCGATTTGATCAGCATTCGCCATCATAGTATGACCTTTTGCCATTTCAGAGAATGGTAATTTGGTAGCAATAAGAGGTTTAATTTTTCCTTTTCCTGTCCAATAAATTATACTTTCTAATTCTGATTTTGTGCCTTGAGTAGAACCTAATAGATTTGTACCTTTAAAGAACAAATACCTAAGATCAAGTGTTGTGTCATACCCTGTTGTTGCACCTGTTGCAACTAATGTTCCTCCCATCTTTAATAAGGATACCTCTTGGGGAAAAACTGATTTTCCTATATGTTCAAAAACAACATCTACCCCTAGTTTATTCGTTATATTTCTAACTTTTTTGTGCCAATCAGGTTCTCTATGATTTACGACTTGATCAGCACCTAGTTTTAAACAAGCATCCATTTTTTCTTGATTTCCTGCAGTAGCAATAACATCGCAATTATACAATTTTGCAATTTGAATTCCTGCCATACCTACACCACTAGTTCCACCCATTATGAGAACTGTTTGACCAGGTTTGATTTTTGCACGTCCAACTAACATGTGCCAGGCTGTCATTCCAACCATAGATATAGCAGCAGCATCTTCAAAGGAAACAGAATCAGGCAACTTGGCAACATTAACTTCTGGCAAATGTGTATATTGGGCAAATCCGCCCCATAATGGTCCTGTTTGAAATCCCCATACTAGTCTTTGATTACAATCATATTCTCTTCCTGCAGTACACAATTCACAGACTCTGCAACTAAGATTAGAATGTGAAACAACTCTGTCACCGGTCCTAAATGCTGTTACATCTTCTCCTACTTCAACAACAGTTCCCGCAACATCACTTCCAGAAATATGAGGAAGAGGAGTCTGGATTGGTTCTCCCCAAATTGCCCACAAATCATTATAATTATAGGCTGCTGCCTCTACTTTTATCAGAACCTCAGTAGGCTTTAATTTTGGAGTATCAATATCTTCGATCTTGATTACTTGTAATGGATCTTTACTATATTCTCTAAAAACTGCGGCTTTCATATGTTGGAATTGCAATATAGACTTAATATAGTTAACTTGAAATGGTTTTTAATTTAACTTATATCTCTAGTTTTTCTATTAATATATAGTGTTAATTCTGGCATAATAGAAAAAAGTTATTTAAAATGAATATTATATTACTACCTTTTGATCGTTCTTAAATTAAGATCTTTTAAAAAAGGTTTCCAGTTTTACAGTATAGAAATTCTATTAGGTCTTCTTTAGTATCAATGTCAAACATAAGGTTGTCTAAATCTAATGATTCTATTGGTATATTGAATTTTTGCGCCTCTTTTAAATGATTAATATAACTATTATCATCATAAAAAGTCTTGATAACATTTGGCGGTTTCCTAAACAATATATTTGTACCATCAAATCGTTTTGATGGGCATATAATAATGCATTTAGGATATTTCTCTGAAAGAGTACAAATTTGATCTATTTCTTTGGCCGAAATAAAAGGAAGATCATGTGGAATTACAATATTAGCACATATATCATTATCAACACAATAACGATCGGCTAGTATAACGGCATTATTAACACCATTATCAGAATCTTTAATAAATTTTAAATTATTTTCAAAAGAAAATTTTTCAATAGTTTTATCACTTGATACTACAATATTTTCATAAATCAATTGAGATTCTTTTAATGTTTTGATTGTAGTATTTAAAAGAAATAATGCAAGGTTTTTTCGTTGTTGCAATGTTAAAATAGTGGATAACCGTGATTTGGCAAAATGAAGGTTTTTCATAGGAATAACAGCAGCTATTTTCTTCATCATCAACAATTCATTACCTTTAAAATGAATTTTGCCAATCTTTTTTCTTCTTTTACATTATTCATCAAAATATTACTTTCAAAAGTAGTGATGCCCATTTTAATTATTTCATTAGAAAAATTTGCATCTGTATGATCTATAACCATTTTTGAAATAAACTGTGAGTAAAATTTTGCAATACCATGACAAGAAGACTCTATGCCTTTTGCTTTAAGGTATTTACCAGCTGGTCCACTTATTGCTTTTTTTCCTATAATTGGAGATATTGCAATAACCTTATCTCTTTGCTTTATCAATTCGTCTTTAATTTGAGTTAGTGAAAGAATTGGTCCTATACTAGAAACGGGATTGGCGGGAGCTAGAATAATAATATCAGATGATCGTAGGATTCTTAATGCATCTTTATTACATTTTGCTTGTTCACTATTCTTATAATAAATATCTAATACTCTGGGTTTTGCTTTATTTTTTACCCAAAATTCTTGGATATTCATATCTCCATTATTTGTAAGAATTCTTGTTTCGATATCTGCATTGGAAGCTGGTATTATGTTGTTTTGAATGTTATATTGGTGAAATGCAATCCATCTTACTATTTGTGACAATGAGAAGCCTTTTGAAAGCATCTTTGTTCTTATGATATGAGTAATAAGATCTTTATCGCCAATTTTAAACCAGGATTCTTCTCCTAATACCTTTAGAACGTTAAGATAGTAAAAAGTGTCATTTTTAATTCCCCATCCTCGACTTTTATCTAATATTCCTGCTAATCCATAAATACATGTATCAATGTCTGGACAAACATACAAACCATTAAACCAAAAATTATCACCAATATTGGATATAATTGACAAATTAGGGGTCCAACTAGCTAGTCCACGAATAATTTTTATCGAGCCAGTCCCTCCGGCTAGAATTGTTATCAAATAATATTTTTAATATACATTGATAATCTAAAATTTTCGGTTGTTAGTATACAATATAAAATTATTTTTATAATCTCTCTTTTTAAAGTGCAAGAAATGCAACAATAAGGATTATATTCGACAAAAATGAGAGGTTTATTGTGATCGGAAGGGTCTTTTTATCCTATTGGATAATGGGGTTAATATTGATTCCTACTGCTATTTCTCAATCATTTGCTTCACAAATGGAAGTTTTTCTTATTCCTGAAAGCGATCAAGCCGATCCTATTTTTACAAGCATTAGGTTTATCAATATTAGATATGAACCTGGAAGCGAGCTATCAAAAATTTTTAATGGTACAAATGAACGTCTAGATTTTACACTAAATTCTACTAGTCAAGGTATGGACGAAATACAAAGAACTATTAACGAAGCTATTCTAAGAGAGAAAAATAGTCCTATACAGCTCTCGGATTCTAAATTGGATTATGCGGCTCAGATTAGAGGAGATGAAAATAGAGCCCAAATTTCATACAAAATAAAATTTGCACCGCATATTTCTAATTATGTTCTTCCCACTAATGGAACTTCGCCAGCACTTGATCTAGATTGGAGAAGTGTTGTTGTACAAGGACCACTAACTGTGAACGTACCAGAATATGGACAGTTTGATATTAATTTCCCAATTGGACCCATCCTAGCCCTCTATCCGGAAGCAGCTCAAAAACTTCAATCTGTAGAAGAAACTAGACAAATATTAAACACACCTCTATTAGATTATGAAGAAATAGGTCTATCTATGGATAGATGGCACTTCCTCTTTGATCCAACGGGTAGTCAAGCTTCGGCAGCAGGTTCAGGATATTCAGAGGAAGGCGGATCTAAAGTAGTATCAGTTTTCTCTCTTGGAGAAAGTAGTTTTAGAGAAGGAACACATTCAGCTAAAGAAGCATCAGCAGCTGCAAATATAGATGGATCACAAGTTACCATCAGCACCTCTAACCCTCCACCAAGTGGACAGATACAAATAGCTGGCTTTGCACAAGTAAAAAACATCAATAATGCTGAAATTGCTCTTGTTAGTCCACAAGGTCCAACAGGAACTGCTACTGCAACCGGAGGATTTCCCATTCAAGTACTTTTAATTTTAGGAGGAATGATGGGTGCTGTTGCTGTTCTCGTGTTGATAAAGGCTAGAAAGCCTTAGCTAGTTTTTTTTTGACAATTTACAAGATAGCAACAATAACATCTCTTTTTTACTTTATTATTTTCCACCTTTTCAAAAATATAATTAGAATAGTATTTTATTTTTACAATTTAATCCATTTTCAATGATAAAGATTAGTAACGAGTATTCTCTTTCTTTCAACTTTGAATGCATATAAAAGCGACCAATCCAAACCCAGTATAACATTACGACCAACTGCTATTATTTTTGATTTTGGAACATCATATCTATCGTTTCCGTGGCCAAATATTATAATTGTATCATTTGTTTCTTTCATTACATGTCCAACATGATCTTCGTTTTCTAACCTTACACCTTTATTAAATAATGATTTATCGTATTTACCTTCATACGATGCTAAAGCAACATTTGATTTAATTTTTAATGGATGAATATCTTTTCCATTAGGCAAAGGCGAACTTCTATTTCTTTTATATTTTTGTTCTATTTGTAATAAATTTAATCCTACTAGAACATTTTTGCTAACAAATTTAATTTCAGAAAGAGGAATATCATATCTCTTGTTTCCCTCTCCAAAAACTACTATTTGGTCATAGGTTTCTTGAACAACGTAGCCGATATAAGGATGATCTAAGGCTAATACATTTCTATTAAAATATTTTCCAGCTGTCATTATTTTTAATTTAAAAAAATAATATAATTAATTCTTCTTTACAAATTTCTTAAAAATATAAATTTTATGTGAAATTTCATATCATTTGTTGAATTCTAGTTTATTATTATAATGGATATTTGTGATTATTACTATTAGTAATATAGATATCTCTTGCATTATTAATATATATGAACTTGGTAGAAGGAAAAGAAAAGGGGACTATCTTTAATTATTCAATATTTGATGAAACTGAAGAAATATTTTCATCATTAGCTAATTCTCAAAGGTTAGTTATATTATACACCATATCAGAAAATAAAAAAACATTATCATCAATTGCAAAGGAATTAAATACTACTACCCAAGAAACCCATCGAAATTTAAATAAGTTGATGAATTCTAATATAATTGAAAAAGATTTCAAAGGATATTTTTCATTAACAGTATTTGGAGATATGATCATAAAGAATATATCTGCAATTAATTTTCTCTCAAAGCATAAAAGATTCTTTTCAGAACATAACTTTCACAATATTCCTATAAAATTTATTCAAAGAATAGGCGCTCTAGAAAAAAGTGACTTTCTCTCTGGATTTGTAGCAGTTATAGAATATATAAAAAGAATGTATCAAAATTGTGAAAAATATATTTATAGTATCCTACCTCAAGTTCCTCTGGATCTCATACATACAGCAATTCCTATTGTAAGAGAGAAAGGTTTAAAATTTAAACATATCTTACCCATTGATGCACTTATTCCAAAAAAAAGTGAAGAGTTTTTGAAAAATGAAGGATATAGTCAATTATTATATAAAGGAATAATAGAAAGAAGAATGGTTACCAAGACAAATTTAGGCATAGTTCTAACTGAAAATCAAGCTTTAGTTATGTTTCCATTATCAAAAGGCCAGGTTGACATGAATTTTATATTTTGTAATAATGTTTCTATTGATGGTGGATTATTTCATGAATGGTGTCTTGACTATTTTATAGAAATATGGAATAACGCCAAAACATTTGATTCCGGTAAACTAAAGAAAGTATAAATTTTTTCTCCAATTTTAATTGTAATTTCTACAAGAATTTTGTTATTTTTATACCCATATTAG
>Ga0126305_10001645_pt1 | contig 10034 bp, 9 predicted proteins | sample Plot26_FD_92536 | JGI IMG/M metagenome (GOLD analysis project Ga0126305, IMG submission 92536) | Serpentine soil microbial communities from UC McLaughlin Reserve, CA, USA - Plot26 | ecosystem: Environmental > Terrestrial > Soil > Grasslands | place: USA: UC McLaughlin Reserve, Lake County...
GCCGAGGCGCGCGGACGGCGCGGGCACGGGCTGACGCGGGTCGAGTGGCTGACGACGCTCCCCGATCTCGAGCCCGACGCACGTCCCGAGCGGATCTCCGCCGAGCCCGGGTTCGAGCGCTGGGACGGGCGTGGCGCCCTCGGCTACTTGACGCTGGCCGCGATCTGCCGCGCACAGCTCGAGCACCCGCCCGCCAATGCCCGCGTGATCGTCGCGTCCCACTGCTTCCCGACGGGGATGCTCGGGCACTGGGTACGAAAGTTGGCCGAGGGCGGCCTGGTCGCGGCGCTGACGGCGACGTCGCCGGCGCGGCTACCCCATCCTGAAGGCGGCGAGCCGTTGGCCGGGACGAACCCGCTCGCGATCGCGATCCCGAGCTCGGACGGGAGGCCGATCGTCGCCGACGTCTCGATGGGCGCGGTCACATACGGCGACGTCCTCGCGGGAGCGGCGTCGCAAGAGGAGCTCGTTCCCTTCGGCGGCGAGCAGGCGCACAAGGCGTTCGCGCTCGCGATCGGGTTGCAGCTCGTCGTCGACGCGCTCGCGGGCGACGGCTACGGAGCGGTCCTGCTCGTTGCGCGGCCCGAGGCCGACCCGGTGCCGGCGCTACGAGCCCGCGCCGGGGGCGTCCACCTGCCCGGTGATCGCTGAGAACTCCGGGTCGTCGCGGACCGCATCGAAATCGGGGTCGCCGACGGCGGCGTGCCTGAACCTCTCCTCTCCCTCGGCGGACAGGCGCAGGTGCTCGAGCGCCTTCTCCTTGCGCCCCAGGCGGCTCTCCGCGCACGCGAGGTTGTAGAGGAAGCCGGCGTCGCCGGGGGTTTCCTCGAGGAACCGCTCGTACGTCTCGACCGCCTGCTCCCAGTCCTCGTTCGCGAAGTGGACGAGCCCCTCCGCATTCCGCTCCCACGGAGACGGGATGAATGCCTCGCCCGGCTTGCCGCCGACGATGACGATCGTCGTTCCGGCTTCCTGCGCGATCGCGGTTCGCTTCGCGGCGGGATCGCGAACGAAGACGAACGTGCCCTCGGGCGCGTCGACTTCGTCGTCGTTGATGGTGAAGGTCGCACGGCCGCTCGACACGAAGTACAGCTCCTCGTGGCGGCCCGCCCGCTCGCCGAGCTCGTCGTGCTCTTCGATGACGCTGATCCCCGGCTCCTCGGCGATGTACGCGTTGACGCCGAACGCCTGGATGTCGAAGTGCGTCCGCACCATCGCCCACGACGGTCCGTTGCCGAGCCTGAGGGCGAGCTCGGTGACGTTCGCGGTCCCGCTCATGCCGGGAACTCCGGGTCGTCGCGCAGCCAGTCGAAGTCCTCGTCCTTCGCGGCGTACTCCTTCGCCTGGGGATCGAGCTCGATCGCGCGCCGCAGATGTTCGATCGCGCCGTCTCGATTTCGGTCGAGCGCGTCGAGGCAGGCGGCGTTGTAGTAGCCCTGCCAGGCGTCAGGATGCTTCTCGAGCACCTTCTCCATGTGCGCTCGAGCCTCCGCCTTGTCTCCACGTCGGTAGAGGCCGAAGACGACGAAGATCTCTTCCCAGGCCGAGATCTCGTGTGGCACGCCGCGCTTCGCGCCGATCGCGAGCACGGTGGTGTTCGGCTCGGCTGCGACGGCCCCGCGCTTCGTGCCCGGCTCCGCGTAGATGAACGTCCCGGCCGGGGCGTCGATCTCGTCGTCGCCCAGAACGAACGTCGCGCGGCCGCCAGCGACGAAGTAGAGCTCCTCGTGGCCGTCCTGCTCGGAGTGCTCCTCGATGACGCGCTCCGTGCCCTGCTCGGCCGTGTACGCGTTCGTGCCGAAGGCGGTGATGCCGAGCCGTCTCCGCACCGGGCGCCAGAGCAGGCCCTCGTCGTCGACCGGGAAGCGGTCGAGCTCGTCGAGATGCACGACTTCGTAGGCCTTCTCGCTCACGTTCGACTCCGAAGAGCCTCCAGGACGACGGGATCGACCTGCTCGACACCGTCAACGCGATCCTCGAGGTTCTCCTTCCCGGTCCAGCTGGTGAAAGCGTCTGCCAGCTCGCCCTCGTAACCGAGCTTCGCGAGGCGCTCCCGCAGCTCCGCGGCCAGGGCGTCGTCGACCTGCAGCCACTTGTCTCGCGGCGTGACGCCGAAGATCTCGTCGTGGAGCGTGTAGATGCGGCGCAGCTCTTCGATCGGGCGCTCGTGATCCTCCACCCGCAGCTCCACAACCGTGTCGGACATGTTCGCGTAGCCACCGTCCCGCTGGACGACGAGCAGTGCCGAGGACTGCTGGCCGCGGCTGTCGCCTCCCGCCTTCTGGGCCGCTGCGAGGCAGTCGATCAGGCGGTCGGCGAGCGGCCTGCCCGCGCTCGACTCGAACGTCTCCGCCAGCGCGTCGACCGTTTCCTTCGAGACGAGGATGTTCCCCTGGGCGGCGTAGCCCTCGCCCGTACGGCCTCCGGCCCAGTCCATGCACTCGCTGCCCGTGTAGGTCGCCGCTCGCCCCTGGCCATCGACCACCCCGAGCTGCCGATGGTCGCGTCCGTCGTCTTCGCCAGTGAGGCGGTCGACGACCTCCTGGGCGGAGAGACCCTGGCGCAGCAAATCGAGGCCGTTCGGCCCGTAGCGCGGGTTCGCGTACGCCTGTGTGGCGATCGCGCCGACGTGCGGCTCGGCCCACGGCACCACCGAGCCGACGGCCAGGAACTTCGACTGCACCGAGACGCCCCACTGCTCGGCCTCGAGGTCGCAGGCGACGATCGAGTACGTGGCGATCAAGGGCCTGGTCCGTCGGAAATTACCGGTCGACACGTCCGTATCAATCCCTGCGGCCATACGTGGCCTCGATCAGATCGATCTCCAGCAGCTCTCTAGACGGCACGAGGACGCAGGCTACTTCGGGACGGGCCAGCGCGGCCAGCACCTTCTCCTCGGTGTCGGCGCGCACGACGACCGGTGTCCCCTCGTCGTGCGCCTTCCGCAGCCGGGCGTCGTCGAGCTCGTCGAGCACGAGGGGCTCCGTTGGGAACTCGATGCCACCCTCGACAGCGAGCTGGGGCACCTGCTTGCGGGTCGCGCCGAACCAGCGCTGCCTCAAACCTCCACCGTCTCTCCCGGCTGCAGCTCGACGATCTCCACTCCCCCGGGAGCCAGCTCGCGCAGCTGGTCGGGTGTGCCGGCCAGCAGCGGGAACGTCCCGTAGTGACAGGGGATGCACTTCTTGGCCCCGAGAAACTCGAGCGCGACAGCCGCCTCGCGCGGGTCCATCGTGAAGTGGCCGCCGATCGGGAGGATCGCGATGTCCGGCTCGTACAAGCGCTTAATCAGCTGCATGTCCCCGAAGACGTTCGTGTCGCCGGCGAAGTAGAGCTTCGTCCCGTTCTCGACCTCGAACACCAGCCCGACGGGCTCGCCGAGGTACACCATGTGGTCGTCGTCGATCGTGCCGCTCGAGTGCTGAGCGTGTGTCAGGGTTACCTTGACCCCGTCCAGGTCGACCGTCCCGCCCTTGTTCGGATCACGGATGTTGTCCTCGGAGACCGCCTTCTTCATCCAGACGAGCCAGTCGGCGAGCTCGACGGGCGCGACGACCGTGCAGTCGTGCTTCTGCACCAGGTCGAGTGTGTTGCCGACATGGTCGTCGTGGCCGTGTGTGATCGCGATGGCGTCGATCCGCTCCGGCTCCCTCTCGCCCTCGGGGCACTTTGGGTTCGTGAGCCATGGATCGACGTAGATCCGCTTCCCGCCGGGCGAGTCGAAACGGAACGTGCCGTGGCCGAGCCAGGTCAGTTGAACGTCAGGCATCTCTCTCCTTTGTCTAGGCGACGCGGCCGGAGATTAACCAAGGCCGAGCAGGAGGTACGCCTCGACCGGCTCGGTCTTTCCCTTGAGGTCGAGCGGGGGCAGCGGCTGGAGTTTTGCGCCGCGTAGCTCCGCTGCGGTCGTTGCTCCGATCACCACTTTGCCCGGCTCAGCCGCCGCCTGGAGACGGGCGGCAAGGTTGGTCGTGTCGCCGATCGCGGTGAAGCTCCGCTGCTCGAGCGCGCCGACGTTGCCGATCACGGCCGGGCCGCTGTTCACCCCCACGCGGAAGCGCGGCCACTCCGGCCGGCCGTGTGCGACCGCCTCCGACGCGTCCGCGAAGGCGAGTGCCGCTCGGGCTGCCCGCTGCGCGTGGTCGGACTGGTCGACGGCGGCGTTGAAGACGACCATCACCGCGTCGCCGGCGAAGCGCTCGATCATGCCGTCCTCGGCCCCGACGACGGGGACGACTTCGGCCCAGTACGCGTTCAGCATCGCTACCACTTCGGGTGGCGTCGAGCGCTCGGAGAACGCCGTGAACCCCTGCAAATCTGCAAAGAGCACGCTGACCTCCCGCTGCTCGCCGCCGAGCTCGCCCGCCCCCGGCTCCTCGCGAAGCCGCGCCAGGAGCTGCGGGGAGAGGTACGGGCTGAAGAGCTCGTCCAGTCTGCGCAGCTCTCCCGCGGCCTGTTGGAGGAGCCGCGTCTCCTCGTCGCTGAACTCACCGCCGACCTCTTTGTCGTCGACGGCACGACTGAGCGCCTCCGCATAGCGGCGGTCGACGAGCTCGCCCGTGTGCTCGAGGTAGAGGTCCTTGAAGACGGCCGCGGCCGAGCGCCTGCGCCGGTACTCCTGGCGGGCGACAAGCGCGACGAGCCCGAACGCGGCGGCCAGCAGCACGTGCCACTCCCACCACGAGGCGTGCCAGTTGCGGCCGAACGCGATCGCGGCCATCGCCTCGGCGAGCAAGGTGAAGGCGGCGAAGACCGCGAGCGGCAATGGAGCGGGGCGCCGCCGGTAGAGGCCGAAGTACCGGAGCGCCGCGAACGCGTAGAACGGGAGGGCTACTGCCGCGAGCCCGTACAGCGGGCCGTGCGCCTCCTCGGAAGAGAGCTCCCGGCTCAGAGGCTCCACGTCGGCGAGCGAGTAGGCCGCCCAGAGAGCGAGGAGCGCGAAGACGATCCCGCGGAGCAGCCACTGGCGGCGCATGACCGCGGCCGAGGCTTCGGGGGACAGGTCGAGCGCGGACGCTGCCGCGAAGATCCCTGCGATCACGAGGCCGACCGGTGTCGCGATCACGAACCCGGTGTTCTTGTGGTCGAGCAGCACTCCGGGAGTGGCCAGGGCGTGGAGCGCAAGAAACCCCGCGCTCGTCACGAAGGCGAGCGAAACGAGGAAGAGCCGTGCGTCGCCCAGACGCCGCGCGGCCTCTCCGGACAGGAAGGCGAGGACGACGCTGAGGAGCGCGGTGATCAGGACGAGCCAGAAGTGCGCCGGGTGGTGCTCCCAGTGGACGTCGAGTTTCGGACGGCTGAGCAGGAGCGCGAGGCCCAGCACCGGAATCGCCAGGGGGAGGAACCAGCGAGTCAAACCAGGCGACCCTAACGCGGAAGGACCCGGGCACGAGCCGCCGAATCAGCTGGCATGCGCCGCTGGGTCCCCGTCGCGATCGCGCTCTCGGCAGCCGCCGCTCAGATCGCGGGGGCTCCGGTTCTGGCCTTCTACCTGATGCTGCTCGCGGTGCCGGTTCTCGCCGGGTCGGCGCTCTCGCTGTTCGGCGAGCTGCTCGATATGCGCGCTGCAGGGACGGTGCAGCCCTCGGCCATGCTCGAGCCGCTGCTCTCGGCGGCCGCGCTCTTCTGCGTGGTCGCCGGCACGGCCGCCGGCTCGGTCCTGTTCGCACTCTGGGGTTGCCTCGCCGCGTACGGCCTCCAGACGCTGCTCGGTCTCGGAACCGAGCTGCGTGCCCCAGCCCTAGAGCAGCGGTAGCGCGTCCGCCGCGCTGCGGGCGAAGTCGACGAGCGGCTGCACCGCGAAGAACGAGCCGACGTTGACCACCATCGCGAGGAACGCCGCACTCGAGAGCATGATCTCCCGGGGAGGAGACCCGCCGATTGGAGCAAAACCGAGCTCGGCTGCCGGTCGCATGAACATCGAGCGGATGACTGCGAGGTAGTAGTAGAGGCTGACGAGCGTTGCGACGACGCCGACGATCACGAGCCAGTTCCAGCCCGCCTCGGAAGCCGAGGAGAAGATCAGGAACTTGCCCATGAAGCCGCCCGTCAGCGGGAAGCCCGCGAAACCGAGCATGAACGTCGCCATCGAGAAGCCGAGCAGCGGCCGCTCCCAGCCGAAGCCGGCGAGGTTCGCGAGCGTGACCGGCTCTCCCAGCTCGCGCTCGCGCGCGGCGACGACCGCGAAGGCGCCGACCGAGATCGCCGAGTACGGGATCAGGTAGTAGAGGAGCGCGCGCCCGCCGAGCGAGTTGCCGGCCGCGATCGCGATCAGCATGAAGCCCGCGTGCGAGATCGAGGAGTACGCGAGGAGCCGCTTGACGTTCATCTGGACGAGCGCGGCGATGTTTCCCCAAGCGAGGGAGATGCACGCGAGGACGGCGATCGCGATCGTCCAGAGGTCGTCGTTGGCGGGGAACGCGCCCGTCAGCAGGCGCAGCGCGACGGCGAGCGCGACCGCTTTGGTCGCCGCGGCCATGAAGCCGGTGACCGGAGTCGGCGCGCCTTCGTAGACGTCGGGCGTCCACATGTGGAACGGCGCGGCCGAGGCCTTGAACGCGAGCCCGGCGATGATCATCGCGAGCCCGACGAGCAGGAGCGGGTCGTCGGTCAGGTTGTTGCTCTCCGTCGACTGCGCGATCGCGGAGAAGCCGAGCTCTCCGGTCGAGCCGTACACGAGGGCCGAGCCGAAGAGCAGCACGGCCGAGCCCATCCCGCCGATGATCAGGTACTTGAGCCCCGCCTCGAGCGAGCTCTCGACGTCGATCTCGATCGCGCACAGGACGTAGAGGCAGACCGAGAACCACTCGAGCCCGAGGAAGAGCGTCATCAGGTTCGACGCCTGGACGAGGAAGGCCATGCCCGCGCCGGCCGTGACCAGTAGCGCGTAGTACTCGCCGATGTGGTCCCGGCGCATCCGCGCCGAGTAGGACACGCCGATCGTGAGCAGGCCCGCGCCCATGACGACGATCTGGACGAAGGCCGCGAAGCGGTCGCGCGTGATCGCGTCCGCGACCTCGAGGCTAGCGTCGGGACTCTCGATGTAGACGAGCGCGGCCATGACGCCGGCACCGATGAAGCCGAGCGCCGCGACGAAGGCAACGAATGGCCGCAGCACCCAGCGCGGAAGGAAGACGCCGCTGAGCAGGCAGATCGCCGCGGCGCCGAGCGCGACCAGCGAGGGCGAGAGCGCGAACCAGTGGACTGACGGTGTGTCGATCACTTGGGCGCGCTCACGTCGATCCTGACGAAGTCCATGCGTCCTTCAGGCGGCCGGTCGTTGACCCGCGCGGACGAGTCGGTCCCCGCGTTCAACGTCGTCCCGATCGCGTTGTCACTGATCGCGGCCGGCCAGACGGACAGCGCGAGCAGGCAGCCGACGAGCGGGACGACGATCCCGAGCTCGGCGGGGCGCAGGTCGAGAGCGACGTCGGGCACGGCGGGCCCGGGCTCCTTGTGCAGCACCGCGGAGATCAGCCGCAGCATGTACATCGCGGCGAGCACGATCCCGGCCGCGCCGACGACCGACCAGCCCCAGCCGCTGTTGAAGACGCCGGCCAGGATCAGGAACTCACCGGCGAAGGCCGACGAGCCCGGAACGGCCAGCGCGATGATCCCGGTGACCATCACCATCGTCGCCAGCGCCGGCCTCCCGCGGGCCATACCGCCCAGGCGGTCGAGGCTCCCGGTCGAGGTCCGCCGCTCGATCGTCCCCGCGAGCAGGAAGAGCGAGGCGGAGAGCAGCCCGTGGTTGACGGCCTGCAGGATCGAGCCGCTGACTCCGACCCCGCCCTCGGCGAAGACGCCGATCGTGATCAAGCCCATCTGCGCGAGGCTCGAGTAGGCGATCACGCCGCGGATGTCGGGTGCGCGGAACGCGAGCAGCGAGCCGTAGACGAGCCCGATCGCGGCGAGCGCGAGGATCACGTTGCGCCAGTCGGCGAACGGCCCCGGGAACTCGACGAAGCAGATCCGGATGAACCCGAAGATCGCAACCTTCGAGATCACGCCCGAGAGCACGGCGGCGACCTCGGGCGACGACTCCCGGTACGCGTCCGGGAGCCAGCCGTGTAGCGGGAAGAGCGGCGCCTTCACCGCGAACGCGGCGGCGAAGCCGAGGAAGAGCCAGGTGCTGTCGCTCGGCGGCGCGGTGACGAGGTCGAACGTCCCCTGCTGGAGGCCGAAGACGATCACCGCGGCGAGCATCAGCAGCGATCCCGCCATCGTGTAGATCACGAACTTGACCGTCGCGCCCAGGCGCCCAGGCCCGCCCCAGACCCCGATCAGGAAGTAGAGCGGGATCATCATTGCCTCGAAGAAGATGTAGAAGAGGAAGAGGTCCTGCGCCGCGAAAACGCCCACGACCGCGGACGTAAGGAAGAGCATCAGCCCGAAGTAGGCGCGCGGCCGGTCGCGCCCGACCCAGAAGCCGTACGCGATCGCGGCCGCCATGACCACGACGGCGAGCCCCGCCAGCCAGAACGAGAACGCGTAGAAGCCCACGTGGTACGAGACGTCGAGGTCGCTGAACCACGTCGCCTGCTGGTCGAAGCTGGGCGTCACCGAGGTCGTGTCGAAGTCCATCCTCGTGAGCGCCGTGATCCAGAAGCCGACTTCCGCGAGCGCGAATAGGAGTGCGGCCGGGCCGGCGATGCGCGGGATCGGGACCAGCCAGACGATGATCGCTCCGGCCAGCGGCAGGAAAATCAGGATCGTGGCGAGCCAATCGGTCATTTGACCCACACGAAGACGAGGGCGAGCACCGCCACGCTGCCTGCGATGGCGAGCGCGTACGTGCGGACGAGGCCGGTCTGCACGTCGCTCAGATCACCGGCCAGGCGGCGTGCGCCCGACGCGATTCCGGTGATCGAGCCGAGCACGATCGGCCCTTCGAAGCGGTCGCGCAGCCAACGCGCGGTCAGTACGGTCGGCCGGTAGAAGACCGCGTCGTAGACCTCTTCGAAGTAGAACTTGTGCTCGAGCACCGCGCGCGCGCCACTGGCCTGCGGGATGCGGAGCGTCCGTGCCGAGTACGCGGCCCAGGCGACGCCGATCCCGAGCAGCCCGAGCGCGAGCGCGATCACGCTGGCGACGAAGTCCTGCGTGCCGGTCGGCTCGACCAGGGACTCGACCGTCGGCTTCAGGAAGTCGGCGAAGGGATGCCACACCCCGGGGATCTGCACCCAGCCCCCGATGATGGCGAGCACGCTGAGCACGGCCACCGTCGAGGCCATCCAGATCCAGGGCTCGGTCCGCTCGGGACGGTGCAGGTGCTCGCGTGCATAAGCGGACGGCTCGCCGCCGAAGACCATGAAGATCATTCGGAACGTGTAGAGGCCCGTCAGGAACGCGCCGATCACGCCCACGACGAACAGGATCTGGCCGTACGTGCCGGCAGCGAGCGCGGAGGCGAGGATCGCGTCCTTCGAGAAGAACCCGGACAGCGGCGGGATTCCGGTCAGTGCGAGCCCGCCGATCAGGAAGGCCCAGTACGTTCGCGGCAGGTATTTGCGCAGGCCGCCCATCCTCCGCATTTCCTGCTCGCCGGTCAGCGCGTGGATGATGATCCCGGCCGCGAGGAACAGCAGTGCCTTGAAGAACGCGTGCGTCATCAGGTGGAACATCGCGTTCGCGTAGGCGCCGATTCCCGCCGCGAGGAACATGTAGCCGATCTGAGACATCGTCGAGTAGGCGATGACGCGCTTGATGTCGGTCTGGACGAGCGCGATCAGCCCGGCCAGGAGGAGCGTCGCGGCCCCGAGGCCGGCGGCGAGGTCCTGGACGTGCGGGGCGGCCTCGAAGACCGGCGCCGTGCGCACGAGCAGGTAGACGCCGGCGGTGACCATCGTCGCCGCGTGGATCAGGGCGCTGACCGGGGTCGGGCCTTCCATCGCGTCCGGGAGCCACGTCTGGAGCGGAAGTTGCGCCGACTTGGCGACCGCGCCTCCGAGGAGGCCGAGCGCGATCAGGTTCACGGCCCAGCCGCCGCTCGTCCCGCCCGCCCACGAGAACGCGCTCTCGTAGGTCAGCGAGCC
>Ga0126305_10001646_pt1 | contig 10030 bp, 10 predicted proteins | sample Plot26_FD_92536 | JGI IMG/M metagenome (GOLD analysis project Ga0126305, IMG submission 92536) | Serpentine soil microbial communities from UC McLaughlin Reserve, CA, USA - Plot26 | ecosystem: Environmental > Terrestrial > Soil > Grasslands | place: USA: UC McLaughlin Reserve, Lake County...
CGGAGAGGACGAGCACGGTCTCGCTCTCCTCGATCAGCGGCAGCGCCGCCCGGATCGCCCCGCCGGTCCCGTCGGATTCGGGCTGCTCGACCGTCTCGACGCCGTCCGGCAGCCCGGCCGAGAGGTCTCGCCCGGGCGAGACGATCGCCGCGACCCGACCGGCGCCGGCCTCACGCGCAGCAGCGATCGGCCAAGCCACCATCGGCCGGCCGCAGACGGGATGCAGCATCTTCGGCGTCGAGGAACGCATCCGCGTCCCCTCGCCCGCCGCCATCACCAACACCAAGGGCGAACTCACCGGCAGATCGTATTCGTGGAAGAACACATCTGTCAGAAGAAGCCGCTCGACGCACGGGACCTGGCGCGGGACCAAGAGCTCAGGACGGAGGAGCTCCGGCCGGCGGGTCCTGTCTCCGATATTGGGCTCTCCCTACCGGGAGAGTCCTCAATATCGTCGCCACCCGCCGGAGGAACGTCTACGCCCAAGGAGCGATCGTCTGCCTGATCCCGCTCCTCCGGCGGGTGGCTCAAGTGTGGGGGGTGCCGAGCATCCAGCGCAGGCACCCCCCATCAGCTTGAGCCAGGACCCGCCGGCCGGAGCTCCTTGGTCCTGCAGCTGTAGGAGCTGGTCAGGCGCGCTTCGACAGCTCTTTGCCGAGCAGAGCTACGGAGGTGAGGGTCCAGCCGGCGAAGATGAGGTCTATTCCTACGAGGAGGCCGATTGCCCAATCGGCGCTGCTGGGGAACTTGGCGAGGATGAGGATGCCGATGATCAAGCCGGCGGCTCCGCTGAGACCGAGCAGGCCGGCGTTCGGCCGGCCGCGGGCGATGAAGGCGATCGTGATCCGGGTCAGGCCCATGAAGAGGAAGTAGATGCCGAGGATCAGGGTCAGCGTCAGCGTGCCGTTGTGCGGTTCGACGATCAGCCAGAGCCCGACCAAGAACGTCAGCAGCGCCCAAGCGATTCGCACCGCCACCGTCCCCACCGAGTGTGCCGAGAAGGCGGCCGCGAAGAGGACCCCGCTGACGACGACCAGCAGCCAGCCGATGAAGATCGCCGTCCCGACCGAGGCCACCGCCGGCACCAGGATCGAGATAACTCCGAGCAAGATCGCGGCGACGCCGACGAACATCAGCGGCTTCCAGCTGCGGCTCAGGCCCTCGCGCACCTCAGGGTCAAGCGACGCTCCTCCGATCTCCATGAAGAAGAAGCTAGAGGCTTGCGCGGACGCCCCCGGCCAGCGCTGCCGTCAGACCTTGCGGTAGCGGGCGTCGACGATCGAGTACGCGCCGAACCCGATCAGCCCGGCGGCGACGAGGCCCAGCAGGGCAGGGCCGTAGGAGGCGTGCGCGAGTTCGCGCAGGGCGCCGTCGAGACCGATCGCCTCCTTCGGGTTGTAGTCGAGCGCGGCCTTGATCAACCCGTAGCCGATCAAGGCGAAGACGACGGCCCGGGCGACGTGCCCGAAGACGCCGAGAGCGGTGTAGCCCTTTTCGACCCCCTCGCTCATTTCCCCCGTCTTCGCGTCCTCGAGGAACTTCCGCGAGAGGCCCTTGTAGGCCTGGTAGATGGCGACGCCGATCAGGATGGCGCCGGCGACGCCGACCAGCACGGTGCCGCCGGTCCAGGCGAGGACGCCGCCGGTCGTTTCCTTCGTCGACCCCGAACCCCCGGCGGACGAGGTGAGGATCTCGATCGCCGCTATGCAGAGGAGCCCGTAGGCGATGCCGCTGTCGAGGGCCGAGATGCGCTCGAAGGTGCTGTCGCGCTGTTCGGCACCGTGGCCGACAGCCGCACGGATCAGACGCCAGAGCGCGTATCCGCCCAACCCGACCGCGACCAGCAGAAGTAGGAGTTCACCAAACGACTGGTGGGAGATCGTCTGCAGCGCGCCCTGCTGGTCGGTCGCCTTGCCGCCGTCGCCGAGGGCGAGCTTCAGTGCCAGCACGCCGATGATGAGGTACACGACTCCGCGAGCGACGAGGCCCGCGCGCGCCAGCCAGCCGAGCGTCTTCGTGTGCGCGAGTTCGTCTCCGCCCCGCTGCGCCTTGTCCCCCAGGTCCTCGGAATCTCTTCCTGCGTCGGTCCTCATCAGGCTGCACTCCCTCCTCGGGCAGCGCCCGGGACACATACGGTTATCGCGCCGGGTTCGACGTCGACCTTGAATGACTTGACCTTCTTGCGGTCGCCTCCGTCGAGCTCGTAAGGGACCTTGCGGTCGAGCTTCACGCGCACCTTGCGCCCCTGCGTGACTCGTACGAACGGTGACTTCTCGGCGCTGCCGAGGGCGGTTCGGGTCACCGCGCGGATCATCTGCACCGGGCCCTCCGAAGTCAGCACCCCGATGTCGAGCTGGCCGTCGTCGGGCTTCGCGTCGGCGAACACTTCGATGCCGCCGAACAGATCGCCGACGTTGCCGATCAGAATGCAGCTGGCGGGCCCCTCGTACCAGCGGGTCCCGTCGACCTTGATCTTCGCCTCGAAGCTCTCGGCGTTCAGCTCCCCAGCCCCGCCGAGCACGTAGGCCGCGCGGCCGAGGCGGTCCTTGCGCTCGTCGGCGCCCTTGATCATCGCCGCGTCGAAGCCGGCCCCGGCCATCGTCGCGAAGCGCTCGTCGTCGAAGCGACCGACGTCGAACCGGCGGCGGTCGCCGCCCAAGGCGATCTGCACCGCCTTGCCGATGTCGGCCTCGATGCCGAGGTTGGTGGCGAACAGGTTCGAGGTCCCCGCGGGGACGATCGCGAGCGGGACTTGCGTGTCCTCGAGCGCGTTGATGCAGCGGCGGACCATCCCGTCGCCACCCCAGGCGAGGATCAGCTCGGCACCGTCCTCCAGTGCCTGCTCGACCGCGCGCGGCGCCCGTTTGCTCTTCGGCACCTCGGTCCACAGCGGCTCGGAGACGCCTGCCTCCGCGAGCGTGCGCCGCAGCTCGGGAAGCCCGCCCCCGAGGGTCTTGCCGGCGTGCGCGACCACGGCCAGCTTCATCGCCGCGGGCGCCCCTGCGCCGCCGCGCCGGCGGCGCGACAGGCGAACAGCAGGACCAGAATCGCCCCGATGCCGACGAGGATGCCGCCGGCGACGTCGAGCGGATGGTGCATCCCCTCGTACATGCGCGAGAGCGCGACAAAGGTGGTGAGGAGGATCGCGCCGGTCCAGGCCAGCGCTTTCTTCAGGCTGCTGGTGAAGCGGGTGGTGAGAAGCAGGACGAGGCCGGAGTAGACGGCGATCGAGGCGGCCGTGTGCCCCGAGGGATAGCTGGCGTCGACCTCCAGTTGTTCGAGGCGGGGGACCGAGGGCCGCTCGCGGGGGACCACGATCGAGGTGACGCGGTAGGTGGCCGACTCGACGGTGAGGACAAAGACTGCGAAGGCCGCGATCAGCCAGCGCCGCTTGAAGGCACAGACGAGGGCGACGATGCCGACGAGGATCGGCAGGACCGGCGCGCCGCCGACCTGCGAGCCGACTTCGGCGATCGTGGTGAGGGCGCCGGTGCGGTGATCGGCAAGGGTGTCGTTGAAGCTCTCGTCGGCTCCTTCGAGCCCGAGGCCGCTGCGGCTGACCAGCACGTGGACGACGAAGAGAGCGAGCAGGATCGAGGCCGCGGCAAGGAGCAGAAAGCCGGCCAGCAGGGCGAGAAAGAAGACGAGGGCGGGATGGCGCGAGTCGAGCGCGGCGGCGAAGCGGTCGGCCGGCCCGCCCGGGCGGGCCTCGAAGATCGCGACGGCATGGCTATCACTCGACCGCTTCTCTGCGGACACGGACGCTGCGCCTGATCTCTCCCCGCCGGCCACGCCGGTGCTATCCCCCAAGGGCGCACATACTATGCATCGGTTCCTCTAACCAATCGCCGTGTGGGCTCGCTTTTGCAGGGTAATCCCCCTTCTGATGCCGTTTTTCCTCCTTCTGCTGATCTCCTTGCTCGCCGGCCTCGGGGCCGCCTTGCTGACCCGCCTCTACCCCGGCAGGGCATCGGCGCCGCGCGTCGTCGAGGCGGCGCGAGAGGCGGGCGAGCACGCCACCGGGGGGGCGACGGGACGACGGGCGGCGCGGGCGGCGCGCCTCGACCCGGAGAAGGCGACGGGGCTGGCGCTGACCCTGGCGCTGCTGGTCATCTTCCTCGGCGGAGTGGCGCTGGCGCTACTGGCGGTCGTCGTGCGCAGCACCGACGCGCTCGCCGGCCTCGACAGCAGCGTCGCCGAGTGGGGAGATCGGCACGGCAGCGCCTGGTCCCACGATGCCCTCACGCTCGTCACCCAGCTCGGGGAGACCTGGATGGTGGCGGTGGTCGCGATCGTCGTCGCCAGCGTCGAGATCGCTCGCACGCGCAGCCGCTGGGTCGCGCCGTTCCTGCTGGCGGTGATCCTCGGAGACAAGCTCGTCACCTGGGCGGTCAAGGAGCTCGTCGATCGTGCCCGCCCCGCGATCGAGGCCGTCGCCGCGACCCTCGGGCCGTCTTTCCCCAGCGGCCACACCTCCACCGCCGCCGCCTCATGGGCGGCCTTCGCGCTCGTCGCCGGTCGCTGGTGGGGGCGCCGCGCCTGGCCGGCGCTCGCCGGCGCCGCCGTCGGCATCGCGGTCGCGGTTGCGCTCAGCCGCGTGCTGCTCGACGTCCACTGGCTGACCGACGTGCTCGGGGGCCTCGCGCTCGGCTGGGCCTGGTTCGCGGTCTGCGCGATCGCCTTCGGCGGCCGCCTCCTCCGCTTCGGCGCCGCCGCGGAGGCCGCGGGCGGCGGCGCGGTCCGCCCCCGCCCCCACCCCCGCTCGTAGATTTCGATGGTCAAGAATCTCAGTGGGCAATTGAGCACCTATACGGTGTCGAATCGCCCTTTCGATTCCCGCGGCGCTACGCTCGACTCCCGTTCCGGGGTGGTGTAGTCGGCTAGCACGCCTGGTTTTGGTCCAGGAAGCAGGGGTTCGAGCCCTCTCCCCGGAGTGCGTGTCGCGCGGCTTCTACTCGTCCGGCGTCCGCGCCACCTTGCCGCCCTTGGCGCCGGGCTCCAGCGCCGGGCCTCGCGGCGAGGCGATCCCGAGCACGCGCATCGCCTTCAGCCCGAGGCCGAGCTTCTCGCGGCCCTCGGTGACGCTGACGTCGTGGCCGCAGAGCTCGCGCACGCGCTCGAGCCGGTAGCGGATCGTGTGGCGGTGGGTGAAGAGCTGTTTGGCGGTGGCGGCGACGTTGCCGTCGTTGTCGAGGTAGGCCTCGACGGTGGTGACGAGCTCGGTCTCGTACTGCTCGTCGTAGGCGACCAGCGGCTGGATCGTCTCCGCGTAGAAGCTTTCGAGCTCGGCCGGGTCCTCGCTCATCGCCGGCAGCAGCAGGCGGTAGGCGCCGGTGTCCTCGAAGGCCAACGGCGACCGGCCCTCCGCCTCCCCCACGTTGACGGCCAGCCGCGCCTCGCTGCCGGAGCGGTAGAGGTCGACCGGGTCGGCGGCCCGGCGGCTGCGGCCGACGGTGAGGTGGAAGCCCTGGAGGCTGTCTTCGAGCTCCCGCGCCAGCCCCGCGGCGGCGCGCGCCAGCCGCCCGTCGTCCTCGGCGGGAACGATTGCCGCGATCTCGGCCGAGGCCTCGCCGCCGTCGCTTGCCGCCAGCGATCCCGGCGCCAGGGAGCGCAGCGCCCGCTGCGCCAGGACCAGCACCCGCTCCCGCCACTCGCCGCTCTGGGCGGCCCGCGGCGCCGCCCGCAGGATCACGACCCCGGCCCCGCGCTCGAGGTCGGCGCCCAGCTCGGCCGCGCGGGCGACGATGTCGCCGCGGTCGGTGACCTGCCGTCGCAGCAGCGCCATCACGAACGCCCCGGCGGCCTCCTCGCTCTCCCACTCGGGCGAGCGCGAGCGCTCCAGCTCGAGGGCCAGCAGCGTCGTCACCATCCGCGCGATCGCCGGATCCGGCGCCGTCTTCGCCCGGTAGCGCAGCTCGCCGACCGCGGCGTCGGCGACGCGCAGCTCGACCGTAGTCACTCCCTCGCCCCCCGAGAGCAGCTTCCGCTCCTGGTCAGAGGAGGCGCCGGCAACCGCAAGCACCGCGCTGGAACGGTCGATCAGGGCGACGCTGGCGCCCAACAGGCGCGCCGCCGCCCGCGCCACTGCGGGCAGCCCGGCTCCCGACTCGACCGCCTCGGAGAGAGCCTCGAGCAGGCTCGCTCGCTCACTGCTGGCAGAACTTGGCATCGAGCCATTATCCGGGTGTGCTCCTGGCGGTGTGGCTAGCCGCCGCCGCTGACCAGATCGGAGATGTCGTTGTAGTAGTAGACGACCACCAGCCCGACCACGATGCCGCCGATGACCAGCGCCGCGAGGACGAAGAGGGAGAGGAAGCCGGCCGCCGTCTTCTCCCAGATCCGCCCGTACGAGCTCACCGCCGGGGTGAGGATCAGGGTCACGAAGACGAGCAGGCAGATCAATCCCGCGGCCCCGTAGAGCAGGTACTGCTCGCTGAACTTGCCGAGGGCGAAAACCATCACTGGTCGGGATTTTGGCGCACTTGCGAGACGACCAGCCCGACGGCGGCACAAAGCGAGAAGGCAGCGACGCCCAGGGCCCAGCCGCTGCTGACGTCGCTGAGGTAGTGAACTTCGAGATAGGCACCGGAGAGGCCGACCAGCACCGTGAGGACGAAGCCGGCGGTGACCACGGTGGCGCCCCGCGCCATCCCCGGCCGCAGCCGCAGCACGATCGTCACTGCCAGCCAGAGGTAGATCACCGAGTGGGCGGCGTGGCTGCTGGGGAACCCCGAGCCCGAGCTGGCGGTGAGCGGCTCCGGCGGACGCGGGCGATCGACGGCGTCCTCCAGCCCGAGGATCCCAATCTGGGTGATCGTCATCCCCGCCAGCAGGACCGCGAACTCGACCCAGCGGCGGCGCCAGGCGAGCAGGGCAGCGCAGACCAGCGCCAGGCCCCAGGCGAAGACGCCCGAGCCGAGCCAGGCGATCGCCTTGGCGACGTTGGTGAAGGCGCCCGTCTGCAGGTATTCGGCGGCTTCGATCGCGGTCCGGTCGCCCGCCGTCGGCCCGGGGTCGTCCCCGAACAGCACGGCGTAGGCGATGAGGACGAAGAGGGAGACCGCGAGCGTCGCCATCAACGTGGTGAATTCGAGGCCGAAGGTGCCGCCGGGCGTGACCCGGTCCCAGAGGAAGCGGAACTGCGGCAGCCGCGCGAGCTTGACGAGCCAGGCCGTCGCCCGATGCTCCTGCAGCCACCGCACCGTCTTCTCCCGGTTCTCCTCGACCCGCAGGCGGCGGACGAGGTAGACCGTGCCGGCGACGAGGGCGATCAGAGTCGCCAGCAGGAAGGCGCCCCGAGCCGCGTAGTGGCCGGCGGTCTCGATGCTGCGGGAGAAGAAGTAGCCGACGAGGATGTGGAGCGAGGCCCAGAGGCCGGTGCCGAGGACGCTGTAGGGGACGAAGGCGCGGTACTGCATGCCGGAGCTGCCGGCGATGAAGGGGGCGAAGGCGCGAACGAGGCTGATCCAGCGGCCGATGAAGATCGTCTTGCCGCCGTGGCGGTCGAAGTACTCCTCGACTTTTTCGAAGCGCTCGTGGGTGATCCCGACCCGGGGGCCGTGCTTGAGCACGAACTCGCGGCCGAGCTTGCGGCCGAGGAAGAAGCTGAAGGTGTCCCCGAGCCAGGCCGCGAACCAGGCGATCGCGATCAGCAGGTAGATGTTGATCGCGCCCTGTCCGGCGACGGCGCCGCCGAGCAGCATCGTCGTCTCTCCCGGGACCACGAGGCCGATAAAGGCGCCGGTCTCGGCGAAGGCGAAGACGGCGACCAGCAGGTAGGTCCAGGCACCGAGGGTGTTGGAGACGTCCTCGAGCAGGCTCTGCAGGTCGAGGTGGCCGAGCTGGCGGCTGATGAAGAAGTAGATCGCCGCGACGACGACGATCGCGATCCCGATTTTCAGGTGTTTGCGCTTGTCCCCGCCCTCGCCCTCTCCCGACATCCTCATCAGGTCAGTCTCGCGCGTCCGGCGGCGCAGACGATCGCTTCCTCGGAGCGAAGCGCCGTCGCGGCCGCCTCAGCCGCATCCAGATCCTCGAAGAGGCCGACGGCGGTCGGGCCCGAGCCGCTGAGGATCGCGACGGGCGCGCCGGCGGCCCGCAGCCGCTCCAGCGCCTCGCCGATGTCCGGGCGCAGGGAGAGCGCAGCCGGTTCGAGGTCGTTGACGAGCAGGTCGGCGTAGTCGAGCGGCGAGGCGCCGGCTCCGGCGGCCTCTCGAAGGCGCGCCGCTAGGTCCTCGAGCTCCGCGGCCTCGCGGCCGAGGCCCAACCGGTCCGCCTCGGCGAAGACGGCGGCGGTGCTGAGCCCGCCGCCGCCGGGGAGGAGGACCGCCGCGTGCTCGGCCGGATCGGGCAGCGGCGCGACCCGCTCGCCGACGCCCTGGACCAGCGCCAGGGAGGGGCGCAGCTGGGAGGGGACGTCGGCGCCGAGCCGGGCCGCCAGCTGCGGCAGCTCGGCCACCTCGCCTGCCGCCAGGCGCAGGATCGCGGCGGCGTCGCCGCTGCCCCCGCCGAGACCGGCCGCGACCGGCACCCGCTTCTCGATCTCGACCCGCAGCGGCTGCCGCTCCCATCCCCGCTCCCGCAGACCGGCCAGCGCCCTGCTGACGAGGTTCTCGCCCTCGACGCCGGGACAGATGACCTCGTCCTGCTGGGCCGGGACGACCGCGAGCAGGTCGGCGAGCTCGAGCGGCTCGAACAGCGAGCAGAGCTCGTGCAGGCCGTCGTCGCGGCGAGCGCCGAGGTAGAGGCAGAGGTTGAGCTTGGCCGGCGCGCGCAGGAGCATCAGCGGCGCAGCTTGGCGGAGAGGGCGGCGAACTGCTCCGGCGCCAGAGCCTCGGCGCGAGCGTCTTCGGGCAGGCCCAGCTCGGCGAGCGCCGCCCGGGCCGGAGCGAGGCTGCCCGGCGTGGCGTGCTCGAGCGAGCGGGCCAGGGACTTGCGCCGGTGGGCGAAGGCGGCGCGGATCAGCTCGCGCGTCTCGGCGTCGGCGCCGGGCCCGGTCCGCCGCAGCCGCAGGATCGCCGAGTCGACCCGCGGGCGGGGCTTGAAGACGGCCGGGTCGACCGCCCGCACCAGCTCCACCTCGCAGGCCAGCTGGGCGACCGCGCTGGGCGAGCCGTAGGTGCGGCTGCCGGGTGCGGCCCGCAGCCGATCGGCGATCTCCCGCTGCACCATCACCGTCCAGCGGCGCAGGGAAGGCAGCTGCTCGATCGTGCGCAGGATCAGCGGCGTCGCCACCGAGTAGGGCAGGTTGGCGACCATCGCCGTCGGCGCCGGCTCCAGCGTGCGGAGGTCGAGCTTCATCGCGTCGCCCCAGTGCAGGTCGACGTTCGGCGCGGCCGCGACCCGCTCCAGCGCCGGCTCCAGGCCGCGGTCGATCTCGACCGTGTGCAGGTGCGCGGCCACGACGGCGAGCCGCTCGCTCAAGACCCCTTCCCCCGCCCCGATCTCGAGCACCACCTCGCCGGGCGCGAGCCCGGCGTCGCGGACGATCGCGTCGAGCAGGTTCGGATCGGCGAGGAAGTTCTGGCCGAGCCGGACCATTAGATGGTCGGTTCCACGGCCAGGTGCGACTGGGGGCGTGCCTGGCCAAGCAGATCAAGGACGCAGGGTGCAGCCTTTGCTGGTGGCAAAGGCAAGCCCGAGGACGCAGAGATGCGCCGTGCCAGGCGCGTCATCCAGGTGTGCCTGGCCGTGGGACCGACCATCTCACTACCAGCCGAACAAGGCGCGGGCGTTCGCCTCGACGCTGCGCTCCAGGTCCTCGTAGGAGACGCCGCGAACCGCGGCGATCTCCCGCGCCGTCTCGACCACGTAGGCGGGCTGGTTGCGCTTGCCGCGCCGCGGCTGCGGCGAGAGGTAGGGCGCGTCGGTCTCGACCAGAAGCCGGTCCGCGGGCACCTTCGCCGCCGCCTCGCGCAGCGCCTCGGACCTGGGGTAGGTGGAGTTGCCGGCGAAAGAGCAGTACCAGCCGCGCGCGGCCGCGTCCTCCACCCGCTGCGGAGCCGAGAAGCAGTGGAGGATCACCGCCAGC